>PJUA01000012.1_pt1 | contig 308261 bp, 273 predicted proteins | sample 1512151 | NCBI WGS metagenome assembly PJUA01 (sample SAMN08177678, study PRJNA422409) | Soil metagenome, whole genome shotgun sequencing project. | isolation source: Soil enriched on filter paper: beechwood xylan treatment | place: USA: Madison | collected 2015-01-15 | reverse complement strand
GGCGAGCACTCCCAGTTCCCGTGGGCGCCGATGTTCGCCGGGGTCCTCGGAGTCGGTCTCCGGGCCGCGTCGCCGGACGGCTTCGTCGTGAACGCCAGCGAGGGGTCGAGCTTCCTGCTCACCGGTCTCTACCTCCTGCCGGTCGTCCTGGTCCTGCTGCGTCGTCGTCCGCGGGGAGTGGACGCCACCCTCGCCGCGCTCGTGGCGGTCCTGACCGTGCTCGTGGCGTTCGTCTACGTCCCGGGCTGGGAAGCCGTCGCCTCGCTGCTGCTGCTCGACCGGACGAGCCTGCCGCGGCTCGTCGTCGGCTTCGGGCTCGTCTCGCTGCTCCTGCTCCTGGTGAGCGTCTCGCGCATCCGGGCCGCCGGTCCGCCCGCCCGATGGACGGCCGTCGCCTCCGTGACGCTGACGCTCGGCGCGCACGCCGCCGTCGCGCTGTTCCTGCGGGCGCACGCACCGCAGGTGCTCGCGCAGTTCTGGTGGTGGCCGGTGCTGGTCGTCGCCTTCGCCGGTGCCATCTGGATGTACGCCCGTGGTCGGGCGACCGTGCCGTCGCTCGTCGTCGCCGCCGTCGCTCTGGTCATGGTGGCGGGTGTGGTCCCGCTCTACCGGGGTGTGCTCGACCTGCGCGACACCGGGCTCGGGCGGCTCGTCGAGCAGGTCCAGGCGGAACGCCCTGGTACCTGGGTCGGGCTCGAGGACGGGGCGGTCGTCGCGACGCTGCGCGAGACGGCGGTGCCGTCGTTCAGCGGGGTCCAGGGGTGGCCGTCCGACGAGGTGTGGGGCGCGATCGACCCGACCCGCATCCACCAGAACGCCTGGAACCGGTACGCCCACGTCTCGTGGACCGCGCACCCGGATGCTCCGCCGATCACGCTCCTGGCCCCCGACTCGCTGGCGCTGCGGTTCGACTCGTGCGATGTGTTCGAGCAGGAGAACATCGACTACGTCGCGACGAACGAGCCCGTCGACCAGGCGTGCGTGCGGGAGATCGGGAGCACGACGGAGGGCGACGGGACCTACCGCGTCTACGAGGTCGTCCCGCCCTCCTGACCGTCGCCCGTCGAGACGGCGGACCTCTCGACGTGCTCGACCCGCAGAGCGAGGAGTGCGATCTCCTCGGCGAGCGTTCGGGAGGTCTCCTCGGCCCGGCTCAGCTCCGAGCTGAGCTGGATGCACACCGCGAGGACGACGACGAAGCCGAGCAGGAAGACCAGGTTGATCGGCGTCTGGACACCGACCAGACGCGCGAGCCAGCCGGCCAGGTCCGGGAAGACGCCGACCACGACCACGGCGAGCGCGAGGACGATCCAGATGCCGGCGTACTTCTCCTTGAGACGACGGCTGCGTAGCAGCCACAGGAGCAGCAGGACGACGACCGCGCTGATCGCGAGCGCGAAGGGGTACGCGGTCATGCGTCAGGACCTCCGGGGACGGGTTCGCGGGGACGGCTGAGGGCGACGACGAGCGCGAGGACCGCGCGACCGAGGAAGACGGCGGCCTTGACCGGGCTGTGCGACGGGCGCCCCCCGGCGCGGGGACGCATCGCGACGCCGACCTGCCGGATCCGCAGGCCGGCGCGGGACGCGATGACGATGGACTCGATGGTGTCGCCGAGGTACTCGGCGGGGTAGTTCGAGGTGAACAGCCGGATCGCGGGGCGGGCGCAGAGCTTGAGGCCCGACGTCGTGTCGGTGAGCCGCGTGCCGGTCACCCGGGACAGGACGGCCGACAGCAGGCGCATGGTCCAGCGCCGAGGGCCGCGGACGGTGTAGTCGCCGACGCCCGCGAACCGCGCACCGATGACGATGTCGGCACCCTCGGAGTCCATCACGCGGGCGAGCTCGGCGACGCCGCCGGGGTCGTGCTGGCCGTCGGCGTCGAGCTGCACGGTGCGGTCGTAGTCCGCCCGGTAGGCGTAGGTGTAGCCGGCGCGCATCGCCCCGCCGACGCCGAGGTTGACGGGCAGGTCGAGGACGGTGGCACCGGCCGCGCGGGCGATGGCGCTGGTGTCGTCGGTGGAGCCGTCGTTGACGACGAGAACGTCGGCGTCGGGGAGGGTCTGGCGGACCTCGGCGACGACGGAGGCGATGGTGGCCTGCTCGTTCCACGCCGGGACGATGGCGAGCAACCGTCGCGGCGGCTGGTGCTGCATGCGCGGAACTCTACCGGCGCGCCACGCGCTGCCGACGCAGTGCCACCAGGTGCACGAGGACACCGACGAGGGGGCCGACCAGCAGGGACGTCACCGTCCGGGCCTCCGTCGCCCAGGGGGTGAGGAGCAGCGCGACCGTGACGAGCGTCGCGACGACCCAGCCGGTCGAGAAGGCGCGGTGCAGGTCGAGCGCGATGGTGACGGCACCCGTCAGCGTGAGCAGCGCGAGGCCGACCGCGGCGAGCGTCAGCCCGGCCAGGACGCCGCCGTCGACCTCGTACGCGGGACCGAACAGCAGCGTCATGAGCCACGGGCCGACGACCGAGGCGAGGCCGGCGCCGACGACACCGGCGGCAGCGAGGGCGAGGACGACGGGCCGGAGCGTGCGCAGCCCCCGGTCGCGGTGCTCGAGGACGTGCGTGATGACGACGCCCTGGAACGCGCTGAGCGGGATCATCAGCGGCGCCCGGGTGAGCGAGACGGCGAGGATGAGCGGCGCGGCCGTCGCGAACTCCTCCGGCGTCGACGTGACGCGCAGCAGCACGGGGAACCCGACCACCAGGACGGCGCTGGCGGCTGCGGCGGCCATCGCGTGCGCCAGCCCGCGGACGAACCCGCGCCAGGGCACGTCGACGTGCGCGTGCAGCGCGCGGCGGTAGGGCGGTGCGACGAGCAGCAGCAGCCACGTGCACGCCCCCGCGGCCGCGGCGGCCTCGAACCCGGCGACGGCGGCGCCGACGGCTGCGGCGGCTGCGGTCGCGGCGACCCGGAGGAGCGCCTCCAGGCCGACCAGGTCCGCGAACCGGTCCCACGCCCCGGTTCCCGACAGCGTGCCCGCCTGCGAGCTGTGCCCGGCGAACAGCAGGACCGCGCCGAGCACGACCACGAGGTCCGTCGCGCTGCCCTCGCCGAGCACGGCGGTGCCCCACAGCGGCGACGTCGCGGCTGCCGCGACGGCCAGGACGGCGCCGACGGCGAGCGAGACGGGGAGCGCTCGGGCACCGGTCGTCCCGAGCTGCGCCGCGCGTCGCACGCCGCGGGTCGTCTCCGTCTGCACGCCGGCGAGAACGCCGAACAGCCCGAACATCAGGGCCCAGAAGGCGAGGAAGTCGGCGTTCTGCGCCGGCGTCAGGGTGCGCGAGGCGAGGACCAGGACGACGTAGCCGGCGGCTGCGGCGACGGCGGAGGCGAGGGCGACCCGGGTCGCGCCCCGGCGGCCGATGACCGCGGGCGGCGCACCGGGTGCCACGGCGTCGCCGCCGGCGGGGTCACCGGCGACAGGGCTCACGAGCGGGCCGCGGCGAGGTACGCGTCCTCGTGCAGCGCGGCGCTGCGGTCCCACGTGAACTCCCGGACGCGGGCGACGCCGGCGGCGCGCAGGCGCTCGTGGTCGGCCATCGCCCGCGTGATGCCGTCGGCGATCGCGTCGACGTCGGTCGGGTCGAACAGCACCGCTGCGTCGCCGCACACCTCAGGGAGCGCGCCCGCGTTCGACGACGCGACGGGCAGCCCGGAGGCCATCGCCTCGAGCGGGGGCAGGCCGAAGCCCTCGTACAGGCTGGGGAACGCGAGCACGCGTGCACGACGCATGAGGTCCCGGAGCTCGGCGAGCGGGACGAGACCGCGCACGTCGACCCAGTCGGGCAGCGGTCCGAGGCGGTCGAGTGCGCCACCGGTCAGGACCAGCCGCAGGTCCGGGTCGTCCTCCCGCAGCCGGGCTACGGCTTCGACGAGGCGCGGGTGGTTCTTGTGCGCCCAGCTCCGCGCGGGGAACAGCACGAAGTTCTCGCGGTCCTCCGGGCCGGCGACCGAGAAGCCGTCGGTGTCGACGCCGAGCGGCGCGACGACGACCCGCTCGTCGGGCAGCCGCAGGTGCTCGACGATGCGCTCGCGGGAGAACTCGCTGATCGTGATCACGACGTCCGCCTTGCGCGAGACGTCCTCGTAGAAGACCCGCCGGTACGCGTGGTCCACCCGGCTGAACAGGTGCGGCAGGTCGAGGTGCTGGACGTCGTGCAGCGTCACGGCGACACCCGGCCCACGCGGGGCAGGCACGTTGACGGTGAACGGCAGGTGCACGACGTCCGCGCCCTGCAGCAGGCGCCGGATCTGCCCACGGCGCAGCACGCCCGCCTGGAGCAGGGTGTCGACGCGCCCGATCGTGCCGGTACGGCGGCCGACGCCGGGCAGGACCGTCTCGGGCACGTCACCGTGGGTGCCGCGCGCGGCCTCGGGGACGAACGCACGGACGGCGACGTTGTCGCGGCGCGCGAGCGCGGCGACCAGCTCGCGGGTGTAGGTCTCGGTGCCGCCCATGCCGCCCGGGACGAGGGTGGGCATCGACACCGCGACGCGCAGGCGGGCCTGGCCGTCCGACATGGGGCTCCTGTTCGTCGTCGGGTGCGCGCGTCGGGCTCGACGGGCACGGGGACCATCTTGGTGCACGCGGCCGGTGCTCGACGCCGCGGCGGGGGGGCGGGGCGACCCGGCGACTAGGCTCGCCGGGTGCCGCTCGACATCTTCATCCCGTTCTGGGGGGACCCTGACCTCCTCGAGACGACAGTGCGCAGCGTCCTCGCGCAGGACAGCGACGACTGGGTTCTCACCGTCGTCGACGACGCGTACCCGGACCCGCGCCCCCGGGCGTTCCTCGAGGGGATCGACGACGACAGGGTGCGGTACGTGCGGCACGAGTCGAACGTCGGCATCACCGAGAACTACCGCGCGTGCGTCGCGATGGCCACGCACGAGCACGTCGTGCTGCTGGGCTGCGACGACGTCCTGCTGCCGGACTACGTGCGGACCGTCCTGGCCGCGCACGCCCGAGTGCCCGAGGCGTCGGTCGTCCAGCCGGGCGTGCAGGTCGTCGACGCCGACGGCACGGTCGTCCGGCCGCTCGGTGACGTCGTGAAGGACCGGCTCCGCGCCCGCGCCACTCGGCACGGCCGGCTGCTGCGCGGCGAGGCGGTCGCCGCCGGCCTGCTGCAGGCGGACTGGCTGTACTGGCCGTCGCTGTCGTTCCGGCGCGACGCGCTGACCAGCCTGCCCTTCCGTGACGGGATGCCGATCATCCAGGACCTCGCGCTCGTCGTGGACCTGGTCCTCGCGGGCGGCTCGATCCTCGTCGAGCCGCGGACCTGCTTCCAGTACCGGCGGCACGCGTCCAGCGCGTCCTCGGCGAAGGCGTACGACGGGTCGCGCTTCGCGGGGGAGCGCGCGTACTTCCGTCTCGCGGCGGGCCTCGCAGCCGACCACGGCTGGCGGCGTGCCGAGCGTGCGGCTCGGTGGCACGTGACGTCCCGGCTGCACGCCCTCACGCTCGCGCCCGGCGCGTTGCGTGCCCGAGGTCTGCGCGGTCTGGGCCCGCTCCTGCGCCACGCGTTCGTGCCGCTGACGGACGCCTGAGCGGGGTCGCGCTACACCTGGACGGGCGCGGGGGCAGGTCCGGGCACGCTTGCCACCGGCGCAGCGGCCGGGGCGACGTCGACGTCCTTCGGGGGCGTCGCGCGACCCCGACGGGCGCGCCGCATCACCGGACGTTCGACCAGCAGCCAGCTCGCGACCGCGAGCGGCACGGTGGCGACGACGGCGAGCAGGTCGTACGCGACGAGACCGAGGCGGTGCGCCCCGGCGAGCGCGAGGAGCTGCTGGACCGGGAACGCATAGATGTAGGTGCCGTACGAGACGTCGTGACGGCGCACGAGCGCGGGCAGCGGCAGCACGGCGCCGAACCAGAGCAGGCCGTACGCCATCGGCAGTGACGCGAGCTGCGGGCCCCAGCCCGGCACCAGCTTGACCGCCGCCAGGGTGAGGACGACCGCGAGGGCCGCGCCGGGCCAGCTCAGCACCACCCGGTCACGCAGCATCCACAGCAGCCCGCCGGCGAGGAAGAACGGCACGAGCTTGAGCAGGAACGTCAGGTCGACGTTGGCGCCTGTGTACCGCATGAGGACGCCCTCGTTGGCCTTGAGCGCGATGCTCGCGGCCAGGACGGCGGCGAGGCCCCAGGCGCTGCGCCGCAGCAGCGCGAAGCACCCGAGCGCGCCGACGAGCAGGTAGCAGGCGAACTCGTAGTACAGGCTCCACAACGAGCCGTCCCACGCGCCCGGGTACGGCACCGCGGCCGGGGTCTGCGCGACGTCGTAGGCGTTCATGCGCAGGGTGATGTTCGACGCGATGTAGCCGAGGGGCGTCGTCGGCGTGCCGAAGAAGCCGTCGAGGCCGCCGTGCACCGCGACCCACCCGATCGGCGCGAAGACGAACGCCGTGACGGCGAGGCAGACGAGGAACGCGGGGTAGATCCGCGCGACCCGGTGCACCAGGTACTCGCCGAGCGACCGCGTCCAGCGGCTCGCCGTGATGAGGTAGCCCGACAGCGCGAAGAACCCGAAGACCGCCCACCCGCCGATGTTCTCCCCGGCCACGTGCGGGCCGACGCCGGCACCCGAGAGGTACCAGCCGTGGGCCACGAGGACGGCGAGCGCGAGGATCAGCCGGACCCCGTTGAGGCCGTTGCGGCGGGGATCGAGCACGACGGCGCCCGTGGTCCACCACCGGCGCGGGTCAGCGAGCGTCATGAGGAGATTGTGCCTGGCGACCGGCGGCCCGGTCGCACGGTCCCCGAGGGACGGGACGCCTGCCTGGAGACGTTCCGCTCGGTCGAACCGTCACCAATCCGGCCAGTCTGCCGCGTCGGCGACTGCGCGGGCCGTTTGTCGCAGGTCGTGGCACAGCATCCGCATAGGATGTCGCCCGAGCCACGCGTCGCCCGAAAGGTATCGAGTCGCCGCGCGTGGTCCACCCGGGCCGTCCCCGTCCCGGTGTGACGAGAAACGAGGATGACGAAGGTCGGTATGGCACGCGCAGTCGGAGGCGTCTTGGTCGAGCAGCACCTGGGAGGGCCCTCGGTCGAGCGACCCCCGACGGTCACCGCCCCGCATGACCGGAGGGCGGGGCGATGAGTCGTCCGGCAGTCCGCCTCGGTTCCAGCGCCGAGGCCCGTGACTGGCGCGAGCGCGGTCCGTTCCTCACGACCGGGTCGACGTCGTTGCAGGTGCAGTCCGTGCTGTACCTCAACAGCTTCGCGGCGATCGACCGCTCGCTCGCCAGCCTCGCCCGCTCCGCCGAGCTCGCCGGGCCGGACCGGGTCTCCGTCTCGGTGCGCTACGGCGACTGCTCCCCGATCCGGTGCCTGGAGCCCGACCAGGTCGACGTGCTCGTCGAGCGGTATGCCCGCGACCTGCAGATCTCGTACGAGTGGTTCGGCGACAACCTCGGCTCCGCGCGCGGGCACAACCGCCTCGCCGCGGGCTCCGCCGCCGACTTCCTCCTCACGCTCAACCCCGACGTCGTCATCGCCCCGCGGACCCTCGAGCTGCTGCTCGAGCCGTTCCGCCGCAGCGCCGTCGGCATGACGGAGGCCAAGCAGCTGCCGATCGAGCACCCGAAGGAGTACGACCGCACGACGGGCTCGACGTCCTGGGCCGCGACAGCGTGCGCCGTCTTCCCGCGTGCGCTGTTCGAGTCGGTGGAAGGCTTCGACGCCGAGTCGTTCTTCATGTACTGCGACGACGTCGACTTCTCGTGGAAGGTCCGCCGCGCGGGCCTCATGGTCGTGCACCAGCCGGCCGCGGTCGTCTTCCACGACAAGCGCGTCGGGCTCGGCGGCGTGTGGGAGCCGACGGAGGCCGAGCGCTACTACTCGGCCGAGGCCGCGCTCATGCTCTTCCAGAAGTGGTCCCGGCCCGACCTCGTCGAGCGCACGCTCGTCGACTTCGACAACGCTCCGGACGCCGTCTACCAGCGCGCGGCGGCCGAGTTCCGGCGTCGTCGCGACGCGGGGACGCTGCCGACACCGGTGGACGACGAGCACGAGATCGGCATCTTCGAACAGGGGAACTATGCGGCCCATCGATACGTCCTCTGACACGGTGGAGACCGGGTCGGTCGCACCTGTCGAGATCCCGCGCGCTGTCGGACGGTTCTCGCACGACAACGTCTACGGGAACGCTCTGACGCTCCTGGAGGCGCACCGGTCGGCCATCGTCGACGACGCGCGCGACGTCATCCACCTGGATCTCTCCTGCGGCGACGCACCGCTCGCCGTCCCCCTGACGGCGTCGCTGCGTCGGACGTACGTCGGGACCGACGGTTCGCCCGACGCCGTAGCCGCGCTCACCGCACGCGGCTTCGAGGGGCACCACGTCGACCTCGTCGACCGTGAGCAGATCGCCGCGGACCTGCGCGCCGTCATCGGTGACCGTCGTGTCGCGTCGATCTCGCTCATCGACGTCCTGCAGGGCATGCCGCCGACGCAGACCGTGCTCGCCGGGGTCCGTGACGTCGCGCTGGAGCACGGCGCGGTCGTCGTGGTCAGCGTCCCGAACGTCACGCACGCCGACGTCGGCTTCAAGCTCGCCATCGGCCGCTGGGACGTGACGCCGACCGGGGTGCTCAGCGCGTCCGCGCTCCAGCACTACGACGCGTCGTCGTTCGAGCGGGCGCTGCGCCTCGCGGGCCTGCACCCGACGGCGTCGCGCGACGTGGACCGCGAGCGCAGCGACCAGCACTTCCCCGAGGACCACTCGGCGCTGCAGCGGGGGACGTCGTTGCACGGCCTCCTCCTCGCGCTCCGCGAGGAAGCCGGCCCTGGCGCTCAGACCACCCAGTTCGTGCGGGTGTGCGTGCCCGGGCCCCTCACGGACGAGGCACAGTTCGTCGAGCCGTTCGACGGCGTGCGGCCGTTCCTGTCGATCGTCATGCGGACCCAGGGCACGCGCCTTCAGTGTCTGGTCGAGGCGCTCACCTGCCTGGCAGGGCAGAGCAACACGGACTTCGAGGTGCTCGTCCTGGGGCACCGGCTCACGGTCGAGGCCCAGCTGGGTGTCGAGCGCGTCATCGCGGACCTGCCGACGTGGATGCGCGAGCGCACCCGTCTGGTGCGTGTGGAGCACGGTCGCCGTGCCGCCCCGCTCAACGTGGGCTTCGCCGAGGCCCGCGGGCACTACATCGCGATCCTCGACGACGACGACATCCCGATCGGCCACTGGGTCGAGACCTTCGCGTCGCTGGCGGAGCGCCACCCGGGCCAGATGCTGCGTGCGGTGTCCGCACGCCAGGACATCGTCGAGTGCACCGTGCTCGACCGTGTCGGCATCCGATCGACGGGCTCGATCGAGGACATCTACCCGGCGACGTTCGACTTCGTCGATCACCTCCGGCAGAACTTCACGCCGAACACGGCCATCGCGTTTCCGCGCGGTATCTACCACGACATGGGCATCCACTTCGACGAGTCCCTCACGACCACCGAGGACTGGGACTTCATCATGCGGGCTGCGTCCGTCGTCGGGGTGGCCTCGGCTCCCACGATCACGTCGCTCTACCACTGGTGGGTGCAGGGTGCGTCGTCGCGCACCGACCACGACAACGGCGAGTGGGACCGCAACTTCCAGGCGATCCTGCGCAAGTTCGACGAGAACCCCGTCCTGATGCCGGTCGGCTCGACCGTCCGCATCCGCGCCCTCCTGCGCGAGCGGGACGAGGCGGTGTGGAGCATCGGGCACGAGCAGGGTCTCGCCCGTCTGAGCGCGGAGGCGTTCGGGCGCGAACGGGAGCGCGTCGCGATGCTGTTCGAGGTGCAGTCGATCCTCGACTCGCGTTCGTGGCGCTTCTCCGCCCCGCTGCGGGTCCCGGCCCGGCTCGTCGGGCGTGGCCGCCGGATCAAGGCGAGCACGTACGCCTACGCCTCCACCGAGCAGCTCGCCGAGGTCGTGCGCAACCTGCGCGCCTCGCGTTCGTGGCGCGCGACGAAGCCGCTGCGCCGGCGGTGAGCCGCCCCAGCCGACCGGTGGGCGCCCCCGGAGGGCGCCGCCGCGGCGTGGTCTAGGGTCGTTCGCGACCCGTGCAGCGCGCGACGTCGGCCCAGCGTGCGGGCCGTTGTCGGACGCTGCCGGCGCAGGGTGTGCGACGACGTGCCCCGAGCATCGTGATGTCGACGGGAAGGTAGGCCATGAGCAGCCTCGACGGGCAGCGCGTCGTCCTGACGCAGTCGTTCCTGTACCAGTTCGGTGGGTCCGAGGTCATGACGCTCGAGATCGCCCACGAGCTGGCGCGTCAGGGCGCCGAGGTGGTGGTCGTCGTCCACGGCCACTCCGAGGAGATGGCGCGGGACCTCACCGCGGTGCCCGGAATCCGACTGATCCGGACGAGCGACCCGGCGCTGGAGGGCGTGCTCGCCGAGGCCCCCGTCGACATCGCGTGGATCCACCACCAGCTCATCCCGGAGCGGCTGCTGCGTGAGCGGGCGGGCACGCGGTTCGTCTTCAACCACATGTCCTCGTTCCACCCGCTCGAGTTCGCGTGGGCGCACCGGATCGAGGCCGCCCTGGCGGGCGCCGTGCTGTTCCCCGCGCCGGAGGCCCGGGTGGCGCAGGTCGAGACCGGGCTGCTCGCCGGGGTCGACCCGGCCTACCTGCAGGTCCTCGGGAACCCGTCGCCCGACGCCTTCGCGGCGAACGGGCGCGGTCCGGCGGCCGAGCTCGGACGCCTGCTCGTCGTGTCCAACCACATCCCGCCGGAGCTGGCCGAGGCCCTGCCCTCGCTGCGTGAGCGCTGGGACGTGACGGTCGTCGGTCAGCAGGCCGAGCTCGGGGCGGTGCGGCGACGCGTCACACCGGACCTCGTGCACGAGCAGGACGCGGTCGTGACGATCGGCAAGACGGTGCAGTACTCGCTCGCGGCCGGCGTCCCGGTGTTCTGCTACGACCACTTCGGCGGCCCGGGCTGGCTCGACGGGTCGAACGTCGCCCTGGCTGCGGAGCACAACTTCTCCGGGCGCGGGTTCTCCGCCCGCAGCGGCCCCACGGAGCTCGTCGACGAGATCACGGCGGGCTACGCGACGGCCCGCGCAGGCGTGGGGGCACTCGCCTCGTACGCCCCGTTGCTGGGCGATCGGCTCCGTGAGGTCCTCGCCACGGTGGGGGAGCCCTCCGCGGTGCCGCTCGACGAGGCGGACATCACGGCACACGTCGCCGTCCAGAGCTCGCTCGGGATCTTCATGGTCATGTCCTCCGAGCTGGAGGAGGCCCGACGCTGGTACGCGGACAACACGGCCGAGCTCGAGGACGCCCGCGTCGCGCTCACGACGCGAGTGACCGCTCTGGAGGAGCGCTCGACGGGTCTCGAGTCCGCTGTCGCACAGGCGCTCGGCCGAGAGGAGGAGCTGGCGGCGACCTACCGGGAGGCGCGGTGGTGGGTCGAGAAGCACGAGCAGGACGCGGCTGCGCTCCGTGAGGCCCTCGCAACGAGCGAGGAGCAGACCGCGGCGGCTCGCGCGGCGGAAGCCGCCCGGGCTGGCGAACTCGAGGCCGCGCGAGCTGATGTCGCGACACTCACGGCCCGTCTTGTGGCGTCGGAAGAGTCTGTGCGAGACCTGGAACGGTCACGGCTGTACCGCTACACCAAACGCGCGCGCCGAGCGAACCAGGCGTAGGTCACGCACAGGAGAGCTATTTCTGCCGACCGCCAGCGAGTCGCGACCCCATTGATGCCCGGCTTCAGTCAGCGGTAGTGGCCTCGACGCTGTCGACCTAGCGGCGGGACTGGAACGCCTGAACGTCAGTGAGCAGCACGACGCCGAGTCCCCGCAGCGACGCTCGCCAGCATGAGGAACGTGACGGCAATCCGTTGGTAGGACGAACGCGCCCTCCAGCTGAGCGACACGACCACGCAGAAGCCACCCGCGGGTGATATTCGCCGGTGCTTCAGAGGGCAGTGCGACCCGACGTAGCGGTCCAGCCGGCGTCGAGCTGTGCCTAGCAGCCCAGATAGAGGAGCGACTCCTGCAGGAGGAGCACGGCGACTTTCGCGAGCACGGTTTCGAGGCGAAGCGGGTGACCGCGGCGGCCAGGTTGAAGCCGGTCGCGACGATGCCCCTCAGTGCCGAGATGTCGCTGCCCAGAGGGAGGTTCCGACGGGCCGGGCGTCGAGGTTGGGCGGGTCATCGTGGCGAGGTCGGGGCCGAGCGCGGCGAATCCTCTCCACCTTGAGCCGTGCAATCCACCATCCGTCGTAGACGAGGCAGTGGGGCGTCACCGGCGGGGCGAGGGCCTTGCGCACCAGTACCGCGCAGCTGGTGGCAGTGATGGGATCGACGCGTGGTACACCCGCACGCCAGGTCGGGCGAGCGCGAGGGCTCTGGGGTACCCGCACGCGACGAGCGGTCCAGTCCGGCGACGGTCGGGCCCGGTGCCAGCGCTCCTCTATGATCGGCGGGGCCCAGTACTGACTCAGGGCACCCGTCCTGTCCCGCAGCTCCGGAGTTCATATCGTGCCCATGCTTGTCCAGGAGCGCTCGCTCGGCGTCGACGCCCAGGCCGAGGCGCCGTGGAGGCGGGCGACAGTCCTGCGAGCGGTGCGACGGTACCCGCGGTCCGCCGAGGTCGCTGTCGTGGTGTTGGTCTCGGCCGTGCTCCAGGCGGTCCTGTTCCGCAGTTTCTACTCCGGGGCGGGCACGCCCGAGTGGGACTTCCTCAGCCACTACACGGTGGACGCGCACGCGTGGTGGCGTGACGGTGGCTTCTTCGATGCACACGACTGGGTCCCGTATCTGTGGGGCGGCTTTCCCGGCACCCTCGACCTGCAGAACAGCTCCTGGTACCTCCCGGTCGGCCTGTCGTACCTTCTGACGGGGTACGACGTTCACGCTGCGGCGATCCTCGCGGCCCTGCACGTCGCGTTCGGCGGTCTCGGCATCTACGTGCTGGTGCGCCGCCACGCGGTGCCGCCGTCGGTCGCGCTGTTCGCGCTCACCACCTGGACCTTTGCCTCTGGCTTCTTCGCGAACGCCTCGCACCCCGACATCGCCCGCGCGTACGCCTGGCTGCCGTGGGTCCTGTTGTGCGCCTCGACCGCCTGGCGCTGGGGTCGGTGGTGGGCGCCGCTCGTCGCGACGTTGGTGTTCTGGCAGGCGTTGCTCGGCATGTACCCGGGCATCGTCGTCGGCACCGTGTACGTCGTCGGTGTCTGGGTTCTCGTCCAGCAGCTGACGGTCCGTCCTCGTCTCACGTCCTACCTCGTCCCGCTGGCGGTCAGCGTCGTGCTCGCGGGCCTGCTCACGGCACCGCGGTTCTACACCGCATTCCTCGTGCGGGGGGCGGGCGACCCCAGTGTCACGACGTCCGACGTCTGGAGCTGGCGCCTGCTCGGGACGCTTCTGTACCCATACGGCTCGAACGAGATTCCGAACGACATCACCATGCGGTCGTTCTTCCTGCCGGCGACCGTCTTCGCGCTGGTGTGGTTCGGCCGCGGGCGATCGCTGCTCGTGCGGTGCGGCGCAGCCATGGCCGCCGTCGCGTTCGTCCTGGGCATGCCCCTGTCGCCGTTCCAGGACGTCGCGCTCCTGCTGCCGGGTCTCGACGTGAGTCGCCTGCGGATGTCGGACTTCCGCGTGTTCCTGCTCCTCGGCCTCGTGCTGCTCGCCACAGCGGGTCTCCAACGGGTCGTCGCCGACCGCACGACCGTCGAGGTGCGAGCCGCTGCACCCGTGAGCCGGACCGGTGGGCACGCTCGCCTGCCCGTCGTCGGTGGAGCCGCGGTCTTGCTCGGAATGGCGGCACTCGGGTTCGCCGGACCGTTCGATTTCACCGACTGGACGGTGCAGTGGTCGTTCCTCGTCGTCGCGCTCGCCCTCGCCCTGCTGGCACGGACGGCGCTCGACGGCACGCAGTTGCGCGCGGTCGTCGCCGTCCTCGTCGCGTTGTCCTGCTTCTCGGGCGTGATCTGGGCGTTCAGCACCACGAAGCCGTGGCTCGTGTCCCGGCCCGTGATGGAGCAGCTGTACTTCGGGGCCCAGGTCGAGGACATGATCGACGCCCGCCAGCCGGTCGGTCCGCTGGAACGGCGTCCGGCGAGGTCAGACTCGCTGCTCACGGCGGAGGACTACCGCGACCGCTGGCCCACGACCGACGCCCTGCGCGCGCTCTACGAGCGCGGCTACGGGCTCTCCGGCTACGTGAACCTCAAGGGGACGCCGACGTTCGTGGCGATCCAGCAGTCGCTGGCTGACCCTGCGACGAGTGCGGACGCCCGCGCCTTCTGGACCGCGCCCGGTCTGGTGATCTCGTCCGAGTCGGGCGAGGTCCCGCCGGCGGCGTCCAGCGAGGAGTGCGCCGAGACGGGCCGGTGCGGTGATCTGACCGTCGAGCCGGTCGCGTTCGAGGACGGCTCGACCTTCCGGTACGACGTGCGGACGGAGACCGCGGGCGAGGTGTCGTTCAACGAGGCGTTCTACGAGGGATGGACGCTCGGGGCGTGCTCGCCTGAGGGTGACTGCACGGACCTCGCGGTGCGATCGGGCGTCGGGGGCCAGGTCGTGGCCGACGTCCCCGCCGGTGACTGGTCGCTCGCCCTTCGCTACCGTCTGCCGGGCGTCGCGACGGCCTGGGCGCTCGCCGCCGCCGGGCTCGTGGGTGCCGTCGGCTGGTCGGCCGCGATCCTCGTCCGGCCGCGGGTGCGTGCACGGCGGTCGTAGCGGCTGAGCCGCCGCGGGGTGCTCGTCGTCAGCCGGACGGTGCGAGGCTGGTGCCGAGCGCGTACCGCAGCAGCACGTCGTCGTGGACGGCCTTGACGCCGACGACCAGCGGCGTCCGCGGTATGTCCGCAAGCTTGGGGTCGTTCGAGCGTACGGAGAGGTGCGGCGTGAGGCCGTTGCCGGGGACCGACGCTTGGACCACGTGCGTCCTGCGGTGGACGACAGACTGGACGATGCGGGCGAGCTCGCCGATGGTCGTCGGCCGGTGGCTCCCGACGACACGCAGCACGACTCGGTCGTCCGACCGCAACGACGCGTCGACCAGATGGCGGAGGACCGCGGCGGCGTCGGGTGCGTAGAGGTAGTCACGAACGGTGTCGAGCGGCGCGTGGAGGGTGATGACGCCACCACGCAGCGCCTCCAGGCACATCGAGCTCACCAGGCCCTGTCGCTTCAGCAGGTTCTGGCCGGCCCCGTACAGGGTCGAGATCCGCGCGAGGACGAGCCGGGCGCCACCCCTTGACGTGAAGGCATTGGCCAGCTGACGCTCCTGCCACAGCTTCTCCACCGCGTAGCCACCCGCAGGCTGCGTCGGTGTCGACTCGTCGCAGTCGGTCGTCGCTGTCCCGTACACGCTCGCCGACGACGCGAAGACGAAGCTCCCGGCGCTGTCGAGCCGCTCCGCGACCGCGGTCGCCACGTCGACGAGCACGTGCGACTGCGTCCGCGCCTCGTCGGGACGGGTCGCCGGCACGGCGGTCCCGGCTGCCCAGAAGACGGCCCACGGCTCATCCGGTCGACGCCACCGGACGAATCTCTCGACGTCGGCGAGCAGTGTCGTGGTCGCCGCGACGGGGTCCTGCCACGGGACGCTGCCGGTGCTGAACAGGCGGGCGCGCGGCGTGAGGGAGGCGGTGAGCGCCCGGCCCAGCAGGCCGCCGGCCCCGATGACCCAGACGTCCACGGTCGGTCAGGGCCGTCCGACGCGCCGGACCCGGCTGAACGCGTCCGAGGTCGCGACGTACAGCGGGCGTCCCATGGACATCCCGGCGGCGAGCCCGACGTACTCGGCGATGACGCCGAGTGCGAGCAGCGTCAGGCCGCCGATGAGGAGCACGACGACGATGAGCGACGTCCAGCCCTCGACCTCGACGTGCCCCGTGAGACGTCCGATGATGAGGACCGCGGCGAACACCAGCCCGAGGGCCGCGGTGACGACTCCCAGCCCGGAGACGAGGCGGAGCGGCCGGTTGCCGGACGACAGCACGAGGCGCCAGAAGTGCGACACGAGTCGGCGGAGCGAGTAGCCCTCCGCGGCGCGCCCCTCGGTCCGCAGCCGTACCGGGCAGGTCGCCACTGCACCGATGATCCAGCTCAGGGCGATGTCGAGGTAGACGCCAGGACCGCAGTACGCCGCCACCGCCCGTGCATGCTCGCCGTGGATGAGACGCAGGCTGTGGAACGGAACGGACGCGGGGCCGGTGAGCCACCGCAGCACGGCGCCCTTCGTCACCGACGACGCCCAGTTGCGGAAGGCGCTGTGCGGCGGGGGGTTCGTCGGGGTGGCGTACACCAGCGCCGCGGACTCGCGGAAGGCAGTGTCGAGTAGGTCTGCGATGGCGGCGGGGTCGTGCTGCCCGTCCTCGTCCATGGTGACGACCCACGCGGCTCGCGTCGCTGCGATGCCGGCGACGGTGGCGGGATGCTGCCCGAAGTTCCGTGAGAGCCAGACCGGACGGACCCACGGGTGCTGCGCGGCGAGCTCCTCGATCGCGGCGTCGCTCTGGTCGGGCCCGTTGTCCCACACCGTCACGACCTCGGTCACGCGGAACACGTGACCGTCGGGCGTCGTCGTCGGCGACGTGAACGGCTCGAGCTCCTCGACGACGGTCCGCAGGGTGCGCGCACCCCGGTAGACGGGGATGACCACGCTGATCTCGAGCACGGGCGCGTCGGTCACGCAGCGGTTCCTTCCGACTCGTCGGTCGCGTGGTGCCGCCACACGACCCTGCTGTAGAGGACGTAGTTCCAGACCGCGGCGACCGCGATCCCGAGGATCTTGCTGAGCGCGCCGACCGCTCCGACGTGGGTCACGCCCCAGCCCCGCAGCAGGGCCGTCGTGGCGAGGATCACGACCGGCTGGATGATCCAGATGCCAGCGCCGGCGACGAGCACGAACAGTGTGACCTGACGCGCACGAGTCGACGACGAGCGGAAGACGAACCGGCTGTTGCCGAAGAAGCTGACGACGAGACCGGCCGAGGTAGAGATGAAGTTCGCCAGGACGGGGGCGGCGCCGAGCGCGAACAGCGCGACGTAGACGACGAAGTCAACGACGGTGTTGAGCACGCCGACCGACGCGAACCGGACGAGGATCGACTCGCGCAACCGGCTCACGAATCTGCGTCCCTGGGACTGGCGGGTGCTCACCACAATGCGGTTCAGGAGACGAGCAGGCTGAGCAGGTACGTGCCGTACCCGGACTTCACGAGCTTCTCGGCGCGCTCGCGCAGCTCGTCGTCCGAGAGGAACCCGCGACGCCACGCGACCTCCTCGGGCGCGCCTACCTTGAGGCCCTGGCGGTGCTCGATGGTCCGCACGTAGTCGGACGCCTCGAGCAGCGAGTCGAAGGTGCCGGTGTCGAGCCACGCGGTGCCGCGGGGGAGGACCTCGACCTGCAGGCGGCCCTGCTCGAGGTAGACGCGGTTGACGTCGGTGATCTCGTACTCGCCGCGCGCGGACGGCTTGAGGTCGCGCGCGATGGCGACGACGTCGTTGTCGTAGAAGTAGAGGCCGGGCACCGCGTAGTTGGACCGCGGCTGCGCGGGCTTCTCCTCGAGGGAGAGGGCCCGTCCGGCCTCGTCGAACTCGACGACGCCGTAGGACGTCGGGTCGGCGACGCGGTAGGCGAACACGGCGCCGCCCTCGATCTGCTCGAACCGCTGCAGCTTCGCGCCGAGCCCGGGGCCGTAGAAGATGTTGTCGCCCAGCACGAGCGCGGCGGGCTCGTTCCCGACGAAGTCGGCGCCGAGCACGAACGCCTGCGCGAGCCCGTTGGGCTCGGCCTGCACGGTGTACGAGATCGAGATGCCGAACTGCGAGCCGTCGCCCAGGAGGCGCTGGAACTGCTCGGCGTCGTGCGGGGTCGTGATGACCAGCACGTCCTTGATCCCGGCGAGGATCAGCGTCGACAGCGGGTAGTAGATCATCGGCTTGTCGTAGACCGGGACGAGCTGCTTGCTGACCCCGAGGGTGATGGGGTGCAGACGGGTGCCGGAGCCGCCGGCCAGGATGATCCCACGCATGGTCATACAGTGTGACGCATCCGGGGGGGTGGATGGGCCACCTTCACGGACGTCCGGCGTCGAATGTGTACGATCTGGACATCTTGCCCTCGATCGAACGGTGCTCCGTGCAGCGCATCTCTCACTCCTCCCAGCGGTACGCCTGGGGCTCGCCGACCGCGATCCCCGAGATCCTCGGCGTCCCGCACGACGGCCGGCCGTTCGCCGAGGCGTGGTTCGGTGCCCATCCGTCGGCTCCGGCGCGGGTCGTGACGCCCGAGGGCGAGCTGCCGCTCGACGCCGTCGTCGCCACGGGGCGCGAGGCGGTCCTCGGGGCCGACGTCGCCGCTCGGTTCGGCGAGACGCTGCCGTACCTGCTCAAGCTCATCGCCGCCGACAAGCCGCTCTCGCTGCAGGTCCACCCCAACCTCGCGCGTGCCCGCGAGGGGTTCGCGGAGGAGGAGGCGGCGGGCGTGCCGGTCGACGCCGCCCACCGCAACTACCGCGACCGCAACCACAAGCCCGAGCTGGTGTTCGCGCTGACGCAGTTCGAGGCGATGTGCGGGTTCCGGGCGCCGCGTCGTGCCGCGGAGATGTTCGCGGGCCTCGACGCCCCCCTCGCCAAGGAGCTGCACGGCATCCTCATGGCGCAGCCCGACGCGGAGGGCATCCGGACCGCGTTCACGCAGCTCCTCGAGCCTGCGACGCGCCCGTCGGCGGACGAGGTGCGCGAGCTCGCGGAGGCGTGCGCGGCACGGCTGGAGCGCGGGTCGCCGTCGCCGCGTGCCGACCACACGGTCGTGCTGCTCCAGTCGGAGTACCCGGGCGACCCGGGCGTGGTGACGTCGCTCCTGCTCAACCCTGTGACGCTGCAGCCGGGCGACGCGATGTTCGTGCCGGCGGGCGGCGTCCACGCGTACCTCACGGGCGTCGCGGTCGAGGTGATGGCGAGCTCGGACAACGTGCTGCGGGCGGGCCTGACGAGCAAGCACGTCGACGTGCCGGAGCTGTTGCGCAACGTCGACTACGTCGCGGCCCCGCCGATCCGGATCGCGCCGGAGGTCTTCCACGGTGCGACCCGGGTGTTCTACGCGCCGGTCGACGACTTCGAGCTGTCCGTGACGGACCTCGTCGACGACGCACCGCACCCGTTGCCGGGCCGGGGTCCGCGGATCCTGCTGTGCCTCGGCGGTGCGGTGACGGTCGCGACGGCGAACGACGGCACGCTCACGCTCGAGCGTGGTCAGGCCGCGTTCGTGCCCGCGAGCGACGGTGCCCTGACGGTGTCGGGGAGCGGGACGCTGGTCCAGGCCGACGTGCCGTGACGCGCGCCGGGCAGCGGCCGTCGTCGCCGCGCCCTGCCGGTCCGGACGTCCGGACCGCCCGCCGTCACAGGCGCGGGTCGTCGACGCGTTCGGAGCCGAGCAGCCGGGTGCGGCGCTCGTCGTCCGCGCGCAGTGTCGCGGCGAGGCCCTCGGTGACCAGGACGACCGAGCCGTCGACGGCGAGCACGGCGGCGACACGCGTGACGACGTCGGCGCCCGTGGCGACGAGCGCCGTGCGCGCCCCGGGCTGCGGCGCGGCGGCGGTGACCGCGTCGGCGAGCAGGTCGGCGTGGGTCGTCGACCCTGTCGGGCCGACGAGCGCGGGCGACGCGGGGTCGACGGCGGGGACCCAGCCGATCGCGTCGCCGTACGTCATGACGGCGGACGCGGCATCGACGGCACCGGCGGGGAGGTCGCCGTCGAACCGTCGCGCGAGCGCCGGGAGGGAGACGGCGACGACCTGGCCGCCCTGGCCGTGCCGGTCGGGACGGTCGGTGACGACGACGTCGGCGGGGGAGCCGCCGGCCGGGTCCGCGAGGACGACGCACGCGCCGGTGCGCCACGCTGCGAACGCCCACATGACGGTCCGCCAGTGGCCGGGGAGGTCGAGCAGGACGCGGGTCCCGGGCTCGGCGTCGAACTCCTCGACGAGGAGGTTGGTCGTCTTGCTCACCCAGTTGTCGAGGACAGCCCCGGACAGCTCGACGCGCTCGCCGTCGTCGCCGTACCAGGTGAGGCGGGGACGCCCCGGTTCGCGGTGGAGGAGGGCGGTCAGGTCGGCGATGGTGGTCACGGGCACGCTCCCAGCGTAGAGCGACACGCCGTATTCACCCGTGTGCCACAAGATCACCCCGACAAATCCGGGCAACTACCACGGCTCGGCTTGACGACCGCTAACGACACGCGTGTAATTCCTTAGAAGAGATTCATGAGCGAGCAACACCACGCGGCGCCCGTCGACGGAGCCGCACGCCGAGCCTTGATCGACCCGCACGCAACACCCGCACGGAGGCACGCCATGTGGAACCTGCTCGACGACGACGACGAGACCTTCCCCTCCGACGCGCGCAAGCCGGCCCCGCCCGCATCGAACGTCCTGCCCCTCTTCGGCGCGCCCGAGGACGACGGCCCCATGGGGTGGCAGGAGCGCGCGCTGTGCGCCCAGACCGACCCCGAGGCGTTCTTCCCCGAGAAGGGCGGCTCGACCCGTGAGGCGAAGCGCGTCTGCACGGGCTGCGACGTCCGGTCGGAGTGCCTCGAGTACGCGCTCGCGAACGACGAGCGGTTCGGGATCTGGGGCGGCCTGTCCGAGCGCGAGCGGCGCAAGCTGAAGCGCCGGGTCGTCTGACGAGTGTCGCTCGCGGGGTTCGCGGACCCCGGAGGGCAGGATGGCTGGAGCATGACCGAGACCCTCCCGCCCGTGGACCTGCCGACCACGACCGCCTCCATCCCGGTGACGACACCGGTGACCGCGGTCGTCGTCACGCGTGGTCGCACGCGTTACCTGGAGCGGGCGCTGACCGCGCTCGCGGCCTCGACGCGCCGCCCCGCGCAGGTGCTGCTCGTGGACGTGGCGCCGACGCGCGGCGCCGTCGACGGCCTCCTCGAGGCCGCCTTCGCCCGTCCTGACGCGGCGCGGCCGCGGCTGCGGACCCTGCACGTGCCGGGCGCCCGCACCTTCGGGCACGCCGTGCGCGGCGCCCTCGCCGACCCGCAGGTGCGGTCCGACGGGTCGCCGACGACCTGGCTGTGGCTCCTGCACGACGACAGCGCGCCCGCCCCCGACGCGCTCGCCGAGCTCGTGCGCGCCGTCGGGCACGCCCGCTCCGTGGCCGTCGCGGGCGTCAAGCAGCGCACGTGGACCGACCCCGAGCGGCTGCTCGAGGTGGGCGTCCGCACCTCGCCGGCCGGTCGGCGGCTCACCGACGTCGCGCCCGGCGAGCTCGACCAGGGCCAGCTCGACGGGCGGGAGGACGTCCTCGGCGTCGGCATCGTCGGGGCGCTCGTGCGGCGTGACGTCTGGGACGAGCTCGGCGGACCCGACCCGGCGCTCGGACCCTTCGGCGACGGCGCCGACCTGTCGCGCCGCGCCCGGCTCGCCGGGCACCGCGTGGTGGTCGTCCCGACCGCGGTCGTGCGGCACGCGCAGGCCGGGCACCTCGGGCTCCGCTCGTCCGACGCGCCGGACCCCGCCGACCGGGACGGCGACGGGGTCGACGACGCCGCGGACCCGCGGCGCTCGTACGCCGCCCGCCGTCGCGCCACCGTGCACCAGCGGCTCGTCGCGGTCTCCCTGCCGCTGCTGCCGGTCGTCACGGTCCTCGCGCTCGTGGCGGGGCTCGGCCGCTCGCTCGTGCGCCTCGCCGCGAAGCAGCCCGGCCTCGCGGTCGACGAGCTCCGCGCACCCGTCGAGGCCCTGCTGCGTCCCCTCGCCGTGGCCCGCGCCCGGGCCGCCGCACGCCGGACCCGCCGCCTGCCCCGGCGCACGCTGCGGCCGCTGCAGGCCGGCTGGCGCGACGTGTGGGCGCTCGACCGCGACCGTCGGCTCGCGCGCGCCGAGGCGCGCCGGGTCGTGCGGGCGCCGAGCGAGCTCGAGCTGCGCGAGCTCGCGGCCCTGGCGTCGCGGCGCCGCGCCACCCTCGTCTCCCTCGTCACCGTGCTCGGCCTGGTCACGGCTCTCGCGCTCGGACCGCTCGTCGGGTCCGACGCGTCCGGCGCGGCGCTCGCCGGCGGGGCGCTGCTCGCCGCCGGGACCGACCTCGCCGGCCTGTGGTGGTCGGCGACGTCCGGCTGGGTCGCCGGCGGGCTCGGGTCCGCCGGCCCCGCCGACCCTCTGCTCACCGTCCTGCTCGTCCCCGCGGCGCTCACCGGCGGCTCCGGACAGTCCGCGGTCGCCGTCCTGCTGCTCGGCGGCGTCCTGCTGTCCGGCCTCGGCGCCTGGGCGGCCGCGGGCGCCGCCACCCGGTCGGTCGGCGTCCGCGCGTGGGCCGCCGTCGTGTGGGCGAGCGCGCCCGCGCTGCTGCTCGCGCTCGGCGACGGGCGGCTGGGGCCCGTCGTCGCGCACGCCGCGCTGCCGTGGGTCGCGCTCGGCGTCGCGCGGGCCGCCGGGGTGCAGCGTGTCGACCAGGTGCTGTCCGGGCTGGTCACGGCCCGCCGCCGCGACGAGGACGACGACACCCCCGAGCACGTGTGGCCGCTCGACGAGCAGGCGGAGGCCGACGACGAGCCGACGTCCGGCCTCGCCGGGCGCCCGCCGGCCGCCGTCGGCCACGAGGACGGCGACCACGCCGACGTCGTCGACCAGGCGGGCACCGCGACGCCCGTGCGCGGCGTGCCCGTCGCGCGGGTCTCCGCCGCCGACGCCGCCCCGGCGCTCCGGGTGACGGCCGACGTCCCCGCGGAGGGAACCGCGCGGACCGCCACGACCACCCCTGCCGCGCCGACGCGGTCGGGTCGGCGGGCCGTGCCGACGGTGCCGACGCAGCGCGTCGGCCCGGTCCCCGTCGACGCGCGTGCCGGGGAGCCGGGCCTCCTCGTCGGCGCCCCCGACCCCACGGGCTCGATCGCAGCCGCCGCGGCCGCCGCCCTCGCGTTCGCCGTCGTCGTCGCGGGCGCGCCGTCGCTGCTCGTGCCCGGGGTCCTCGCGCTGCTCGTCGTCGCGCTCGCCGTGCCCCGCCGGCGGGGGCGCGTGCTGCTCGTGGCCCTGCCGGCCCTCGCGCTCACCGGACCCCTGCTCGTCGAGGCTGCCGGTCGAGGGCTCGGCGGCTGGCGCCTCCTGCTGGCCGACCCGGGCCTGCCGCTCGGCGCCGCACCGGCCTCCTCCCTGTCCCGGCTGCTGGGGGTGCCCGCGGACCCCGCGGCGCTCGTCCCGGCGGGCGTCGAGGGGACGCCCGCCGTCGTGTGGCCGCTGCTCACGGGCGGGGCCGTGCTCCTGCTCGCGCTCCTCGCGCTGCTCCGCGGGCGGCCCGCGGCCCGCGCGGTCCGCACGTCGTGGCTCGTGGCGGCCCTCGGCCTCGCGGCCGCGACCGTCAGCACCACCGTGGTCGTCGCGCTCGACGAGGGCTCCGCCGTGCGCGGCTGGCCCGGTCCCGCGCTCTCGCTGGCGTGGGCGGGGTTCCTCGCCGCCGCCGTCGTCGGTGTCGACCGGTTCCGCGAGCGCCTCGCCGCCGCGACGTTCGGCTGGCGGCAGCCCGTCGCGGCGCTCGTCGTGGCCGTGTCCGTCGCCGCGCCATTGCTCGCACTCGGTGGGTGGGCGTGGCAGGCGCGCGAGGGCGACGCGCTCGCGCTGCGTGCCCAGGACTCCGCGGTCGTGCCGGCCGTGGGGCAGCAGGCGCAGACGTCGGTGCTCGGCTCACGCGTGCTCGCCCTCGAGGTGCGGCCGGCGGGCGATGCGGACCCCGTCGTCTCCTGGCAACTCATGCGGGACGACGGGCCGCGGCTCGACGACGTCGCCGCGGCCGCCACGACGCGGACGCTCACGGGCGACCTCGAGGCGCCCACGGCGACCGGGCCGGACGCCGCCACGCAGGAGGTCGACGCGCTCGTCGCCCGCCTGGCTGCGGGCTCCGGCGGGGACGTGGGCGGCGAGCTCGCGGCCCTCGCCGTCGCGGACGTGCTGGTCCCGGCCGTGGCGTCGACCACGACCGACGCCGGGACGGCGACGTCGGCCCGCGCGCTGCGCGACGACCTGGTGGGCCGGCTCGACTCGACGCCCGGCCTGGAGCGGGTGACGCAGACCCCGGCGGGCACGCTGTGGCGGGTCCGCTCGACGGCGACCGCGGGCGCGGTGGCGCCGGTGGCCGTCCCGTCGTGGGCGCGGCTCGTCCCGCCGGCGTCGGACGTCACGGACGCGGCCGTCGCCGCCACGGCGGTGCCGTCGGCCGGGCGTTCGGTCGACACGACGGTCGAGGCCGCGACGGGTCCGCGGGTGCTCGTGCTCGCCGAGCGGGCCGACGCGCGCTGGCGGGCCACGCTCGACGGCCGCCCGCTGCGCTCGGTCGACGCGGGCTGGCGCCAGGCGTTCGAGGTCCCCGCCGACGGCGGTCACCTCGTGGTGCACGTCGACCCGCCCGGCCGGACCGCCTGGCTCGTACTGCAGGGCGCCGTCCTGCTCGTGTGCGTGCTTCTCGCGGTCCCGGTCCGCCGCCGCCGGGTGGTGCGCGCGTGACGCGCGCGACGGACGACGGGCGCCCCCCGGCGCCGGACGGAGGAACGGTGACGGACGGACCCACCTGGCGCGGGCGGGTGCTGCGCGCCGCGACGGCGCTCGGCGTCGTCGCGGCGGTCGCGGCGGTCGTCGTCGCGGGCGGCCGAGCCCCCGAGCCCGCGCCGGTCGACGGCGCGACGGGTCCCGCCCGGGTCACCGTGCCCCCGGCGGCGACGACGCTCGTGTGCGCCGGGCCGCTGCTGCTCCCGGACGACGTCGGTCGTGGCGACTCGGCGTTCGACCCCACACCGGTGGACCCCGTGACGAGCGGCTCGGCCGTGCTCGCGAGCCCCGTCCAGGGGACGGTCACCTCGCTCGACGGCACGCAGACGCTCGCGACCCTCGACCCCGCGGACGCGTCCGCGACGACCAGGCCGGCGACGTCGCCGTTCGTCGTCCGGGCCGCGCCGGGCGACGTCGCGCCCGCGCGTGTCGGCGCGGTCAGCGGCTCGCTCGTGACGGCCGGTGACCTGCGCGGCCTCGCGGCCGCGTCGTGCCAGCACCCGACGGCCGACGCGTGGCTGGTCGGCGGGGCGACGGACCTCACGAGCACCGCGCACCTGGTGCTCGCCAACGCGGGCAGCACGCCGGCCGAGGTCACCCTCGAGATCTGGGGCCCGTCCGGGGCGGTCGACCTCACCGGCGAGCACTACCTGGTGGCGCCCGGCGCGCAGCGCGTCGTGCCGCTCGGGGGGATCGCGGCCGAGCAGCGCCGCCTGGTCGTGCACGTCGCGACGACCGGCGGCCGGGTCGCCGCGCACCTGCAGGACTCGTCGCTCGACGGCTTCACGCCGACGGGCACCGACCTCGTGGTCCCCGGCGCGGCCCCGGCGCCGCGGCAGGTCGTGCCGGGCGTCTCGGTCGGGCAGACGGGCGTCGACGACGCGCGCGCGGGGGCGCTGCGGCTCCTCGCGCCCGGCGGCTCGCCGACGACCGCGAGCGTCTCGGTGCTCGGGCGGGACGGCCTGACCCCGCTGCCGGGCGCGGAACAGGTCGAGCTCGTGCCCGGCGAGGTGACGGACGTGCCCCTCGGGGGGCTGGCGCCGGGTGCCTACACGTTCGTCGTCGACGCCGCCGAGCCGGTCGTCGCGGCCGCGGTCGTCTCGCGTCCCGGTGCGCCCGGCGAGCTCGACGACGTGCCCACCCTCGAGCGGGCGTGGGCCGCGTCGTCGACGCCCGGCGACGGCGGCGTGGCGGTGGTCCCGGTCGACGCGCTCGGCACGCTCGTCGTGGGCGCGGTGCCCGTGGCGGGAGGAAGCGTCGACTCGGTCGACGGCGGTGGTGCGGCGTCGGCGACGGTCCGGCTGCTCGGCGACGCGGGCCAGGTGCTCGCGGAGCGCCGCGTGGCCGTCCCGGTCGGCACGACGGGGGCGTGGCCGGTCGGCGCGCTGCTCGGCGGGTCCGACGTCCTCACGCCCTCGTCCGCTCCGGTCGCGGACCCCGCGACCCAGTGGTCCGTCCGTGGCGTGGACGTCGTGGTCGACGACGGTTCGTCGGTCGCGTGGTCGCTGGTCGTCGAGGCGGCGCGCCCCGACGGCACGCTCGTCTCGGTGCTGCAGCCGGTCGCCGCGCTGAGCGGTGCACCGGACGTCGCGGTGCAGGAGGACCAGCGGCTCGGCACCCGCTGACGCTCGTGCACCCGCGGCGACGCCGTCGGGTGCCGTCGCCGCGTGCTCGCGCCGGTCAGCGTCCGGCGGCGCGCAGCTCCGACCGCTCCCGCACCCGCAGGCCGACGGACACGGCCGTCCGGACCGGCCACTGGTAGGCGTGCGGGTAGCGCCGCGAGACGTACCGGGCCGCGCTCGCGTGGTGCGCGGAGATCATCCGCGCCGGGCGCTCGCGCCAGGACGTCCCGCCGACGTGCGTGACCTGCGCCTGCGGGACGTAGAGGTTGTCCCACCCGGCCCGGCCGAGCCGCTCGCCCAGGTCGACGTCCTCGAAGAACATGAAGTAGCCGTCGTCGAACCCGCCGACGGCCTCGAACGCGGTGCGGCGCAGCAGCAGGCACGCCCCCGACAGCCAGCCGGCGGTGCGCGCCTCGCCGGCACGCTCGTGCTGCGCGCGGTAGGCCTTGGTCCACGGGTTGCCCGGCCACACCTTGACGAGCAGGGCGTGCCCCGCGCCCTGCGTCAGTGACGGCAGCGCCCGCGCCGACGGGTAGACGCTCCCGTCGGGGTTGAGCAGCGCCGGTCCCAGGGCCCCTGCGCGGGGGTGCTGCTCGCCGGCGACGAGCAGGGCGTCGAGCGAGCCGGGCGCCCACTCCAGGTCGGAGTTCGCGACGACGAGCCACGGCGACGTCGCCCCGGCGGCCCCGTGGTTCGCGCCGCCGCCGTAGCCGAGGTTGGCCCCGGACTCGACGACGCGCGCGCCGTGGCGGGCGGCGACGTCACGGCTGACGGCGTGGTCGTCGCCGTTGTCGACGACGACGAGCTCGTACGGGGCGGTGGTGGCGTCGGCGAGGGTGCGGGCGAACCGCTCGAGCTCCTCGCCGGGGTGGTAGACGACGCAGACGACACGGACAGCGGGCGTGGTGGTGCTCATCGTCGGACCAGGCTAGTGGTCGTCGCCGTATCCCGGGTCCACGTCCTCGGGTGCCCGGCCGAGCATGTGCGCGACCTGCTCGACGACCACGTCGCGGACGAGCTCGGCCAGGTCGGCGGCGTCGGTCGCGCGCGACTCGACCGGGCGCCGGTACACGACGATGCGCGCCGGCAGTCCGGCGTCGGCGGGGAAGTACCGGCCGAGCGGCACGCCGCCGTGCTCCCAGGGAGCGGGGTTCGACGGCGGCACGTCCTCGACGGCGAACTCGGTGCCGTCGAGCTGGCGCGTCCAGCGGCGCTCGAGGCGCTCGACCGCGTCGAGGACCAGGTCGTCGAACCGCTCGGCGCGCGTCCGGTACGCCGGCATCGCCGACGGCATGAGCGGCCCGCGGGGTCCCCGACCGCGCCGGTCGCGGCGGCGCACGGGGTGCGCGGGGCCGTCCTGCGACCCGAGCGCGACCGCCGGGGCGGGGGAGCGGCGCAGGCCCGGGACGCCCCGGTGACCGGGGGTCGAGGGGTGCGCGGGGCCCGGTGACGTCACGGCAGCACTGTAGTCCGGCGACCGCCTCGTCCCCGGGTGCGGCGTGGGGGGCGTCGCCTGTCGCCGTCGGGCGGTACGGTCAGCCCGTGAGATCCGTCCGGCAGTGCTCGCGCACGGCGTGCGGCCGTGCCGCCGTCGCCACGCTGACCTACGTGTACGCCGACTCGACGGCCGTCCTCGGTCCGCTGGCCCACCATGCCGAGCCGCACTCCTACGACCTGTGCGTCGACCACGCCGAGCGGCTCACCGCGCCGCGCGGGTGGGAGGTCGTCCGGCTGACGCCCGACTTCGCTCCCGCCGCGCCCAGCAAGGACGACCTGCTCGCGCTCGCCGACGCGGTCCGCGAGGCGGGCCGTGGCCGCGCGCCGGCCCCCGCCGCCGCGGTCGCCGAGCCGGCCGCCGACGTGCTCGCCGACGCCCCCCGCCGCGGGCACCTGCGGGTGCTGCGGGGCGAGGGCTGACGCGTGGCCCGACGCCGTGGCGACGCCGCCCGCGCCCGTGACGCCCGGCCGCCCGAGCCGCTGGGGTCGGTCAGCCAGCCGTCGGGTCCGGTGGTGCCGGGCACCGAGGCGTGCGCGCACTGCGGGTCGACCGAGCTCACCCGCATCCGCATGACGCTCTCGTCGGGCCGCCCCGCCGTGTTCGTGTCGTGCGCGGCGTGCGAGCGGACCGGCTGGTTCGCGCTCGACGGCGACGGCGAGCCGCTCGGACGGGACGAGGTCGTCGGGGGCGACGGGTCCGCCTGACACGCTGGTCACGGCACCGCCGGTACGATGCGGGGCGTGACCACCCCTGAGCGTGTCGACCTCTCCGCCCTCATCAAGGCCTACGACGTCCGGGGCGTCTACCCCGAGCAGCTCGACGCACGGGTCGCGCGCGCGATCGGCGCGGCGTTCGCCGACGTGGTCGTCGTGCCCGAGGCGCAGGGACGTCCGCGCGTCGTCATCGGCAACGACATGCGCCCGTCGGGTCCGGAGCTCGTGGACGCCTTCGCCGACGGTCTGGCCGGCCGCGGGGTCGACGTCGAGCGCATCGGCCTCGCGTCGACGGACGGGCTGTACTTCGCGTCGGGGTCGCTCGGCGTCCCGGGGGCGATGTTCACGGCGAGCCACAACCCGGCGGAGTACAACGGCATCAAGCTGTGCCGCGCGGGCGCCCGGCCCGTGGGCCAGGACTCGGGGCTGTCGCGCGTCCGTGAGCTCGCAGGCGACTACCTCGCCGCGGGCGTGCCCGAGGTGGCCGCCGACGCGCGCGGCGTCGTCTCGGACCGGGAGATGCTCGCCGACTACGCCGCGTTCCTGCGCTCGCTCGTCGACCTGTCGGGGATCCGTCCGCTGAAGGTCGTCGTCGACGCCGGCAACGGGATGGGCGGCTACACCGCGCCCGCCGTCCTCGGCACGGGCGCCGGCCTGCCGGAGCTGCCGCTCGACGTCGTCCCGCTGTACTTCGAGCTCGACGGCACGTTCCCGAACCACGAGGCCAACCCGCTCGAGCCGGAGAACCTGCGCGACCTGCAGCGTGCCGTCGTGGAGCACGGCGCCGACCTCGGCCTCGCGTTCGACGGCGACGCGGACCGCTGCTTCGTCGTCGACGAGCGCGGCGAGCCCGTCAGCCCGTCGGCCATCACCGCGCTCGTGGGGCTGCGCGAGGTCGCGCGGGAGCAGGCCGAGGGCCGCACCCCGACCGTGATCCACAACCTCATCACGTCGCAGGTCGTGCCCGACCTCATCGGCGCGACGGGCGCGCGCACGGTCCGCACCCGCGTCGGCCACTCGTTCATCAAGGCGGAGATGGCGGAGCACGGTGCCGTCTTCGGCGGCGAGCACAGCGCGCACTACTACTTCCGCGACTTCTTCTTCGCCGACACGGGCATGCTCGCCGCGCTGCACGTCCTGGCGGCGCTCGGCGGCCAGCCGCACCCGCTGTCGGCGCTCGCCGACCAGTACCAGCCGTACGTGGCGAGCGGGGAGATCAACTCGCGCGTCGAGGACGTCCCCGCGGCGCGCGCGCGCGTCGTCGAGGCGTACGTGACGCAGCAGGGCGCCGGGCCGGTCGAGGTCGACGAGCTCGACGGCCTCACCGTCTCGCACTGGGGCGGCCAGCCCCAGTGGTGGTTCAACCTGCGGGCGTCCAACACCGAGCCGCTGCTGCGCCTGAACGTCGAGGCGGCCGACGCGGACATCATGGAGAAGGTCCGCGACGACGTGCTGGCGCTCGTGCGCCAGGGCCAGGAGGACTGATGGGCGCCGACGACACGACCACCGCGCACCCGCTCGAGGGGTGGGCGCGCGACCTGCTGCGCTGCCCGGTCTCGGGTGCGACGCTCGTCGACGCGACCGGGCCCGACGGTGAGCCGCTGCTGGTCTCCACGGACCCGACGGCGCCCCTCGCGTACCCCGTGCGTGACGGCGTCCCGGTCCTGCTCGCGGACGAGGGGCGCCCCGCGCCGACGGCCTGACCGACGCGGGCGGACGGGTCTCCCGCCCGCCCGAAGGGCCGTCGCAGGCCTGCGTCGGGCAGGATGAGCCCGGGCGAGGGAGCCCGGTGCTCGACGACCGTCCGATCCTGCGAGGTGGCGCGTGGCGAGGTTCAGCGAGGTCCCCGGCCGGTACCAGGTGCGCGATCTCGCGCTCGCCGAGTCCGGCCGCCACCAGATCCGGCTCGCCGAGCACGAGATGCCCGGCCTCATGGCGCTGCGGACGGAGCTCGGTCCGCAGCGGCCGCTGGCGGGCGCCCGGATCACCGGCTCGCTGCACATGACCGTGCAGACGGCGGTGCTCATCGAGACGCTCGTCGCCCTCGGGGCCGACGTCCGCTGGGCGTCGTGCAACATCTTCTCCACGCAGGACGAGGCCGCCGCGGCCGTCGTCGTCGGCCCGCGCGGCACGCCCGACGACCCCTCCGGGCCCGCGGTCTTCGCGTGGAAGGGCGAGACCCTCGCCGAGTACTGGGAGTGCACGCTGCAGGCGCTGCTGTGGCCCGACGGCGGGCCGACGCTCCTGCTCGACGACGGCGGCGACGCGACGCTGCTCGTCCACCAGGGCGTCCGGCACGAGGCGGCCGGGGCCGTCCCCGCGACGCCGCCCGTGGGCGACCCCGAGCACTCCGAGGAGCACGCCGTCGTCCTCGACCTGCTGCGCCGCTCGCTCGCGGACGACCCGCAGCGCTGGACCCGCGTCGCCGCGGGGGTCGTCGGCGTCTCCGAGGAGACCACCACCGGCGTGCACCGGCTCTACCAGCTCGCCGACGCGGGCGACCTGCTGTTCCCCGCGATCAACGTCAACGACTCCGTGACGAAGTCGAAGTTCGACAACCGGTACGGCATCCGGCACTCGCTGCCCGACGGGCTCAACCGCGCGACCGACGTGCTCATCGGCGGCAAGGTCGCGTTCGTCGTCGGCTACGGCGACGTCGGCAAGGGTGCCGCGGAGGCGCTGCGCGGCCAGGGGGCGCGGGTCGTCGTCGCCGAGGTCGACCCGATCTGCGCGCTCCAGGCCGCGATGGACGGGTACCAGGTGGCCCGGCTCGACGACGTCGTCGACCAGGTGGACTTCGTCGTCACGTGCACCGGCAACCGCGGGGTGGTCACCGTCGAGCACCTCGCCGCGCTCAAGGACAAGGCCGTCGTCGGCAACATCGGGCACTTCGACAACGAGATCGACATGGCCGGCCTCGCCGCGTACCCGGGCGTCCGGCGCACGGAGCTCAAGCCGCAGGTGCACGAGTGGACGTTCCCCGCGGACCCCGCGACGGGCCGGGCCGAACGGTCGGTCATCGTCCTGTCGGAGGGGCGGCTGCTCAACCTGGGCAACGCCACCGGGCACCCGTCGTTCGTCATGAGCACGTCGTTCGCGAACCAGGTCATCGCGCAGGTCGAGCTGTTCACCCGGCAGGGGTCGTACGATCGGCACGTCCACCGGCTCCCGAAGGTGCTCGACGAGAAGGTCGCGCGCCTGCACCTCGACGCCCTCGGCGTCGGCCTGACGCGGCTGACCAAGGACCAGGCGCTCTACCTGGGGATCGACGTCGACGGCCCGTACAAGCCCGAGCACTACCGCTACTGACGGGGTGCGGCCGTCAGGAGGGGAGCCGAGCCGCCGGGTGCGGGCGGCTCAGTCGACGGGGTCCGGCACGCCGTGGGGGAGGCGGTGCAGGAGCTGCGCGTCGGCGGCGTCGCGCGCGTCGGCACGCAGCTGGGCGTCGAGCTCACGACGCCGGCGCTCGGCAAGCACCGCGGCGAGGAACGCCTCCGGGTGCGTCCCGGGCGGCGGGCCGGGGTTGACGAACCGCGCGACCTCCGCGGTCAGCCGCGACCCGAGCGCGACGCGCGACGCCGGGTGCAGGCGGGTCGCCCGGACGAGGAACTGCCGCACCGCCAGCGCGAGGCCGTCGGGCAGGCGGGCCACGTCGGCGGCCTGCGCCCAGCCCGCGAGCATCGGCGGCATCCCGACGGTCGTCCGGACCTTGGCGGCACCTCGCACGCGGACCGCGTAGGTCCCCGCGAGGATGTCGCCGACCCGCTTGCTGCGCGGGTGGACCATCGAGCACACGAGCGCGATCGAGCCCGCCGACGCCCACAGCTCGACGACCCCGACGAGCGCGCGGATGAGCGACTGCCGCAGCACGAGCGGGCCGCCGTCGTCGCGCACGACGCGGATGCCCACGACGAGCTTGCCGAGCGAACGACCGCGGGTCAGGGTCTCGAGCGTCGTCGGGTAGATCACGGTGATCGTCGCGAGCGTGACGACCGACAGGATCCGGCTCGTCTCCTCGGTCATGAAGCCCGGTGCGGTGGTCGCCAGGAGGATCGTCAGGCCGATGAGGACGACGAACAGCACCGCCAGGTCGATGAGGGCGGCGAGGAGCCGCGACGCCGCCGAGGCGGCCCTGGAGTCCAGCAGCACGCCCTCGCCGATGACGATCTCGTCCACAGCCACCCGGTCGCTCCCTCCGCCGGGGGAACCCTAACCGCTGACAGGGCCCGGGGATGGCAGGCTGTGCACCGTGGACCTCGACGCCTACCAGCTCGCGCGCGGCGAGTCGTGGCAGCGGCTCGACCGCCTCGCCCGCAAGCGCCGCCGTTCGGGCGCCGAGTCGGACGAGCTCGTGCGGCTGTACCAGTCCGCGGCGACCGACCTGTCCGTCATCCGTTCGGCCGCACCCGACCCGGAGGCCCTGAGCCGGCTCTCGCAGCTCGTCGCCCGGTCGCGGGCCGCCATCGTGGGCGCGCACGAGCCGAGCTGGCGTGACGCCGCGGTGTTCGTCGGTGAGTCGCTGCCGGCCGCGCTGTACCGCATCCGCTGGTGGACCGTCGGCGTCATGGTCGGGTTCCTCCTGCTGGCCGTGCTGGCAGGCGTCTGGGTCGCGACGCAGCCGGAGGCGCTCGCCGCGATGGGGACACCCGCCGAGCAGCGCGACTACGTCGAGCGGGCGTTCGCCGAGTACTACGACCCGGGCATCGGGTTCGCCGCGATGGTGTGGACCAACAACGCGTGGATCACCGCCGTCTGCATCGCGTCCGGGATCACCGGCATCGGGCCCGTCTACCTGCAGGTCACCAACGCCGTCAACGTCGGCGCGAGCGGCGGGATGATGGCCGCGCACGGCGAGCTCGACGTCTTCCTCCAGCTCATCGCACCGCACGGGCTGATGGAGCTCACCGCGGTGTTCGTCGCCGGGGGCGCCGGGCTGCGCATCTTCTGGACCTGGATCGACCCCGGCCCCCGGACCCGGGGGCGCGCCCTCGCCGAGGAGGGACGTGCGCTGTTCACCGTCGCGATCGGGCTCGTCGGGGTGCTCGCGGTGTCGGGCGTCGTCGAGGGGTTCGTCACGGGTTCGGCGCTGCCGTGGCCGGTGAAGATCGCGATCGGCGCGGTCGTCCTCGCGGCGTTCTGGGCGTACACGATCGTGCTCGGCCGTCGCGCGGTGCGGGCGGGCGCCACGGGCGACCTCGCGCCCGACCGCGCCGGCTACGCGGTGCCCGTCGCGGGCTGACGCCGCGCCGGACTGCGGTCGTGCCCGCCGCACGGGGGGCGCATGGCAGGCCCTGGCCGCGCGGGCGCCTCCGCGCGTGCTCCCCTCAGCGGACGTCGACCGCGTGCGTCGCGGCGTCGTCGGCCATGAACCCCACGAACCGCTCCGACTCCGCGGTCACCTCCCGCCGCGCGCGCGGCGAGAGGTCGCCGAGCGGCCGCACGACGAGGGTCGCCGACTCCCGCCTCCGTCGGCCGGGACCGGGAGCCAGCCGCTCCCGCTCGACGCGCCACACCGCCGCGACCTCGCCGTCGACGAGCACCGTGCCCGGCAGCACGCCGTTCTTGCTCTGCAGCGACCGCCGCCGCTCGTCCGACACGATCCGCGTGCGGTCGGCGTGGCTCAGCAGCACGTTGTCGAGGTCGGGCAGGAACCGCACGGGCGCGGGGACGTCGCCCGCCGGACGCGGCCCGTCGGGCACGTCGAGCACCTCCCGCGGCCGCACCTTGCCCGGCGACGGCTCCGCGGTGAACCGCACGACCCGGTCGCCGAGCCGGTCGACGACCGCGGCGAGACCCGTGAGGCCCGACCACGCCTGCGCGTCCGCGACGCTCGCCGGCCCGAACGCCGCGAGGTAGCGCAGCAGCAGGTCCTCCTGCGCGGCCGCGAGGACGTCCGGGTCGGTGAGGTCGGGCGCGCGCGACGCCGCCGTCGCGCCGAACCAGGCCGTCGTCGTCGTCCACGTCGTCGCGCCCGAGCGGCCCCACACGCCCCGCGGCGGGACCTGCACGAGCGGCAGCGTGCCGCGGGCCGCGTACGCGAGGGTCGTGGCCGGCACGTCGGGCCACTCCTCGGCGAGCGCGCGGCCGAGGTCCGTGCTGACCCGAGGGCTCTCCTCGACGAGCGCCCGGGCGCGCGCCGTCACCGCGGGCACGTCGACCGTCCGCAGCGCGGCCGCGTGCTGCGCGTTGACCTCGAGGTCGCGGACGTAGAGCGGCGCGGTGAGCCCGGGCAGCAGGAACGCGTCGCGGGCCGAGACCAGGTGGATCGTCCCGCGCATGACCGCGATCCGCGTGAGGCGCCGGTCGAGGAGCGCGTCGCCGAGGGCGTCGTGGGTGAACCCGTCCACGCGGCTCCACAGGCCCACGTACGGCGACCACGCGTTCTGCGCCTGCAGACCCACGAGGTGCTCGACGACCTCGACGACGGGCCGTCCGGTCCGCTCCAGCAGGTGCTGGCGGGCCAGCAGCGCACGGTTGAGCGCGGCGCGGGTCAGCACGGGCGGGTCGGCCATGCGGGCAGGCTACCGACGACGACCGACGCCCCGACCCGCACGGGCACGCTGGTGCGCGCCGGCAGCCCCCTGCGCCCCCCGGGGCCGCGGAGACCCGGCCGGTCGCAGGCGGCGCGCCCGCCGTCGGCTCAGAGGCGGCCCGCCGCCTTGAGCGCCAGGTAGGTGTCGGCGAGCGCCGGGGCGAGGTCGTCGGGCAGCGCGTCGACGACCTCGACGCCACGCTGCCGCAGCCGCACCGCGACGGCCGACCGCTCGAGCCCACCGCGCTCGGCGGCGGCCGCGTCGAACACCTCACGCGCGTCGCCGCGGGCCGTGCGCAGCGACTCCGCCTCCGGGTCGGCGACCGACGCGAGGACGACCTGGTGCCGTGCCGTGAGCTGCCCGGCGACGCCCAGGAGCCCGCGCTCGACCGCGGAGGCGTCGAGGGCGGTGAGCAGCACCACGAGCGCGCGCTGGCTCAGCCGCTCGCGGACCTGCGTCACGACCCCGGGCCAGTCGGTCTCGACGAGCTGCGGCTGGGTCGTCGCGAGGGCGTCGGCCAGCGCCGGCATGAGCCGCGGCCCGGCCGTGCCCGCGACCCGTGCCCGCACACGGCGGTCGAACGCGACGAGCTCGACCCGGTCGCCCGCCCGGGTGGCCAGCGCCGACAGCAGCAGCGCGGCCTCGATCGCGGCGTCGAGACGGGGCGCGTCGAGCACGCGCACCGCGGACGTGCGGCCCGTGTCCAGCACGATGACGACACGCCGGTCCCGCTCGGGCCGCCACGTCCGGACGACGACGTCCGCCCGGCGGGCCGACGCGCGCCAGTCGATCGCGCGCACGTCGTCGCCGATCACGTACTCCCGCAGCGAGTCGAACTCGGTGCCCGGGCCGCGGACCTGGACGGCGGCCCGGCCGTCCATCTCGCGCAGCCGTGCGAGCCGGCTGGGCAGGTGGCGGCGCGACGCGAACTCCGGGAGCACGCGCAGCCGGCCGGGCACCGTGAGCGACGCCTGCCGCCCCGCAAGCCCGAGCGGCCCCGACGAGCGGATCGTCACGCGGTCGGCGAGCGCGTCCCCGCGACGCTCCGGCCGCAGTACGGTCCGTGCCCGGGCACCGTCGCCGGGCGCGACGTCGACCACGTGACGGTCCTGCTCGGCGGCGGCCGACGGCGGCCACGCGTCGCGGACGACGGCCCGCAGCCGCCGCGTGCCGACGTTCGTCAGGGTCAGCGTCGACGTCGCGGGCTCGGTGAGGCGGACCGACACCGGCACGTCGCGCTCGACCGCCACGAGGCGCGGCGAGGCGGCGAGGGCGGCGTCGAGCACGCACAGGGCGACGCAGACGAGCGCCCAGGCCAGCACCGTCCCGCCCGACGGCAGCACGAGCACGAGCGGCACGCCGAGCGCGACGAGCAGCACGGCGCGCCAGGTGAGGGTCATCGTCGGCTCAGCGCGGGACGGGCACGGACCCGAGCACGGTGTCGAGCACGCTCTCGGTCGTGACGCCCTCGAGCTCGGCCTCGGCGCGCAGCTGCACGCGGTGCCGCAGCGTCGGGTGGGCGAGCGCCTTGACGTCGTCCGGGGTCACGTACGCACGGCCGGACAGCCACGCCCACGCCCGCGCCGTCGCGAGGAGCGCGGTCGCGCCACGAGGGGAGACGCCGAGGGCGAGCGACGGCGAGCGGCGGGTCGCGCGGCACACGTCCACGACGTAGCCGAGGACCTCCTGCGACACCTGCACACGGGCGACCTCCGCCCGGGCCGCGGCGAGCAGCGCCTCGTCGGCGACCGGGCGCACCCCGGCCGCGCCGAGGTCGCGGGGGTCGAACCCGCCGGCGTGCCGCGCGAGGACCTCGACCTCCTCCGCGCGCTCGGGGAGCGGCAGCGTGAGCTTGAGCAGGAAGCGGTCGAGCTGGGCCTCGGGCAGCGGGTACGTGCCCTCGTACTCGACGGGGTTCTGCGTCGCGATGACGAGGAACGGGTCAGGAAGGGGCCGCGGGGTGCCGTCGACCGAGACCTGGCGCTCCTCCATGGCCTCGAGCAGCGACGCCTGGGTCTTCGGGGGCGTCCGGTTGATCTCGTCCGCGAGCAGGAGGTTGGTGAACACCGGTCCCTCGCGGAAGGAGAACTCCGCGGTGCGGGCGTCGTACACGAGTGAGCCCGTGACGTCGCCCGGCATGAGGTCGGGCGTGAACTGCACGCGCTTGGTCGACAGGTGCAGGGCCGCGGACAGGGAGCGCACGAGCAGCGTCTTCGCCACCCCGGGCACGCCCTCGAGCAGCACGTGACCGCGGCACAGCAGGGCGATGACGAGCCCGCTCACCGCAGCGTCCTGGCCGACGACGGCCTTGGCGACCTCGAGCCGCACGTCCGCGAGCGCGGACCGCAGGGCCACCGAAGGCGCAGGCGGCGCGGGCGGGGTCGGCGGCGCGGGCGGTGCCGCGGGAGCCGCCGCGACCGGGGCGACGGTGGGCGCGGGAGCGGGTGCCGCGGGCGCGGGAGGTGCCGGGGGGACGTCCGCGGCCGGAGCCGGGGGAGCGGCGGGCTTCGCGAAGGGGTCCGCCTGCGCGGCGGGAGCGCCCGGCGCGGCCGTCTGCCAGGGGCTCGGGGACGTCGGCGGTGCCGCCGGTGCGGGGACCGGCGGGGTGCCGGTGGTCTCGTCGGTCACGGTCGGTGAACCTCGCTCTCCAGGTGGTCCAGGGCCTGCGCGAGCCGCGCGAGTCCCAGGTCGTCGTGGGGTGGTGGCCCGTACAGCAGGGCCTCGACCTCCGTCGTCGGGCGCCCCGTGGCGCGGACGACGGCGTCGACGAGCGTGTGCGCGTCGGCCGACCGGGCGAGCCCGAGGCGCTGCGCGCACCGCGACGCCGCACCGGCACGCAGCGCGGCGGCGGCGTGGCCGTACGACCGCGACCGGCGGTACAGCCGCCCGCGCCCGCGCGTGGTCTCGGCTGCCGGCACGACGACGGGCAGCGGCTCGGCGACGACGCGGCCGAGTCGCCGGCCGCGCCACACGGCGGCCGCGACGACGACGAGGACGAGCTGGAGCGCGACGAGCGGGACGGCCGGGGGGAGCAGGGCGCCGAGCCCGGGTCCGGCGCTCGCGTCGCTCCCGGCGCCGACGTCGTCGTACGACGGGATGTACCAGACCAGGCGGTCGTTCCGGCCGAGCATCCGCAGCACCAGCGCGGCGTTGCCGGCGGTGGCGAGGTGGTCGTTGGTGAGGGGGGCGCTGTCGGCGAGCGCGGTGACGCGCTGCGGGCCGTCGACGACGGCGTACGCGCCGGACCCCGGTGCGTCGCCCGGGCCGGGGAAGCACACGACGGCGTCGTCGGTGAGCGCCTGGAGCCCGCCGCTCGCGGTGATCGACCCGGCCGCCTGCGCATCGGGGTCGTCGCACTGCGCGGTGCGCTCCACGCCGTCGTCGGCGAACGGCGCGCCTGCCGCGGTCACGGCGTCGGTCGCGACGGACAGGGCGCGCACCGCGTCGACGAGCACGAGGTCGGCACCGGTCGCGACGAGCTCCTCCAGGACGGCGTCCTCGAGCACCAGGTCGCCGCCGATGACGAGCAGCGTCGTGCCCTCCTCCGCGAGCCGGACGGCGTCACCGTGCCGGCGGACGTACTCGACGTCGACCCCCTCGCGGCCGAGGATCTGCGCGGCCGCGCGCGCACCGCCGCCGTCAGGGTTGTCGGGCGCCAGCGGGTCGGCCGACGTGCGGGGCGTGGGCAGCGCCGCGAGCAGACCCGCGAGGGCGAGCAGCACGAGCACGACGAGGGGCGCACGCAGCCGCCGCCAGCGACGCCGGGCACGCGAGGCCGCCGTCGTGCCGTCGCCCACCACGGGGGCCGTCGTGACGCTCACGCGGGCACCGCCGGGTGGTCCGACGGCTCGCGCGACGGGGACGTCGGCCGGGTGGCGCGCACGCGCGCGTCGACGTCGCGCAGCCGGGCGTCGTCCTCGGCCGTCGCCGCGACGCCGCCGTAGGCGACACCGTCGAACAGGTCGCCCGCGACGCGCAGGTCGGCGTCGAGCGTCGGGAGCCGGACGGCGGCCGCGGAGACGGCCTCGTGCGCGGTGCGGCCAGGGCGCTCGTCGAGGACCGTGCGCTCCTCGAGGTCGCGCACGACGGCCCGGAACCGCTCCAGGGTCGCCCGGTGCCAGTCGCCCTGCGTGGCGGCGGCGTCCGCGGCGGCCCGCAGCTGGGCGGCGGTGCGCGTGTCGTCGGAGCTCAGGACGGCCCGTGCGCCGCCTCCCGGCCGGCGGGAGCGGCGGACGGGCCCGACGAACCACAGGATGCCGAGCGCGAGGGCCACGGCGACACCGAGCGCGATGAGCAGCGACATGCCGGTCGGCAGCCCGAGCGACGGCACGGTCGCGAGCTGCTCCTGCAGCCACGTGAGCAACCGGCTCAGCAGCGACGGCGACGAGTGGTACTCCGGCTGCTGCAGCTCGTCGAGGGCCCAGCGGCGCGCCGTCGGTGCGTCCGGGTCGACCGGGACGTCCTGCACGACGACCGCCAGGACGCCCGTGAGCGGCACGTTCACCCGCCGGCCTGGACCGCTCGCCCGAGCTCGATGTCGAGGCCCTCACGGCGCATGCGCACGTCGATGTAGAGCAGGGCGACGACGGCCGCGAGGAACGTCGTGGACAGCGTCAGGCCCACCGCGTTCCCGATGCCGGTGATGACGATCGACGCGAACGACGTGCCGAGCGGGTCCTGCAGCAGCAGCGCCGTGAGGACCCCGACGGGCGTGAGGATGATCTGCAGGACGATCCCGACCAGCAGGTTGACCAGCAGGTAGATGCCCAGCAGGCGCCAGAAGCTGCCGCGCGTGAGGCGCCAGGCGCGCCCGACGGTCCGCCAGAAGCCCTTGCCCTCGAGCATGAGGGCGGGCGTGACGAGGAGCGTGCGGACGGTGAACCACATCCCGCCGACGACCAGCAGCACCAGCCCCACGATCCCGACGGCCACGGCCCAGCCGGGCGCGTCGAGGGCGACGAGACCGACGACCGCGCCCGTGACGAGCGCGATCGCGAGCACGACCGCGAACCCCGCGAGCAGCGTGAATCCGAGGACCCACCACACGCGCCACGACCGCAGCGCCTCGCCGATCGAGATGCTGCGCCCCAGCACGGAGCGGCTCACCGACACCATGAGGAGACCGGTGAGGATCGTCGTCGCGAACGTCGTGACGGGCAGCGCGAGGAGCTGGCCCACGAGCATGCTCGCCTGGTCGGCGATGCCCGTCTCCCCGGTCGGGTCGAGCTCGCGCACGACGTCGGCGACCTGACCTGCGACGAGGCCCTGGACGTACCAGGTGACGACGCTCTCGACGATGACCGCGATGCTGACGACGAGCGCCGCGAGCCCGAACATGACCTTGGGGTTCGCACGGACGGCCTTGAAGGCGCCGTCGAGGATCTCGCCCAGGCCGAGCGGGCGCAGCGGCACGATGCCGGGCTGGAGCGCCGGCGGCCGCCAGGCGCCCCCGGGCGGCGGCGGGGGCGGCACCGCGTTGCCCCACCCGCCGGGCGTGCCGGCGCCCCACGCGGGCGGGGGCACGGGCGCGGCCGGCGGCGCGGGCGCGGGCGGCGGTGCGGGGGACGCCTTCGGGTCCGACGGTGCGGGCCCGCCACCCGGGGCGGCCCACGCGGGCGGGCGTGGTGCGTCGTCCTGCGGGCTCGTCATGCGAGCACTGCCTCCTCGGGCTCGTCCGGCGACGCCCGAGGAGCGGGCACCCGCCGAGCGACGCCCCATCGTGCCACGTCGTCGTCCGACCTCGGTGGACGTCCGGGTGATCTGTGGGCCGTCCGGGTCGTCCCGGCCGGGAACACCCCGTCGTGGTGCGACAATGGCGCGCATGAAGGGACGTGTGCTGGTGGTCGACGACGACACCGCGCTCGCCGAGATGATCGGCATCGTGCTCCGCTCCGAGGGCTTCGACCCCGTCTTCTGCGAGGACGGTGACGAGGCGCTCGGGACGTTCCGGGCGACACAGCCCGATCTCGTGCTGCTCGACCTCATGCTGCCCGGACGCGACGGCAACGAGGTGTGCCGGCAGATCCGGGCCGAGTCGGGGGTGCCGATCGTCATGCTCACGGCGAAGAGCGACACGGTCGACGTGGTGCTCGGGCTCGAGTCGGGCGCCGACGACTACATCTCCAAGCCGTTCAAGCCGAAGGAGCTCGTCGCCCGGGTGCGCGCACGCCTGCGCCGCAGCGACGAGCCCGCCCCCGAGCACCTGTCGATCGGCGACGTGACGATCGACGTGCCCGGCCACCGGGTCGCCCGCGCGGGCCGTCCCATCTCGCTGACGCCGCTCGAGTTCGACCTGCTGGTCGCGCTCGCCCGCAAGCCCTGGCAGGTCTTCACCCGCGAGGTGCTCCTCGAGAAGGTCTGGGGCTACCGGCACGCCGCCGACACCCGCCTGGTCAACGTCCACGTCCAGCGCCTGCGCTCGAAGATCGAGAACGACCCGGAGCAGCCGGAGATCGTCGTGACCGTCCGTGGCGTCGGCTACAAGGCGGGCGTGACGCCCACGTGATGGCGGGCAGGGCCGTGTCGTGCCGCGCGTGAGCAGCGTCTGGCGCCTCCTGCGGGCCCGGACGATGCGGCGGGTCCGTCGCTGGCCCCGGGCGTGGCGCGGGTCGCTGCAGTTCCGCGTCATCGCGTCCACGCTCGTCATCGGCCTCGTCGCGCTCGCGGGCGTCGGCCTGTACGTGGGGGAGCGGATGCGCGACGGGCTGTTCAACGCCCGGCGCGACCAGGTGCTCGCCGAGAGCGCCCGCAGCACCCGCCAGGCGCAGGAGACGTTCGACTCGTCGACCGCGACGACCGGCACCGACGTGCGGCGCCTGCTGCGCGACGTCGTGTCCACGCAGCGCACGGGCACGTCGGGCGAGCGCGAGGTGTTCCTGCTGCGCGCCCCGGGCCAGACGTCGCCCGTCGCCGGGGGCTCGGCGGCGTCCGACGGGTCGCTCGTCACCCTCGTCGACGACGACCTGCGGCAGGCCACCGCGACCGGAGGGCAGCACTGGCAGCCCGTCGGGCTGCCGACCGACGGCGCGCGCCTCGAGCCCGGGATCATGGTCGGCCAGGACGTCACCGTCCCCGTCGTGGGGACCTACCAGCTGTTCTTCCTCTACAGCCTGCAGGCCGAGCAGGACCGGCTCGACTTCCTGCAGCGGACTCTCGCGCTCGCGGGCGTCGTGCTGGTCGCGCTGCTCGGCTCGATGACGTGGCTCGTCACCCGGCAGACCGTGCACCCCGTGCGCCGCGCGGCGCAGGTCGCGGCCCGCCTCGCCGACGGCCACCTGTCCGAGCGGCTGCCCGAGCGCGGCGAGGACGAGATGGCGACGCTCGCGCACTCGTTCAACGAGATGGCCGCAAGCCTGCAGGACCAGATCCACCGCATGGAGGAGCTGTCGGCCGTGCAGCGCAGGTTCGTGTCCGACGTGTCCCACGAGCTGCGCACGCCGCTGACGACGATCCGGATGGCCGGCGAGGTCATCCACGCGTCGCGCGACGACTTCGACCCCGCCACCAAGCGCTCCGCGGAGCTCCTGCAGACGCAGCTCGACCGGTTCGAGGACCTGCTCGCCGACCTGCTGGAGATCAGCCGGTTCGACGCGGGTGCGGCGTCCCTCGACGTCGAGGGCCGCGACGTGCGCGACGTGGTCGTCCGTGCGGTCGACCTGGCGAGCCCGCTCGCCGAGCGGCGCGGCTCGTGGCTGCACGTGGACGTCCCCGAGGACCGGTGCGTCGCCGACATCGACGCCCGCCGCGTCGAGCGCGTCCTGCGCAACCTGCTCGTCAACGCCGTCGAGCACGCGGAAGGCACGGCCGTCGAGGTCACCGTCGCCGCCGACGCGCACGCCGTGGCGGTGACGGTCCGCGACCGCGGCGTCGGCATGACCGCGGACGAGGCCGACCACGTGTTCGACCGGTTCTGGCGCGCCGACCCGGCCCGCGCCCGGACCACGGGCGGCACGGGCCTGGGCCTGGCGATCTCGCTCGAGGACGCGCACCTGCACGGCGGCTGGCTCGAGGCCTGGGGCCGGCCGGCCCGCGGCGCCGTGTTCCGGCTCACGCTCCCGCGCCGCGCGGGGATCCACCTCACCGGGTCGCCGCTCCCGCTGGTGCCCGACGACGACCCGCCGCCGGACCCCGTCCGGCACCCCGTGTCCCGCCCGCGCACCGACCCCACGTCGCTGCCGGACCTCGACGACGAGGACGCCGGCGACGCACCGGTCGTCGCCGGACCGGTCGCGGCCGGGCCGCTCGCCGCCGGGCCGGTCGCCGCCGGGCCGGTCGCCGCCGGACCGGTCGCCGTGCCCGCGTCGGTGCCGGTCCCCGGGCCGCCGCCCGCGAGCCGGCCCGACCGGGAAGGGGCCGCACGATGACGCCGCACCCCGTCGCCCGCCGCTCGCGCCGACGCGTGCTCGCCGCCGTCGCCGGAGCCGCGACGCTCGTCCTCGCGGCGTGCACCGCGATGCCCACCTCCGGGCCCGTCCAGCAGGGCGACGGCCGCGTCGAGACGCCGTCGGGCGTCGACGTGCTCGCCGAGGGCCCGCGGCCCGACGCCGACCCCGTCGAGATCGTCGAGCGGTTCCTCGTCGCCGGCTCGGCCGGGTTCCGGGACAACTTCGTCGTGGCGCGGCAGTTCCTCGCCGGGGAGGCGCGGTCCGAGTGGGAGCCGCTCGGTGGCGTCGTCGTCTCCGGGGACCTCGAGATCACCGAGGTCGGCGACGCGCAGGTGCAGGTCGACGTGCCCGTCGTCGCCCGCGTCGACAGCGACGGCCGCTACGCCGAGGCCGGGACCGGCGCCGAGCTCATGCTCACCTACGTGCTCGTCCAGGACGACGACGGGCAGTGGCGCATCTCCGAGGCGCCCGACGGCCTCGTCGTCCCGACGGACGACTTCGCGGTGTTCTTCCGGCAGACCGCCCTCTACTTCCTGTCGCCCGACGAGACGTACCTCGTGCCGGAGCTGCGCTGGCTGCCCGCCAAGAACCTCACGACGTACGCGGTCAGCGCGCTGCTCGCGGGACCGTCGCCGTGGCTGCGCGACGCCGTGGGCACCGCGGTGCCGGACGGCGTGCAGCTCAAGCCCGTCGCCGTGGACGTCGACGACGACGGCGTCGCGCACGTCGGTCTGTCGTCCGCGCGCGCCGCCGACCTGCTCGACGCCGACCGCCCGCTGCTGCTCGCCCAGATCGAGCGCACGCTCCTCGAGGTGTCGGGCGTGAGCTCGGTCGACGTGAGGGCCGGGAGCGCCGCGCTGGAGGGCGCGGCGACGCTCAACCACGGGTCGCCGTCGGGCGGCTCGCTCGAGCTGCTGCAGGGCGACGAGATCGTGCAGCTCGGCGCCGAGGGTCTGGGACCCGTCGAGGGCGTCGGACCGCTCGACGTGCCCGAGCCGAGCCACCCCGCCCGGGACGAGCGCGGCGACGTGCGCGTCGTCCTGTCGGCGGGGCGCTCCCTCGTCACCGTGCCGACCGCCACCGACGCCGGCACCACGCTCTACAGCGGGACGTCGCTGTCCGCGCCGTCCGTCGACCGGTTCGGCTGGGTCTGGACGTCCGACGTCGGCGTCGGCGCGCTCGCGGTCCGGGCCGGTGCGGCGGCGGTGCCCGTCGGTGCGGACTGGCTCGAGGGGCGGACGGTGCGCGCGGTGCGCGTCGCCCGCGACGGGGTCCGTGCGGCCGTCGTGTCGGCAGGGGAGGACGGCGTCGCCGTCGACCTCGTGGCCGTCGTCCGCGACCGCCGCGGCGTCCCGCAGGGCTTCGGCGAGGCCGTGCGCGTCGGGACGCCGCTCGTCGACCCGACGTCGGTCGTGTGGCTCGACGAGTCGACCCTGGGCGTCGTCGCCACGGAGGGCGACGAGAACCGGGTGCACGCGGTGCCCCTCGCCGGGGCGACGCGGGCGCTGTCGCCCGTCGCGGACCTCGCGTCGCTGTCGGGCGGCCGGACGCCGTACGCCGCGACCGAGGACGGCGGGCTGCTCAAGCTCATCGGCTCGACGTGGGTGCGGGTGCCCGACGTGACGGGGGTCGCCGACCCGTCGTTCGCCGGCTGACCGCACGCCGAGCCGTCCCCGGCCCGCGTCGCGGGCGTCGCGTCCCCCGGTGGTCGCGGCGCCGGACCCGACCGGGACCCCCGGGTGGTGCGCTGGCCGCGTGCCGTCCGCGTCCCACACCCGCCTCGCTTCCCTCGCCGGCGACCTCGTCGGCCTCGTGCTCCCCGTCGAGTGCGCCGGCTGCGGGCGCCCGGACGACCCCTGGTGCGCGGTGTGCCGTGCGTGGCTCGACGCCCCGCCGTGGCGCTGCGAGGAGCGGGCCGGGCGCCTCGACCGGCTCGACGGCCGCCCGCCCCTGCCGGTCTGGACGCTGGGCGACAACGTCGGCGCGGTCCGGGCGGCGGTCGTCGCCTGGAAGGACGGCGGACGCCTCGACCTCACGCGACCGCTCGCCGCGGCCGTCGGGCGGGCCGCGCACCGCGCCGGCCCGTCGGTCGACGCGCTGCGCGGTCCGGTCGACACGCTGCGTGGTCCGGTCGGCTCGCTGCGCGGCCCGGGTCGCCCGCACCGTCGTCCGCTGCTCGTCGTCCCGGTGCCCTCCACCGCGGCCGCGCGACGACGCCGCGGCACCTGGCTCGTCGACGACCTCGCCCGTGGTGCAGTGCGTGGGCTCACCGCGACCGGCGACGCCGCCGCGCGAGCGCCCGTGCTGCGACGCCGGGGAGGCAGGGACCAGGTCGGCCTGGGCGCGCGGGAGCGGGCCCGGAACCTCGACGGGCAGGTGGTCGTCGCCCGGGGCCGTGCGGTGACGCTCCCCGGGCACGACGTCCTGCTCGTCGACGACGTGCTCACCACGGGGGCTTCGCTCGCGGCGTGCGCGGCGGTCCTCGCCGCGGCGGGTGCGCGCGTCGTGGGCGCCCTGACGCTCGCCTCGACGCCCGCGCCCGGCGCGGCCTCGACACCACCGTCCGGCGGCTCCGGACGTCCGCCACCGCCTCCGACACGGCCCGGACGTCCGGTTCCTCCCGCCGTGCCCGACCCCACGTCCCGCCCGTCGGTCGCCGATTGGGCCGCGGGCCGACGACGGGGTTAGCGTGGGTGCCTGAGCCGACGGCGCAGCGGAACGGGCCCCCGACGAGGGTGGTCCACCCCCGCGGCGCGGGAGGAGGTGACGCCGCCCCCGACTGCCCGACCGGGCAGTTCACCCCGCACGCCGCCGGGCGGCCAGGAGCCGCCCCTCAGCCCTCCCAGGAGGCTCACATGGAGATCGTGGTTGCAGGCCGGCACACCGAGGTGCTCCCGAAGTACCGGGCGCACGTCGAGCAGAAGCTCGCCAAGATCGAGCAGCTGGCCCCCCGCGCGCAGCGGATCGACGTCCTCGTCTCGCACGAGGCGAACCCCCGCCAGGCCGACCTCTCGGAGCGCGTCGAGCTCACCGTCGTCGACAAGGGTCCCGTCATCCGCGCCGAGGCGTGCGCCGACGACCGGTACGCCGCCCTCGACCTCGCGCTCGGCAAGCTGCTCGAGCGTCTGCGCCGATCGCGCGACCGTCGCAAGGACCACCGCAACCACACTCCGATCGCCCCCGTCGACGTCCGTCCCCCCGAGGCGTCCGACGAGACCGCGCCCGCCGACGTCGTGACCGCGCCCGACGGCGCCGTCGAGACGACGCTCGGCGACTCGCCCGTCGTCATCCGCGAGAAGGTCCACGAGGCGCTCCCCATGACCGTGGACGACGCCCTCTACGAGATGGAGCTCGTGGGGCACGACTTCTACCTGTTCATCGACGCCGAGACGGCCCAGCCGGCCGTCGCGTACCGCCGTCGCGGCTGGAGCTACGGCGTCATCAAGCTCGACACCGCGGTCCGGACGAACGGCACGCCCGAGGCGGCCGCGGTCGCCCGCTGACCTCCGCGCCCGCGCGGCACGGCGCCCGGTCCCCGTCGCGGGGCCGGGCGTCGTCGTGTGGGCGGGGCGCGCCATGATGTGACCGTGGCCGCCGTCCTCCCCGCACCGACCGAGTCGCTGTCGCTCTCGCAGGCGCGCCGCGTCGCCCTGCGCGCCCAGGGCCTCGACGTCCCGCGCCCGGCGCGGACCGGCCCTGCGACGATGCGCCACCTCCAGGGCGTCGTCGACCGGCTCGGGCTGCTGCAGATCGACTCGGTCAACGTGCTCGCGCGCGCCCACCTCATGCCGACGTTCTCGCGCATCGGGCCCTACGACCCGGCGCTGCTCGACCGTGCCGCGGGCCGTGCGCCGCGCCGGCTCGTCGAGGCGTGGGCGCACCAGGCGTCGTTCGTGCCGCCCGAGACGTTCCGCCTGCTCGGCTGGCGTCAGCGCGCGTACCTCACGGAGGCGTGGGGCGTGATCGCCGACGTCCCGCTGCAGCACGCCCCGGTCGTCGACATGATCCGGTCGCTCATCACCGAGCAGGGGCCGCTCACCGCGAGCGAGGTCCAGGTCCACTACGAGGCGGACCACCCGACGTCGCGCGACGAGTGGGGCTGGAACTGGTCCGTCGCGAAGCGGGTCCTGGAGTTCCTGTTCTTCACGGGCGAGGTGACGTCGGCCGGGCGCAACACCGCGTTCGAGCGGCGGTACGACCTGGCGGACCGCGTCCTGCCCGCCGACGTCCGGGCGGCCCCCCAGCCGGACGACGACACCGCGGTGCGCGGCTTGCTGGAGATCTCGGCGCGCGCGCACGGCATCGGGACGCTCGGGTGCCTCGCCGACTACTTCCGCATCAACCAGCGGCGGGTGGCGCTCGCCGCCGCGGACCTCGTCGAGGAGGGCGTGCTCGTCCCCGTGCAGGTCGCCGGGTGGCAGGGGCGCCCGGTCTTCCGGCACCGCGACGCGACGCTGCCGCGCACCGCCCGCGGGGCCGCACTGCTCAGCCCGTTCGACCCGCTCGTCTTCGAGCGGCGGCGCCTCGAAGAGCTGTTCGGCCTGCGGTACCGCATCGAGATCTACGTGCCCGAGGCCCAGCGCGTGTGGGGCTACTACGTCCTGCCGTTCCTGCTCGGCGAGGAGCTCCCGGCGCTCGTCGACCTCAAGGCCGACCGAGCGGCCGGGGTCCTGCGCGTCGTCGCCGCGCACACCAGCCCGGGCGGGCAGGAGCGGCTCCCGGACGGCACGCTCGACGCGCTCGCGGACGAGCTGCGGCTCGCGGCGACGTGGCTCGGGCTCGACGACGTCGTGGTCGGTGCACCCGACGGCTCGCTGCGCGGCGACCTCGCGGCGCCGTTGCGCCAGGTCGTCGCGACGGCGGCGTGATGCGCCGGTCGGACTTCCTCCTCGTCGCGCTCGCGGGCGTCCTGTGGGGCACGGGCGGGCTGGCCGGCGCCGCGGCGGGGGACGAGGGCGGCCTGGCCGCGGTCGCGGTCGCCGCGTACCGGCTGCTCGGCGGCGGCCTCGTGCTGCTCGTCGGCGCCGCGCTGGCGGGCGGGTTCGCCGGGCTGCGCCCGAGCCGTGCGCTCGTCGTGCGCGTGACGGCGACCGCGGTGCTCGCCGCGACCTACCAGGCCGCGTACTTCGCGGCGGTCGAGCGGGCGGGCGTGGCGACCGCGACGCTCGTCGCGCTCGGCGGCGCGCCCGTCCTCGTCGCCGCCGGCACGGCGGTCGCGACCCGCCGCGCGCCCTCCCGCCGCACCGTCGCCGCGACGGCCCTCGCCCTGGCCGGGCTGGTGGCGCTCGTCGGGACGTCCGGCGGGACCGGACGGGCGCCGCTCGTGGGCGTCGCGCTCGCCCTCGTGTCGGCCGCGTCGTTCGCCGGCATGACCGGGCTGGGGCGCCGCGAGGTACCCGGCGCGAGGCCCGTCCCGATGACCGCGGCCGCGTTCACGCTCGGCGGAATCCTGCTCGTCCCGGTCGCGCCGCTGCTCGGCGACCCGCTCACCGCACCGACGCACGCCGAGGGCTGGTGGCTGCTCGTGTTCCTCGCGGTCGTCCCGACCGCGGCCGCCTACGGGGCCTATTTCACGGGCCTGCGCAGCGTGCCCGCGACGACCGCGAGCCTCCTCGCGCTGCTCGAGCCGCTGACCGCGACCGTCGGCGCGGTCGTGCTCCGCGACGAGCGGCTCGGTCCGGGCGGCCTGGTCGGCGGGGTGCTCCTGGCCGCCGCCGTGGTGGTCCTTCGCCCCCGCGCGCCGACGGTGCCGACTACGATGGTCGGGCCCGGCCACGCGGCCGGTCAGCCAGTAGACGCTCCGACGCCGCGCGTGCCCGGGGCGCGAACACGTCGGGAGTAGTGCGTGCCCACGATCGTCGACAAGGTCCTGCGCATCGGTGAGGGTCGGATCCTCAAGAAGCTGTCGGGCATCGCCCAGCAGGTCAACGCGCTGGAGGACAGCTTCCTCGCACTCTCGGACGCCGAGCTGCGGGAGGAGACCGACCGGTTCCGGGCGCGGCTCGACGACGGCGAGTCGCTCGACGACCTGCTCCCCGAGGCCTTCGCCGCGGTCCGCGAGGCCGCCCGCCGCACCCTCGGGCAGCGCCACTTCGACGTCCAGCTCATGGGCGGCGCCGCGCTGCACCTCGGCAACATCGCCGAGATGAAGACCGGCGAGGGCAAGACGCTCGTCGCGACCGCGCCCGCGTACCTCAACGCGCTGTCCGGCAAGGGCGTGCACGTCGTCACGGTCAACGACTACCTGGCCGAGTACCAGTCCGAGCTCATGGGTCGCGTCTACCGCTTCCTCGGCCTGACGACGGGCGTCATCCTCGCGTCGCAGAACCCCACGCAGCGTCGCGAGCAGTACGCCGCCGACATCACGTACGGGACGAACAACGAGTTCGGCTTCGACTACCTGCGCGACAACATGGCGTGGAGCGTCGACGAGCTCGTCCAGCGCGGCCACAACTTCGCGATCGTCGACGAGGTCGACTCGATCCTCATCGACGAGGCGCGGACCCCGCTCATCATCTCCGGCCCGGCGTCGGGCGACACGAACCGCTGGTACGCCGAGTTCGCGAAGGTCGTGCGCCGCCTGCAGCCCGAGCGCGACTACGAGGTCGACGAGAAGAAGCGCACGATCGGCGTGCTCGAGCCCGGCATCGAGCGCGTCGAGGACTACCTCGGCATCGACAACCTCTACGAGTCGCTCAACACGCCGCTCATCGGGTTCCTCAACAACGCGATCAAGGCCAAGGAGCTCTTCAAGCGCGACAAGGACTACGTCGTGATGAACGGCGAGGTCCTCATCGTCGACGAGCACACGGGCCGCATCCTGCCCGGCCGTCGCTACAACGAGGGCATGCACCAGGCCATCGAGGCCAAGGAGGGCGTGAACATCAAGGCGGAGAACCAGACTCTCGCCACGATCACGCTGCAGAACTACTTCCGCCTCTACGGCAAGCTCGCGGGCATGACCGGTACCGCCGAGACCGAGGCTGCCGAGTTCCAGGGCACCTACAAGCTCGGCGTCGTGCCCATCCCGACGAACCGGCCGATGCAGCGCATCGACCAGAAGGACTTCGTCTACAAGGGCGAGGACGGCAAGTTCGACGCCGTCGTCGCGGACATCGTCGAGCGGCACGCGAAGGGCCAGCCGGTCCTGGTCGGCACGACGAGCGTCGAGAAGAGCGAGCTGCTGTCCTCGAAGCTCAAGAAGCAGGGCGTCCCGCACGAGGTGCTCAACGCCAAGCAGCACGCGCGCGAGGCGGCGATCGTCGCCCAGGCCGGCCGCAAGGGCGCCGTGACCGTCGCGACCAACATGGCCGGGCGCGGTACCGACATCATGCTCGGCGGCAACGCCGAGTTCATGGCCGTCGCGGACCTCGCGTCCCGCGGTCTCGACCCCGCCGAGAACGCCGACGAGTACGAGGCCGCCTGGCCGGGTGCGCTCGAGAAGGCCAAGGGCGCCGTCGCGGCCGAGCACGACGAGGTCGTCGAGCTCGGTGGCCTGTACGTGCTCGGCACCGAGCGCCACGAGTCCCGCCGCATCGACAACCAGCTCCGCGGCCGGTCGGGCCGTCAGGGCGACCCGGGCGAGTCCCGGTTCTACCTGTCGATGCAGGACGACCTCATGCGCCTGTTCAACTCGGGCCTCGCCGAGTCGATGATGACGCGCGCCGGGTTCCCCGAGGACCTGCCGCTCGAGTCGAAGATGGTGACGCGCGGCATCCAGTCGGCGCAGGCGCAGGTCGAGGCCCGCAACTTCGAGATCCGCAAGAACGTCCTCAAGTACGACGACGTCATGTCCCGCCAGCGCGAGGTCATCTACGAGCAGCGGCGCCGCGTCCTGGAGGGGGAGGACCTGCAGGAGCAGGTCCGGCACTTCCGCAACGACGTGCTGTCGGCCTACATCACCGGCGCGACCGTCGAGGGCCGTCCCGAGGGCTGGGACCTCGACGCCCTGTGGACCGCGCTCAAGGGCGTGTACCCCGTGACGATCACGCCCGAGGAGGTCGTCGAGCAGGCGGGGGCCGTCACGCGGCTCACGTCCGAGCTCATCGAGCGTGAGGTCCTGTCCGACGCCGACCACGCGTACGCCGAGCGCGAGGCGGCCATCGGCGCCGAGAACATGCGCCAGCTCGAGCGGCGCGTGACGCTGTCCGTCCTCGACCGCAAGTGGCGCGAGCACCTCTACGAGATGGACTACCTCAAGGAGGGCATCGGCCTGCGTGCCATGGCGCAGCGCGACCCGCTCGTCGAGTACCAGCGCGAGGGCTTCCAGCTCTTCAACGCGATGACCGACGCCATCAAGGAGGAGACGGTCGGGTACCTCTTCAACCTCGAGGTGCAGGTCGCCCCGGCGGCCGACGCCGAGCCGGCCGCGCCGCTCGTCACGGCCGACTCGGCCGCACAGACGGCGACCACCGAGGCGCCGCGGAGCGTGGCCGACGGCCCGACGCCCGGTCGCCTCGTGGCCAAGGGCCTCGACGGCCCCGACCGCCAGGTGCCGCTGCAGTACTCGGCGCCGTCCGTGGACGGCGACGCGGGCACCGTGACCCGCGGCAGCGGCGGCAGCCCCGCCGCGGGCCAGTCGGACGGCGGAGCGGCGGGCTCGGGCAACCGTGAGGCGCGCCGACGCGCGCAGCGGCAGCAGCGCAAGGGCTGACACCCACCTGCGTCGACCTGACGGCGACGTGCGGCACGTGCCGCACGTCGCCGTCGGCGTGAGCGGGGTCAGCCGACCTCCAGGACCGTCGCCCGCCACGCGCCGCGGTGCGACTCGAGTCGGACCGCGACCGCCCGCACGACCGCGCCGTCGTCGACGACGGCGCTCGCCTCGAGCGTGTGCGGGTCGACTGCGCACGTGCGGACGCGGCGGACCTGCGGCGCCCGTGTCGTCGGGCGACCGCGCCGGACCCGCAGGGTGAGGTCGGTGCGGACCTGCAGCGCGTCGTACACCCCGGGCGTGAGCCAGCGAGCGAGCTGGGCGAGCGGCCGTCGACCGCCGAGGACCTCGACGGTCGCGAGCGCGATCCGCCCCGCGAGCACGGTCGGGTCGGCCTGCGGCACGGCGCCGCGGTCCTCGTCGGCGGCGTCGAGCACGGGGGAGCGGTCCTGGGCGCGCAGCACGTCGAGCCGCTGCGCCACGGTCGGCGGGCGGACGTGACGGGGGCCGCCGGCGCGCTCGACCCGGGCGGGCTCCGCGGCGCGGACGAGCCGGGCGCGCGGCCCGGCGCTCCGGGTGGTCCCGGGTGGGCGGCCGCCGGGTGCGACGGGCAGCTCGGGGTCCCGTGCGTCGTCGGCCACGGGGCCGCGAGCGGCGTACGACGCGGTGTGCGCGGTCGTCGCGAGCGGACCGTGGCCGGCGCGCGCGAACACGCGCTCCGCGGGGGTCACGACGTCGTCGACCGTCAGCGCGCTCATCGGGCGTCCGTCCCGGTCGTCGCCGGCACGGTGAGCACCTGGCCGGGGAGAAGGTGGTCGGGGTCGGCGCCGACGACGTCCGCGTTGAGCGCGTGCCACCGGGGCCACTCGCGGGCGATCGCGGCGTCCGAGGCGTCGGGGGGCAGGTGGCGCGCGGCGATCGCCCAGAGCGTGTCGCCGGCCTGCACCACGACCGTGGTGGCCGGTGCGGCGACGGGCGCTGCGGTCGTCGTCGTGGGGGCGTCCGCGGCGTGCGTGGCCGTCGCACCACCGACGGCTCCCCGGGCGTCGACGGTTCCGGCCGTGTCGGACACCGCGACGTTCGCGGCTGTGGCTCCCGTCGAGCCCGTCGCGGACGACACGGGGCCGTGAGTCGTCTCCGACGGCGTGCTGGTGCCCGCAGGGACCGTCGGGTGCGGCACCGGGGCCGCCGCGGCCGATGCCGCGGGCTCACCGGCGCCGGCGGGGGTCGCGCTGTCGGTCGGGCCAGTGGGAGCGCCTCCGGTCGCCGTGGACGGCTCGACCGCTCCCGGGGCCGGCAGGGTGTCCGCCGAAGGGCTCGAGGACGCGGTACCGCCGGTCGGAGCCGACGGGGTCGCCGCCGGGTCGACCGTCGTGCCCGAGGCCCACGGCGTCGCCGCGGACGTCACGGCGGTGGCGGCGGTGGGCGACCAGCCGAGGTCGGTCGGCGGGGTGGTCGCGACGGCCGCGACGGTCGTCTCGACGGGGGCGGGCGTCGTGGCGGCACCGGCCGTGGTCGCCCCCGCCAGGCCCAGACCGGCGCCGATGCCCAGGACGAGCACGCGGCGGACGAGCGTGGGGGCGAACCGCTGCACGGCCTGCTCGCCGAGACGCCAGGACGAGCCCACGAGCCGCGCCAGCACGCAGCCCAGCGCGACGGCCGCGGAGAGCGCGAGCCACGCGGTGACGAGCGAGCCGACGCCGGCGACCGCGAGCTCGACGGCCGACTCGACGCGCCACGCGCCGCCGCCCGCGCCCGCCAGGTCACGGACGCGCACGGCGAGCAGTCCGGCGAGCGCACCGGCGACGACGGTGCCGCTCGCGAGACCCAGGACGGCGACGCCCCGCTCGCGCAGGTGCGGTGACCGTGATGACGTTCGCTGCTGCTGCATCCGTTTGCTCCCTGTAAAGCGCGTTTGATGTCGTTTGATGACGACTGGTGCACGTAGGTGTAGTGGATGCGGGGCTGTCGCGTCCAGCCCGGTCCGCGATCCGGGAGGCGGCGACGGTGCCACCACCGCCGGCCGCTACCGTGACCGCGTGCGCTGGGAAGCCCTCTTCGACGACATGGAGGCGCAGCTCGCCGCCGCCCGGACCGCGGCACTGCGGGCGGACGTCGCCGAGCTCACGCGGGCCGAGCGCGCGACCGTCGGCCTCGTCGACCGGCTCCGTGCCGCGCAGGGCTCAGCGGTCGCGCTGCGTCTGGCCGCCGGCGAGCCCCTGCGCGGCACGCTGGTCGACGTGGCCCACGAGTGGGTGCTGCTGGACCTCGGCGGTGCGCAGCGTGCGCTGGTGCCGGTGGGTGCGGTCGTCGCCGTGGGGGGTCTGGGGGCGCACGCGGCGCCGGCGGCGGGTGCGGTCGAGCGGCGCCTGGGGCTCGGTCACGCGCTGCGCGCGCTCGCCCGTGACCGCGCGGTCGTGCGGGTGGGCGTGGCGGGGGACGAGGTGGTCGGCCGCCTGGACGGTGTCGGGGCGGACCACGTCGACGTGGGCGGGCTCGACGGTGCCCCCGGGCGACGCCCGGTCTGGACGGTGCCGTTCGCGGCGATCACGACCGTCCGCACGGGGTAGTCCACCGTCCAGGGGGCCGCGTCCCTCGGTGGCGGCAGGGCCGGGCCCTGCCGGGGCGTCAGGCCGAGGTCTCCGACGACTCCGCCGTCGCGCGGGCCCGGGTCTGCTCGTACATGCGCTGGATGTAGCTCTCGAGCTCGGCCGCCTCGACCCGCCAGATGCCACGGCCGCCGATCTGGATCGCGGGCAGCTCGCCCGAGCGCACCAGCGCGTAGGCCTGCGGCGCCGAGATGTTGAGGATCTCGGTGACGTCGGCGAGCGTGAGGAACCTCGAGGCCATGCCCGCAGTCTGGCACGCGGTGGCGCGCCGACCGGTTTGTCCACAATCCTTCCTCCGCGCCTGCCGCCGGATCGGCAGGATGGGCGCCTGCTGCACCCACGACGTCAGGGGAGACATGGACACGACCGTGCTGGACCTGCCCGCGCCGGTGGCGCCACGGCTGAGGCGACCGGGCTGGCGCGACCCCCGGCTGCTCGCCGGCGTCGCGATGGTCGCGGGGTCGGTCGCGCTCGGGTCCTGGGCCGTGCGCGCGGCGCAGGCCACCGTCCCGGTGTACGTGGCGCGCGAGGCGCTGGTGCCGGGCGACCGGGTCGCCGCGGACGGCCTCGCCGTCGTCGACGTCCAGCTCGGCACGGTGGACCTGGACCGCTACCTGCGGGCCGACGTGGCCCTGCCGGAGCAGGCCGTGGTCCAGCGGGTCGTCGCAGCCGGGGAGATCGTCCCGCGGGGCGCCCTGGGCGACGCTCAGGGCGTCGACGTGCGGCCCGTCGCGGTCCCGCTGACGCATGCGCCGGCGCGGGGGATCGTCACGGGGGCGCAGGTCGACCTGTGGTTCGTCCCGGAGCCGCCGCAGGGCGCGAGCGGGTCGCCGGCACCGGCCGCCGAGCCGCACGAGCTCGCGGGCGACCTGACGGTCGCCGAGGTGTCGACGCCCGAGGGGGCGTTCGCGGTGGGCGGCGCGAGCGTCGTCCAGGTGCTCGTCCCGTCCGACCGGCTGCCGACGGTGCTCGGGGCACTCGCGGGCGCGGGCGTCGTCGACGTCGTGCCCGTGCCCGGGACGGGGGGCTGACGTGTCGGTCGGGGTGCTGTGCGCCGTCCAGGGCTCCGCGGAGTCGATCATCGTGCAGGCCGTCGAGGGGTCCGGCGGCCGGCTGAGCGTCACGGGGCGCTGCGCCGACCTCACCGAGCTGCTCGCGGCCGCGGAGGCGGGCCTGGGGCGGATCGCGGTCGTGTCGGTCGGGCTGGACCTGCTCGACCGCGAGTCGGTCGACGTGCTGCACCGGGCAGGAGTCACGGTCGTCGGCGTCGCCGACCCGGGCCGGCCGTGGCTCACGGAACGCCTGCAGGCGTTCGGAGTCGACCTCCTCGCGGAGTCACCGCGGGACGAGGAGGGCGCGGGCGAGCTCGTGCAGGGCGCCCTGGCGGCGCTCGACGCGGGTACCGCACCCGCGCGACCCGTCCCGGCCGCGGCGACCCGACAGCCCGAGGCGACCCCGGGCGTGCCCGCCGTGGACGGGTCGGTCGTCGCGGTGTGGGGTCCCACCGGGGCTCCCGGCCGGACGACCGTCGCCGTCAACGTCGCGGCCGAGCTCGCCGCGACCGGCGGGTCGGCGCTGCTCGTGGACGCCGACACGTATGGCGGCTGCGTCGCGCAGGTCGTCGGGCTGCTCGACGAGGCGCCCGGCCTCGCCGCGGCGGCGCGTGCCGCGGGCCAGGGGGCACTCGACCTGCACACGCTGGCACGGCTGGCGCCGGTCCTCAGTCCGGGGCTGCGCGTGCTGTCGGGCGTGTCGCGCGCCGACCGCTGGCCCGAGCTCCCGGCGTCCTCGCTCGACGCGGTGTGGCCCCTCGCCCGCTCGCTGGCCCGGTGGACGGTCGTGGACTGCGGCTTCTGCCTCGAGTCGGACGAGGCGATCACGTTCGACACGCGCGCTCCGCAGCGCAACGGCGCGACGCTGAGCGCGCTCGAGGCGGCCGACGTCGTGGTGGTCGTCGGCGGTGCCGATCCGGTGGGCATCCAGCGCCTGGTGCGCGGGCTCGGCGAGCTCACGGACCTGGGCCTCGGCCTGAACCGCGTCGTAGTGGTCAACCGGGTGCGCTCGTCGGCCGCCGGTGCGCGACCGGGGGAGGCCGTCGCGCGGGCGCTCGCGCGGTACGCGGGCGTGACGGACGCGCACCTCGTGCCCGACGACCGCGCGGCGCTGGACGCGGCCCTGCTCGAGGCGCGCACGCTGCGCGAGGCCGTCCCCGGCTCGCCCGCGCGGCGCGCCCTGGCCGGCGTCGCGGCCCGCCTCGGGGCGGCGGCCCCCGGCCTGGTGGCGTCGACCGCGACGCTGCAGGCCGTGGGGCGCTGAGACCGGGCAGACTGGGGCCGTGCGCGTCTACCTGCCTGTGACCCTCGACGAGATCCTCGGCCCGTTCGCCGCCCGGCCGGCGCATGCCGTGACGCCCGCGCTGCGGGCCGTCCTGCCCGACGAGGACGAGGAGACGCTGGAGTTCGCCGCGCAGCTGGCGGCCGCCGACGACGCCCTGAACCTGCTCGCCGAGCACGCCGACGCGCCGCGCCTGCGGGTCGTGGTGTCGGTCGACGTGCCCGAGTCGGCGGTGGGTGGGGTGTCGGACGACGCGCTGTCGCCGAGCACGGTCGAGCTGCTCGTGGCCGTCGGGCGCGAGGACATCGCGTGCGCGCACGTGGACGAGCCCGCGGCCCGCGCCGACGTCGAGGCGGCGCTGGCGGGGGACGAGGCGGCCCTGGAGCGTCTCGAGGAGCGGGACCTGCTCTGGTACGACGTCTCCGAGCTGGGCTCCGTGCCGCGCTGACCGGTAGGGCCGTCGCGCTCGACGGTCGTGGCGTTCGTCACGAACGGCCCTCGAACGGCTGGTCCGGCGGGAGCCAGTTGGACCGAGGCGCCGGTGCTCGGGTAATGTTCACCGCCGGTACGACGTCCGGAAGACGACGAGCCGCCTCCGGGCAGGCCGTCGAACGCCCGGAGGTCATACCCCCATGGGGTATGGTGTAATTGGCAGCACGACTGATTCTGGTTCAGTTAGTCTAGGTTCGAGTCCTGGTACCCCAGCGCGAGCACCGCTGATCGGATGGTCCGAGTCCCTCGGATGATCGGGTAAAGTGTTCACTCGGTAAGCGCGACCTGCGGGTCTCGCCGCTGATAGGCCCCCGTTGTGTAGCGGCCTAGCACGCCGCCCTCTCACGGCGGTAGCGCCGGTTCGAATCCGGTCGGGGGTACGTCAAGGCCCGGTCACCTCGGTGACCGGGCCTTCGTCGTTCCTGGCCGTCGTTCCTGGCTGTCGTTCCTCGACGCCGCGCCGGCCGTCGTGCTGACGCAGGGCCGGTCGGTGCCGCGGGCGGCGCACGCGTGTGGACCCCCTCGCGGCCGGCACGCGAGGGGGTCCGAGGGCGAACGGGGGAGAGGTCACTCCGCCGTGCGGCGGAGCACCTCCGTCAGGCGGTTGGCGGCGGACACGACGGCCGCCGCGTGCAGGCGCCCGGGCTGCCGGGAGAGGCGCTCGAGCGGTCCGGACACGGAGACGGCCGCGACGACCCGCCCCGACGGGCCGCGCACGGGGGCGGACACGGACGCCACGCCGACCTCGCGCTCGGACACCGACTGCGCCCAGCCGCGTCGACGCACGCCGGACAGGATCGTCGCCGTGAACTTGGCGCCCTGCAGGCCGCGGTGCAGCCGGTCGGGCTCCTCCCAGGCGAGCAGGATCTGCGCGGCGGAGCCGGCCTGCATCGTGAGGGTCGCCCCGACGGGGATCGAGTCGCGCAGGCCGATAGGACGTTCGGCGGCTGCGACGCAGATCCGCATGTCACCCTGGCGGCGGTAGAGCTGCGCCGACTCACCGGTGTGGTCGCGCAGGGCGGCCAGCACGGGGCTCGCCGCGGCGAGCAGGCGGTCCTCCCCGGCTGCCGTCGCGAGCTCGGACAGACGTGGTCCGAGCACGAACCGGCCCTGCATGTCGCGGGCGACGAGCCGGTGGTGCTCGAGGGCGACGGCCAGGCGGTGGGCGGTGGGGCGGGCAAGATGGGTGGCGGTCACGAGCTGCGCGAGGGTCGCCGGTCCTGCCTCGAGAGCGCTGAGGACGGATGCGGCCTTGTCCAGGACGCCGACTCCGCTAGAGTTGTCCATAGGTCGATATTGGCGTCTCGAAGGCTGAGATGCAAGCAGATCGGCCACGAAACCGGGAACACCCCCCTCCCGGACGAGAGAAGAGGACCGAGAACATGGCCGGCACGTTGGCGGAGAAGGTCTGGGACGCGCACGTCGTGCGCCGTGGTACCGACGGTGCGCCCGACCTCCTCTACATCGACCTGCACCTCGTGCACGAGGTCACCAGCCCGCAGGCGTTCGAGGGCCTCCGGCTCGCCGGGCGTCCGGTCCGACGGCCCGACCTCACGCTCGCGACCGAGGACCACAACACCCCCACGCTCGACATCGACCGGCCCATCGCCGACGCGACGAGCCGCACCCAGATCGAGACGCTGCGCCGCAACGCCGCGGAGTTCGGCGTCCGGATCCACTCGCTCGGCGACGCCGACCAGGGCATCGTCCACCAGGTCGGCCCGCAGCTCGGGCTCACCCAGCCCGGCCTGACGGTCGTCTGCGGCGACTCGCACACCTCGACCCACGGCGCGTTCGGCGCGCTCGCGTTCGGCATCGGCACGAGCGAGGTCGAGCACGTCCTGGCCACCCAGACGCTGCCCCTCGCGCCGTTCAAGACCATGGCGATCACCGTCGACGGCCAGCTCCCGCCCGGGGCCACCAGCAAGGACATCATCCTCGCGATCATCGCGAAGATCGGCACCGGCGGCGGGCAGGGCTACGTGCTCGAGTACCGCGGCGAGGCGATCCGGTCGCTGTCGATGGAAGCCCGCATGACGATCTGCAACATGTCGATCGAGGCCGGCGCCCGCGCCGGCATGATCGCGCCCGACGACACCACGTTCGAGTACCTCAAGGGCCGCCCGCACGCGCCCGAGGGCGCGGACTGGGACGCCGCGGTCGCGTACTGGCGGACGCTGCGCAGCGACGACGACGCGACGTTCGACGAGGAGGTCGTGCTGCGTGCGGCGGACCTCGAGCCGTTCGTCACGTGGGGCACCAACCCCGGCCAGGGCCTGCCGCTGTCCGCCTCGGTCCCCGTCCCGGAGGACATCGCCGACGCCAACGAGCGCGTCGCCGCCGAGCGGGCCATCGAGTACATGGGCCTCACGCCCGGCCAGCCGCTGCGCGAGATCAAGGTCGACACGGTCTTCATCGGCTCGTGCACCAACGGCCGCATCGAGGACCTGCGCTCGGTCGCCAAGGTCGTCCAGGGCAAGCACAAGGCCGACGACGTCCGCGTCCTCGTGGTCCCCGCCTCGGCGCGGGTCCGCCTGCAGGCCGAGGCCGAGGGCCTCGACAAGATCTTCCTCGACTTCGGTGCCGAGTGGCGCAACGCCGGCTGCTCGATGTGTCTGGGCATGAACCCCGACCAGCTCGCCCCGGGGGAGCGCTCGGCGTCGACGTCGAACCGCAACTTCGAGGGTCGCCAGGGCAAGGGCGGCCGGACGCACCTCGTGTCCCCGCTCGTCGCCGCGGCGACCGCGATCCGCGGCACGCTGTCGTCCGTCGCCGACCTCGGCCAGGACGCGTCGCTCATCGACGGCAGCCCGCTCACGGACCTCCAGACGGTCTGACCCCGACCCGCGAACCCGAAAGAAGCACCGTCATGGAGAAGTTCACCCAGCACACCGGCATCGGGGTCCCGCTGCGCCGCAGCAACGTCGACACCGACCAGATCATCCCCGCCGTCTACCTCAAGCGCGTGACGCGCACGGGCTTCGAGGACGCCCTGTTCGCCGCCTGGCGCGGCGACCCGGAGTTCCTGCTCAACCAGGACGCGTACAAGGCCGGCTCCGTCCTCGTCGCGGGCCCCGACTTCGGCACCGGCTCGTCCCGCGAGCATGCCGTCTGGGCGCTCAAGGACTACGGGTTCCGCGTCGTGATCTCGGCCCGGTTCGCGGACATCTTCCGCGGCAACTCCGGCAAGCAGGGGCTGCTCGCGGCCCAGGCGTCGCAGGAGGACATCGAGCTCATCTGGAAGATCCTCGAGACGCGCCCCGGCACGGAGGTGACCGTCGACCTGGAGTCGCGCACGATCACGTGCGACGACGTCGTCGTGCCCTTCCAGGTCGACGACTACACGCGCTGGCGCCTGCTCGAGGGCCTCGACGACATCGGCCTCACGCTGCAGCACGCGGACGAGATCAGCGCGTTCGAGACGACCCGTGAGCCGTGGCGGCCGCGCACCCTGCCCGCCAAGCACCTGCCCCCCGTCGAGATCCAGGCCGCACGCCCCGTGCCGGTCGAGATCGGTCGCCGTTCCTGACGCGAGGACCGGCGGGTCGCGAGCCGCGGCCCGCCGGATGTCCCGCACGACCGCCCGCGGGTGGCTAGCGTGAGGCCAGGCGTACCGGACGCCGCCGTCCGAGAGGGGGCCGCATGACGGGCAAGGCGCAGATCGTGGACCGGCTGGTGGCGAGCGGCACGCCGCGAGCGCAAGCGGCAGCGGCCGTCGACGCCGTCCTGGACGTCGTCACGCAGTCGCTCGCGGCGGGTGAGCGCGTGACGCTCACGGGCTTCGGGACGTTCGAACCCGCCTCCCGCGCGGCCCGCTCGGCGCGCAACCCGCGCACCGGCGCCGTGGTCGAGGTCGCCGCCACGACCGTCGCCCGGTTCCGTCCCGGCGCTGGTCTGCGGACGGCCGTCGCCCACCCGGACGGGGTCGCGCGCGTGACGACGCCCGCGCCGGTCGCGCCCGCCGACGTCGAGAAGCCGGCGAAGGTCGCGAAGGCACCCACGAGCGCGAGGCCCGAGAAGGCGGGCAAGGCCGAGAAGGCGGGCAAGGCCGAGAAGGCGGGCAAGGCCGCGAAGGCGGGGAAGGCCAAGGCCGGGAAGTCCGCCAAGACCGCCAAGGCAACGTCGGGCAAGGCCGCGAAGGCCGCCCGGTCCGGCAAGCGTGCGGCGTCCTCGGGCGCCCGCGCCGAGAACGGCAAGAAGCGGGGCAAGAAGTCCTAGCCCCGCGTCCGATGACGACCAGTTGTGAAGGTTTTGCAGCCGTGACGGCGCGGCGAGCCGTGCACGGTCAGGACCACCCCTGCGCGTGGGAGACGATGAGGCCATGAGCGATCTGCTGTACGTCAACGGTGGCACGCCCCTGTCGGGCGAGATCACCGTCCGCGGTGCCAAGAACTTCGTCTCGAAGGCGATGGTGGCGGCACTGCTGGGGGAGACGCCGAGCGTGCTGCGCAACGTCCCGCAGATCCGGGACGTCGGGGTCGTGACGGGCCTGCTCGAGCTGCACGGGGTGCGGGTCGACGCGGACGCCGACGCGGGCACCCTGCACCTGGACCCGACGGACGTGGAGAGCGCACACGTCGCCGACATCGACGCGCACGCGGGGTCCAGCCGGATCCCGATCCTCTTCTGCGGCCCGCTGTTGCACCGGCTCGGCGAGGCGTTCATCCCCGACCTGGGTGGCTGCCGCATCGGCGACCGGCCGATCAACTACCACCTCGACATCCTGCGGCAGTTCGGCGCGGTCGTGGACAAGCAGGACAACGGCATCCACATCCGCGCGCCGCGCCGCCTCCAGGGCACGAAGATCGCGCTGCCGTACCCGAGCGTCGGCGCGACCGAGCAGCTGCTGCTGACGGCCGTGCGTGCCGAGGGCATCACGGAGCTCGCGGGCGCGGCGATCGAGCCCGAGATCATGGACCTCATCAACGTCCTGCAGAAGATGGGCGCGATCATCTCGGTCGACACCGACCGGGTGATCCGGATCGAGGGCGTCGACCGGCTCGTCGGCTTCCAGCACACCGCGCTCGCGGACCGCATCGAGGCGGCGTCGTGGGCGTCGGCGGCGCTCGCGACGGGCGGCGACGTGTACGTCCGCGGCGCGACGCAGCCCGAGATGACGACGTTCCTCAACACGTTCCGCAAGGTCGGCGGGGAGTTCCACGTCGACGACGCGGGCATCCGGTTCTTCCACCCCGGTGGCGACCTGCGCTCGATCACGCTCGAGACGGACGTGCACCCCGGGTTCATGACGGACTGGCAGCAGCCGCTCGTGGTCGCGCTCACGCAGGCCAAGGGCCTGTCGATCGTGCACGAGACGGTGTACGAGAACCGCTTCGGGTTCGTCGACGCGCTCGTCGGCATGGGCGCGACGATCCAGGTCTACAAGGAGTGCCTGGGCGGCCGGCCGTGCCGGTTCGGCCAGCGCAACTTCTACCACTCGGCGGTCATCAGCGGCCCGACGCCGCTGGCGGCGGCCGACATCGAGGTCCCCGACCTGCGGGGCGGCTTCAGCCACCTCATCGCCGCGCTCACGGCGAAGGGCACCTCGGCGGTGCGCGGCATCAGCCTCATCGACCGGGGGTACGAGCGCTTCACGCAGAAGCTCGAGGCCCTGGGCGCCGAGTTCAGCCGCGACTGACGCCCGGTAGCATCCCCAACCGTGCCGCCGCCGCCTCGCTCGAACCGCGCCTTCCGGGTCGTCGCCCGCATCCTGCGCCCGCTGCTCCTCGCGATCACGCGACGTGACTGGCGGGGGGTGGAGAACATCCCGCGCGACCGCGGGGTCATCGTCGCGTCGAACCACATGACGAACATCGACCCGCTGACGTTCGCGCACTTCCTGTGGGACAACGGCTTCGTGCCGAAGATCCTCGCGAAGGCGTCGCTGTTCTCGGTGCCGGTCGTCGGCAAGGTGCTGCGGGCGACCGGGCAGATCCCCGTGCACCGCAACACGGCGGCTGCGGGCGAGTCCCTGCAGGAGGCGATCGCGGCGATCGCCGACGGCGACTGCGTCGCGGTGTTCCCCGAGGGCACCCTCACGCGGGACCCCGACCTGTGGCCGATGGTCGGCAAGACGGGCGTCGCGCGCCTCGCGCTGTCGACGCGGGCGCCGGTCGTCCCGGTCGCGCAGTGGGGTCCGCAGGACCTGCTGGGCCGGTACAAGAAGCTCTTCAAGCCGATCCCGCCGAAGAAGGTCACCATCGTCGCGGGCCCGCCCGTCGTGCTCGACGACCTCTACGACCGGCCGCAGGACACCGCGACGCTGCGTGAGGCCACCGAGCGGGTCGTCACGGCCATCACGGTCCTCCTCGAGGAGATCCGCGGCGAGCGGGCGCCGGCCGTCCGCTACGACATGCGCAAGGCCGCCGCGCGCGAGCGCCAGGGCGGGGCCGGCGGTACGGCCGGCGGTGCCGGCACGGCGACCGGGCCGGAGCAGCGGTGACGGCCGACCTGCTGCCCCCCGACGAGCCCGCCGCGCCCCGCCTGCGCACCGCGGTGCTGGGGGCCGGGAGCTGGGGCACGACGTTCGCGGCCGTCATGGCCGACGCCGGGTGCGACGTCACCGTGTGGGGCCGCGACGAGAAGACGTGCCGGCAGATCGCCGAGGACCACCGCAACGAGGCGTACCTGCCGGGGATCGAGCTGCCGCCGCGGGTGACCGCCACGACCGACGCGCACGCGGCCGTCCGCGGTGCCGACGTCGTCGCGGTCGCCGTGCCGTCGCAGCGGGCGCGCAGCGTGCTCGAGCCGCTGCGCGACGCGATCGGCCCGCGCACGGTCGCGGTGTCGCTCATGAAGGGCGTCGAGCTGTCGACCGACCGGCGCATGAGCGAGGTCGTCGCGGAGGCCCTCGGGCTCGCGCCCGAGCGCGTCGCCGTCGTGTCCGGCCCGAACCTGGCCCGGGAGATCGCCCAGCGGCAGCCGACGGCCACGGTCATCGCGTCGACCAGCGACGACACCGCGCGGCTCGTCGCGCGCGCGTGCGCGTCGTCCTACTTCCGTCCGTACACGAACCCCGACGTCGTCGGCGTCGAGCTGTGCGGGGCGGTGAAGAACGTCATCGCGCTCGCGGTCGGCATCTCGCAGGGTCGCGGGCTCGGGTTCAACACGATGGCGACCGTCATCACGCGCGGCCTGGTCGAGATCACCCGGCTCGGGCTCGCGCTGGGCGCCGACGCCGAGACGTTCCCCGGGCTCGCCGGGATGGGCGACCTCATGGCGACGTGCGCGTCGCCCGACTCGCGCAACCACACGCTCGGCGGTCACATCGGCCGCGGGATGACCCTCGACGAGGCCGTCGCCGCGACCGGTGGCACCGCCGAGGGTGTGAAGTCGTGCCGGTCGGTGCTGGAGCTCGCGACGTCGCTGGGCGTCGAGATGCCCATCACGCACGCCGTGGTCCGCGTGCTGCACGAGGGCCTGCCGGTCGACCAGCTCGCGCCGCTGCTGCTCGCCCGGCCGCACAAGGCCGAGGGCGCCTGACCGGGACCGTTCACGCGCGCCCGTCCCGGTCAGGCGTCGTCGTCAGCCCGTGACGCCCGTCGCCGCGCGCAGCGCCTGGTCGAGGTCGCGCCACAGGTCCTCGACGTCCTCGACGCCGACCGACAGCCGCAGCAGGTCCTCGGGCACGCTCGCGGTCTCCAGCGGGAACCGCCGGCGACGCTCCAGGCTGGACTCGACGCCGCCGAGGCTCGTCGCAGGCACCCACAGCCGCACGGCCGCGACCAGGGCGTCCGCCGCGTCGACGCCACCGTGCGGTCGCACCCCCAGGATCGACCCGAAGCCGCGCATCTGGGCGGCCGCGCGGGCGTGACCCGGGTCGTCGGGCAGGCTCGGGTGGCGCACCTGCGCGACGCCCGGGTGCTCCGCGAGGCGCCGGGCGAGCTCGGCGGCGTTGGCCTGCGACCGCTCGACGCGCAGCGCGAGCGTCCGCACGCCGCGCAGCGCGAGCCACGCCTCGGTCGGGCCCGCGATCGCGCCGTGCAGCGTCCGGTAGCGGCGCAGGGCGGCGTGCAGGGCCGGGTCGTCGGACAGCGCGGCGCCCAGCACGACGTCCGAGTGGCCCGCGAGGTACTTCGTCACGGAGTGCACGACGACGTCCGCGCCGAGCGCGAGCGGCTGCTGGCCGAGCGGCGTGGCGAACGTGTTGTCGACCGCGACGAGCGCACCGACCGCGTGCGCTGCCTCGACGAGCGCGGGCACGTCCGCGACCTCGAGCATGGGGTTCGTCGGCGACTCGACCCAGAGCATCGCCGCGGGCGACCCGTCGCCGTCGGGCCCGTCACCGCGGACGGCCGCGACGACCGCCTCGGTGTCGGCGACGTCGACGACCGTGACCTGCGCGCCGGTGCGCGTCGCCAGGTCGTGCGCGTGCGCGACCGTCACGTTGTAGGCGTGCCGCGGCACGACGACCCGGCCTCCGGGCGGCAGGAGCGAGAGGGCCGCCGCGATCGCGGCCATGCCGGACCCGAACAGGACCGCAGGGTGGGCCGAGCCCTCGAGCGCGCCGAGCGTCTCCTCGAAGGGGTGCCACGTCTCGGTGTCCGCGCGCGCGTAGAACAGCTCGCCGTCCGGCACCGCGCCTTGGGACACGTACGTCGACGAGAGCACGATCGGCGGGTTCACGGGGCCGGCCTGGGTGCGGGCGGGACGGCCCGCGCTGACGACGATCGTGGCCGGGGACAGGGGAGCGGCATCGGGCATGGCAGCACCGTACGCGTCACGCCCCTCGGCCAGCCCGGAACGTCCGGACCGGCGCCCCGCGGCGGGTAGGGTCGGGCGCGATGAACGACACGGCGCCCCTCACGACCCCCGCCACGACGCCCACCCCGCACGACGCCCCGACCGACGGCACGCCCGCGCGACCGCGCGTCATGGTGCTGTTCGGCGGCCGGTCCGGCGAGCACGCGATCAGCTGCGCCACCGCGGGCGGCGTCCTGCGCGCGCTCGACCGCGAGCGGTACGACGTCGTCGCCGTCGGCATCACCCCGACGGGCCGCTGGGTGCTCGCGGAGGACGACCCCGACCGGTGGGCGATCCGCGACGGGCACCTGCCGCAGGTCGAGGACACCGCAGCGCACGTCCTGCTGCCGCAGGCCACCGACGACCGCGAGGTCCAGGTCCTCGAGCCCGGCACCCTGCCGCGCACGCTCGGGTCCGTCGACGTCGTCTTCCCGCTGCTGCACGGCCCGTTCGGCGAGGACGGCACGCTGCAGGGCATGCTCGAGCTCGCCGACGTCCGGTACGTCGGAGCGGGCGTGCTGGCGTCCGCGGTCGGCATGGACAAGCACATGATGAAGCTCGTCCTCGCGGGGCACGGCCTGCCCGTCGGCCCGTTCACCGTGATCCTGCCCGGCGAGCTCGACCGCGACCCCGAGGGCGTCGCCCGCCGGGTCGAGGCCCTCGGCCTGCCGCTGTTCGTCAAGCCCGCCCGCGCCGGGTCCAGCCTCGGCATCACGCGCGTCGACGACGCGGCGGACCTGCCCGCCGCGCTCGCCGCCGCGCAGGAGCACGACCCGAAGGTCGTCGTCGAGGCGGCCGTCGTCGGACGCGAGGTCGAGTGCGGCGTGCTCGGTGGTCGTGCCGGTCGTCGCGCGCGCGCGTCCCTGCCGGGCGAGATCGTCGTGACCGACCCGCGGCACGCGTTCTACGACTTCGAGGCCAAGTACCTCGACGAGGGCGGCGTCACGCTCGCGTGCCCGGCGGACCTCCCCGCGGACGTCGTCGCCCAGGTGCAGGACGTCGCGGTGCGGACGTTCGAGGCGATCGGGTGCGAGGGGATCGCACGCGTCGACGTGTTCGTCACCGACGAGGGCGTCGTCGTCAACGAGATCAACACGATGCCGGGGTTCACGCCCTACTCGATGTACCCGCGGATGTGGGAGGCGTCGGGCGTCACGTACCCGGAGCTCGTCGACGAGCTCGTGCAGCTCGCGCTCGCGCGCCCCACCGGGCTGCGCTGACCGCAGCGTCTCAGTGGCTCGGCGGTCGGGTCAGAACGCGTCGAGGCCCACGCACGACCGCTCGGCCGTCGCGAGCGACACGGCCGGGCCGAGCGCGTCGACGAACGACGTGCTCCGAGCGGACGCCACCGCGGCCGGCACCCGCACCTCGACGGCGGGCACGCGCCCGTAGGTCGTGAACGTCCAGTCGGACCCCGCCTCGTCCTGCGGGTCGTCCGCCACGACCACCCAGTCGACGGCCGTGCCGTCGGCGGTCTCGACGGTCACGCACCGCTCGGTCGTGGGACCCAGCGGCTCGACGCCGCACCGCAGCACGACCGCCGCGGTCGGCTCGCCCCACGCCGTCGTCGCCTGGCTCGTCGTGTCGAGGCGGTCCAGGCCCTCGCCGAGCGAGTCGGGGGTCGCGAGGACGACCTCGGCGCACACGGGGTCGGTCGCGTGGGGTGCCACGGTCACCGGCACCGCGGGGGCGGCGCACGCCGTCGCGACGAGCAGCGGCACGCCGGCGACGACGACGGCCGCGCGACGTCGCCGCGACCGGGTCGGCGCGCTCGGGCGCAGCGGGCGAGGGGTGGGCACACGTCACCGTAACGCGGTCCCGGAGGGCTCCGACCCGCGCGGGGCGTGAGAACCGCCACGGCCGCCGGTCGTCGGGCGCGGGCGGGTCGGCCGGGCGTCTAGCGTGGCGGCGTGACCGACTCGCCCGCCGCACCGCTCGTCGCCGACCTGTCCGAGGACGGCCTGCTCGCGCGGATCTTCCCGCACCTGCCGCGCGGCCCGCGCACCCTCGTCGGGCCCGGCGACGACGCCGCCGTCGTGACCGCGCCGGACGGGCGGGTCGTCGTGACGACCGACGTCCTCGTCGAGGACCGGCACTTCCGGCGGGACTGGTCGACGGGCGACGACGTCGGGCACCGGGCGGCGGTGCAGAACCTCGCCGACGTCGCCGCGATGGGCGCCGTGCCGACGAGCCTCGTCGTCGCGCTGGTCGTGCCGGGCGACCTGCCCGCCGACTGGGTCGAGGGGCTCGCCCGGGGCTTCGGCGCGGCATGCGGGCCGCACGGGGTCGACGTCGTCGGGGGAGACTTGTCGGGCGGACCTGTCGTGGTCGTCGCCGTCACCGCGCACGGCGACCTGGAGGGGCGGCCGCCCGTCCTGCGCTCGGGGGCGCGTCCCGGCGACGTCGTCGCGCACGCGGGGGTCTGCGGGACGTCGGCGGCCGGATACGCGGCCCTGGCGGCGGGCCGCCCCGAGGTCGACCCCGGCGCCGTCGGCGACTTCCGCCGGCCCACCTCGCCCCTGGCAGCCGGACCGGACGCGGCGGTCGCCGGGGCCACGGCGATGCTCGACGTCTCGGACGGTCTGCTGCGCGACGCCGAGCGGCTCGGGCGGGCCAGCGGGGTGGTCGTCGACCTGGACGACCCGGAGGTGGCGCTCGCGGCGGACCTCGACCGCGTGCGGCCGACCGCGGCGGCGCTCGGTGCGGACCCGGTCGCGTGGGTGCTCGGCGGCGGCGAGGACCACGGCCTGCTCGCGACGTTCCCGCCCGACGTCGCGCTGCCCGCACCGTTCCGGCGGGTGGGCGTCGTGCGCGCGCCCGAGGCGCAGGGGTCGGGCGTGCTCGTCCAGGGGAGCGTGCCGACGGTCCGGGCGGGTTGGGACCACTTCGCGGGCTGACCGGACGCCCGCCGCGCACGCGACCAGGGCGCGGCGAGGCTCGTCCGGCAGGCGCTGGTCGCGCGGCCCGGACCCCGTGGGATGCGCCGGTCGCTCGAACCTAGTTCCGGCGGTAGCGGACCTCGAGCAGCTCGGCGCCGCCGACGTCGTCGAAGCGCTCGACGCCGTCCGCCTGGAACCCGTGCCGGCGGTAGAAGTGCCGTGCGCGGTCGTTGGCCGCCAGCACCCACAGCGAGAGGTGCGTGCGTTCGCCGAGCTCGCCGACGACGGTACGCATGAGGTCGCGCGCGACGCCGTGGCCCCATGTCCCGGGGTCCAGGTACATCGAGTAGATCTCGCGGTCGCCGCGACCGGCGTCCTCATCGCGGCTGGGGCCGGCGGTGACGAACCCGACGACGCGGTTGCTCGACTCCGCGACCCAGGTCAGCACGTTCTCGTCCGGCCCGCGCCGCAGGTAGCCCTGCCACTCGGTGGTCCGCGTCGGCACGTCGAGGGCGGCCAGGAAGTCGGCCGGCACGATGCCCGCGTAGGCCTCCCGCCACGACCGGACGTGCACGGCGGCGATGCCCGCGGCGTCGGCGGTCCCGGCGGCGCGGATGGTCACCTCGTCGAGCTGCTCGATCATGTCGTCACCCTGCCACATGGCCCGGGCATGGCGAAGGCCCGCGAGGCGATTGCCTCACGGGCCTTGCGACCGGCGGTACGGCGGCGTCAGACGGCGCGCTGGACCTTGCCGGCCTTGAGGCACGAGGTGCACACGTTGATGCGCTTCGGGGTGCCCGCGACGACGGCGCGGACGCGCTGGATGTTCGGGTTCCAGCGGCGCTTCGTGCGCACGTGCGAGTGCGAGATGCTGTGCCCGAAGCTCGGGCCCTTGGCGCAGACGTCGCAGTTGGCAGCCACGATCTTCTCCTGTGTTCTTGCGGTCGGTACCCGGCCCCGACGGGTCGGGACCGATGCGGGCACGTCGCGGGGTCGCGACGAAGTCGGTTGTCGGGACACGCTCGTCACCGCACCAGAGGTGGGATCGGGATCGAGGACCGGGGCGGTCCGCGCGTCACCAGTGCCCGAGGCGATCGGGCAACCGGTCAAGACTAGCCCATGCTCAGCAGGCGTCCCAAATGTGGGCACGATGCGGCAGGGTGTGGGGCGACCCACGCCCGACCGGAAGGTGACCACGTGCTCGACGCCGACGTGCTGCGCACCTGGGCGCGCACCGCGCGCGTGGCGCTCGACCTCGCGCGGCCGCAGGTGGACGCCGTCAACGTGTTCCCCGTGGCCGACGCGGACACCGGGACGAACGTGCTGCTCACCGTCACCGGCGGTGCCGACGCGGTCGAGCACCTGCCCGCGGGCGCCGACGCCACGGCCGTCGCCCGGGCCTTCGCGCACGGCGCTCTGCTCGCCGCGCGGGGCAACTCGGGCGTCATCGTCAGCCAGTACCTCGCCGGCTTCGCCGCGGGTCTCGCCCCGGCCGGGCCGGGCGGGCACGACGTCGCTGGCCCGCTCGCCAGTGCCGCGCGCGCGGCCCGCGCCGCGGTGGCCGACCCCCAGGAGGGGACCGTGCTGACGCTCGCCGACGTCCTCGCGACGCACGCGGCCGACCTGGTGCGCGAGGGCACGGCGACCGGCGCGCACGTCCGCCGCGGCGGCGGCGGCGACGTCCCGTCGGGCGGCGCGCCGCCCGACGTCCTCGGGGCCGTCCTGGCGCGCGGGCACGTCGAGCTCGCCACCATCAGCGACGCGCACCCCGTCCTGCACCGCGAGCACGTGCCCGACGCCGGCGCGTGCGCGCTGCTCGTGCTCCTCGACGCCCTGCACCGTGCGGTCGTGGGGGCGCCCGAGCCGACCGGGCCCCCCGACTGGCTGCCCGCCGCCGCACCGCACGCGCGCGGCGTGCACGGGTCGGGCGGCGCCTACGAGGTCATGCTGGTGGTGCGGACCCCGCAGGCCGGGGCGTCCGACGACCTCGGCGGCGTGCTGCGCGAGCGCGTCGGGGCCGTCGGGGACTCCGTCGCCGTCGTCGGGGCGGACGGCGTGTGGCACGTCCACGTGCACACCGACCACCCGGACCTCGCGCTCGCCGCCGCCGACGTCGGGGTGCGCGAGCAGGTCGTCGTCCGTCTGCTCGACGCCCCGCACGGGGTAGGCGGCGACGTCGACGGCGGCGCGGCGCGCTGGGGCCTCGTCGTCTGCACTGCCGCGCCCGCCCTGGCCGCCTGGTACGCCGCCGCGGGCGCCGTCGTGCTCGTGGCCACGCCCGAGGCGCCCGTCACGGCCGAGCACGTGGCCCGCGCCGTCGCGGACACCGGCGCCCCCGACGTCGCGCTCCTGCCCGGGGGCGTCGTCGCGGCCGACGCGCTCGTGGACCACCCGGGGCCGGTCGTCGAGGTCCTCGACGCCGACGACGAGCTGCGCGCGACCGTCGCCGCGCTCGCGTTCGCCACGTCGTCGACCGCCGTGGGCCTGCACGCCGCGGTGCGCGCCCTCGGGCGCCTGCGCGCCGTCCGCGTCGAGCACGCGGACGCGCTGCCGGCCGGGCTCGCCGAGGTGCTGCACGACGCGCACGGCGAGAGCCTGACGGTGCTGCACCGCGAACCGATCGACGCCGCCGCGGCCGCGCACCTGGACGCGGCGCTCACGGGTGCGGACGCCGAGCACGTGCTCGTCGGGCCGACCGGCTCCGGGCCGGCGTTCTTCCTGGGTCTGGACTGAGCGGAGGTGGGCTGAGATGGCACGCGACGGCCAGGCCGGCGGGCAGTCCGGTGCGCAGGGTGTGCGGTACGTCGACGGCGTCGAGCCGCGCGGGACGTACCTCGAGTCGCCCGTGAAGACCGTCGCGCCACGGGCGGGCAAGCCGTTCGCGGCGCTCGGGCTGCACACGCTCGGCGACCTGCTGCGGCACTACCCGTTCCGGTACGCCGACCCGGGGACGCTCACGGACATCGCGAGCCTGCGCGTCGGGGACACCGTCACGGTCGTCGCGGACGTCCGGCAGGCGGTCGTGCGCCGCGCGCGCTCGACGAACGCCGTGCGCCTGGAGGTCCAGATCACCGACGGGCGCAGCGCGCTCCAGCTCATCTTCTTCGGCGGGGCCCGGCACCACGAGCGGCTGCTCGTCGCGGGGAGGCGCGGCCTGTTCACCGGGCAGATCTCGGCGTTCGGCGGGCACCTGCAGCTCGCGCACCCCACGTACGAGATGTTCGACGACGACGGCGAGGGGGAGCGTGTCGCGGTCGAGCGGGCCACGTGGCCCCGGCCCGTCTACCGGGCAGGGTCCGGGCTGGACACGACGAAGATCGCCGCGGCCGTCCGGACGGTGCTCGGGACGCTGCGGGACGAGGACGTCGTCGACCCGGTGCCACCGGCCCTGCGGGAGGCGCGCGACCTCGCGGACCTGCACCGCACGCTGCGCGACGTGCACGAGCCGCACACGGCGGACGACTGGCGCCGCGCGCGCGACCGGCTGCGGTACGAGGAGGCGTTCGTGCTGCAGGCCGAGCTCGCTCGCCGCCGTGCCCGGGCCGCGGCTGAGCCCGCGACCGCCCGGCCGCTCGTCACCGACGGGTTGCTCGCCGCGTTCGACGCCCGGCTCCCGTTCACGCTCACCGCCGGCCAGCAGGAGGTCGGCGCCACGATCGCGCAGGAGCTCGCCCGGCCCGTGCCGATGCAGCGGCTCCTGCAGGGCGAGGTCGGCTCGGGCAAGACCCTCGTCGCGCTGCGGGCGATGCTCCAGGTCGTCGACGCCGGCGGCCAGGCGGCCCTGCTCGCGCCGACGGAGGTGCTCGCCGCGCAGCATGCGCGCTCGCTGCGGGCGCTGCTCGGCGACCTCGCCGAGGGCGGCATGCTCGGCGGCGCGGACACCGCGACGCGCGTCGCGCTGCTCACCGGGTCGCAGGGGACCGCCGCGCGCAAGGCGGCCCTGCTCGACGCCGCGAGCGGCGCCGCCGGGATCGTCGTCGGGACGCACGCGCTGCTGTCCGCGACCGTGCAGTTCGCCGAGCTCGGCCTCGTGGTCGTCGACGAGCAGCACAAGTTCGGCGTCGAGCAGCGCGACACGCTGCGCGCCAAGGCCGCGACCAGCCCGCACCTGCTCGTCATGACGGCCACGCCGATCCCGCGCACCGTCGCGATGACCGTGTTCGGCGACCTCGAGACGTCGGTGCTGCGCGAGGTGCCCGCCGGGCGCAGCGGCGTGACGACGCACGTCGTACCGGCCGACAACCCCGTGTGGATGTCCCGCACGTGGGCGCGCGTGCGCGAGGAGGTCGGCAAGGGCGGCCGCGCGTACGTGGTGTGCCCGCGGATCGACGGCGACGACGACCAGGGTGCCGACGACGCCGACCTGGTGAGCGACGAGCCGGTCGACGCGGACGGCCCCGACGAACGGCCGCGCCGCCCGCTGCGCGCCGTGCTCGACGTCGCCGCGGAGCTCGCGCAGGAGCCCGCGCTCGAGGGGATCGCCGTCGGCGTGCTGCACGGCCGGATGGCGCCCGACGACAAGGACCGGGCGCTCGCGGATTTCGCGTCGGGCCGCGTGCCGGTGCTGGTGTCCACCACCGTCGTCGAGGTCGGTGTGGACGTGCCCGAGGCGACCGCGATGGTCATCCTCGACGCGGACCGCTTCGGCGTCTCGCAGCTGCACCAGCTCCGCGGCCGCATCGGCCGTGGCTCCGCGCCGGGGGTGTGCCTGCTCGTCTCCGCGGCGGAGCCGGGCACGCCCGCCGCCGAGCGGGTCGACATGCTCGCCCGCACGTCCGACGGCTTCGAGCTCGCGAGCTTCGACCTCGAGCAGCGCGGCGAGGGCGACGTGCTCGGCGCGTCGCAGTGGGGCGGCTCGTCGTCGCTGCGGCTGCTGCGCGTGACCCGTGACGGCGACGTCATCGAGCGCGCACGGCAGGACGCCCGGGACCTCGTCGAGGCCGACCCGGAGCTCACGGCGTGGCCGCCGCTGGACGAGGCGATCCGGGTGCTGCTCGCCGGCGACCGCGAGGAGTTCCTCGACCGCGCGTGACGCGCTCGTCGTCCGCCCGCGGGGCGGCCCTCCCGCGCCGGAAGCGCGGCCGGTGCGCGGCCGTTGCGGTGCCGGGAGCGCGGCCGGTGCGGTGCGGGAAGTGCAGCCGGTGCGGCGCGGGAAGCGCGGTCGGCGCGGGGCCGGCGCGTGCGGGACTGCCCCGCGCGCGGTCTACCCTGGCGGGCGTGTCGAAGCCCGTCGTGCGCGCCCAGGACCTGCTCGTCGGCTACGGCGGGGCGCCCGTGTGCGCGCCCGTGTCGTTCACGCTCGCCCCGGGCAAGGCCGTCGCGCTCGTCGGGGCCAACGGCTCGGGCAAGTCGACGGTGCTCAAGTCGGTGCTCGGGCTGCTGACGCCGGCGTCCGGCACGCTGCGGGTGCTCGGTGAGCCGGTCGACGAGCGGGACGTGGAGTTCCGCACCCGGGTCGCCTCGGTGCTCGACGACGACGCGTACTTCCCGGCGCTGACCGTCGCCGAGCACCTGTACCTGACCGCCCGCGGCCACGGCGTGCTCGGTGCCCAGGCGGTCGTCGACGAGCTCCTGGAGGAGTTCGGCCTCGCGGACCACCGGACGGCGCTGCCCGTCGCGCTGTCGTCCGGCCAGCGCCGTCGCCTGCTGCTCGCCGCGGGCTTCGCACGCCCCCGCTCGCTGCTGGTCCTCGACGAGCCCGAGCAGCGCCTCGACCGGGCGATGCGCGACCGGCTGGCCCAGCGGCTCCTCGCGGAGAAGCGCGACGGCGGGGCCGTCCTGCTCGCGACGCACGACCCGGACCTCGTCCTCGCGGTGGCCGACCGGGCGGTCGTCGTCGCGGACGACGTCAGCCGCCTCGTGGACGCCCCGCAGGCTGCCCGCTTCATCAGCCGGGAGAACCCGTGAGCGACGAGGCCGTGGCCGCCGTGGCCCCCGCCGAGATCGGGGAGGTGCCGTCGGCGCGCGCGATCCGGCGGTACACCGCGCAGGCCGCGAACGCCCGCGGGGGCGCAGGCCTCGGCACGGTCCTGTCCGACGTGTACTTCGCCGTGATCTCGGTCGCGATCAGCGTGCTCGTCGCGCTCGGGTTCACGCGGAACCTGCGGCTCGACGTGCACCCGTCGACGCACGTGGAGACGTCGTGGGACCTCAGCCTCCCGGCGCTCGTCGCGATCGTGCTGCTCGCGGGCGCGGGCGCCCTGCTCTCGGTGGCCGGGCGGCTCGGACCGGTCGGCGCAGGGGGAGCGGAGGCCGCGTGGTGGCTCGGGCTGCCCGTCGACCGGCGCGGGCTGCTGCGGCCCGCGTCGCTGCGGCTGCCCGCCCTGGCCGGGGTCGTCGGCGGGGTGGTCGTCGCCGTGCTCGAGTCGGGCCTGCTCGCCACACCCGGGTCGACGGTCGGGCGGGCTGCGCTCGCGGGCGTCGTCGCCGGTGCGGGCGTCGTCCTGGTCGCGGGCGTTGCGCAGTCCGCCGGAGCCCGTCGGCGCACGATCGCCCTGGTCGGCGACCTCGTCGCGCTCGTCGGCCCGGTCGCCGCGCTCGTCCTGGTGCTCACCGGCGCCGAGCTCCCGGCGCTCACCCCCGGCTGGCTGGTCGTCGGGCTCGTCGCGGCCGCCGTGGTCACGCTCGCGGTCCTCGTCGACCGCCGGCTCGGCCTGATCCCCGCCCGCTCGCTGCGCGAGTCCGGCTCCGTCGCGACGCAGGCCGTCGGCGCCGTCGTCTCGCTCGACTCGCGCGAGCTCGGCCGGGCGCTCACCGACGGCGCGCTGCCCGCCGCCCGGCGCCGCGTGTCACGGCTGCGCACGGTCCGCGGGGCCGCGTCCGCGCTGGTCACGGCCGACCTCGTGGTGCTGCGCCGCTCGACGCGGCACGTCGTGCAGCTCGTCGTCGCGGCCCTCCTGCCGGCGATCGTCGTCGCCGTCCCGCAGCTCGCGAGCCCGCCGGGCGTCCTCGTGGCGCTGCTCGTCGCCGGGTACGTCGCGGCGAGCGCGACGGGCGAGGGTGCGCGGCGTGCGGAGATGGCCCCGATCCTCGACCGCCTGCTGCCCCTCGAGGCGCGCACGGTGCGGCGGCTGCGCATGGTCGTGCCCGGTGCGGTGATGCTCCTGTGGTCGCTCGTCGCGTTCACCGCGGTCGGGCTGTGGGCCGACCGGCTCGTGGGCTGGCTCGCGCTCGCCGTCGCGTCCGCGCCCGTGTGGGCCGCGGCCACCGTCCGCGCCGCCTACCGGTCGGCGCCCGACTGGTCCGGGCCGCTCGTCTCGACCCCCGCGGGTGCGCTCCCCGGCGGCGTCGCCGCGGTCCTCGCGCGCGGGCCGGACGTCGTCGTCCTCGGGCTGCTGCCGGTGTGGATCGCGGTGCTCATCGGTCGCACGGGAACCGTCCTGCTCGCCGCGCAGCTGCTGTTCGCCGTCATCGCGGTCGCCGTCGCGTCGTCGATCGAGACGCGCCCCCTCATGGAGCGGATGATGGCCGCGCAGGAGCCGGAGAAGCGCCCGTGACGCGCATCGTGTCGGGCGCGGCCGGCGGGCGCACGCTCCAGGTCCCGAAGCGCGGCACGCGCCCCACGAGCGAGCGCGTGCGCGAGGCGCTGTTCTCCCGCCTCGAGCACCTCGGCGTCGTCACCGACGCCCGGGTCCTCGACCTGTACGCCGGCTCGGGGGCGCTCGGGCTCGAGGCCGCGAGCCGCGGCGCCCGGGCCGTCACGCTCGTCGACGCCTCCCGCGAGGCCGCCGAGGTGTGCCGGCGCAACGTCACCGCGCTCGGCCTGAGGGACGTCACGGTCGTCGCGGAGCGGGCCGAGCGGTTCGTGCAGCGTCCCGTGGTCGCGCCCTGGGACCTCGTCCTCGTCGACCCGCCGTACGACGTCACGGAGGACGACCTCTCCGCGGTGCTCGCCGGGGTGGCGCCGTCCGTCGCCGCGGACGGCGCGCTCGTCGTGGAGCGGTCCTCGCGGTCGCCCGAGCCCGGCTGGCCCGACGGCTGGGAGGGCGTCGAGCGGCGCGTCTACGGCGAGACGGTCGTCTGGTTCGGCGAGCAGGGGCCGGACCCGGCCTGACGCGCCACCGACCGCCCGTGCCCGGCTCGCCGACCGCCCCGACGGGCGGTCCGCGGTGGCTGGCCTACCCTGGCCGGGTGACCACAGCCGTCTGCCCGGGCTCCTTCGACCCGATCACCCTCGGCCACGTGGACGTGGTGCGGCGCGCACGGTCGATGTTCGACGAGGTCGTCGTCGCCGTGGCCCGCAACTCCGCGAAGACCCCGCTGCTCGCGGCGGACGACCGGGTCGCGCTGGCCCGTGCCGCGCTCGCGGACCTCGACGGCGTGCGGGTCGAGACGGTCGACGGCCTGCTCGCCGACTTCGTCCGCGACCTGGGCGCGGCGGCGGTCGTCAAGGGCCTGCGCAGCGGCGCCGACTTCGACGCGGAGCTGCCGATGGCCCTGATGAACCGTCACCTGTCCGGGGTGGAGACGGTGTTCGTGGTCGGTGACCCGGCGCTCGCGCACGTCGCGTCGTCGCTGGTCAAGGACGTGGCGCGCTACGGCGGGCCGATCGACGACCTGGTGCCGGCGGGTGTCGGCGACGCGGTGCGCGAGGCGCTCGCGCGGACCGGAGGGAGTGCACGATGACCGACGAGGACGCGACGACCCGCCCGGAAGGGCTGACCGGGGTGCTGGACGCCATCGCGGCCGCGGTGACGGGGGCCCGCGCGATGCCGATGTCGTCCTCGGTGCTCGTGAACCGCGCCGAGATCCTCGACCTCGTGGACCAGGCGCGCGACGTGCTGCCGACGCAGCTCACGCGCGCCGACCAGGTGCTCGCGGACGCCGACGAGGCCCGGGCGCAGGCGCGTGCGCAGGCGGACCGCATCCTCGACGACGCGCGCGCCCGTGCCGCGGAGCTGGTCGACCAGGAGGCCGTCGTGGTCGCGGCACGCGAGCGGGCGCAGGAGATCCTCGCCGAGGCGGAGAGCAACGCGCTGGTGCTGCGCCGCGACGCCGACGACTACTGCGACCGTCGTCTCGCGGACTTCGAGATCGACCTCGGCAAGGTGCTGAGCCAGGTGCAGGCGGGGCGGGCGAAGCTCGCCGACCGGCTGGACGACGAGGGTGTCGCGACGACCTGACGCGCGACCTGCCGCTGATTTGGGCGGCCACCCTCGGGTGTCGTAGAGTTGGCGGTTGGTCCTGCCGGTCGTGGCGTGGACCGAGATCCAGACGAGGGGACCATCGGCCGTGCAGCGCCCTGTTCACCTCGATCCCCGTTCGCCGTTCGTGCTCGACACCCACGAGCTCGGTCGACGTCCGGGATCGACGCGGACCGTGCAGAGGACGGTCGGTGCCCCCGAGGACCTCGGTACCGACGTGATCGGCGTCCCTCCCGGGACCGACATCGAGCTGGACCTCCGGCTCGAGGCGGTCATGGAGGGTGTCCTGGTCTCCGGATCCGTCCGCGGCCGGGCGATCGGGGAGTGCGTGCGCTGCCTGGGTGAGGTCGTCGACGACGTCGACGTGCCGATCCAGGAGCTGTACGTCTACCCCGAGCGCGCGGCGGTCGCGGTCGAGGACGGCGACGAGGACGAGGACGTGCGTGAGCTGGAGGGCGATCTGATCGACCTCGAGCCCGCGCTGCGGGACGTGGTGGTGCCGGCTCTGCCGTTCCAGCCGCTGTGCCGCCCCGACTGCCCAGGTCTGTGCTCCGAGTGCGGAGCGCGCCTGGCGGACGACCCTGACCATTCGCATGAGACGCTTGACCCTCGCTGGTCCGCCCTGAGCGGGCTCGCCGGCAAGGTCGACGAGACGAAAGAGAGCTAGCCGTGGCGGTTCCGAAGCGCAAGATGTCGCGCAGCAACACCCGTGCGCGTCGGTCGCAGTGGAAGACCACTGCCACGACGCTGACCTCGTGCCCCGTCTGCAAGGCGGACAAGCAGCCGCACATCGCCTGCCCGTCGTGCGGTGCCTACAACGGCCGCCGCTACGCCGAGGCCGTGCGTTCCGAGCACGAGGCTCGCTGACACCCACGCTCGTCGTCGTGACGCACCTGACAGCCCTGTGACCGGGATGAGCGCCGCGGCCGACCGGCTTCTCGAGAAGCTCGGGGTCCACCTGGACCCCGAGCTTCTTGTGCTGGCGCTGACGCACCGGTCGTTCGCGCACGAGGCGGGCGGCATCCCCACGAACGAGCGCCTGGAGTTCCTGGGCGACACCGTGCTCGGGCTCGTCGTCACGGAGTCGCTGTACCGGCGGCACCCCGACCAGCCCGAGGGCTCCCTCGCGAAGATGCGGGCCGCGACGGTGTCGCAGCGTGCGCTCGCCGGTGTGGCGCGCGACCTCGAGCTCGGCACGTTCGTGCTGCTCGGCAAGGGGGAGCTCGCGACGGGCGGCCCGGACAAGGACTCGATCCTGTCCGACACGCTCGAGGCGATCTTCGGCGCGGTGTACCTGTCGCACGGGCTCGAGACGGCCCGCACGGTCGTCGACCGGTTCGTCGGGCCCACCCTGGACGCCGCGGCGGTCCTCGGGGCGGGGCTCGACTGGAAGACGTCGCTGCAGGAGATGTCCGCCGCCCTCGGCCTCGGCGCGCCGTCGTACGAGGTCGTCGGCGAGGGCCCGGACCACGCCAGGACGTTCACGGCGCGCGCGATCATCGCCGGTGAGCCGCGCGGTGCCGGGACGGGACCCGCGAAGAAGCTCGCGGAGCAGCACGCCGCCGAGGACGCCTACCGGGCGCTCGAGGCGATCGCCGCGGCCCGCATCGCCGACGACGAGGCGGTCGACGTCCCGGTCGAGGGCTGACCGGGTGCCCGAGCTGCCCGAGGTCGAGACCGTCCGGGACGGGCTCGCGCGGCACGTGCTGGGCCGGACGGTCACGGGTGTCGAGGTGCACCGCGACTACAGCGTGCGCCGGCACGAGGGCGGCCCGCCGGACTTCGTCGGACGGCTGCGGGGCCGGCGGCTCGACGCGGCCGTGCGACGCGGCAAGTTCCTGTGGCTGCTGCTCGACGGGGACGACGACGCCCTCATGGCGCACCTCGGCATGAGCGGGCAGCTGCTCGTGCGCTCCGCGGTCGCGCTCGACGACGGGGCGCGGCACCCGCACCTGCGCGTGCGCCTGCTGCTCGACGACGACTCGGCGCTCGACTTCGTCGACCAGCGCACGTTCGGCCACCTGAGCGTGGCCGACCTGCTCCCCACGCCCGACGGGGCGCCCGGCGGTCTCGGGTCGCCGCGTCCGCAGGTCCCCGAGCCCGTCGCGCACATCGCGCGCGACCTGCTCGACCCGGCGCTCGACCACGCGCGGCTCGTCGACGCGTTCCGCGCACGACGCACGGGCGTCAAGCGCGCGCTGCTCGACCAGACGCTCGTGTCCGGGGTCGGGAACATCTACGCCGACGAGGGCCTGTGGCGCGCGCGGCTGCACTACGCCCGGCCCACGGACACGCTGCGGCGCGCGGAGGTCGAGCGCGCGCTGGACGGCGCCGCCTCGGTGATGACGGAGGCCCTGGTGCAGGGCGGGACGAGCTTCGACGCGCTGTACGTCAACGTCAACGGCGCGTCGGGGTACTTCGACCGGTCGCTCGCGGTCTACGGGCAGGAGGGGCGCCCGTGCCCGCGCTGCGGCGCGCCGGTGCGGCGCGACGAGTTCATGAACCGGTCCGCGTACACGTGCCCCGTGTGCCAGCCGAGGCCGCGGCGCGGACGCTGGTGACGCGCGGCCGGGGGAGACCGTCAGCGCGCGACGACGTTGCGCAGCGTCCCGCCGGTGACGAACGCCGCGAGGTTCTCGGCGACGAGCGCCCCGGCTCCCACCGGGCGACCGCCCGCCGCGTGCGGGCTGACCAGGACCCGGGGCTCGTCCCACAGCGGTGAGCCCGCGGGCAGGGGCTCGACGTCGAACACGTCCAGGGCGGCCCCCGCGATGCCGCCGGACCGGATCGCGTCGAGCAGCGCAGGCTCGTCGAGCGTCGCTCCCCGGCCCACGTTGACGACCCAGGCGTGGGACGGCAGCAGGCGCAGGACGTCCGCGTCGACCGCGTGCCGGGTGGCCGGCGTGGCGGGCAGCAGGCTGACCAGCAGGTCGGTGCGGGGGAGCAGGTCGGGCAGCGCATCGGTCGCGACGACCGGGTAGCCGTGCCGTTCGCCGGCGGTGGTCGCGATGCCGGTGACGTGGGCGCCGAGGGCGTCGAGCAGCGGGGCGAGGCGTGCGGCGATCGAGCCGAACCCCCACACGGCGACGCGTGCGCCGTCGAGGGAGCGCAGCGTGTCGGCCGGGCGGACCGGCTGGAGCCCGCCGAGCTCGCCCGCCCAGCGGTGCGCGTCCTGGGCGCGGACCAGGTCGGGAAGCCGCCGGACGACGGCGAGGACGAGCGCGAGCGTGTGCTCGGCGACCGGGCCGTCGTGCAGGCCGCGGCCCGACGTGACGACGACGTCCGGTGCGAAGCCCGCGTCGAGGACGGCGTCGGGGCCGGCCGCGAGGGACTGCACCCAGCGCACGCCGCTGAGGCGCGCGGCGGCGTCGCGGAGCTGGTCGGAGCCGTTGCCCCAGGCGACGAGCACCTGCGCGTCGAGCGCGTCGTCGGGCAGCGGCACCGTCGGGTCGTAGCGGACCGCACGGACGCCGTCCGGAAGCTCGGGCGACTCGTCCAGCGTGGTGGGCAGCAGAACCGTGATCACACCTGGATACGATGCCACCGTGCCGTCCATCAGCATGCCGTCGAAGCCCGGGCCGATCACCGTGATGATCGTCGACGACCACGAGGTCGTGCGACGAGGCATCGCCGAGGTCGTCGAACGCACCGACGGGATGACCGTCGTCGCCGAGGCCGGATCGGTCGCCGACGGCGTCCGCCGCGCCGGGCTGGTCCGCCCCCAGGTCATGCTCGTGGACCTGCAGCTGCCCGACGGCACGGGCATCGACCTCATGCGCGCGGTCCGCGAGACGCAGCCCGAGGCTCGGGCGATCGTTCTCACGTCGTTCGACGACGACGACGCGCTGGCCGCGGCCCTCGAGGCGGGCGCGGCGGCCTACCTGCTGAAGTCCGTGCGCGGCGCGGAGATCACCGACGTCGTGCGGGCCGTCGCGGCCGGCCGGACGCTGCTCGACGAGCGGACCGTGACGCGGCGCAAGGCCGGTCACGAGGACCCGACGGAGAACCTCACGCCCAGCGAGCTGCGCGTGCTCGACCTCATCGGCGAGGGCCTGTCCAACCGGGAGATCGCCGAGCGGCTCGGCGTCGCCGAGAAGACCGTGAAGAACCACATCACGTCGCTGCTGGCGAAAATGGGGCTGCAGCGCCGGACGCAGGTCGCGGCGTGGGTCGCGTCCCGCAAGCACGCCGGGTGGCGCGCCGAGCCCGGTCACTGACCCGACGGACCGCCCCGGACGACGGGGCGGCGACGGGGGACCGGGCCGCGGCGCGCCGCGTCAGGCGCCCACGTAGGCCGCGAGGTGCTCACCGGTGAGCGTCGAGCGGTCCGCGACCAGGTCGGCCGGGGTGCCCTCGAAGACCACCCGCCCGCCGTCGTGCCCGGCGCCGGGCCCCAGGTCGATGATCCAGTCGGCGTGCGCCATCACGGCCTGGTGGTGCTCGATGACGATGACGGACTTCCCCGAGTCGACGAGCCGGTCGAGCAGGCCCAGCAGGTTCGCGACGTCCGCGAGGTGCAGGCCCGTCGTCGGCTCGTCGAGGACGTAGACGCCGCCCTTCTCGCCCATGTGCGTCGCGAGCTTGAGCCGCTGCCGCTCGCCGCCCGACAGCGTCGTGAGCGGCTGGCCGAGGCTGAGGTAGCCGAGGCCGACGTCCGCGAGCCGGTCGAGGATCGCGTGCGCGGCCGGCGTCCGGGCGTCGCCCGTGCCGAAGAACTCCTCGGCCTCCGTCACGGACATCGCGAGCACCTCCGCGATGTTCTTCCCGCCGAGGGTGTACTCCAGGACGGCGGCCTGGAAACGCCGGCCCTCGCACTCCTCGCAGGTCGACTCGACGGTCGCCATGACGCCGAGGTCGGTGTAGATGACGCCCGCGCCGTTGCAGGTGGGGCACGCGCCCTCGGAGTTCGCGGAGAACAGCGCGGGCTTGACGCCGTTGGCCTTCGCGAACGCCTTACGGATCGGGTCCAGGAGGCCCGTGTACGTCGCGGGGTTGCTGCGCCGGGAGCCGCGGATCGCGCCCTGGTCGATCGTCACCACGCCGTCCCGCCCGGAGATCGAGCCGTGGATGAGCGAGCTCTTGCCCGAGCCGGCGACGCCCGTGACCACGCACAGCACGCCGAGCGGGACGTCGACGTCGACGCCCTGCAGGTTGTGCGTCGCCGCGCCGCGGACCTCCAGCGCCCCGGACGACGTCCGCACCGACGCCTTGAGGGTCGCGCGGTCGTCGAGGTGGCGGCCCGTGATGGTGCCGCTCGCGCGCAGGCCCTCGACGGTCCCCTCGAAGCAGATCGTGCCGCCGCCCGTCCCCGCGCCCGGGCCGAGGTCGACGACGTGGTCGGCGATCGCGATCGCCTCGGGCTTGTGCTCGACGACGAGCACCGTGTTGCCCTTGTCGCGCAGCTGCAGCAGCAGCTCGTTCATGCGCTGGATGTCGTGCGGGTGCAGGCCGATCGTCGGCTCGTCGAAGACGTACGTGACGTCCGTGAGGGACGAGCCGAGGTGGCGGATCATCTTGGTCCGCTGCGCCTCGCCGCCCGACAGCGTGCCCGCGGGCCGGTCGAGCGACAGGTAGCCCAGGCCGATCTCCGTGAACGAGTCGAGCAGGTGCTGCAGGCCCTTGAGCAGCGGCGCGACCGACGGCTCGTCCAGGTCGCGCACCCAGGCCGCGAGGTCGCTGATCTGCATCCGGCACACGTCGGCGATGCTCTTGCCGCGGATCTTCGACGAGCGGGCCTCAGGGCTCAGGCGCGTCCCCTCGCACTCCGGGCAGGTCTGGAACGTCACGGCCCGCTCGACGAACGCGCGGATGTGCGGCTGCATCGCGTCGACGTCCTTCGACAGGAAGGACTTCTGCATCTTCGGGATGACGCCCTCGTACGTGACGTTGATGCCCTCGACCTTGATCTTCGTCGGCTCGCGGTAGAGCAGGTCGTGCAGCTCCTTCTTCGTGTAGTCCCGGATGGGCTTGTCCGGGTCGAAGTAGCCGGAGCTGCGGAAGATGCGGCCGTACCAGCCGTCCATCGTGTAGCCGGGGATCGTCAGCGCACCCTCGTTGAGCGACTTGTCGCCGTCGAAGAGCGCCGTGAGGTCGAAGTCGTTGACCGCGCCCATGCCCTCGCACCGCGGGCACATGCCGCCGAGCTGGTGGAACGTCGCCTTCTCGGTCTTCGTCTTGTCGCCGCGCTCGATCGTGATGGCGCCGCTTCCGGTCACGGACGGCACGTTGAACGAGTACGCGTTGGGGGAGCCGATCTGCGGGTCGCCGAGGCGGCTGAACAGGATCCGCAGCATCGCGTTGGCGTCCGTCGCGGTGCCCACCGTCGAGCGGGGGTTCGAGCCCATCCGCTCCTGGTCGACGATGATCGCGGTCGTCAGGCCGTCCAGGTAGTCGACGTCGGGACGCGCGAGGCTCGGCATGAAGCCCTGCACGAACGCGCTGTACGTCTCGTTGATCATCCGCTGGGACTCCGCGGCGATCGTGGCGAACACCAGGGAGCTCTTGCCCGACCCGGACACGCCCGTGAAGACCGTCAGGCGCCGCTTGGGCAGCTCGACGCTGACGTCCTTGAGGTTGTTCTCCCGGGCACCCTGCACGCGGATGAGGTCGTGCGCGTCGGCGGCGTGGCGTGCCCCCGTCGGCGTCGCCTCGGCGTCGGTCCTCGTGGCCGTGGTCATCGTGCCTCCAGGTCTCGGGGCTGCGAACGCTGCATGGCGACACCCTAGGGCGGCACCCCCACACCGGCGCTTCTCGATTCCTGACGGACCCGGGCGACGACGTCGTCAGCCGAGCGGGGCCTGCCAGGTGAGCAGCGTGCCCCGGCCGTCGGGCGAGGCGCCCAGCGTGAACGACCCGCCGTGCTGGCGCGCGCGCGACGCCAGGTTCCCCGTGCCCGAGCGTCGGTCGCGCCGGGCGGGCAGGCCCGCGCCGTCGTCCTGCACCTCGACCAGCACCCGGCCGAGCGGGCTCGTCCCGTTGACCGTGATCCGGACCGTCACGGACGACGCGTGCGCGTGCCGGGCGGCGTTCGCGAGCCCCTCGCGCACCACGGCGACGACGTCGTCGGTGAGCTGGGCGCCGACGCGGTCGTCGAAACGGTCCTCCTCGAACGGGTCGTCGGCGAGAGCGGCGCCGTCGAGCGACAGGAGGACCGACGGTGCGAAGCCCAGCCCCGTGCGGGCGAGCGACGCCTCGCGCCGCAGCCGCTCGACGAGCCCCGTGGCCGCGTCCGGGTCGCGCAGGGCGTAGACGATCTCGCGGATCTGCCGCACCGAGGAGTCGACGTTGTCGAGCGCGTCGTCGACGATGCTCAGCAGCTCGCTCGGGTCGACGCCGCGCGCCGCGCGCCGCTTGACGGTCTCGAGCTGCATGCCTGTCGCGAAGAGCTGCTGGATCGCGAGGTCGTGCAGGTCGCGCGCGATGCGCTCGCGCTCGTCGAGCAGCGCCGCGACGTCCTGCGCGTGCCGGGCCTCGGCGAGCACGAAGGCGAGCGCGGCCTGCGACGCGAACGACTCCGCGGTCACCAGGTCGCCGTCCTCGAACGGGGGCTCGCCGATGCGGCGCAGCAGGATGAGGACGCCGACGCCGCGTCCCGACGTCTGCATGGGCGCGTACATCGCCGACCCGAACGCGCGCATCGCGGGCACCTTGACGCTGCGCGACTCCGACAGCGACGGCGTCAGCAGGCCCTTGCCCTCCGTCATGACCGTCCAGGCGCGGCCGCCCTCGGGCATGACCGTGCCGATGAGCTTGTCGGCGTCGTGCCCGTCGACGAGCTCGATGAGCAGACGGCCGTTGAGCCCCGGCAGCGCGAGCGCCGCGGTGTCGGCGTGCGCGACGTCGCGGGCCGTCGCGGCGATGTGCTCGAGCGCCTCCTCCTCGTCGATGCCCTCGAGGAGCATCGTCGTGATGTCCTGGCCGGCGCGCAGCCAGTGCTCGCGGCGGGACGACTCGGCGTAGAGCTGCGCGTTCGCGACGGCGACACCCGCGGCCGCGGCCAGCGAGATCACCATGCTCTCGTCGCCCTCGGTGAAGCCGCCCTCCTTCTCCGAGAGGTACAGCTGGCCGTAGACGCGGTGCCCGGTGCGGACCGACGCGCCGAGGAACGACCCCATGGGCGGGTGGTCCTTCGGGAAGCCGCGGAACGCCGGGTGCTGCGTGAGGTCGTCGAGCCGCAGCGCACCCTCGGGCGGGATCTGGCCCAGCACCCCGAGCGCGTGCGGCGCGGTCCGCAGCATGCGCGCGACGGCCGTCGGGACGCCCGCGTACACGAACGTCGTCGAGCTCCCGCTCGCGTCGAGCACGTTGATCGCGGCGTACCGCGCACCCGTGAGCTCGGCGCTGACCTGCACGAACCGGTTGAGGACCGACGGCAGGTCGAGCTCCGCCGCGACCGACAGGATCGCGTCGAGCAGGTCGGCGACGCCGTCGCCCGTGAGGTCGACGACCTGCTCGTGGTCGACCTCCGCGAGGACGCCCCGCGCGAACGGGGTGCCGACGACGAGCCGCTCGACCGGCGGTCGCTCAGCCATGAGCCGTGCCACCCATCGGTCCCGTCCGGGTTCGCGCACCGTCGCCCTCCCCGGCGTCGCCCTGCTCGCTGTCCAGGGCCACACGGTAGCCCGGGACGCGCCCGGCGAGGTCGGTGTGCGTCCCGCGCGCCGCGACCCGCCCGTCCTCGAGCCACAGGACCTCGTCGGCGGCGCCGAGCGCGGAGAGCCGGTGCGTCACCAGCAGGACGCCGCGGCCGGACGTACGGGCCTCGTCGAGCAGCGTCCCGACCAGGCGGTCCGCGGTCGCCGGGTCGAGGTGCTCCGCGGGCTCGTCGACGAGCAGCAGGGGCGCGGGCGCGAGCAGCGCCCGCGCGAGCAGCAGGCGCCGGCGCTCACCGCCCGACACCGTCCGCGCGTCCGGGCCGACGAGCGTGTCGAGCCCCTCGGGGAGCCCCGCGAGCCACGCGCCGAGCCCGACGCGGTCGAGCGCGGCGGTCGCCTCGGCCGGTGTCACGTCGCCGCGCGCGACGCGCAGGTTCTCCAGCACCGACGTGCCGAACACGTGCGCGTCCTCGGTGACGGCGACCACGGCGGCGGCGACGTCGTGGCGGGGGAGCGCCGTGAGCGGCGCACCGTCCAGGTCCAGCGCACCGCCGACGGGCGGCACCAGACCGGCCAGGGTGAGCAGCGTCGTCGTCTTGCCCGCGCCGCTCGGGCCCGCGACGGCCACCGACCGTCCCGGGTGCAGGACGACGTCGAGGCCGTCGACGACCACGGGCCCGTCGGGCCAGGCCGTCGCGACGCCGGACGCGCGCAGGACCGGGCCGTCGGTGGTCGCGTCGACACCGCGCGAGGTGACGGCGTCGGTGGTGGCGGCGTCCGCCGTCGTGGCACCGGCGCCAGCGGCCGTGTCGGGACGCTCCGACGTCCCGCTCGGCACGGGGGCCGCGACCGTCGCCCCGGTGTCCGGCGCGGCGGCGTCGTCGAGCAGCGCGAGGATCCGGGCCGCCGCGGCGCGCGACCGCTGCACCTGGATCGCGGCGGCGGGCAGCAGCGACGTCGCCTCGAACGCGGCGAGGGGTGTGAGCACGACGACCGCGAGCTCGACCGGCGCGAGGAGCCCCGCACCGACCGCCGGTACGCCGGTGACGAGCGCGGCGAGGACGGCGAGCCCCACGGCGAGCTGACCGAGCGCGGCCGCCGCGGCGGCCGGGCGGGCTCCGGCGTCGACCGCGGCCGTGACCCGGTCGTGCGCGGCGCGCAGCGCGGCCCGCTCGCCGTCCACGCGGCCCGCGACGGCGAGCGGCCCGGCGTCGTCCAGCAGGCCGAGCGCGGTCGCGGCCAGGTCGGCGCGCGCCTCGGCCGCGCGGCGCTCGGTCGTCCGCGACGCCCGGGCGGCCAGCGACGGCGCGACGACGCCCGCGAGCACCAGGCACGCGGCGAGCGCGAGCCCCGCCGGCACCCAGAACGCGCACATCGCGACGACCGTGCCGACCCCGAGCAGCGTCGCGACGGCCGCGGGCAGCAGGCCGCGGACCACGACGTCGCCCACGGCGTCGACGTCCGCGCCGACGCGGGCGAGGAGGTCACCGCGGCGCAGGCCGGCGAGGGCCGCGGTCCGGCCGCTCGCGAGCCGCTCGTACAGGGTCGTGCGGATGGTCGTCATGCCGCGGAGCGCGACGTCGTGCGACACGAGGCGCTCGAGGTAGCGGAGCACGCCGCGGCCGATGCCGAACGCCCGCACGGCGACCGTCGCGACGGACAGCTGCAGCACGGGCGGCATCTGCGACGCACGCGCGATCAGCCACGCCGACACGGCGGCGAGCGCGACGGCGCACCCCAGGGCGAGCGTGCTGAGGAGCACGGCGAGCACGGCGCGGCGAGGGTCGACGTCGAGGAGCCGCACGGCCCGGCGCAGCGTGCCGCGCGGCGGGCGGGAAGGGGCCGTGGTGGTCCCGAACCCGAGGAGCGCCGGGGCGGCAGGTACGGTCGAGGTGCTCACGCGACCACCTCCGCGACGCCGTCGACACCGGTCGGGTCGGCGCCGACCGCAGAGGCGCGGGCGAGCACCGGGACCACGACGTCGGCGCACGCCGCGAGCGACGCGCGGTGCGCGACGAGCAGCACCGTCCGGCCCTCGTCGCGCAGCGCCCGCACGGTGTCGAGCACGACGCGCTCGCCCGTGGCGTCGAGGTGGGCGGTCGGCTCGTCGAGCACGACGAGCGGCGCGGGGGACAGCAGCGCCCGGGTGAGGGCGACGCGCTGGCGCTGCCCGACGCTCAGGCCCACGCCGCCGCGGCCCAGCGGGGTGGCCCAGCCGGCGGGCAGCGTCGCGACGACCGCGTCGAGGCCGGTGAGGGCCGCGGCGCGCTCGCGCGACGTCGCGTCGCCGCCGACGACCTCGGCGAGCGAGCCCGGCTCCAGCACGGGCCGCTGCGGCAGCCACGCGACCTGCGGCCAGTACGTCGACCGGTCGACGTCCGCGAGGTCGACCGTCCCGTCCGGGCCGTCGAGCAGCACGCGGCCCTCGTCGGGCGGCAGCAGCCCGAGCAGGACCTCGACGGCCGTCGACTTGCCCGCGCCGCTCGGACCGGTCAGCGCGACGACGGTGCCGGGGCGCACCGCGAGGTCGAGCCCGGCGGGGGCCAGGCCGTCCGTCGCCCGCACGCCGACCCCTTCGAGCCGGACCGTCGTCGTGGCGAGGTCAGGGGAGCCCACCGCACCGGCACGAGGAGCCGGCCGGTCGAGCACCTCGAACGCCTGCTCGGCCGCGGCCACGCCGTCCGCGGCGGCGTGGAACTGCGCGCCGACCTGTCGCAGCGGCAGGAACACCTCGGGCGCGAGCACCAGGACCGCGAGGCCCGTCACGAGGTCGAGGTGCCCCTCGACGAGCCGCAGGCCGATCCCGACCGCGACCAGCGCGACCGACAGCGTGGTCAGCAGCTCGAGGACCATGCCCGACAGGAACGCGATCCGCAGCGTGCCCATCGCCGCGCGGCGGTGCGCGTCGCCGAGCTCCTGCACGCGCGCGGCCGGGCCGCGCTCGCGGCCGAGCGCCTGCAGCGTCGGCAGGCCCGCCAGCAGGTCGAGGACCTGGGCGCCGAGCCGCTGCATGACGACGAGGCCGCGCTCCGAGCGGCCCTGCGTGAGCCGCCCGACGAGCACCATGAAGACGGGCACGAGGGGGATCGTCCCGACGAGGATCGCGGCCGACACCCAGTCCAGCCCGAGGACGACGAGCAGCGTCCCGGGCGTCACGGTCGCGGCGAGCACGAGCTGCGGCAGGTAGCGCACGAAGTACGGCTCGAGCGCGTCGAGGCCCCGGGTGGCGAGCGTGACGAGCGCCGGACCGTGCCCCGCCGACAGGTACCGCGGCCCGAGGTCGACGGCCCGCTCGACGACCGCGTCGCGCAGCTCCCCGACCGCCCGGGACGCCGCGCGGTGCGCGTAGCGCTCCTGCGCCCCGGTCACGAGGACCCGGGCGGCCACGACGGCGGCGAGGCCCGCGGCGAGCGGCCCGATCGCGTCGAGGTCGGCGCCGTCGTGCACCGCCCGGCCCAGCGCGTGCGCGAGCAGCAGCGCCTGCGCGACGACCAGCGCGGCGGTGAGGACGCCGAGCGCGGCCGTCAGCGCGACGTAGCCGCGCGCCGAGCGCGCGTACCGCAGCAGCCGGGGGTCGAGGGGGCGCACGTCAGCGCGGCTCCGCGCCCGCTCGCGCGAACGTCAGCCCGGTGTGCGCCGGGATGTGCGAGCCGCTGATCCGCTTGCGGAACACCCAGTACGTCCAGCCCTGGTAGAGCAGCACGAGCGGCGTGAGGAAGGCGGCGACCCACGTCATGACGGTGAGGGTGTAGTCCGTGGACGACGCGTTGGTCGTGGTCAGCGAGTTCGCGGGGTCGAACGCGGGCATGACGTCGGGGAACAGCGACCCGAAGATCAGCACGACGACGGCGACGATCGCGACGGCCGACGCGACGAACGCCACGCCCTCGCGACGCGCCCGGGCCGCACCGACGAGCACGACGAGCGCGCCGGCGGCGACGACCACGGCCGCCCACGTCCACGGCACCGAGTACGCGATCTGCGCCCACACGGCCCAGACGCCCGCGACGCCGAGGGTCACGACCGACAGCCGGGCGGCCAGCGCGCCGGCGCGGGCCCGGACGTCGCCGTCGGACTTGAGCGCGAGGAACACCGCGCCGTGCGTGAGGAAGACGAGCGCGGTGGTCGCGCCGCCGAGCAGGGCGAACGGGTTGAGCAGGGCCCAGAACCCGCCGACGTACTGGTGCGACGCGTCGAGCTCGACACCGCGCACGATGTTCGCGAACGCGACGCCCCACAGGACGGCCGGGACCCACGACCCGACGATGAGCGCGCGGTCCGCCCACGCGCGCCAGCGGTCGTCGTCGATCTTGCCGCGCCACTCGAACGCGACGACGCGGACGATGAGCGCGAGCAGGATGAGCAGCAGCGGCAGGTAGAACCCGCTGAACAGCGTCGCGTACCACTCGGGGAACGCCGCGAAGGTCGCGCCGCCGGCGGTGAGCAGCCACACCTCGTTGCCGTCCCAGACGGGGCCGATGGTGTTGATCATGACGCGGCGGTCACGGTCGCGGGCGGCCCGGTCGCCCCGGCCGAGGATGCCGAGCAGCATCCCGACGCCGAAGTCGAAGCCCTCCAGGACGAGGTAGCCGGTCCACAGGACGGCGATGAGCAGGAACCAGACGGTCGACAGCTCCATGGTCGGTGGCTCCCGTTCTCAGTACGCGAAGGACAGGGGACGGTCGGCCGACGAGGGGTCGTCCGGGTCCGGCTGGTTGTCGGGGTTGTCGGGGCTCGGGTCCTTCTCGCGGTCCGCGACGCCCTCGACGGCGTAGCGGTGCATGAGCTTGTACCAGAGCACCGCGAGCACGCCGTAGAGCAGGGTGAACGCGACGAGCGACGTGAGGATCGTGCCCGGGCCGGTCACGGTGGAGACGCCGCGCGCCGTGAGCAGCCAGACGCCGTCGACCCCCGACGGGTTCGGGTTGGGCGCGACGACCCACGGCTGGCGGCCCATCTCGGTGAAGATCCAGCCGAACGCGGACGCGAGGAACGGCGTGCCCAGGGCGACGATCGCGAGCCGCGAGACCCACGGGCTGCCCGAGACGCGACCCTTGCGGGTGACCCACAGGGCGACGAGCGCGAGCGCGGCGGACCCGACGCCGAAGCCGATCATCAGGCGGAACGACCAGTAGGTGACCGCGAGGTTCGGCTGGTAGGAGATCGGCTCGCCGGCGGCGTCGGTGAAGCCGAACTTCTCCTCGTACTCGGCCTGCAGGTTCTCGACACCGGGCAGGGGCGTCGTGAAGTCGCCGTGCGCGAGGAACGACGTGAGCCCGGGGATCTCGATGACGTGGGCGACGCCCTCGCACGAGTCCGTGAGGTCGCCGATCGCGAGGATCGAGAACGGTGCGCCGCCCTCGGTGGTCTGGCAGATCGCCTCGGCGGCCGACATCTTCATCGGCTGCTGCTCGTACATGAGCTTGGCCTGCGCGTCGCCGCTGACCGCGACTCCGATCCCGGAGACCAGCATCGTCACGACGCCGAGGATCACCGCGGGGCGGTAGATGCTGCGGGCGTCGTCCGCGCGGCCCGCGCGCACGAGCTTGACCATCCACCAGGCCGCGATCGCGGCGACGAACGTGCCGGCGGTGAGGAACGCGGCGCTGATGGTGTGGGGGAACGCGGCGAGCAGCGTGTTGTTGGAGAGGATCGCGCCGATGTCCGTCATCTCGGCGCGCCCGGTCTCGGGGTTGTACGTCGAGCCGACCGGGTGCTGCATCCACGAGTTCGCCGCGAGGATGAAGTAGGCGGACAGGTTCGTCGCGATCGCGACGGCCCAGATGCACGCGAGGTGGATCTTCTTCGGCAGCTTGTCCCACCCGAAGATCCACAGGCCGAGGAACGTCGACTCGACGAAGAACGCGGCGAGCGCCTCCATCGCGAGCGGCGCCCCGAACACGTCGCCGACGAACCGCGAGTACTCCGACCACGCCATGCCGAACTGGAACTCCTGCACGATGCCGGTGGCGACACCGATCGCGAAGTTGATGAGCAGCAGCTTGCCGAAGAACTTGGTCAGCCGCAGCCAGCGCTCGTCGCCCGTGCGCACCCAGATCGTCTGCATGATCGCGACGAGCGGGGCGAGCCCGATCGTCAGCGGCACGAAGATGAAGTGGTAGACGGTCGTGATGCCGAACTGCCAGCGGGCGAGGTCGAGGGCGTCCACGTGGTTCTCCGAGGGTGGGCCGGACGGGCGGACTCGTGGACCGCGACGTCGCCCGGTCGGACGGTGGGCTGCGGACCTGTGGGAACGCTAGGAACCACCCCCAGTCTGCCCCTGGGACGAAGGTCCCGGGTGCTGACGTGGCGTCGTGAAAACCGTCACGTCCGGCTTCCCGGCGCCGGTGCGCGGCCCGCAGACGCGCCGACGTCGCGGACCCACCGCGCTCCCGCGAGGGGCCTGTGCGATACTGACGGCGGTTCGTAGGCGCCCACAACGCCCACAGACCCTTGAGCTCGCAGCACCAGCGCGTCTCGCGCGCCAGCCGCCGCTCGGCCCCGCTCCGACCAGGAGCGCACCGGCCTTGCAGGCGACGGCGCCGCCCGGGTGCCGCAGCCACGACCGACGACTTCCGTCGCCGCGCCGAGGGCGTGCGTGACGACCGACCGACCAAGGACCGCCGTGTGTGGGCGGGGATCCCTGGTACCCAGGAGCACCTCGCGTGACCCCCGAGAACACCCCCGAGAACGCAGCAGCAGCGACGACCGCCGGGGGTGAGGCCGCCGCCCCGGTGCGCCGCCGCCGCGCGACGCGCACCGTCGCGGTGCCCGCCGCCGACACGGTCGAGCCGACCACGGCCGCCGCCGAGCAGGCCGCGACCACCACGGACACGCCGGACGGCACCGCGTCCGCGCCGAAGGCGCGCCGGGCCAGCACCCGCCGGGCCAGCACGAAGAAGGCCGCTGCCGAGCAGCACGGCGCCGAGCAGGCCGCTGAGCAGCCGACCGAGCAGCCGGCCGCCGGTCAGCCCGGCGCCGACGTCGTCGCAGCGCAGGCCACGGTCGAGACGGCCGCGGCCGACGAGACCGCCGCGGCCGAGCCCGCCACCCGCCCGGCCCGCCGCTCGCGCCGCGTGACCCGCACCGTCACGGTGCCCGCCGCCGACGCGCCCGGCACGACCGACGGCGGCGCCGTGGCCGACCCGGCGCAGGACGCCCCGACCGTCGCACCGACGGCCGCTGCCGACACCGCCGAGCCGGTCGCCGAGGCCGCCGTCGAGGCGCCCACCAAGCCCGCCCGTCGCCGGCGTGCGGCCTCGCGTCCCGCCGCGGCGGCCGAGGTCGTCGAGCCCACGACCCCGGTGGCCCCGGCCGACGTGCCGACCGCGGAGGAGACCGAGGAGGAGGACGAGGACGCGCCGCCCGCCGAGGCCGCGCCCGCCCTCGACGTCCTCGCCGCGCTCGCCGACGTCCGCACCACCGAGCCGCCGGCCGTGACCAGCCCGCGCCTCGCGACGACCGCGCTCCTGTTCCAGGCGCCGGACCCGTCCGCGTCGCGCCCCCGCCGTCGTCGCGCGCAGGCCAGCGCCGGGTCGCCCGAAGCGATCTCCGAGGCCGCCCGCCGGGCGGAGCACGAGGAGGCCGAGCGCCTCGCCGCCGAGCAGGCGGAGCAGGCCGCCGGGCATCCCGCCGCCGAGCAGGAGCAGACCGAGCGCCCGTCGCGCCGCCGTGGCCGCCGCGGTGGCCGTGCCGCCGCCGTCCCGGCCGACAAGCCCGCAGAGGTCGACGAGGCCGTGGCCGGGGAGACCCCCGAGGACACGGTGCCCACCGCCGAGGACGGCGCGGACGTCGAGGACGTCACGACCGACGAGGACGACACGACCGGCGACGACACGACCGGCGACGACACGACCGGCGACGAGCAGGGCGGTCAGCGCCGCCGTCGTCGCCGCGGCGGCCGTGGTCGCCGCAGCCGCACGGACGCCGCCGAGCAGGACGACGCCGCCGACGAGGACGCCGAGTCCGAGCCCGAGCAGCAGGACGAGTCCGACGAGGGCGACGAGGGTGACCAGGGCGGGTCGAGCCGTCGTCGTCGCCGTCGCCGTCGGGGCAGCCGCGCCGAGGGCGGCGAGCCCGCCGAGCGTCCGCGCGGCCGGTCGGCGAGCGACGAGGTCACCGCACTGCGCGGGTCGACGCGGCTCGAGGCCAAGCGTCAGCGTCGCCGCGAGGGCCGCGACGCGGGCCGCCGCCGCCAGATCATCACCGAGTCCGAGTTCCTCGCCCGGCGCGAGTCGGTCGAGCGGACCATGGTCGTGCGCGAGCGCGCCGGCCGCACGCAGATCGGCGTGCTCGAGGACGGCGTGCTCGTCGAGCACTACGTCTCGAACCAGGCGCAGACCTCGATGGTCGGCAACGTCTACCTGGGTCGCGTGCAGAACGTGCTGCCGAGCATGGAGGCCGCGTTCGTCGACGTCGGCAAGGGCCGCAACGCCGTGCTCTACGCCGGTGAGGTCAACTGGGACGCCGCGGGCCTCGAGGGGCAGCCGCGCCGCATCGAGCAGGCCCTCAAGTCGGGCGACTCGGTGCTCGTGCAGGTCACGAAGGACCCGATCGGCCACAAGGGCGCCCGCCTGACGTCGCAGGTCACCCTCGCGGGCCGCTACCTCGTGTACGTGCCGGGCGGCGGCATGACCGGCATCAGCCGCAAGCTGCCCGACATCGAGCGCAACCGCCTGAAGAAGATCCTGCGCGAGGTCGTGCCGGACTCCGCGGGCGTGATCGTCCGGACCGCCGCCGAGGGCGCCTCCGAGGAGGAGCTGCGGGCCGACATCGCGCGCCTGCAGGGCCAGTGGGAGGCGATCGAGAAGAAGTCGCGGACCGCGTCGGCGCCCGCGCTGCTGCAGGGCGAGCCGGACATGGCGATCCGCGTCGTGCGCGACATCTTCAACGACGACTTCTCCGCGCTCGTCGTCCAGGGCGACGAGGCGTGGTCGACCATCTCGTCGTACATCGACGAGCTGGCGCCGGACCTGGCGAAGAAGGTCTCGAAGTGGACCGGGACGCAGGACGTCTTCACGGTGCACCGCGTCGACGAGCAGCTCGCGAAGGGCATGGACCGCAAGGTCTGGCTGCCGTCGGGCGGGTCGCTCGTCATCGACCGCACCGAGGCGATGACCGTCGTCGACGTCAACACCGGCAAGTTCACCGGGTCGGGCGGCACGCTCGAGGAGACCGTCACGCGCAACAACCTGGAGGCCGCGGAGGAGATCGTCCGCCAGCTCCGGCTGCGCGACATCGGCGGCATCATCGTCATCGACTTCATCGACATGGTCCTCGAGTCGAACCGTGACCTGGTGCTGCGGCGGCTCGTCGAGTGCCTCGGCCGTGACCGGACGAAGCACCAGGTCGCCGAGGTGACGTCGCTCGGGCTCGTGCAGATGACCCGCAAGCGTGTCGGTCAGGGCCTGGTCGAGGCGTTCAGCGAGACGTGCGAGCACTGCCACGGCCGCGGCTTCATCGTGCACGACGAGCCCGTCGAGAAGAACGGCCGGCCGGACGCGGGCGCCCCGCAGCCCGCGGCCGCCGAGGGCGAGTCGAAGCGGTCGCGCCGCAAGCGCGGCGCCAAGGAGCCCGCGGTCGCCGCCCCGCACCCCGGTGTCCCCGTCCTGCCCGAGGCGCGCGAGGCCGTGAAGGCCACGCTCGCCACGATCGCCGCCGCGGCGGCGCACGCCCACGAGCACGACCACCACCACGAGGACGCACCCGTGACGCAGGCCGTCGCGGACCTCGACGCAGGTGAGGCCGAGCAGGCCGTGACGCGCGCCGTACCCGCCGAGGGGATCGCGATCGACGTCGCGGTGGTCGAGGAGCTCGGGGCGGGCGACGCGTCGCAGGCACCTGCGGCGGAGGCGCCCGCCGCGCCGGCGGCGTTCGACGTGCTGGCAGCGCTCGCCGCGAGCGGCGTCGCGCGTGACGACGCCGCGCCGGTGGTCTCGGACGACACCGAGCCCGACGCCGAGCCCGACGCCGAGCCCGCCAGCGTGGCCGTCGAGCCGACCGAGGACCCGTCGCTCGAGCTGACGCCGGTCTCGCCCGACGTGTTCGCGGACGCTGCGGCCGACGAGGACGACGAGGACGAGACCGACGAGGCCGAGGGCGCCGACCCGACGGCCTGAGGACAGGACGCACGACGCCCGCGCAGCTCCGGCCGCGCGGGCGTCGTGCTGTCCGGGCTCAGCCGTCCCGGTGACGGGAGTCGGAGTCGTGCTCCTGGTCGGCGTCCGGCTCGCCGTGCGCGAGCCGCAGCGCCCGACCGCGCGCGACGTCCTCGGCGGCCTTCGCCTGCTTCTTCTCGCTCGCCTTGGTGTCCCGCGGCGGCAGCTGGATGGTCTCCTCGGCCGCGATGCCGCCCTGGAGCTGGCGACCCCGCTCGAGCTCGGCGTCGAGCTCGGCGCCGAACAGCAGCGCGAGGTTGCTGATCCACAGCCAGAGCAGGAAGACGATCACACCGGCCATCGAGCCGTAGGTCGCGTCGTAGGACGCGAACGTCGTGACGTAGAAGCCGAAGGCGACCGACGCGAGCGCCCAGACGAGGAGCGCGACGAGGGCGCCGACGCTGATCCAGCGGAACTTCGGCTGCCGGACGTTGGGCGTCGCGTGGAAGAGGATCGCGACCGCGACGACGACGAGCGCGACGACCACGGGCCACTTGAGCACGTTCCACACCGTGACGGCGGTGTCGCTGAGGCCGACGGCGTCGCCGATGGTCCGTGCGACCGGGCCGGAGAGCACCATCGCGACGACGACGAGGACGGCGATGACGACGAGCGCGAGCGTGACGAGCAGGATGACGGGCCGCAGCTTCCAGATCGGGCGCCCCTCGTCGACCTCGTAGATGCGGTTCATGCCGCGCCCGAACGCCGCGACGTAGCCGGAGGCGGACCACAGGGCCAGCAGGACGCCGACGACGAGCGCGATGCCGGCCTTGGAGTTGGAGGTCACCGCCTGGATGACGGGCTCGACGGTCTGCGCCGCGTCCTCGGGGGCGCCGAGGTCAGCCACGAGGTCCATGACCCGGTTGAGGGTCTGCTCGGGGTCGCCGACGAGGCCGAGCACGGAGACGACGGCGAGCAGCGCGGGGGCGATCGCGAGGACCGCGTAGTAGGTCAGCGCGGCGGCGAGGTCGGTGCACTCGTCCTTGAGGAACTCGCGCAGCGTCCGACGGGCGACGTAGCGCCAGGACGGCCCGTGCAGGTCGTCGGGGGAGTCGGGCTTGCGGGGGTCCTCCGGTGCGGGGGCCGCGTCCTTGGCGGTGCTGCGCGTGCTCGTGGTGTCGTGCCGGCTCATGACGCTCCCCGCGGGCGGCGTGCGTGCGGCCTGGCCTGCTTCACCGTCGTGGGTGCCCGATCTGGCGAGGCTAGGTCGCGGGTGCCCGGGTCGCACGCCGAGCGGGTGCGCGGTCAGCCGACGGCGACGGCGACCTCGACGACGGGTCGCAGCCGGACGCCTGCGACCCGGTCCTCGATCCGGGTCAGCCACCGCTCGCGGCGCTCCGGGGACACCTCGGCGACGCGCGGGTGGCTCAGCCAGCGGGCGGGCACGCCCATCTTCTGCCAGACGCCCCGCACGGACGCCTTCTGCGCGGTGTTCCCGAAGACCCACCGGTAGGCGGGTCCGGGGGTGGTCATGGTGGTCGCGACGGTGACGCGCTGCAGCCGGGCGAACCGGCCGCGGGGGAGCCCGAGAGGTCCGTCCTCGTAGGCCCACCCGGGCACGAGCACCTTGTCGTAGAACCCCTTCATGACCGCGGGGGCGGTCTCCCACCAGACGGGGTGGACGAGCACGAGGTGGTCGGCGGCGTCGATGCGGCGCTGCAGGTCGACGACCACCGGGTCGAGCGTGGTGCGTGCCCGCCATGCGCCGAGGTCGGCGCGGCGCATCACGGGGTCGAACCCGGTCGCGTCGAGGTCGAGCACGTCGACGTCGTGGCCGGCGCGTCGGGCGCCGGTGGCGGCGGCGTGGGCGAGCGCGTGGCAGAAGCTGCTCTCGTAGGGGTGATTGACGACGACCATGGTGCGCACGCGGGGGCCTCCCGGCTAGTCTTGAACGGTGTTCAATGAACGATGTTCAGGTTCATTGAACGATGTTCATTTGTCAAGGGGCCGGGCTCTGCATGGGGAATGATGGACAGGCCCTGCGACCCACCGGGGCGAGCACGGAGGGAGCGCGCATGGCGCAGCGGCTGGACCGCGAGCGGATCGTGCGGCGCGCGCTCGACCTGCTCGACGAGGTCGGGCTCGACGGCCTCACGCTGCGCCGGCTCGCGGGCGACCTCGGCGTGCAGGCCGCCGCGCTCTACTGGCACGTGCCGAACAAGGCCGCGCTGCTCGACGAGATGGCGACCACCATGCTCCGCGACCTCATCGCGCAGGCCGACGACGAGCTGCGGGCCCTGCACGGCGAGCCGTGGCAGGACTGCGTCCGGCTGTCGGCCGAGCGGTTCCGTGCGGCACTGCTGTCGCGGCGCGACGGGGCCCGCGTGTTCAGCGGGACCTACGTGACCGACGAGCGCCTCGCGGGCTGGATCGAGCTGCCGCTGACGATCCTCGTCGACGCCGGGTTCGACCCGGCGGACGCCGTGCGCGCGTGGGGCACGCTCCTCGCGTACATCCAGGGGTTCGTCGTCGAGGAGCAGTCCGCGGTCGCGCGTGCCGGTGCGGGCGGCGAGGGGAGCGAGGGCGGCGGGTCCGGCGGGCGCGGCCCGGGCGACGACGCCGAGGAGCGCTTCGCGTTCGGGGTCGACGTCGTCGTGCGCGGGCTGGAGTCGCGGCTCGCGCCGGTGCCCGACCGTCAGGGGGCCGCGGTTGCCCGCTGACCGGGGGCGTACGCTGTGCGTTCGGTCACGTCGGGGCCGGGGGACGCCGACCCGTGCCCGTCAGGTTTGACCCTGCGTCGTGGGGTCCGTACCCTAGAACGTCGGCGCGTCGTGTGCGCGCTGGTCACGTGTGCCGCCGCAGCGGCGCCGACGCGACTCCCACAGGGACCGGTCCACCGGTCAGCCGTGGGGCGTGCGCGGGCGCGAGCAGGGTTCGGGCAGACGAGCATTCGACCTCAGTAGTTGGACGAGCAGAGATGAGCAGCAACGTGGTGTACGCGATCGTGAAGGCTGGCGGCCGCCAGGAGAAGGTCGCGGTGGGCGACGTCGTCGTCGTCGACCGCCTCGCCGCGCAGGCCGGCTCGACGGTCGAGCTGCCGGCGCTCCTGCTCGTCGACGGGGAGAAGGTCACCACCGACGCCGCGGCCCTGGCCAAGGTGAAGGTGACGGCGGAGGTCGTGCGGGACGAGAAGGGTCCCAAGATCGACATCCTCAAGTACAAGAACAAGACCGGTTACCGCAAGCGCCAGGGTCACCGTCAGCAGCTGACCCGCATCAAGGTCACCGGCATCAAGTGAGCTTCCCCGCGGCGCACTGACGCCGCGGCCCCCGACTTACGCAGCAGCTAGAGAGCAGGTTCGTCATGGCACACAAGAAGGGCGCGAGCTCCTCGCGCAACGGTCGCGACTCCAACGCGCAGCGCCTCGGCGTCAAGCGCTTCGGCGGTCAGGTCGTCAAGGCCGGCGAGATCATCGTCCGCCAGCGCGGCACGCACTTCCACCCCGGCAACAACGTCGGCCGTGGCGGCGACGACACGCTCTTCGCGCTGACCGCCGGTGCGGTGGCGTTCGCCACGCGTCGCGGCCGCAAGGTCGTCGACATCGTCGCGCCCGCCGAGGTCTGACGACACCACAGCAGTCGACGAAGGGGCGCACCGGTGCGGTGCGCCCCTTCGTCGTGTGACGATCGAACGAGAACCGCCGGACGTCCGGCGGAGGACAGGAGACAGCCGTGGCGACATTCGTCGACCGGGTCGTGCTGCACACGACCGGCGGAGACGGTGGGCACGGCTGCGCGTCCATCCACCGCGAGAAGTTCAAGCCCCTCGCCGGGCCCGACGGCGGCAACGGCGGCAACGGCGGGTCCGTGATCCTCGAGGTCGACCCGCAGGTCACGACGCTCCTCGAGTTCCACCACCTGCCGCACCGGCGCGCCGCGTCCGGCACGCAGGGCATGGGCGACCACCGACAGGGCTCGACGGGCCCCGACCTCGTGCTCGGTGTCCCGGACGGCACCGTCGTCAAGGGTCCCGACGGCGAGGTGCTCGCGGACCTCGTCGGCGTCGGGGCGCGCTTCGTCGCCGCCGCGGGTGGTCGTGGCGGTCTCGGCAACGCGGCGCTCGCCTCGCAGCGGCGCAAGGCCCCCGGCTTCGCGCTGCTCGGCGAGCCCGGCGAGACGGCCGACGTCGTGCTCGAGCTCAAGACGATCGCCGACGTCGCGCTCGTCGGGTACCCCAGCGCGGGCAAGTCGAGCCTCGTCGCCGCGATCTCCGCCGCCCGCCCCAAGATCGCCGACTACCCGTTCACGACGCTCGTGCCGAACCTCGGTGTCGTGCAGGCCGGGTCGTCGCGGTACACCGTCGCCGACGTCCCGGGTCTCATCCCCGGCGCGTCCGAGGGGCGCGGGCTCGGCCTGGAGTTCCTGCGGCACATCGAGCGCTGCGCGGTCATCGTGCACGTGCTCGACTGCGCGACGCTCGAGCCCGACCGCGACCCCGTGTCCGACCTCGACGTCATCGAGGCCGAGCTGGCCGCGTACGCGGGCGACCTGGGCATCGAGGGTGGTCGGGTGCCGCTCGCGGAGCGCCCGCGGATCGTCGTGCTCAACAAGATCGACGTGCCCGAGGCGCGCGACCTCGCCGAGCTGGTCCGGCCCGAGCTCGAGGCCCGCGGGCTCGCGGTGTTCGAGGTGTCGACGGCGAGCCACGAGGGCCTGCGGCCCCTGACGTTCGCGCTCGCCGAGCGTGTCGAGACCGCGCGCCGCGAGGCCCCGCAGCCGGAGGTGACGCGCGTCGTCCTGCGCCCCAAGGCCGTCGACGACGCCGGGTTCACGGTGACGCGGCGCGAGGGCGGCGGCGCGGTCTGGTTCTCGGTGCGCGGCGAGAAGCCCGAGCGCTGGGTGCGGCAGACCGACTTCACGAACGACGAGGCCGTCGGGTACCTCGCGGACCGCCTGGCGCGGCTCGGCGTCGAGGAGCGGCTGTTCGCCGCCGGTGCCGTCGCGGGCGACGAGGTGCGGATCGGTCCCGACACGAACGCCGTCGTCTTCGACTGGGAGCCGACGCTCATGACGGGCTCCGAGCTGCTCGGCGGCCCTCGCGGCTCCGACGTGCGCCTCGAGGACCGGTCGCGTCCGACCCGCGGCGAGAAGCGACAGGAGTACAAGGACCGGATGGACGCCAAGAGCGTCGCCCGCGACGAGCTCTGGACCGAGCGGCAGCACGGCGTCTGGACGGACGCGGCGAAGGACGACTGAGCAGGGGCGGCGCCGCAGACCGTGCGGCGCCGCGGACCGCGCGGCGTCGGGCGGCGTGACCGATCCCGGTCCGACGAGCGGCGGACGGCGGTCCGGCGCGCGGATGGTCGCGAGCCCGGGGGGCTGGGCGAGGCACAATGCCGGACGTGACCGCCGCCGCCCTGCACGACCGCCAGCAGATGCCCGACGCGGCGCGGGTGGTCGTCAAGGTCGGCTCGTCGTCGCTCACCAGCCCCGACGGCCGGCTCGACCCGGACCGCCTGCGCGCGCTCGTCGACGTGCTTGCGGCGCGCCGCAACGCCGGGGGACAGGTCGTGCTGGTCTCGTCCGGCGCGATCGCGGCCGCGATCGGCCCGCTCGGCCTGGCGACCCGCCCGCGCGACCTCGCGACGCAGCAGGCGGCGGCGTCGGTGGGCCAGGGCCTGCTGGTCGCGCACTACACCAAGGCGTTCGCCGACCACGGGCTGCGGGTCGGGCAGGTGCTGCTGACGGCGGAGGACACGGTGCGCCGCGGCCACTACCGCAACGCCCACCGAGCGCTGACCCGGCTGCTCGCCCTCGGCGTCGTGCCGGTGATCAACGAGAACGACGCCGTCGCGACCGACGAGATCCGGTTCGGCGACAACGACCGCCTCGCCGCGCTCGTCTCGCACCTCGTGCACGCCGACGCCCTCGTGCTGCTCACCGACGTCGACGCGCTCTACACGGGTCCGCCGTCGCGGCCCGGCTCGCGGCGCCTCACGCACGTCGCAGGCCCCCGCGACCTCGACGGCATCGACGTGTCCTCGCGCGGCAGCGCCGTCGGCACGGGCGGCATGGTGACGAAGCTCGAGTCGGTCGCGATCGCCACGCACTCCGGCATCCCGGTCGTCCTCACGTCCGCCGCGCAGGCCGGTGCCGCGCTCGCCGGGCAGGACGTCGGCACGTGGTTCGCCGCGACAGGCCGGCGGTCGTCCATCCGGCTGCTCTGGCTCGCGCACGCCGCGCGGACCCACGGGCGTCTGGTGCTCGACGAGGGCGCCGTGCGGGCCGTCGTCGAGCGGCGCACGTCGCTCCTGCCCGCCGGGGTCACCGGGGTCGAGGGGACGTTCGACGCGGGCGACCCGGTCGAGCTCGTCGGGCCCGACGGCGTGGTCGTCGCGCGCGGGCTCGTCGCCTACGCGTCCGAAGAGGTGCCGGGGCTGCTCGGTCGCTCGACGTCGGACCTGCGGGCCGCGCTCGGCCCCGGCTACGACCGCGAGCTCGTGCACCGCGACGACCTCGTGCTCGTCCGGCGCCGCCGCGGGCCGGCTCCGGCTCCGGTCGGCTGAGGTCCCCACGCTTCCACGGGGTCGTCCGCGACGGCCGTCCGGACACGACGACGACGGCCCGCCGGGTGCTCCGGCGGGCCGTCGGTCGTCCGGCGCCTGGGTCAGTCGGCGAGCCAGGTGGTCGTCAGCTGGTCGAGGCGCGAGTCCGCGCCCAGCTGCACCTCATGCACGTCGGGCGACAGGCCCAGGTAGGTGGTCAGCTCGTGCACCGGCAGCACCCAGTGCTCCGAGACGAGCCGCTCCTGCGCCTCGGCGAGGACCGCGTCCCGGGCGGCCGGGTCACCCGCGGCGAGCTGCTCCTGCAGCAGGGCCTCGAGCGTCGGGTCGTCGATCCGGTAGAAGTTCGTCGCCGCGACCGAGTACTGCGTGCGCAGGACGTCGCCGTCGGCGCGCGACAGGTTCCCCCACACGAGGTCGAACTCGCCGGCCTTGAGCTTGGCCTGGAAGTCCGGCACCGCGCCCGACCACAGGGTCACGTCGATCCCGACAGCCTTGAGCTCGGACTGGATGAGCTCGACCGAGGTCTGGTTGGGCGAGAAGTTCGTGATCCACACGAGCGTCGGGGCGAGCCGGACGCCGTCCTTCGCGTAGATGCCGTCGGTGCCCTTCGCCCAGCCGGCGTCCTCAAGCACCTCGGCGGCCGCGTCCGGGTCCGACGTCAGGTGGTCGCTCACGTCGGCGACGCCCGGGGTCGTGGAGGCGAGGACGCTCGTGGCGACCGCGAAGCCGTCGACGAGGGCCGTGTCGCGGATCTCCGTCGGGTTGATCGCGAGGCCGATCGCCTCGCGCACGACCGGGTCGCTGCCCAGCGGCGAGGCGCCGTTGAACGTCAGGCCGAACGTGATCCCCGGGTTGGCGCGGTGCACCAGCGGGAAACCGGACTGCTCGAGGACGGCGATGTCGGTCGGCTGGACGCCGCCGATGACCTGGACCTGGCCGGACGTGAGGGAGCCCGTCCGGACGCTCGCCTCGGGCGCGACCTGGAACGTCACCGAGTCGAGGTGCGGTGCGCCGGCGCCCGCACGGGCCTCGGGCGCCCACGCGTAGTCCTCGCGCGCGGTGAGGACCGTCTCGGTGTCCTTCGTGTAGTGGTCGAGCACGAACGGGCCGGTCCCGACGACGCCCTGGCCGTTCGCGCGGTCGTCGAACGGCACCGCGATCGTCGACGCGGCGACGACCCCGAGCGCGACCGTGCTCGTGGCCTGCGGGAACGCGGCGTTCGGCGCGGAGAACGCGACGGTGACGGTGTGCTCGTCGACGACCGTCGTGCCGGCGTACCCGACGAACGACGGCGCCGCGCCGCTCTTGGCGCCCGCGGCGACGATGTCGTCGAACGTCGCCTTGACCGACTCCGCCGTCAGCGGGGTGCCGTCGGAGAACGTCACGTCGTCGCGCAGCGTGAACGTGTGCGCGGTGGCGTCGGCGTTCGACTCCCACGCCGAGGCGAGCCACGGCTCCAGCGACCCGTCGGCCGGGTCCTGCCAGAGCAGCGAGTCGACGAGCTGGCGCGTGACGTACAGGGTGTCGTTGCCGGAGCCGATGCCCGACGGGTTGATCGAGATCGGGTCGTTGCCGATCGCGAAGACGAGGTCGCCGCCGTCGACGGGGGCGGCGTCGGACGCGGTGGCGGAGGGCTCGGCGCCGGTCGTGCCGGTCGAGCTGCACGCGGCGAGCACGAGGCCGAGCGCGACCGCCGAGGCGGCCACGCGCAGGGTGCGCGCACGGACGGGGGACTGCGACATGGGGGTCTCTCCAGGTGGGGATGGTGCGGGTGGTGGGGCGGTGGCCGGACGCGTCAGCGCCGGGGGCGGGGACAACAGGCGGTCATCGCTCACCTCCCGTGGCGTGGGCGCGGGCGGACGCACCGGGGATCGCGGCGAGCAGCTCGGCCGTGTACGGGTGCTCGGGGCGGGCCAGGACCTGCTCGACGTCGCCCTGCTCGACGACCCGGCCGTGCCGCAGCACGACGACGTCGTGCGCGACCTGCCGGACGACGGCGAGGTCGTGCGAGATGAACAGGTAGGAGACGTGCAGGTCCCGCTGCAGGTCGGCGAGCAGGTCGAGGATCTGCGCCTGCACGGACACGTCGAGGGCGGACACGGGCTCGTCGAGCACGACGATGTCGGGCCGGACCGACAGCGCGCGGGCGATCGCGACGCGCTGGCGCTGGCCCCCCGACAGCTCGGCGGGGCGGCGCTGCAGGGCGGACGACGGCAGCGCGACGACGTCGAGCAGCTCGGCGGCACGCCCGGCGCGCTCGCGGCGCGTCCCGACGCCGAACGCGCGCAGCGGCTCGGTGACGATGCGCTCGACGGGCCAGCGCGGGTCGAGCGACGCGTACGGGTTCTGCTGCACGACCTGCAGGCGGCGGCGCAGCGCGCGCAGGTCGGCGCCTCGGGCGCGCGTGACGTCCACGCCGTCGACGTGCACGGTGCCGGCCGTGGGCTCCGCCAGGCGCAGCGCGAGCCGCGCGGTCGTCGACTTGCCCGAGCCCGACTCGCCGACCAGCGCGAGGGTCCGCCCGCGCGGCACGGCGAACGACACGTCGTCGACGGCCCGCAGGGCGGCGCCGCGGGGGAGGGGGAAGTCCTTGACGAGTCCCCGGACCTCGAGCGCCGCGGGTGGTGCGGGGTGCGCCGCGCCCGGCACCGACCGGGCGGGCGCGGCGGCCGCGTCCCCCGCCGCCGTGCCCGGCGTGCCGGTCGTGCCAGCGGTGCCCACCGGTCCCGACGTCGTGCTCGCCGCCGTCCCGACGTCCGGGCGACGAGCGCCGCGCAGCGACGGTGCCGCGGCGAGCAGCGCCCGCGTGTACGCCTCGCGGGGCGCGCCGAGCACCTCGTCGGGCGTGCCGGTCTCGACGACCCGCCCCCGCGACATGACGACGATCCGGTCGGCGCGGTCGGCGGCGACGCCGAGGTCGTGCGTGATGAGCAGGACACCCGTGCCGGTCGCGGACGTCAGGTCGTCGAGGTGGTCGAGGATGCGGCGCTGGACGGTGACGTCGAGCGCGCTCGTCGGCTCGTCGGCGACGAGCAGCCGGGGCTTGGCGACGAGCGCGATCGCGATGAGGACGCGCTGGCGCATGCCGCCCGACAGCTCGTGTGGGTACTGCCGGGCGCGGACCTCCGGTTCGGGCAGGCCGGTGCGGCGCAGCGCCTCGACGGCCTCGAGCGCGGCGCCGCGCCGGTCGGCGAGCCCGTGCACGACGAGCACCTCGGCGACCTGCTCGCCGATCCGCTTCACCGGGTTGAGCGACACGGTCGGGTCCTGCGGGACGAGGCCGACGAGCGCGCCGCGGACGGTGCGCAGCACTCGGGGCGACGCGGTCGCGAGGTCGTGCCCGAGCAGGTCGATGCGGCCGGAGTCGATGCGCGCGCCGGGCGCGAGCAGCCGGACGACGGCCGCGGCGGTGGTGGACTTGCCCGAGCCGGACTCGCCGACGACGGCCACGGTCTCGCCGGCGTCGACGTGCAGGGACACGTCGCGCACGGCGTGCACGTCGCCGCGACGTGTCCGGTAGCTGACGGCGAGGCCGTCGACGGTGAGCAGGCGCGCGGTCGGGGGTGCGTCGTGCCCGGTCGTGGCGAGGGTCGTGGCGGTCATCGGTTCCTCCCGTGGTCGCCGTCGAGCGCGCGCGAGATGCGGCCGGCGGACAGGACGGTGGCGACGATGACGAGGCCGGGGAGCGTCGTCAGCCACCACGACGTGCGCAGGTAGTCGCGTCCGCCCGCGACGAGGGCGCCCCACTCGGGGGCGGGCGGGGGCTCGCCGTAGCCGAGGAACGACAGCGACGACACGGCGAGGACGGCGGCGCCGAGCTCGATCGCGGCGAGCACGACGACCGGGCCGACGGAGTTGGGCAGCACGTGGCCGAGCAGGACGGTCCACCAGCGGCTTCCGCCCGCCTGGGACGCCTCGACGTAGCCGGACGTCCGGACGCGCAGCACCTCGGAGCGCATGATGCGCGACACCGACGCGACGTTGGCGAGGCCGACGGCGATCGCGACGTTGACCGACCCGAACCCGAGCACGGTGATGAGGGCGAGCGAGAGCAGCAGTGCGGGGATGGAGAGCAGCACGTCGACGACCCGCATCGCGACGTCGTCGACGAGTCCGCCCACGAAGCCCGCCACGAGCCCGACGACGGCGCCGACGAGGAGCCCGACGAGGACGGCGACGAGCGCCGCGCGGAGCGTGAGCTGCGTGCCGTGCACGACACGCGTGTACAGGTCGCGGCCGAGCTGGTCGGTGCCGAACCAGTGCGCCGCGGACGGCGCCTGCAGCTTGTCGGCGGGCACGCCCACGAGGGGGTCGCCGGGTGCGAGCAGGCTCGGCGCGAACGCGGCGAGGAGCACGGCGACGGACCACAGCAGCGCGAGGACGAGGCCGGGGCGCCGCACGAGGTCCTCGAGGCGGGTGAGCCAGGCGCCGCGGTGCGTGAGCTCGTCGTCGTGCTCCCGGACGGCGTCGGCGAACCGGTCGGCCGACGTCGACGTGAAGTCGTCCGCGCGGGTGTCCGGGTCGAGCGCGGTGGGCACGAACCCGTCAGGGCGCGACGCGCCGGCGCTGGTCAGGCTGTCGATCGTGCTCATCGGGCACCTCCGGTGCGGGCGTCGTGACCGCCGCCGACCGGGACCGCGGCCCCGTCGTCCTCCGCAGCACGCGGGGCGGGCAGGGCGACGTCGGCGGGCGTGGCGGTGTCGGGCTCGGCGGTGTCGGGCTCGGCGGGCGTCGGCACGGCCCGCCCGACGGTGACGATGCGCGGGTCGAGCAGCGGGTACACGACGTCGACGGCGAGGTTCGCGAGCACGTAGACGGTCGCGGCGACGAGCACGACGCCCTGCACCACGGGGATGTCCTGGGCGGCGACGGACGTCGCGGTGAGCCGGCCGAGGCCCGCCCGGGAGAACACGGTCTCGGTGACGACGGCGCCCGACAGCAGCCCGCCGACGACCAGCCCGGTCGCGGTCAGTGCGGGCAGCGCCGCGTTGCGCAGCGCGTGCCGCAGGTGCACGCGGGCCCGGCCGGCGCCCTTGGCGACGGCGGTGTCGACGTACGGCTCCCGCAGGGTGTGCAGCAGGCTGCGCGACAGGAGCTGGGCGATGATCGCGGAGGTCGGCAGGGCGAGCGTGACCGCGGGCAGCACGACCGACGCGAGCCCCTGGTTGCCCAGCGCGGGGAAGATCGGCAGCTGGAACGAGAACCACTGCACGAGCGTCAGGCCGAACCAGAACGAGGGGATCGCGACGCCGAGCGGCGGCAGCGCGAGCAGGAACCCCGCGAGGGCGCGGCTGCGGGTCGCGGTCGCGACGACAGCGAGCGTCCCACCGCCGACGACGGCGAGCAGCAGCGCGGCGCCCGCGATGGCGGCGGTCGGCGGCAGGGCCTGGGCGAGCAGCGTCGTGACGGGCTGCTTGCTGACGACGGACGTCCCGAGGTCGCCGCGCACCGCGTCGAGCAGGTGCGTCACGTACTGCACCGCGAGCGGCTGGTCGAACCCGTACTCGGCGCGCAGGGCGTCGAGCTGCTCGGGGGTGACGTCGCTCGACTCGCCGCCGTACATGAGCGAGACCGGGTCGCCGGGCAGCGCGTAGAGGACGAGGAAGGACACGGTCCAGGCCGCCCACAGGACGAGGGCGGCGAGACCGAGCCGGCGGGCGAGGTACCGCGTCACGACGCGGCCGCCTGCGGCGGTGCGGAGGTCATGGGGGACTCCTTCGGTGCGCGGACGGGTGCGCGTGGTCGACGTACGTGCTTGCGCGGCGGGGGCGCCGTGCCGGGTCATCACCTGGAGCACCCCGCCACGTGCGGAGGGTTGCCGCCCGACCAGCCAGGGCTTGTCGTCGGGTCTCGTGACCGGCCGGAAAGTAGAAAGCGGGGCAGGGGTGGTCAATGGCCGCTCCGTGCCGTCTCATGATGCGGACGTGCGGTCCGCCGGTTGGTCCCGCGTCGTGAGACGCCCGCGGTCGTCCGTTGACATGCCCGACCGGCGCACGGAGCCTGCGGCCGCTGCACCGCGACCACGCCGCCGCAGCGTCACCGACCCACGGAGCCACCATGTCCGTCGACCTCCAGCACGACGTCACGCTCGACCAGCGCTACGGCGGTGCCGCGCCCGCGCGCGTCCTGACCACGCCCGTCGTCGAGCAGCAGCTCGCGCACCGGTCGGTCCGCCGCTACCTGCCCGACGCCGTCGACGACGACGTCCTCGCGACCCTCGTCGCCGCCGCGCAGTCCGCCGCCACGAGCTCCAACCTGCAGCTGTGGAGCGTCGTCGCCGTGCGGGACGCCGAGCGCCGCGCACGCCTCGCGGCGCTCGCGGGCGACCAGGCGCACGTCGTGCAGGCGCCCGTGCTGCTCGTCTGGCTCGTCGACCTGGCCCGCGCGCACGCCGTCGCCGCCCGCCACGACGCGCCGACCGCGGGTGCCGAGTACCTCGAGACGGCCGTCGTCGGGTTCGTCGACGCCGCGCTCGCCGCGCAGAACGCCACGCTCGCCGCGGAGTCGCTCGGCCTCGGCACGGTGTACATCGGGGCGCTGCGCAACCACCCGACCGAGGTCGCCGACCTGCTCGGCCTGCCGCGGCACGCCTTCCCGGCGTTCGGCCTGGTCGTCGGGCACCCCGACCCGTCCGAGGGTGCGCGCGTCAAGCCGCGGCTGCCACAGGCGGCGGTGCTGCACCACGAGGCGTACGACGAGGCCGCGCACCACGTCGTCGACGAGTACGAGCAGCGGATCGGCGCGTTCTACGCCGACGAGGGCCTCGAGCACTCGTGGGTCGAGCGGCTGCTCGCGCGGCTGTCCGGTCCGCGGTCGCTCCACGGCCGCGAGCGGCTGCGCGAGCACCTCGGCGCGCGCGGGTTCCCCCTGCGCTGACGCCTCGGGACCGGCGGCCGCACGCCGGCGCCGACCCGACCCCTGCACCCCACATCCGCACCGTCCCACCCGCACCGAGGAGACCGTCGTGACCCGATCCACCGCACCCGCCCAGGACCTCACGCTCGACGAGGCCGGGGCGCTCGCCCCGCTCGTCACGCCCGCGCAGGCGGCCGCGGCCGTCGCCGCCGGTGCCGTGCTCGTCGACGTCCGCAGCGATGCGGGCCGCGCGACGACCGGCGCGCTGCCGGGCGCCACGGTCGTCGACCGGTACGCCGTCGACGACGCGTTCGACCTCGCCGCGGCGGCCCGCGCGGTCCCCGTCGTGTCGGTCGACACCCCCGTGGTCGTCGTGTGCGGGTCGGTGCGCGGCTCGGGGCCCGTCGCGGCCGCGCTGCGCGAGAAGGGGTTCACGAACGTCGTGCACGTCGAGGGCGGTGCGCCCGCGTGGAAGGACGCGGGCCTGCCCGTCGAGCAGGTGCCGAGCGACGACACGCCGGGCGTGCCCGCGTGACGACCACGACGACGCTCCCGACGAGTGCCCCGCCCGCGTCCGCGACGCGGCCGTTCGTCGTGCGGACCGCGACCGCCGACGAGCACGAGGCGGTCGGCCGCCTGACGCAGCGCGCGTTCGACGACGGCCCGTACGGCCCGGCGACCGACCCGGAGCGCGTCCGGCTGCTGCGCGACGCGGCGACCCGGGCGCGCGCCGGCGACCTGCTCGTCGCGGCCGACGCCGACCGGCTGCTCGGGACGGCGAGCCTGCTGCGCCCCGGCCGCGGCCTCACGCGGCAGGCGCGCGACGGCGAGGCGGAGATCCGTCTGCTCGCGGTGGACACGTCGGCCCGCGGCCGCGGCGTGGGTGCGGCGCTCGTGGCCGCGTCGCTGGACCGCGCGCGGGCGTGGGGCGTGCGCGCGCTCGTGCTCGACACGGGTGCGCGCAACGTCGTCGCGCACCGCCTGTACGAGCGCCTCGGCTTCGAGCGGGCTCCCGCCCGCGAGACGGTCGTCGTCGGGAACGGCGTCGGGAGGCTCGTCGTGTACACGCACGACCTCACGCGGACCGGGGTCCTCGTGCGCCGGGTCGCGCCGCACGAGCACGACGAGGTCGCCCGCCTGTCCGTCGCCGCGTACGCGCACGACGACGACCTCAGCGACACGTACCGCGCGTCGCTGGCCGACGTCGCCGCGCGTGCCGCCGAGCACGAGGTCTGGGTCGCGCAGGACCGCGCCACGGGTGCCCTGCTGGGGACCGTCGCGACGCCGCGGGCCGGACGGCACATCTCGCCGCTCGGCCAGGAGGGGGAGCTCGACTTCCGGCTGCTCGCGGTGTCGCCCGACGCCCGCGGGCGGGGGATCGGGACGCAGCTCACGCGGTTCGTCGTCGACCTCGCCCGGGCACGCGGCCTGCGGCGCGTCGTCATGAACTCCGGCCCGCGGATGACCGCCGCGCACCGCCTCTACGAAGGGCTGGGCTTCGTGCGCCTGCCCGAGCGGGAGACGCGCGTCGTGGACGGCGGCACGCTGCTCGCGTTCGGTCTCGACGTCGACGACCCGGCGGGCGAGGGCCGCACGCGGGCATGAGGGAGCGGTGCACCGGGCCGCCCGTCGCCCCGGTGGACGGCTCGACCGCACGGTTCCGGCGCGGACTACCCTGACGGGATGACCGCATCGCTCGACGTCCCGCTGCACGACCAGGCCGGCGAGAGCGCGACGACCGACGTCGCCGCGCAGGTCCGGCAGGTCGCCGAGCGGGCCAAGGTCGCCTCCCGGGCGCTGGCCACCGCGACGCGTGCCACCAAGGACGCGGCGCTGCACGCGCTCGCCGACGCCCTCGTGGAGGCGACCGCCGAGATCGTCGCCGCGAACGCCGAGGACCTCGAGCGCGGCCGCGCCGACGGGCTGCCCGCAGGCCTGCTCGACCGGCTCGAGCTCACGCCCGAGCGGATCGTCGGGATCGCCGACGCGCTGCGGGAGCTCGCCGCGCTGCCCGACCCCGTCGGCGAGGTCGTCCGCGGCTCGACGCTGCCCAACGGTCTGCGGCTGCGCCAGCTCCGCGTGCCCATGGGCGTCGTCGGCATGATCTACGAGGCGCGGCCCAACGTGACGGTCGACGCGGCCGGACTCGCGCTCAAGAGCGGGAACGCCGTGATCCTGCGCGGCGGCTCGGCCGCGGCCCGCAGCAACGCCGTCATCGTTGACGTGCTGTCCCGTGCGCTCGTCGCGCGGCGGCTGCCCGGCGCGCTCGTGCAGTCCATCGACGCGTGGGGGCGGCCCGGTGCGGTCGCGCTCATGCACGCGCGCGGCCTGGTCGACGTGCTCGTCCCGCGCGGGGGAGCGGACCTCATCGCGACCGTGGTGCGCGAGTCGACCGTCCCCGTCATCGAGACCGGCGTCGGCAACGTGCACGTGTACGTCGACGAGAGCGCCGACCTGGCCGTCGCGCTGCCGATCATCCTCAACGCCAAGACGCAGCGCGTGGGCGTCTGCAACGCCGCCGAGACGCTGCTCGTCCACCAGGGCGTCGCCGACGAGTTCCTGCCCGCCGCGCTCGCCTCGCTGGCCGACGCCGGCGTGACGATCCACGGGGACGAGACGACGCTCGCGCTCGCCCCCGAGGAGGTGTCCGCCGTCCCGGCGACCGACGAGGACTGGGCGACCGAGTACCTGTCGCTCGACCTCGCGGTGAAGGTCGTCGAGGACCTCGACGAGGCGCTCGACCACATCCGCAGGTGGAGCTCCGGTCACACCGAGGCGATCGTCACGCGCGACCTCGCCGCCTCCGAGCGGTTCGTCGCCGAGGTCGACTCGGCCGCGGTCATGGTGAACGCGTCCACGCGGTTCACCGACGGCGGCCAGCTCGGTCTCGGTGCCGAGATCGGGATCTCCACCCAGAAGCTGCACGCCCGCGGCCCCATGGGCCTCGCCGAGCTGACGACCACCAAGTGGGTCGTCCAGGGCGACGGGCACGTCCGGCCCTGACGTCACAGCCTGCCGTGCGACACTTGTCGCTCCGCGCACACCCACCAGGAGGAACGCCGTGCACAGCGTCCTGATCGCCGCTGCCGAGGAAGCCGCAGCGCACACCAACGAGCTGCCGTTCTCGCCCGTGGTCTTCGGCGTCGGGGCGTTCGTCGGCCTCACCGCCATGCTGCTGTTCACCTTCGCGTTCCGGAGCGTCGGGACGCGCCACTGAGCGCGGCGGGGACTCGGGACCGATGACGCAGCGGCGGCCACGCCTGGGGGTGATGGGCGGCACGTTCGACCCTGTGCACCACGGGCACCTGGTCGCCGCGAGCGAGGTCGCCGCACGGTTCGACCTCGACGAGGTCGTGTTCGTGCCCACGGGCCACCCGACGTTCAAGCAGGACCAGTCGGTGACCGAGGCCGAGCACCGGTACCTCATGACGGTCATCGCGACGGCGTCCAACCCGCGGTTCACGGTGAGCCGTGTCGACGTCGAGCGTCCCGGGCTGACGTACACGGTCGACACGCTGCGCGACCTCAAGTCCGCGCGTCCCGACGCCGACCTCTACTTCATCACGGGGGCCGACGCCATCGAGCAGATCCTCACGTGGAAGGATGCCGAGGAGCTGTTCGCCATGGCCCACTTCGTGGCCGTCACCCGACCGGGGCACACGCTGTCCGTCGAGGGCCTGCCCCCCGACCGGGTGAGCATCCTGGAGGTCCCTGCCCTGGCGATCTCCTCGACCGACGTCCGCGCGCGTGCGCGTGCCGGGCAGCCGGTCTGGTACCTCGTCCCCGACGGGGTCGTCCAGTACATCGCGAAGCACAGGTTGTATCGAGGTCAGTCATGAGTGAACCGGGAGAGCGACGCCGCCGTCGCGAGCTCGAGCGCGCCGCCGAGCAGGACCCGACGGCGCCGGGCTCGGTGTCGCGGCGGTCGATGCGCGAGCAGACGGACGGCCAGGCGGGCGTCCCGTCGTGGTCCGTGCCCGCCGACGAGCAGTCGACGCGGTCGCGGCGGTCGATCCGCGACACGTCCCTCGACCCGACGAACGCGCCGCGCCCCGCCGCCGGGCAGCAGGCGACGCCCGCGCCCGCGTGGCCGACGAGCCCCGCGCGCCCCGCAGCAGCACCGGCCGCGCCCGCCGCGCAGGCCGCACCGCGACCGGCGCAGCAGGCACCCCGGCAGGTGCCGCAGGCCGCACCGCGACCGACCTCCGCACCCGCCGCCCGGCCTGCCGCCGGCGCACCCGGGGTGCCCGCGCAGGGTCGTCCTGCCGGCCCGCCGCAGCCCGAGGCCCCCGCCGCCCGTCCGTCCTACGGCTCCGCGCAGGCGCCCGCACCGTCGGCGGCTCCCGCGGCGTCGTGGGGTCAGCAGGCCGGCTCGTGGGGCGCGACGTCCCGCCCGCAGCGGGCACCCGGCGCGCCGTCGGGTGCCCCCGCCGCCTACCCGGCTTCGTCGGCGCCCGCCGCACCCGCGCGACGCCCCGCCGGGTCCGCACCCGCCGAGGCCACGCCCTCCGCGACTCCGTCGTGGACCCCGTCCGCGCCGACCGCCGACCGCTCCTCGTGGGCGCCCGCGGCACCGTCGGCCGCAGGGGCGTGGAGCCCCGCGCCGACCGCCGCCGAGGCGCGCGCCGCCGCACCCGAGGCGCCGCCCCGCCCGACCGTCCCGTCGGCGTGGCCGGCGCCGACCGCACCGGCCGGACCGGCCGCGGCCGCCGCGCCCCCCGTCGCCGAGCCGCACGCGGCACCCGCGGCGTCGACCCCGTGGGGTGCGAAGCCCGCTGGTCCGGCCGCCGCGTCGCCGTTCGGCGAGCGTCCCGACCCGCTGCGCCCCGACCCGGCGCGCAGCGCCGACGACCACGACGACTGGGACGAGGACGACGAGGACGACGACGAGAGGCCGCGCCACCCCTACACGTGGCTGCACCTCATCGTGCTCGCGCTCGTCGCGTTCGTGCTCGGCTTCCTCATCGTCCTGCTGCTGAACCGGGCGCAGCCCACCGAGCCGACGGCGTCCGCCGCCGTGGGCGCCGTGACCGCGGGCGTCGACGCCGCGGTCGCCGGGCCGACGTCTTCCTGAACCGACCTACCCCGAGGAGTCCTGTGACCGCGACCGAACGAGCCGTCGAGCTCGCCGTGGCGGCGGCCCGTGCCGCCTCCGACCTCAAGGCGCAGGAGATCATCGCGCTCGACGTCAGCGAGCAGCTCGTCCTGACCGACGTGTTCCTCATCGCGTCCGGCACCAACGAGCGGCAGGTCGGCGCCATCGTCGACGCCGTCGAGGAGGCGCTGTTCACGCTCGGCTCGAAGCCGATCCGGCGCGAGGGCAAGGCTCAGGGCCGCTGGGTGCTCATCGACTTCGGCGAGATCGTCGTGCACGTCCAGCACGCCGAGGACCGCGTCTACTACGCGCTCGAGCGCCTCTGGAAGGACTGCCCCCTCATCGAGCTGCCGCCCGACGTGCACGCCACCGGGGAGGGCGGCGACGCGTGACCGCGGGGCGCATGCTGCTCTGGCGGCACGGGCGCACCGCCCACAACGCCGCCGCGCGGCTGCAGGGCCAGGTCGACATCCCGCTCGACGAGGTCGGCCGCTGGCAGGCCCGCACCGCCGCCGCCCGGATCGTCGCGCGGCACGAGCCGACCACGATCGTCACGTCCGACCTCAGCCGCGCGCACGACACGGCCGCGTACCTCGCCCGCTCCACCGGTCTCGACCTCGTCGTCGACGAACGGCTGCGCGAGCGCGGGTTCGGCATCTGGGAGGGCCTGACGGGGGACGAGATCGTCGCCCGCTGGCCCGAGGAGTTCGCGACCTGGCGGGCCGGGGGAGAACCCGCCGGCGTCGGCGCCGAGACGCGCGGGCAGGTCGCGGAGCGCGTCGGCGCCGCCGTCGCCGAGCACGCCGCGGCCCTCGGGTCCGACGCGACCCTCGTCGTCGTCTCCCACGGCTCCGCGATCAGCTCGACCGTCGGCCGCCTGCTCGGTCTCGGCGACCGTCTGCACGCCTTCGCGGGCATGCTCAACGCGCACTGGACCGAGCTCACCTCGACCCGCCTCGACGGCCAGCCGACCTGGCGCCTCACCGGGTACAACCTGGGCCCGACCGACGCGTCGTCCGACTGGAACGCCGGCCCCGACGCCCACGAGTCCGGCGCCGACGCGGAGACGCGCGACCCCGATTAGGAGTTCGGCCGGGGTTCGTCCTAGACTCTCCGAGCGCCCGCAAGGGTGTGCGACCCGCTTCGGTGGGTCGGGAACGGGGCTGTGGCGCAGCTGGTAGCGCACCTGCATGGCATGCAGGGGGTCAGGGGTTCGAGTCCCCTCAGCTCCACCGAAGTAGCAGGTCAGAGGCCACGTCGGGATCCTGAACACGGGAGCCAGACGTGGCCACTCGACATTTAGTCGACACTTATCGGTTCGGCATCGGCCGAACCACCCGCCCGCTCGGGCGCTCTCGTCGCGCCTTGGAGCAGCGGCGCACACCTGGTCCCATGGACACCGCCGTGACGCCCCTGGCCGAGCCGACCCTCACGATCCACGAGCTCGCCGACCTGCTGTCGGTCCGCCCGCAGGCCCTGTACGACCTGCGCTCCCAGGGCGGCGGCCCGCGCGGGTTCCGGGTCGGACGACAGCTGCGGTTCCGCCGCAGCGAGGTCGAGGCGTGGATCGCCTCCATGGAGGACGCCGACGCCCGCCGTCACCGTTCGCTGGCTCGCACATGACCCGCGGACGCCCTCGTACGGCCATCGGCACCTACGGAGAGATCGCCATCACCGACCTTGGCGGCCGCTACCGGGCTTTCACGCGCTACCGGGACATCGACGGGCGGCTCCGCAGCGTCACGGCTGTCGGCCGCACCCCGCGCGCAGCCCAGGCGACGCTCAAGCAGCGCCTGGTCGAGCGTCCGGGCTACGGCAGCGGTGGAGTGCTGAGCGTCTCCAGCGGGTTCGACGAGCTGTGCGCGCTGTGGCTGGCCGACCTCGACATGCGCGAGATCTCTGAGGGCACCAAGGACAACTACCGCGACGACCTGCGCCTGCACGTGCGTCCCGCGTTCGAGGCCTACACCCTGGGGGGAGATCACCACCGGGCGCGTCGAGTGGTTCCTCAAGAGCCAGTCCGCGATCTCGTGGTCACGCGCCAAGCACACCCGCACGTTGCTGAACCAGATGTTTGCCTTCGCGCTGCGGCACGACGCCATCGCCCGCAAGCCCGTCGACGGCACCTCGGTACTCAACCGCCCCAAGCACACCGTGCACGCACTGACGCTTGAGCAGGTGCAGGCGCTGCGCGCCGCCGCCGCGGCCTGGCGCACCGGAGCCGAGGTGCGTGGACCAAAGCCCGACGGCCGGGTGCGGTACATCTGCGAGGTGCTGCTCGGCACCTCCATGCGGCCCGGCGAGGTGCTCGCGCTACGACCGTGCGACATCGCCGAGACGCGCGCCGGGATGGTCGCCCACGTCCAAGGCACCGTCGTGCGACGCGCCGGCCTCAAGGACTTCCGCCAGGACCACCCAAAGACCGACGCCTCCAACCGCCGCATCGCCGTCCCGGAGTTCGCTGCCGCCGTGCTGCGGGTCCGGGTCGCGCGGATGGGCGAGCACGAGGACGAGGTCACGATCTTCCACAACCGTGATGGCGGGGTCATGACGCTCCACAACCTGCGCCGGACGTTCCGCGCGTTCGTCTTCGACGCCGGCCTCGACGGGCTGGGGATCACACCGCGGTGGTACCGCCGCACCGGGGCGACAGTGATCGCCCGCGGCATCGGCATCGACGCGGCGGCCGCCTTCCTGGGCCACACGAGCACCGCTGTCACCGAAGGCCACTATGTGGCGCCCGACGCGTCGGTCGACCACTCGCCGGCCCACGTCCTCGACGTCACCCTGCGCCCTGTGGGGGGTCGAGCACCACGCTTGGCCTTATCTGAATGTCCAGCCCTGCTCGCGGATAAACCCCACGAGGTTCAGGCACGGCACACCGAGCACCTCACATGCGTCCGGGATCCGCGGGTTCGACGGGTGCTTCGGATTCTCGTCCGTGACGACGACGCCGTCGCCGCACATGGCTAGGGCGATGACGAACGGATCCGCGCCGCTGCGACCGCTTCCCACGCCAATCAGTTTCGGGCAGGCCCGCAGTACCGCCTTTGTGGCCTCCTGCACCTCCTCGGTCAGCGGCACGAACAGGTGCGGGCGTGCCTTCGCCCACGCGTGGACGTCGTCGTCCTTCTTCGCAAGTTCGTCACGGACGATGTCTACCGACTGCACCTGACCTACCACCGCAAGACCGTCGATCTTCGGCCACAACTGGGGGAACAGGTCGGGTGGAAACTGGTCCCGCTGCCCATTGATGTACGCGCTCGTGTCGAATGAGTAGAAGACGCCTAGGGTCATCTGCCGCTCGCGCCGCCGAAACCAGCTGCCGCTGCGAGCCGCGGGATCTGACCGACCTTCACGTCAAGATAGGTCGCCGCCGTGTAGCTGTCGATTACCTTGCGCCGGTGCGCGCCGGCCACGCGACGGATGTACCCCTTACCGATGTCGCGTGCTTTAGTCCGGTAGAAGTCGCCGCCCGTGGTGGCGCTTCGCTCCTGCTCGGCGTAAGCGCGGTGGAACTCTTCACGCCGTTGCTCGTACAGCGACCGTGGCGCCATTTGCAGCGCGACCAGTCGCAACAGGAGCGCCTCGGCGCTGGTGCCGAACGGTACCGCGGCTCCGGCGATCCGCTCATACGTCCACTCGTCTATGGGCCGTTCACGCAACGCCGTCGTCGCCGCTAGAACCGCCGCAGCCGGCATCAAGACCTCGGCGGCGACGGCGTTGCACCGCGCTTCCAGAGTCGTGTTTGGATCGGTCGCGCGTGAGACCGTGACCATGTCGCACAGGCCGTCCGCGTGAAGCAGGAGGTGAACGTACTCATGCACCAGCGAGAAGGTCCGTGCACGCACGGCATCCGCTCCGTTCAGCACGATGACGGGCACCTGCTCGAAGTACATCGACATCGCACGCATCTCCCGCGTGAGGACGGCGCCTCCGCTCGTGTGTAGCACGAGCACCCCAGCGTCTTCGAGCGCCGCTACCCAGAAGCCCCCGTGTTCATATCGGTCGCTCGTGGTCGGGACTCGCGTACCGGTGACAGCCTCCAGGTGAGATCGGATGCGCTCGGCTAGTGCGGCATCGTCCAGCCGGGCGACCTCGGACGGCGGCAAGCTCCAACCGGTCGGCACCGGTAGGTCCTCGGCATCGAGAAGTTCAAGCAGCCAGTCGCGCTGTTGTTGGGCGCGTCGGAACTCGGTGTGCAGAGCAGGGCTCCACTCGCCGCTCTCGCTGTCGGGCACACGCCGGAAGTCCCGCAGCGTGTCGATGCCCTCCGGAGGGACGTCCAGGAAGAACACCGCCAGGCTGCGGCGGTACGCGCTCGCGGCCCTACGCAGCTGGTCGATCGTGAGCCGTTCAGCACCCGACTCACAGGCGGTGAGTCGGTCCTCGTCGATGCCGATCTTTCGGGAGGCAGCGAGCACCGAGTAGCCCTGGGTCTGGCGCGCCCAGCGGAGCATTGACGGCTCTACCAGCGCCGGGATTGCGGCCATGCCGCTCAGAGTGGCATCGACGTACGACACGCGGGTCGATTTTGGCGGCGCGTCGTGTGAACTCGGTGCGCTATAACCGGAACGGCGGCTGCGTCACAGGGGAGGTGCGCACTCTCCTTCGAGCCCGGGTGGTGGCAGAAGTGGAGACGACGACGGATCGGGGCGATGCGATCGCTGGACCCGGGCGCTGTCACGACCATGTCGCCGCACGGCGTAATCGTCATATCTGCTGGTGACGCAGCACAATTTTGCTGGCAAGCGCGGCGGCGCCGTTGCAGGTAGCGGTCTGCCACAGGATCAGACGGGGGTAAGGCGTGCACGTCAGAACATTTCGGGCGGAGAACTTCCGCCGACTCAAGAGCGTGCGGGTCGACCTGGAGAAAGACCAGACGGTCTTCGTCGGAGCCAACAACAGTGGGAAGACCTCTGGGACCCACCTGTTCAAGCGGTTCCTCGGACCGCAGCGGGGCGATTTCCTGATCTACGACTTCACCGCCGACTGCTGGGCAACCTTCGACGCCTTCGACTTTGGATAACCGTGACCCTGACCAGGACCTGCCGCGAATTGTCCTGGACCTCTGGTTCGACGTCGACGTCGCGAACCTGAACCGCGTGGCGGAGCTGCTCCCGGCTCGACTGGGACGGAGAACCGGTCGGGGTGCGGCTGTCCTACCAGCCGAAAGACGGCCGCCAGCTCTTGGCCAACTTCGCTGAGGCGCGAGACCAGGCGCGGGAAGCTCGTCGACAGCGTCCAGCTCCCTCTGTCTCTCTTCCAGGTGCCGCCGGGCGCAAGCCCCGAGAAGCCCGCATGAGAAGCACACGAGCAGGTGCAGCCCGGCCATCAGCGTGAGTCTCGGTCGTCGGAAGATCGACGACCGAGACTCACGGCGTTCAGACCTTCTGCGTGATGGTGCCGCTCGGGTTGCGGCGACCCGTCTCCTGCGTCACGAAGCGACCCGTCGACGCGCTGCGCGTCACGGACCGGGCGTTACCCGTGCCGCTCCCCACACGCTCCGTCGTGGTCGTACGAGGCGACCGTGCCGCCGTCGACTTCGAGACGAACTGACCCGAGCGAGCACTACGACTGACTGTCCGCGCCATTGGGCGAACCCCTTTCTTGATGAGACTGCAGGTGGGTCGCGATGCGGTGGGTGCGCCCGCGCCGCCGGGATCACCCGACCCACGCTCGATGCATGGCCCACCGACCAGCCACGGTGAGGCACACCGCGCCGCCCATGCGACGCGCACCACTGCGCGCCGTCCCGGCGATCGCCTGGCTCGCCGCGCGCGCCCTCGCGCGCGCACCCCTGGGCCCGCAGCTCGGCCCACCCGTCGCCGCCCTCGCCACGCCCATGTAGGCGCTGAGCCTGCTCATCGGCCGCCTCTACTACGCCGCCGGCAGGGCGGGGCGCGCCATCGTCGTCATCGAACCGGTCACCCCCGGCCAACGCGCCCGCGACATCGCCCTGGACGTCGTCCAGCTCGCCGCCCTCGCCGCGGCGGCACTGCTCGCGTTCGCGCTCCTCAACTCCCTCACCGAGGTGAGGGCGCCTCGACCTCACCGAGCGGGGGATGGACAGGACAAGATGTCGACCCGGCAGCTCTTGGACTCACTCAGCTCGCCCGGAGCTCCGCGACACGACGTGCTCGCCGTTGTCCCCGCTCGCTGAATGTGTTTCGCGCCCGGCGCGGGCTATTCCGGAGACGGCGAGCTAGAAGGGCTCGCGATGACGTCTGGCACGTGTATGAGTGCGACAACCGCTCCGGCGGCGACCGCTGTCACAAGGAGTACGAACGCTGGATAACTGAATTCGCCAACCGATAGCATAAATCGTAGAATCAGACCAGACGCTCCCACTATAGCGGTCGCGACACATCCCCAGGGGTCCTGCCTGCGAAGAAAGATCACAAACGCGACGATTGAGGGAACGAGTAGGGGTCCGAAGAGAAACGCGAGCGGCATGAGTACGAATGCCACCAGCAATGCAACGAGAGTCCCGATTGAGCGCACCACAATCTGCGCCGCTGTCAGGCGTTGCTGGCTTGCGTTGATGACGATCACGGCCATTGTGATGACAGCAGATCCGGCCATATGTAGCTGTGTCGGCGATCTTAGGTAGTTGATCGCCGCGGCGGACACTAGTCCTGCGACGAGCGTCCAGGCGATGGGCGCCCTGTTCACGCGGGGCCCTGCCGGGCGGCCGGAAGTCTGGGTGGCGAACGATCGTGGCATCGGCACGTGAGCAATGATCGCACACGCGAGAGCCCCATACCACCCCCCCAGTCCGCAAGTCAATCAATATTTAACTCAAGTTTTGAGCTGCCATGACATCTGTGCCTGGGTATGCTCCCGCGTACCGGACTATTCGGCCCGGCAAGTACAAACAAGGGAGAGAGATGTCGATGATTAGGAGGGCAATGATCGCTCTTCTGGCCATGGCCATGCTGGCAATGGGGCTCAGCGGCTCCGCTGCTGCTGCGAGTGCAGCGACGGCAAACCCGCAGGACGCACCGACCACCGCTCCGCTGCGGGGTGTCCTGGGTGAACAGCTTCCGGTACTGCCCGTTGGGCCTGGGCTCGGCGCACAGACCGGGGAGGTCCGTCCCATGGACGCCACGGGTTGTACTGCGGCGCCGGGAGCCTGGTTGGCGACCCTCTGCTTCACAGTGCAAAGCGTGGGAGGAACGGGGGCCCAGTTCGCGGCGAGCCTCGTTGAGTTCACGGCTCCTACCACAAACATCTGCGATCAGACGACCCAGTGGAAGTACATGCCTCGGAGCGAGGGCGTGTGGAAGTACAGGACAGTAAACTCGCCCGGATGCAAGTACGCCTACTTCGCGCACAGGTGGGACCCGGAGCCAAACATCTGGCTGCAGCACAGTTATGACATCTGCGGTCGTGTGAAGAACTCGGTCACTGGCCAGGAGTACACGGAGTGGATGTGTCACACGATCTACGCCTGAGCGACGCGCCCTCAAACTTGGGCGTCGGCGGGGCGGTACGTGACACATGGCGTGAAGCAGGTCGAACAAGCGAGTTAGCCAGGGCGGCCTGGGGTGAGGGTGCAGCCGCCGAACGGTAGTGAGACCTCGCGAGCGGCCGGCGGCGACATATGGCTGGGGATGTTTGCCGTGTCATCCGACCATGACCTCGACGGAGAGCCCGTGGCGGCGAGCAGGCAGCCCCACCAGTCGTAGTCAAAGACCGGATATCGGGCGAGACGATCTGGCCACGCCGGCATGCTGTCCAGCACGGTCAAGCCCTGGGAAGCGCTACACCACGTCCCAGGGCTTGACCGGGTCCGAGCATGCTGCCGCCGCCGCTGTTGCCAGGGGATCGCTTGCGTAAGGCGATCGCGCGCCTAGAGTCCAGCCATGAACCTCAGCGCCCGGGTCGTCGAGGCGATCACGTCGCAGGATGCTGTTTTCTGATCGGACGCCTTTCCACCTAGAGGTTCTCGGCGTCAGCCCGCATCGGCGGCGTCAGATGGCACAGGCGTGCGTCGACCGGCTCGAGCGATCTAGGCACGCGCGCACCGGGCCGGCGTCCAGGCCGTCGACGGTCAACTTCTCGCGCAGCTCGACGATCCGGGTGCGCACGTGCTCGCTGGTCGCGTTCGGGTTGCTGCGGGGGCGTCTCGAGCGCGGCTCCAGACCGTCCAGGCCGTCGGCTTCATAGCGCTGCACGAGGGTGTGGACCCACTGCCAGGACACCTCGAACCGGCGGGCGGCCTCCGCCTTGGTCAGGCCCTGCTCGACGACGGACAGCACGATGACCTTGGCCTTCGACATGGTCGATCGTCGCGGCCCGGCCGGTATCAACGATGTCGCGACTCACCTATCAACGATGTCGTGAACCACAACCCTCAGCTCCACCGAAGTAGCACGTCAGAGGCCGTTTCTCCACATGGAGGGACGGCCTCTTCCGTGTGTCGGACGGCGGTGGGGCGGGTGCTCTCGGGACCCGTTGCCGACCCTCGCGCTGGGGCGGCTCCGGGCGCCTAACGGACGCGCGACTCCGGCCCGCCGCGTCGCAGGACGGACAGCTCGACCCGGGAGCGCAGCTGGTCGGCGGGCAGTACCCGCGCCAGGTCGGCGAGGACCCGGTCGCAGGCACCGACGGCGGCGTGGAGGTCCACGTCGGGGTTCACGGTGGCCCGCAGCCGGACGACCTGCATCCCGCGGTCGGTGACGACCGCCCCGCGTGCGGACCGGATGGTGGGGTCCTCGGAGAGCACGTCGGCGGCGGTGGTGACCGCGGGTCCCGGCTCCACCACCAGGCGGCCGGGCTGCTCGCCGGCGGGCAGCCGCAGCGGTCCGACGGAGCGACGGGGGAGATGGGCGAGGAGCCACCACGTGCCGAGGACGACGAGAGCGGCGCCGACGGCTCCGGCCAGCCACGCGAAGGCGGGTGCGTCGGTGAGCGTGGTGGTGTCGACCTGGACCTCGTCCGGGGCGTCGGGCCACGCGTCGGCGAGGAGTCCCGTCTGCCAGCCGACTGCTGCGACGCCGCCGACCACGAGGACGAGGCCGAGGAGCAGGACGACGACGCGGTCGAGCGCGAGCACGGAGCGGCTCATCGTGCGTCGCCCGCCGCGTGCAGGCCTGCGGTCACGCGTGTCACGACGCGCACCGCCGGAGCGTGGACCAGGGGTTCGAGCCGGTCGTGCACGGCGGTGCGGACCGCCTCGGCCACGTCGTCGCCCTCGAGGGTCGTCACGGTGACGGTCACCGACTTCCGTGTGGCGCTCGCCCGTGCGGAGAGGACGGCGTCGACGTCGTCGGCTGCCGCGGCGGCGAGCCGGGCCAGGTCGTTGACGCCGATCGTCGTGCCCGCGGACGAGGTGACGGGCAGGCGGGTCCGGACCCGTCGGCCGAACGCGACGGCGACGAGCCAGACGCCGAGCAGCGCGACGAGCGCCCCGGCGACCATGAGGGCGGTGGACGGGCCGAGGCCGTCGACGCTGTCGACCGCGGGGGCGAGCCACGGCGTTCCGCCGAGGGCGTCGGCGGCGACGAGGGCCTCCCGGAGCACCAGGACGCCGAGGGCGACCGTGAGCACGGCCAGGACGATGCCCCACCAGGCGACACGTCCGGCGCGCGTCGCTGCGGGCGCGGGTGTGAACGCGGCGGGCGTGTCGACGGTGGTCATCGCACCCTCGCCCTCGGTGGCGCCGCGGTGGGTCGCACGACGTCGCGCACGGCGACGCTGACGGCGAGGACGTCCTGGTCGGCGAGGCGTCCCAGCTCGCGGCGCACGGCCTCCTGGACGGCCCGCGTGACGGTCGTGGCGGACGCGGGCCAGGTGATCGCGACCTCGACCTCGACGCGTGCGCGGTCGCCGGCGCGCTGCCAGTGCACGCGGGGGTAGCCGCGGCCGAGCGTGCGCTCCACGGTGCCGGCGTCCTCGGGTGCGACGCCGGGGACGTCGAGAGCGACCTGTCGCGTGATGCGGGTCAGTGCCCGGTCGGCGATGGTCAGGGTGCCGCGTGGGTCAGCCACGGCCCCGCCCCGTGACCATCGCGGTGAGGTCGACCTTGCCGTCGACGACGAGGCCGACGAGCACCCCGACGCCCGCGAGGACCAGTGCGAGCAGGAACATGCTGAACCCGCCGACGGCGGCGACGAGCGCGAGCAGGAGGCCGGCGAACAGGCCGATGGCGACGGACGACATGGTGGCTCCTCAGACGACGGTGTCGATGTCCTCGACGTGGACCCGGACGGGCATCGGGGCGATGGCGGAGACGGCGCGCTGGACCTGGGCGGCGGTGCGGGGGATGGGGGCGACGTCGGAGACGACGACATGGACCTCGGTGCCCGCGTCGTCGATCCGGACGCCCGTCACCCGACGGCCGGGCAGGTAGGTGCCGAGCTCGCCGAAGCGGCCGCCGTGCAGACGGACGACGCCCGGGACGGCGAGCGCCGCGGCGGCGACGACCTCGGCGAGCGAGGGTGGCTCGAGGTCGGGGACCGTCCGGCCGCCGGGGACCACGACGACGGGGGCCGTCGCGGTGTGGCTCGCGGCGACGCTCAGGGGCGTGGGGTGTCCCGGGTCGGGGCCGGCCGGCTGTCTCGCCGGTCCGGGCGCGTCGTGCTCGGTCACTGGACCCGCTGCTCCTGCGGGGCGGGCGGCGGTGCGTCGTCCTGCGGCAGGTGGACGTCGTTGACGGCGACGTTGACCTCGACGACGTGCAGGCCGGTCATGCGCTCGACGGCGCTGATGACGTTGCGTCGGATGCCGTTGGCGAGGTCGGCGATGGACACCCCGTACTCGGCGACGAGGTCGAGGTCGACGGCGGCCTCGGTCTCGCCGACCTCGACGGAGACGCCCTGGGAGTGGTTGGTGCGTGCGCCGGGGATGCGTTCGCGCAGCGTCCCGATGGCTCGCGCGGTCCCGCCGCCGAGCGCGTGCACGCCGGTGACCTCACCTGCGGCGATCCCGGCGATCTTGCTGACGACGGTGTCGGCGATGGTGGTGCTGCCCTCGGGGGTGACCAGCGAGCTCTGCCTGGCGCCTGCCGGTGAGGTGGCGACTGTCTTCGTCGGGGACTCGCTCATGGTGGACCTCTCTCGACTCGTCGGTGTTCACGGAGTTGGTCGCTGGGCGTGTGGATCCGTCACGCCGTGGCAGTGTGATGTACATCACATGCGGTGCGGCGGCGGCAGCGAGACGGACGGACAGTGCCCGGGATGGACGACGAGGAACCCTCCGACGAGGTGCTGGCCCGGCGTGCCGCACTGGGGGACCGTGGTGCGTTCGAGTCGGTCGTCGACCGGCACGGGCCGGCGCTCTACCGGTATGCCCGGCGGATGCTCGACGACGCGAGCGACACCGAGGACTGCGTCCAGGAGGCGTTCGCCGCGGCGTGGACCTCGCTGCCCCACTTCGCCGGACGCTCGACCCTGCGGACCTGGCTGTTCGCCATCACCGCGCACAAGGTGCGATCGTGGCAGCGCAGGAGAGCCCGGATGGCGCTGCCGCTGCCCTTCGCCCCGCAGGAGGAGGTCGACGGGGGCGCGGTCGACCCGGCGTCGTCCGCCGAGGGGACCGACCTGCTCGACGCGCTCCAGCGCGCGCTGCTCGAGCTGCCGGCCGGTCCGCGTTCGACGTGGCTGCTGCGGGAGGTGGAGGGCCTGTCCTACGAGCAGATCGCGGAGGTGTCCGGCACCACCGCGAGCACGGTGCGCGGCCAGCTCCACCGGGCGCGGGCCCACCTGACCCGGCGGATGGAGGCGTGGCGATGAACGGTGAGCAGCTCGTCGATCACGCCACCCGGCTCCTGCGCGAGCACACCGACGCCGGCTGGGTCGCCCTGCGCGACGACGTGGTCGCGCTCGCCACCCGCGCGTTCCGGTCGTCCGCCCCCGTCCGCGGTCACCTGCCCGGCGGTGAGCTGTGGGTCGCGTCCTCCGTCGTCGTGTCCCACGTGCGCGCCGCGCTCGCCCGGGTCCCCGACGCCGGGCCCCTGCGGATCGCGTGCGCCACGACACCCGACGGTCGGCTCGACCGGCTGACCGTCGAGGTCGTCGCGCTGTACGGCACCCCTCTGGTCCCGCTCGCCGGGCGCGTCCGTACCGCGGCGGCCGAGGCGGTGGCCGCGACGCTGGGGCTGGCGACGCCCCCCGACCACCGCGTCGCGGTCGACGTCTCCGTCGGCGACGTGACGTCCGACCCGCGCGCTCTGTGAGCGCCGCCGACGTCACTCGCCCGTGGGCTCGTTCTTGCTCCGGATGACCAGGCGGGGGTCGGGTGTGCCGACGACGGCGTCGTCCTTGCCCTCGTAGTCGAACTGACCGAGGAAGAAGCGCATCGCGTTGAGGCGCGCGCGCTTCTTGTCGTTCGACCGGATGATCGTCCAGCGCGCGTACCGCTTGTCCGTGGAGCGGAACATCGCCTCCTTCGCCGCCGTGTAGTCCTCCCACCGGTCGAGCGAGGCCAGGTCCATGGGGGAGAGCTTCCACCGGCGCACGGGGTCGAGCTGGCGGATCGCGAACCGTGTCCGCTGCTCGGTCCGGGACACCGAGAACCACAGCTTCGTCAGGTGGATGCCCGACTCGACGAGCATCCGCTCGAACGCCGGGGCCTGCGCCATGAACGTCGTGTACTCCTCGTCGTCGCAGAACCCCATGACCCGCTCCACGCCGGCGCGGTTGTACCAGGAGCGGTCGAACATGACGATCTCGCCGGCGGTGGGCAGGTGCTGGGCGTACCGCTGGAAGTACCACTGCCCGCGCTCGCGGTCGCTCGGCTTGGAGAGCGCGACGACGCGTGCGGTGCGAGGGTTGAGGTGCTCCGTGAACCGCTTGATCGTGCCGCCCTTGCCCGCCGCGTCGCGGCCCTCGAACAGGATGACCGCGCGCCGGTCGTTGTCCTCGAGCCAGTACTGGAACTTCAGCAGCTCGACCTGGAGGTGGTACTTCTCGAGCTCGTAGACGTCGCGGTCCATGAGCTCCTCGTAGGGGTAGCCCTCGCGCCACGTGTACACCGGGTTGCCCTGCGGGTCGATGAGGTCGGGGTCGGGCGTATGGCCGTCCCGCACGGTGTAGCCGCTGTCGCGCAGGTACTCGATGTACTCCCGGAGGTCTCGCGGCGTGTCGGCGACGGTCATGCGATCTCCTCGGTGCTCGGCAGACGGGCGCCGACGGCGCCGTCCTCGAGTCTGCGGTCTGCGGATCGGGTCGGCACGCCACGCCCGCGGGCGCCGGGCTCCCGAGGCTGCGACGCTCTCGGGATGCAACCTCGGGGCGGGGACCTGGACGACGACTTCGACGGCGTGGACCTGGACGGCACCGTCTGGACGCCGCACTACCTCCCGGCGTGGAGCTCTCGCGCGGCGTCCGAGGCGACGTACGAGGTGCGTGACTCGTCGCTGCTGCTGAGCATCCCGCCGACGCAGGGCCTGTGGTGCGCCGGTGACCACGAGCCCGCGTTGCGGGTGAGCGCGGTGCAGTCCGGCAGCTGGTCGGGTCCCGTCGGCAGCACGCGGGGGCAGCAGCCGTACCGCGACGGCGTGCGCGTCCAGGAGGAGCAGCCCGCCTTCGCGGGCTGGACCCCGGGGCCGGGCTGGGTCGAGATCCGCGCGCGCGCCGACCTCACGGGACGGTCGATGGTGTCGGGGTGGCTGATCGGTCTCGAGGACGAGCCGGAGCGGAGCGCGGAGATCTGCGTGTTCGAGGTGTTCGGCGACGCGGTCGACCCGCATGGGCGCTCGGCCGCCGTCGGGAGCGGCCTGCACCGGTTCCGGGACCCTGACGTCGTCGAGGACTTCGCGGCGCCACGGCTCGGCATCGACGTCGCGCGGTGGCACACCTACGGCGCCCGGTGGGACGGCTCGACGTTGCGGACCACCGTCGACGGCGAGGTCGTCCGCACGTGCGCGGCCCCTCCGACCTACCCGCTCCAGCTCATGCTGGCGGTCTTCGACTTCCCCGACCGCGCCGGCGTCGACGACCGTGACGCCGTCCCGCTGCTGGCGGTCGACCGCGTCCGCGGGCACGGCTGACCCTGACCCCGAGCGGCCGGAGCGGGGCACCGGCCGCGCCCCGCTCCGGCGGGCTCAGTCGCGGCGGGTGAGCAGGTCGACGAGGTCGGTGGCGAGGACGCGGTCGATCTCGGCCGGCACGGGCTCGATGCCCGACCACGACGCCTCGCCCGTCGCGATGGCCGCGAGGCTGCGGGCCTGCAGCGCGAGGCCGAGGTCCATCGCCTGGACGGGGTTCCCGAGGGCGGCGGTGAGGTTGATCATCCGGGTGCGGTGCAGGACGACGACGGAGCGGCCGTCGTGGAGGTGGTGCACGACGCGGGCGTCGGCGTCGCCGCCGTCGGGCGAGAGGACGACGGTGCGGGCGGTCGCGGCGGAGAGGGCGTCGGGGTCGAGCTCGAGGCCCTCGTGGCCGACGCCCACCAGGGTGGCGCCGTCGCGGAGCAGGGCGACCTCGGCGGTGCCGACGACCGCGCGGGCGCCCGTGGCGAGGAAGACGACGTCGCACGTGCGCAGCAGCGTGGGCAGGTCGCTGACCACGTGGCCGGCCATGACCGCCTCGAGCGCGCGGAACGGGTCGACGTCCGCGACCTGGACGACGGCGTTGAGGCTGCGCAGGGTGTCGGCGGTGCCGCGGCCGCAGGGGCCGTAGCCGACGACGCCGACCCGTGCGCCCGGCAGCATGAGGTTGGTCGCGTTCATGAAGCCCTGCACGACGCTCTGCCCCACGCCGTACTCGTTCTCGACGAGCAGCTTGAGGCGTGAGTCGTTGATGACGACCACCGGGAAGCCGGGAGTCGTGGGCAGGGCGCGCAGGCGCAGGCCGCCGGTCGTGGTCTCCTCGGTCGCGCCGCGCAGACCGGGCCACGTGCCGCGCGCGAGGACGCCCTCGACGAGCTCGCCGCCGTTGTCCAGGAGCAGGTCGGGCCGGGCGTCGAGGATCGTGCGGAGGTGGCCGCGGCGCTCGTCGGCGGTGTCGGCGCGGCCCCCGAGGACCGTCACGCCGATGCTCCGCAGGGCGTCGGCGGTGTCGGTCTGCGTCGTGCCGAGGTTGCCGGTCACGGTCACCCGGGCACCAGCGGCGACGAGCCAGCGGCACAGGACGGCCGTCTTCGGCTCGACGTGCAGGGTGATGCCGACGTGCAGGCCGGCGAACGCGTCGCCGACCTGGTCGAACGTGCGCGCGAGCAGCGGCATGTGGCGGGTCGCCCACGTCGTGCCGGGGTGGGCGAGGGGGAGCAGCGGGAAGCGGTGGGTCGAGGTCATGAGGGCTCCTGGGCAGGGTGGTCGCGCGCGGGGCGCCCGTGCGCGTCGTGCGTCGCACTGCCGAGGGGTCCTACGGATGCAGCTCGCGCCGCGTCTCGTCGGCGCCGTAGAGCGCGCACCGGCGCACGGACCGGGTGGTCCGGACCTGGTGTGCGGGGGCGGTCGCCATGCGGACACGGTACTCGGCGGTCCCGGCGCGGCGTCGGCTGCCCGTCGCTGTGGCGTCCTCGTGTGCCGCTACTATTCAGATGTTCTGATAGCGGAGGAGGGCTCATGACGCGCGTGCGTCGTACCGACCCGGACCGGCACGACCGGATCCTGCGCGCCGCGCTCGACGTCGTCGCCGAGCACGGCGCGTCAGGCGTGACCTACCGCGCCGTCGCCGAGCGGGCCGGCGTCCCGCTCGGGTCGATGACCTACCACTTCCCGAGCCGGGAGGAGCTGGTCTACGCCGCGTTCTCGCTGCTCGCCGACACGATGCACTCCCGCTTCGACGAGATCCTCGCGTCCCTGCCGCCCGGCACCGACCCCCGCGAGGGCGTCGTGCAGATCGTCACGACCCAGGGCGAGGGCTACGCGTCCGAGATGGTGCTCTCGGTCGAGCTCTACGCGCTCGCGGTGCGCGACGTCCGGTACCGCGAGCTCGTCCAGGCGTGGATGCTCCGCTCGCGACGGTCGCTCGAACGGCACTTCGACGCCGACCTCGCACCGATGATCGACGCCCTGCAGGAGGGGCTCGTCCTGCACAGCCACATCTCCACCGAGCCGTTCGACGTCGCCCGCGTCCGGCAGGCGGTCTACCGCCTCATCGCCGACCCCGCCTGACCACGCCCGCAGCGCCCAGCACCGCCAGCACCGCCACCACACCCACCCCAGAGAGAGCCACCCGTGCACCAGACGACCGAGCCCGCCGCACCGGACTCCGCCACCCTGCCCGTCGCCACGCTCCACCGGTGGCGCGGGGCCCTCTTCGCGGCGTTCTTCGTCACGGGCCTGTCCATGGCGACGTGGGTCACCCGCACCCCCGACATCCGCGACGTGACCGGTGCGAGCACCGCCCAGATGGGCCTGATCATCGCGGGGCTGTCCGTCGGGTCGATGGTCGGGATCTCCGTCGGCGGCGCGCTCGTCGCCCGGCGCGGCGGCCGGTTCGTCGTCCGGTGGGGGATGACCGCGATCGTCGCCGGGGTCGCGACCGTGGCCCTCGCGACGGCCGCGCACTCGGGCGTGCTCGTCGCGGTCGGCCTCGCGCTGTTCGGGTACGGCATGGGGTCGGGCGAGATCGGGCAGAACGTCGAAGGGGTCGCGCTCGAGCAGCAGATGCGGCGCACCGTCGTGCCGAGCCTGCACGGCTGCTACAGCCTCGGCATCTTCGTCGGCGGGCTGACCGGCCTCGCCGCCAACGCCGTCGCACTCCCCGTGACGGTGCACCTGCTCGTGGCCGCGGCCGTCACCGCGGCGGCGTCCGTCTGGCTCGTCGCGAACCTGCCCGCCGCGACCGGCCGTGAGTCCGCCCGCGAGACCGGTCCGGCGGCGGAGGCCGTCGACCGGCCCGGGTCGGTCTGGCGGGAGCCGCGCACGGTCGCGATCGCCGTCGTCATCCTCGGCATGGCGCTCGCCGAGGGCTCCGCGAACGACTGGCTGCCGCTCATCATGGTCGACGGGTTCGCCCTGACCGCGACCGTCGGCGCGCTCATCTACGCCGGCTTCGGCGGCGCCATGGCGGTCGGCCGCTTCGCCGGCGGCGCGCTGCTCGACCGGTTCGGCCGGACCCGGGTGCTGCTCACCAGCGCCGCCCTGGCGGCCACCGGGATCGCGGCCGTCGCCTTCGCACCCAACGCCGCCCTCGGCGGCGCAGGCGTCGTGCTGTGGGGGCTCGGTGCCTCGCTCGGGTTCCCCGTCGCGCTGTCGGCCGCGGGCGACGACCCCGTCGGCTCCGCGCGCCGCGTCAGCGCGGTGGCGACCGCGGGCTACGCCGCGTTCCTCGTCGGGCCGCCCGTGCTCGGGCTCCTCGGCGAGCACTGGGGGCTGCGCGGCGCGATCGTCGTCGTCCTGGTCATGGTCGGAGTCGCCGCGGTGTTCATCCCGAGGATCCGCCCCCTGACGCCCGCGGCGCCGTCCGCACCGGTCAGCGCCGCCTGACGACGGCGTCGTCGCCGAGCAGGAACGGCGACCGCGACGGAGGATGGGCGGGCGTGAGGGGTCCGGAAACCGCCCGTCGAGCCGACCGCCGAGGACGACCCCGATGACGACTGCCCCTCCTGCCCTGGTGAGCGCCCCGGTCCTCGTCCCCGGTGACGTCGTGCGGGTGCTCGCGCTGGCCAGCGTCCTGGTCGGCACCGCGCGCTCGGGGGTCGTCGGGGCGGCGCTGTTCCTGCTCGTGCTCGGCGGCACCGTCGTGCCGCGGGCCGTCCGGGCTCCCGCCGCCGTCGACGTGGCGTACGGCGCCACGCTGCTCGTCGCCGCATGGGCAGCGCAGCTCGACTGGTACGCCGCGGTGGCGTGGCTCGACGTCGTCGTGCACGCCGTCGCGACCGCGCTCGTCGCGGTCATGACCCTGCTGGTCCTGCGCAGGGCGGGCGTGGTCGACCTGCGCGCCGCGGGCGGCTGGGCGGGCGCCGTCGTCGTCGTCGGCGCCGGGGCGACCGCCGCCGTGCTGTGGGAGATCGGTGAGTGGGCCGGCCACACGTTCCTCGACGACGGCATCCAGGTCGGCTACGGCGACACCGTCGGCGACCTCGCCGCGGGGCTCGCGGGCAGCGTGGTCGCGGCGTTCGTCGTCCGGTCGGTGGCCGTCCGGGGCAGGTCGTCGTGAGCGCGCTGCCGACGGTGTCCGTCGTGATCCCGGTCCGCGACGACGCCGGGCCCCTCGCCGCCTGCCTCGCCCTGCTCGCGGCGCAGACCGTGCCGCCGTGCGAGGTCGTCGTCGTCGACAACGGGTCGACCGACGCGTCGGCCGCCGTCGCCGCCGCGTGGGGTGCGCGCGTGGTCACCGAGCCGCGACGCGGGATCCCGGCCGCTGCCGCCGCCGGGTACGACAGCGTCCGGGGCGACGTCATCGCCCGCCTCGACGCCGACTCGCGCCCCGGCCCCCAGTGGGTCGAGCGGCTGACGCAGGTGCTCGCCGACGACCCGGACCTCGACGCGGTCACCGGGTCCGGCCGGTTCGTCGACCTGCCCACCGGGCTCCGCCGGGCCACGTCGGGCGTCTACCTGGGCGCGTACTACGTGCTCGGGCACCTCGCGCTCGGCCACCCACCGCTGTGGGGGTCGTCGATGGCGTTCCGCCGCCGGTCCTGGCTGGAGGCCCGCGCGACGGTCAGCCTCGACCCCGAGGTCCACGACGACCTCGACCTGGCGTTCGCGCTCGGCCCGCACGGGCGGATCCGACGCGACTCGACGCTGCGGGTCGGCGTCTCGGCGCGGTCGCTGCGCGGGCGGGCGCAGCGCCGTCGACGGCTCGACCGGGCCTGGCGGACGCTGCACCGCAACTGGGCCCGGATGCCCCCGTGGGAGCGCTGGTCGGTCCGGCTGGCACGCCCGGCACGGGACGCCTGACGATCAGGCCCGCGTCGGCTCCGCCGCGCGGCGCCTGACGTGGTCAGGCCGGTGTCGGCTCGCTCGCGCGCGCGACCCGGTCCCGGCCCGCCGCCTTCGCCGCGTACATCGCGTCGTCCGCGGCGCGCAGCAGGTCGTCCGCCGACCACCCCGGCGCGAGCGCCGCGACGCCTGCGCTCAGGGTCGGGCGGACCGGCGCGGACGCCGTCGGCACCGCGATCCGTCCGACGCGGGCCCGCAGGTCCTGCGCGCGCCCGGCGGCCTCGTCGGCGGTCATCCCGGGGAGCAGCAGGACGAGCTCCTCGCCGCCGAGCCGGGCCGCCGTCTCGCCCGGACCGGTCGACGCCGCGAGCGCCCCGGCGACCTCCACGAGGACCCGGTCGCCCACCGCGTGGCCGTGCTCGTCGTTGACCGCCTTGAAGTGGTCGACGTCGACCAGCACCACGCTCAGCGGGCGGCCGGTCGAGGTGGACTCCTCGACGGCCGTCGCGAGCCGCTGCACGAGCGCGCGGCGGTTGTGCAGGCCGGTCAGCCCGTCCCGGGTCGCCTGGTCGACGAGCACGGCGCGCAGCCGCTCCAGCTCCGTGACGTCGCGCAGCACCACGACCGTCCCGGCGGCGCGACCCACGGCGTCCGTCATCGGCGTGACGCGCACGTCGAGCACCGTCCCCGACGCCGTCGTGAGCGTCCCGGGGCCGTCCGCGGGTGCCGAGGCCAGGTGCGCGCGCCACGGCGCGTCCGTCGTGCCGTCGTCCAGACCGGTCCCGTCGGGTCCGGCGAGCAGCGCGCGGGCCGCGGGGTTGGCGTCGAGCACGCGCCCGAGCGGGTCGAGCACGACGACGGCGTCCTCCAGGACCTCGAGGACCTGACGGGTCGACACCGGGACGGTCGCGCTGTGCTGGCCGAACCGCTCGACCCACCACCAGATCGCCGCGCTCACCAGGAAGAACACCGGGGTGAGGTGCAGGTCGTCGGACCGTGTCGCGACGAGCGTCGTCAGGATGTTGCCGACCATCGGGATCGTCGCGGCGAGCGTCGCGACCACGTAGACGCGCCGGTGCCGCGGGACGGCGCGCACCATCGCCCCGAGCGCCAGCACGATGCCCGTCGCGATCAGCGCGTAGCAGTAGGCGGTGTGCACCCAGTAGAGGGGTCCGGCGCTCACGTCGACCGTCGTGCCCTCGACGGCGACGTGCAGGAACGCCTCGTGCCACGGGTCGGCGACGAGCACGACGAACAGCAGCGTCGGGTGCACCAGGAGCAGCGCGGCGCCCCGTCGTGTCAGGCGCCGCCCCGACAGCACGACGAAGTACCAGAACGTCGCGCCCGCGACCGCCGCGGCGCCGGGGAACACGAGGAAGTGCAGGGTCACGGTCGCGGGCGGGGACGGTGCCGCGACGGGCAGCAGCGCCCGGGCCGTGGCCCACAGCGACGCGCCGAACATCATGACGGCCAGAGGCAGCGCCAGGGGAGAGGACTGCCGCCGGCGCAGCACGAGGATGCCGGTCGCGGTCGCCACGACGGCGGCGAGCAGCGAGACGGCCTCGACGAGCGTGAGCACGCGCACCTCCTCTCCCTCTATCGGTCACGCGCGGCGAGCGCTGAACCGGCTCCGGGGGAGGGGTGGGTCACGCCGGGTGGCGCCCGCGCTGCCCGCGCCGCTACGAGGGGTCGAGCGCGCCCCCGAGGGCCGTGACCAGCCTCGACGCCGCCCGCCTGCCGCGTCCCCAGTCGAACAGGACCCCGTTCTCGTGCGGCTCGATCGTCAGGTGGGTCGCGTCGCCGAGGGTCGCGACCCGGATCTTCAGCGTCGAGCCCCACGAGAACGACGACACGTCCTTCGCGAGGGTGAGGACCGCCGGCAACGCGCCGGGGTGCACGGCCCAGCCCTGGGCGCGCGCGACCTGGTCGATCTCGGCGCGGACCTGCTCGGGCGGGCGCGGGACGGTCCCGGTGAAGCTCTTCATCACGGTCCTTCGGGTCGGGTGGCCGGCGGGGCCAGGAGCCGGTGTGGTCGGGTGCCCGCACCCTACGGCCGTCGGTGGCGCCCACGAGCCGGTTCGGAGCCGCGAGCCGATGCTCGCCGCTACGGTGGCGACCGTGACGGGCGACGACACGACGGCGGGCGGCCGACCGGCGCGGGACGACGCGGCGGTCGCCGGTGGGCCGCGGGCAGGGGACGACGACCCCGGGGCGGCCGACCCGCGTCGCCGCCGCCTGTTCGCTGCCGGTGCCGTCGTCGCGGCCGTGGTCGCAGTCGTGTTCGCGACGGTCGGCGACGGCGTCGACGTCGAGGCGGACGGCCTGCGCGGCCTGCTCGTCGACCACGCGCACACGGCCGTGTGGGTCCTGCTGGCGGCGGCGCTGGGGATCGCGGCCGTCGCGGGACGCTGGCACCGGGTCGCGGGGTGGTGCGCGACGGCCGCGCTGGTGCTCTACGTCGCGTTCCTCGCGGCGTTGTTCGTCGGCAACCCGTGACGGCAGCAGGCCCCTGGATCGGCCCAGCGCCTGGACCGCGGCTCCGGCCGGGCCCGACGTGGCCTATTTTGGCCCGGTGACTGCACCGCTGCCCCCGCGCGACGTCCGCCGTGGCCTCGCCCACCACGAGGTCCCCGAACCCCTGCGCAACGACGTCCGCGTGCTCGGCGAGTTCCTCGGCCGCGTCCTGCGCGAGTCCGTCGGGCAGGACCTGCTCGACGACGTCGAGAAGCTGCGCGAGCTCGCGATCAGCGCCCACGACGAGCCGGACGGCGGCGCGCTCGAGGAGGCCGAGGCGCTCGTCGCGGGCTTCACGCTGCAGCGCGCGGAGCAGGTGGCCCGCGCGTTCACGTGCTACTTCCACCTGGCCAACACCGCGGAGGAGTACCACCGCGTCCGCGTGCTGCGCGAGCGCGAGGCGTCGCTCGAGCCGAACGACCTCGCGCCCGACGACTCGCTCCCGGCCGCGGTCGAGAAGGCCCGCGAGGAGCTCGGCGTCGACGTCGTGCGCCAGCGCCTGCAGGAGATGGAGTTCCGTCCGGTCCTGACGGCCCACCCGACCGAGGCCCGTCGCCGGGCCGTGTCGAAGGCGATCCGGCGCATCGCGGAGCTCGTGGGCGAGCGCGACATCCGCAGCCGCGGCGGCATGTCCATCGCGGAGAACGACCGCCGCCTGCTCGCCGAGATCGAGACGCTGTGGCGCACCGCGCCGCTGCGGCAGGCGAAGCCGACGGTGCTCGACGAGGTCCGCACCGTCCTCAACGTCTTCGAGTCGACGCTGTCCGACGTCCTGCCCGCGGTGTACCGGCGGCTCGACGACTGGCTGCTGGGTGACGACGCCGGGACGCGCGCGCCCGAGGTCCGCCCGTTCGCGCGCCTCGGCTCGTGGATCGGCGGCGACCGCGACGGCAACCCGAACGTCACCGCGGAGATCACGCGAGCGGCCGCGGTGCTCGCGTCCGAGCACGCGCTCGCCGCGCTCGAGACGTCGGCACGCCGCACGGCCGACGGCCTGACGCTGGGCGTCGACACCACGCCGCCGTCGTCCGAGCTCAACTCCCTGTGGCAGCGGCAGCGCCTGCTCTCCGAGCAGCTCGGTGCGCAGGTCGCGGCCGACGCCCCCAACGAGCCGCACCGCCGCGTGCTGCTCGTCGTCGCCGAGCGCGTCGCGGCGACCAAGCGGCGCGACGCCGACCTGGCGTACGCGACGCCGGCCGAGCTCGAGGCCGATCTGCTCGTCGTCCAGCGCTCGCTCGTCGAGGCGGGCGCCGCCCGGTCGGCGTTCGGCGACCTGCAGCGGCTGCTGTGGCAGGTCCAGACGTTCGGCTTCCACCTGGCCGAGCTCGAGGTCCGGCAGCACTCGCAGGTGCACGAGGCCGCGCTCGCGGACATCGCGGAGCACGGCGTCGACGGGCCGCTCGCGGAGCGCACGCTCGAGGTGCTCGACACGTACCGGTCCATCGGCTCGGTGCAGCGCCGGTTCGGCGTCGACGCCGCGCGCCGCTACATCGTCTCGTTCACGCAGTCGGCGGAGCACCTCGCGGCCGTCTACCAGCTCGCGGAGCTCGCGTACGGCGGCCCGGACGAGGTGCCCGTCATCGACGCGGTGCCGCTGTTCGAGACGTTCGCGGACCTCGAGGCCAGCGTCGACATCCTCGAGGGCGCCCTCGCGATCCCGCAGGTGCAGAAGCGCCTCGCCGAGAACGGCCGACGCGTCGAGGTCATGCTCGGCTACTCGGACTCCTCGAAGGACGTCGGCCCGGTGTCGGCGACGCTCGCGCTCGACGCGGCGCAGCGGCGCATCACCGAGTGGGCGCACCGGCACGACATCGTCCTCACCCTCTTCCACGGCCGCGGCGGCGCGCTCGGCCGCGGCGGCGGCCCCGCCAACCGTGCGGTGCTCGCGCAGCCCCCGGGCTCGGTCGACGGCCGGTTCAAGCTCACCGAGCAGGGCGAGGTCATCTTCGCCCGCTACGGCGACCCGGTGATCGCGGCCCGGCACATCGAGCAGGTCGTCGCGGCGACCCTGCTCGCCGGCACCCCGAGCGTCGAGCGTCGCAACGCGGCCGCGACCGAGCGCTTCGCGGACCTCGCGGCGAAGCTCGACGTCGCGTCGCGCACGCACTTCCACGAGCTCGTGCGCGCCGACGGCTTCCCGCAGTGGTTCGCCGAGGTGACGCCGCTCGAGGAGGTCGGTCTGCTGCCGATCGGCTCCCGCCCCGCCCGGCGCGGCCTGTCGGTGTCGTCGCTCGACGACCTGCGCGCGATCCCGTGGGTGTTCTCCTGGTCGCAGGCCCGCATCAACCTCGCGGGCTGGTACGGGCTCGGCACGGCGCTCGACGCCGTCGGCGACCTCGACGAGCTGCGGGCCGCGTACGCGCAGTGGCCGCTGTTCGCGACGATGATCGACAACGTCGAGATGTCGCTCGCCAAGACCGACGAGCGCATCGCCGCCCGGTACCTCGCGCTCGGCGACCGGCCCGACCTGGCCGACAAGGTCCTGTCCGAGATGGCGCTCACGCGCCGGTCGGTCCTCGCGATCACCGACAGCGACGCGGTGCTGTCCCGCCGGCGCATCCTCGGGCGCGCCGTGCAGCTGCGCAGCCCGTACGTCGACGCGCTGTCGCTCCTGCAGCTGCGCGCGCTGCGCGGGCTGCGCACGGGTGACGCGCCCGAGCAGGCGGACGACCTGCGCCGGCTGCTGCTGCTGAGCGTGAACGGCGTCGCCGCGGGCGTGCAGAACACCGGCTGACCCGGGCGCAGGCCGCACGAGGCCCGCGGACCCCGCCCCTCGCCGGGCGGGCGTCCGCGGGCCTTCGCCGTCCCCGGCGACCCGCGCCGGCAAGGACGGCGGACGCACAGCGCCGGACCGGCGACGGGTGCGGTCCGGGGATCGCGCAGGAGGGCCGGTCAGGACGGCAGCGAGATCACCGCGGGCAGCCGCTCGCCGCGTGCGAGGGCGTCGAGCACGATCCGCTCGTGCGGCACGACGGGCTCGGGCAGGGCGGCGATCGGGAACCACGCGAGGTGCTCGGCGCGGTCGGCCTCGCGCAGCACCGGGTCGCCCGTCCACGCGTCGACCTCGAAGAACACGTCGAGGCGCTGCTCCACGGCCGGCCCGCCGCGCTCGAAGCGGTGCAGCGCGGTGAGCGGACGCAGGTCGGCCTCCCGCACGACGATGCCGCTCTCCTCCGCGGCCTCGCGCACGGCGGCCTCGTGCACCGACTCGCCCGGGTCGACGTGGCCCGCGAGCACCGCCCAGTGCCCGTCCCGGTAGCCGGTGCCGCGCCGCAGCTGCAGGAGCACCTCGTCGCCGCGGCGCAGCACGACGTACGCGGCGGCGACCAGCAGCGACCGGTGGGCGAGGTGGTCGTCGGGGGCGTAGGTCTCGTCCGGCATGGGGCGCAGTCTGGCAGGTGGGGTCTCGCGGGTGTCGGTACCGCTCGCTACCGTCGACGGGTGACGATCACGACCACCGAGCAGGACTTCGCGACGCTCGTCGAGCCGCTGCGGCGCGAGCTGCTCGCGCACTGCTACCGGATGACGGGGTCCCTGCACGACGCCGAGGACGCGCTGCAGGAGACGTACCTGCGCGCGTGGCGGGGCATCGACCGCTTCGAGGCGCGCTCGTCGCTGCGCACGTGGCTGTACCGGATCGCGACGAACACGTGCCTCACGCACCTCGAGGGCCGGTCGCGGCGTCCGCTGCCGACCGGGCTCGGCGCGCCCGCGGCCGACCCGGCCGTCGAGCCGCGCGAGGAGCACAGCGTCGCGTGGCTCGAGCCGCTGCCCGACGACGTCGTGTGGGCGCACCCCACGGCCGACCCCGCCGCCGAGGTCGTGACGCGCGACAGCGTCCGGCTCGCGTTCGTCGCGGCGCTCCAGCACCTCACCGCGCAGCAGCGCGCCGTGCTCGTCCTGCGGGACGTCCTGCAGTGGAGCGCGGCCGAGGTCGCCGACACCCTCGACCTGACCGTCGCGGGCGTGAACTCGACCCTGCAGCGAGCCCGGGCGCACGTCGCGCGGCTCGACCACGAGCGGCGGGGCGAGCTCACCGACGACCGGCGCCGGCGCCTGCTCGAGGCGTACGTCGACGCGTTCGAGGCGTACGACGTCGACGCGATCGTCGCGCTCATGACGCAGGACGTCGTCTGGGAGATGCCGCCGTACCCCGGCTGGTACCAGGGCCGCGCCGCCGTGGCGACGCTCATCAGCACGTGGTGCCCCGCGAAGGGTCCGGGGTCGATGCGGCTGCTGCCGACGTCGGCGAACGGGCAGCCCGCGTTCGGCGTCTACATGCTCGAGGCGGACGGCGTGCACCGGGCGTTCCAGCTCGCGGTGCTCGACCTCGGCGAGGGCGGCGTGCACCACGCGACCGTGTGGTTCGGCGTCGAGCACCTGGTGGCGTGCGGCCTGCCCGCCGAGCTGCCACCTCCCGGGGCCGGGGCCGCGGCGGTCGACGCGCGCTGACGCGGTCCCGGCGCCGCCGTCACGGGCCGGTCGGGCCGAAGCGCTCCGTCCGGATCCGGTCCGGGTCGTGCCCGAGGTCGACCAGCAGGTCCGCGACCGTCTCCACGAACGGCGTCGGGCCGCACACGAACACGTGCGGGCGCTCGTCGGGCGGGACGCACGCGGCCGCGAGGGTCGCCGCGTCGACCCGGCCGACCGGTCCGGTCCAGCCGTGCGGCCCGCGCCGCGTCCACACGCGGGTGACGTCCACGCCGGGGTCCGTCGCGAGGTCGTCGAGCTCGGCGTCGTAGATCGCGTCGGGCGGGGTGCGGACCGACACGAGCAGCCGGAACGGGGACCGGGAGCGGGCGCGGCGGCGCGTGCGGAGCATCGACATCAGGGGGACGAGCCCCGAGCCGCCCGCGACGAGCTGCACCGGGTGCGGGTCGGTCGCGTGCCACACGAACCAGTTGCCGACGGGCCCGCGCAGCTCGACCTGGTCGCCGACCTGCAGGTCCTGCGTGAGGTAGGGAGACACCTCCCCGTCCTCGACGACCTGGACGGTCAGCGCGATGCGCTCGCTGCCGTCGGCGGGCGGCGCGCCCGTGGGCAGGCCGAGCGTCCCGGGTGACGCGAGCGAGTACGAGCGCTGCGTCGAGTAGCCGTCCTCCGCGGTCAGGCGGACGTCCACGTGCTGGCCGGCCATCGCGCCGCGCCAGCCGGGGACGTCGAGCTCGAGCGTCGTGGCGGTCGGCGTCTCCGGGCGCAGCGCGACGAGCGTCGCGACCCGCCAGGGCAGGTGGTACGGGACGTCGTCGGGGGACGTCGGGGCGACCTCGTCGAGGACCGGCTCGACCGCCTCGACCTCGCCCGCCTCACCGCCCGTGCCGGTGGACCAGTCGTCGGTCAGTCGCCCCAATACCGCTGCTCCTTCCACGGGTCGCCGTACGCGTGGTAGCCGAGCTTCTCCCAGAAGCCCCACTCGTCCTGCGTGAGCAGGTCGATGCGCCGCACCCACTTCGCGGACTTCCAGAAGTAGAGGTGGGGGATCAGGAGCCGGGCAGGCCCACCGTGCTCGGGCGCGAGCGGGGCGCCGTCGTACTCGTACGCGATCCACGCCTGGTCGCCGCGCAGGTCCGCCAGCGGGACGTTCGTCGTGTAGCCGCCGTCGCAGTGCGCGAGCGCGTACTGCTCGTCGTCGCCGACCTCGACGGCGTCGAGCAGGCGGTCCAGGGACACGCCACGCCACGACGTGTCGAGCTTGGTCCACTTGGTGACGCAGTGGATGTCCTTGACGACGTCGTCGGCGGGCAGCGCGGTGAGCTCGGCCCACGTCCACGTCACGCGCGGGCCGTCGGCGCCGCCGATCGAGAACGTCCACGTCGCGAGGTCGGTGCGGGGCGTCGGCCCGGCGGACAGCACCGGGAAGCCGCGTTCCAGGTACTGGCCCGGGGGCAGGCGCGGGTCGGCGGTCCGGCGGCCGCGGAAGCCGCGCGAGACGATCGCCATCAGCGGCGGGGCGCGGCGGTCGCCGCGCAGGTCGGGACGTGCACGGGTGCGGGTGCCATCGTCGCTCCGGTCGGCTCGGGGTCGCTCCGGGCCATCATGGGCCGCGGTCGGCGCCCTCCGCCAGAGCGCGCGGGCAGGTCACGGCCGCCGCGGTCCGAGGACCGTGCAGCCGTGACCCCGCGAGCGGGCGGGCCGTGCGCGCGGCAGGCCCGCCCGACGTCGTGCAGGGTGGAGCGGTCAGCCGCCCGTCGTCCCGGGTAGGGCTGTCAGCCGCCCGAGGGCGCCCCGGCCGGACGGCCGGCACGGCCACGACCGCCGCGGCGGCCCCGGCGACCGTTGCCACCGGCACCGGCGGACGTGTCCGCGGGAGCGGTGAAGGGCGTCGGACCGCCCGACGAGTAGCGCAGCGTGCTCGACGAGCCGCCGTCGACCTGACGGGCGGCGGCGGGACGGCCGGCGCCGCCCGCACGACCGCCACCGGTCGGGCGGCCACCGCCCGCGGCGCGGGCGCCACCACCGGAGCGTCCGCTCGACGCGGTCGTCGTCGCCGCGCCGCCACGGGTCGACGCGCCGCCGCGGGAGGACCCGCCCCGGCCGCCGCCGGACGTGCGGGACGCGCCCTGCGACGAGCGGGGCGTGCCCTGCCGGGCAGCGGGGGCGGCGGGTGCGGGGGCGACGTGCGCCGCGACCTCGCCGACGAGCGCCGCGAGGTGCGGGTCGCCGAGGGTGACCGGACGCGGCTGCGCGGTGATCTTCGCGGCCCGCGTGAGGGCGCGGACGTCGCCGCGCTGCTCGGGCAGGACGAGGGTCACGACGTCGCCGCCGGCACCGGCACGCGCGGTGCGACCGGAGCGGTGCAGGTACGCCTTGTGCTCGGCCGGCGGGTCGACGTGCACGACGAGGCCGACGTCGTCGACGTGGATGCCGCGCGCGGCGATGTCGGTGGCGACGAGCACGCGGACGGCGCCCGAGGTGAACGCCTCGAGGTTGCGCTCGCGGGCGCCCTGGCCGAGGTTGCCGTGCAGGTCGACCGACGGGATGCCGTCGGCGGTGAGCTGCCTGGCGAGCTTCTTGGCCTGGTGCTTGGTGCGCATGAACAGGACGCGACGCCCGGTGCCGGACGCGAGAGCGCGCACGATCGCCTTCTTGGCGTCGGCGTCGGCGACCTCGAGGAGGTGGTGCGTCATGGCGGTGACGGGGGAGGCGGCGCTGTCGACGGAGTGCTCGACGGGCTTCGTGAGGAAGCGCTTGACGAGCACGTCGACGCCGTTGTCCAGCGTCGCCGAGAACAGCAGGCGCTGGCCGTCGCGCGGCGTGCGGTCGAGCAGGCGGCGCACGACCGGCAGGAAGCCGAGGTCGGCCATGTGGTCGGCCTCGTCGAGCACGGTGATCGCGACGTCGTCGAGGCTCACCAGGCGCTGCTGGAGCAGGTCCTCGAGCCGGCCGGGGCAGGCGACGACGATGTCGGCGCCGCGCTGCAGGGCGGTGACCTGGCGGGACTGCGCGACGCCGCCGAAGATCGTGGTCGTCGTGAGGCCGACGGCCGCGGCGAGCGGCGCGATGACCGCATCGATCTGGTTCGCGAGCTCGCGGGTGGGGGCGAGGACCAGGGCGCGCGGGCGCGACGGCGCGGTGCGGCGCCCGGCGGCGGCGGTGCGCGCGACGACGGGCAGGGCGAACGCGAGCGTCTTGCCGGAGCCGGTGCGGCCACGGCCGAGGACGTCGGTGCCGGCGAGCGAGTCGGGCAGCGTCGCGGTCTGGATGGGGAAGGGGGCCGTGATGCCGTCGTCCGCGAGGGTGCGGACAAGGGTGGCGGGCACGCCGAGGTCGGCGAAGGAAGTCACAGGGAAAGGCCTCTCGGGGAGGGTCGTCGGAGTCGCCGCAGGATGGACCGGGGTCTCCACGACGCGGGGCGCGCGGGTGTCGCGCTGCCCAGGGATGCCCTCAGGGTCTCACACCGGCCCGTCGGCGTGCTCGCGGCGTCCACCGCGGGGCCCTGGCTAGGCTCGACGCATGCACACCACGGGGCCGCGCGCAGCGGCACGGTCGGCACGGTCGGGCCGATGAGCGACACGGGGTACGGCGACTTCGAGTTCGAGCGGCGGTTCTTCGTCGACCGGACGCCGGTGGACCTGCTGGAGGCTGCGCCGACGCTCATCGTGCAGAGCTACCTGCTGGCCGAGGACGGCTTCGCGGTGCGGGTCCGCGCGCAGGCGACGGGCGTGGCGGGCGTGGACCCGACGCTCGACGAGCTGGCGCTGCTCGAGGCGCACGTGGGCGCGGTGGACTTCTGCGCGATCACGGTGAAGGGCCCGATGGTCGAGGGCACCCGGTACGAGGCGGAGCGTGAGCTCGACCCGCTGGTCGCGGTGGAGATCGTGCGCCGCGCGCCGGCGCGGGTCGCGAAGCTGCGGCACTCCGCGTGGCTGGGTGCGGACGGGTGGGTCATCGACGTGTTCGCGGGCGGCAACGCGCCGCTGGTCGTCGCCGAGGTGGAGCGCGGCGGGCCGGTGACCGACCTGGTCGTGCCGGACTTCTGCACGACGGAGGTGACGACCGACGGGCGGTTCGCGAACGACGGCCTGGCACGCCGGCCGTTCGGCGGGTGGGCGTCGGCGTGGTCGGCCGAGCTGGCGGCGACGGGGCCGCGCTTCCTGTCCGGGCTGGGCCACAACCACCTGCCGGGGGAGCCCGACGCGCACTGACCCTGGTCGAATGTTGAATTCTCAACTATAGTGGTGGGCGACTCAGGAGGTCCGCCATGCCCACCGCCCCCACCCCCGGCCAGGGACCCGCCGTCCGCGGCGCCGTCCGGCACCCCCACGACGCCATCGCCGCAGGCACCGGCATGGACGCCGTGACGCTGCTCGTCGGCGACCTCGACCGGCAGCTCGCGTTCTACCGCGACACGCTCGCACTGTCCGTCCTCGACGCCCCGGGCGACCGGTTCGGCGAGCACCGCCCCGACGTCGTCACGCTCGGCCGCGGCAGCACGCCGCTCGTCGTCCTGCGGCACACGCCAGACCTGCCGCCCGCCCAGCGCGGCGCGGCCGGCCTGTTCCACACCGCGATCCTCTTCGACGACCGCGCCGGCCTCGCCGCGACGCTCGCCTCCGTCGCGCAGCGCGCCCCCGAGTCCTACGTCGGCTCCGCCGACCACCTCGTCTCGCTCGCCTTCTACCTGACCGACCCCGAGGGCAACGGCGTCGAGCTCTACTGGGACCGCACCCGCGACCAGTGGCAGCACGACGCCGACGGCCAGGTCGTCATGGACTCCCTGCGCCTCGACCCGAACGGGTTCCTCCGCGAGCACCTCACCGACCGGGCCGTCGAGGCGCCCGGTACCGGGGACGCGGTCGTCGGGCACGTCCACCTGCAGGTCGGCGACGTCCCCACCGCGCGCGCCTTCTACGTCGACGCCCTCGGGTTCGACGTCCAGGCCCAGTGGCACGGCGCGCTCTTCGTGTCCGCGGGCGGCTACCACCACCACCTCGCCATGAACACGTGGAACAGCGCCGGGGCCGGACCGCGCGCCTCCGCGCTCGGGCTCGGCGAGGTCCGGATCACCGTCCCGACCGCCGACGACCTCGGCGCGCTCGCGGACCGCGTCCGTCACGCGGGCGTCCTGCCCGCCGACGACGGCGCGACGCTGCTGTTCGAGGACCCGTGGCGCAACGTCGTGCGGGTCAGCGCGGCGGCCTGACCGCCGGACGTCAGGACATCCAGGCGCGGTGGCCCCGCGCCAGCGCCCGGCGCAGCGCCGGGGCGGCGTCGGCCTCGGCCCGCTCGGCGTCCTGCTGCTCCGCGGCGTGCAGGCGGCCGTAGGTGAACGCGTTCTCGCCGTCCAGGTGCGCCTGCACCGCGACCCGGCGCAGCGTCGCCCGGCGCACCACGCCGTCGTGCTGGCGGCCGAGGACGTCCTGCACCGCCCGCGCACGCCGCGCGCTGCGCCGCGCAGGCCTCCCCACGACCTCGCGCGCGACCTCGCTCGCGTAGCGCGCCCGTCGCGCGGCGCGGCGCAGGTCGTGCAGCGCGTCGTCGCGCTGCCCGTCACCGGCGTCGGCGAGCGCCCGGGCGCGCACGTCGACGCGGCGCCACGCCTTCCGCACCCGGCGGGGGACGACCGTCGACGCGGGCTCGTCCGCCCGCGGCCCGCGCGGCAACGCCGTCGTCCACGCGTCCAGCGTGCCCAGCACCGCCAGGTACGCGGGGTCGTCGAGGAGCGTCACGACGTCCGCCATCGCCGCCGCCCGGGCCGCCTCCCGGTCGTCGGCGAGGCGCCGCGCGACCGGGCCCAGGACCAGCTCGACCGGCTCCGCCGCGAGCCGGGCGGCGAACGCGTCCCGCTCGACCGCCGCGTCACGCGCCGCACCGAGCACCCGACCCGCGTGGTGCAGCCGTGCCCGCACCGGCTCGCTGACCGCGCGGTCGACGACCGGGCGCAGCACGCGCAGCGCCGTCCGGACCCGACGGGTCGCGACCCGGGCGTCGTGGACCGCGTCGTCGTCCCCTTCGCGCACCCCCGCGTCGGCGACCAGGAGCCGTTCGACGTGCCGGGCCAGGTACGCCCGCAGGACCTCGGCGGCGGTCCCGTCGGCCGGTGTCGTCGCCGCGGCCACGGGCACGCGGTCGCCGAGTGCGCGCTGCACCTTCGAGGCGCCCCGCGGCGTCCCGCCCGCGCCCACCACGGCCTCGCCGACCGCGGTCAGCAGGTCGTCGTCGCCCGTGACGAGCTCGACCTCCCACTCGCGCCAGGTGCGCGCGACGTCGCCGTCGTCGGCGGGCCGGGCCTCGTCGTCCGCGGCACCGCCGCCGCGGTGGGTCACGACGACGTCGTCGGCGACCTCCGCGAGCACCCCGCCGTCGGCGTCGAGCAGCCGCGCCGTCGATCGGTCCGTCTCCAGCGTGACGACCGGCCCGACGTCCTGGTCCCGGACCCGGGCGCGCACCAGGGCCAGCAGCTCCGCGGGCGGGGTCGTGGCCTCCGCCCGCACGCGGTGCTCGGTCCGCCGACGCCCCGCACCGCCCGCCCGTGACGGGAGCTTGAGGTGCCAGCCCGCGTCGTCGCCGCCCGTGCGGTGGCGCAGCGAGACGCCCGCGCGCGTGAGGTCGAGGGCCGGGGTGTCCCAGTACGTCGCGACGAGCCGGACCGACGACGACCCGTCGACGCGCGCGACGCCGGGCAGGCCCGACAGGTCGGGCAACGCCGCGGCGGCCGGCACCTCGAACGCGGTCTCGACCTCGGGGTGCGCAGCCATGCGTCGAGCGTCGCACCGGGGTGAGGGGCGCGCGCGGCGGTCCCGTCAGCCGCCGACCGTCGCCCACGTCGCGAGGACGCCCGAGCGCCACGACGCCGCCAGCACCAGCGCGACGACCCCCAGCACGACGGCCGCGAGCAGGCCGTCGCGCCGGTCGAGAGGCACGGGTCGTGCGACCGTCCGCGGCCCGTCGCCCAGCCCCCGGGTCTCCAGCGCGATCGCGAGCCGCTCGCCCTGCCGCAGCGACACGACGAGCACCGCGAACGCGGCACGCGCGAGCGACCCCACGTCGCGAGGCAGCGGCGAACCCGGACGACGGTCGGGCGACCGGACCGCCTGGGCCTGGCGGACCGTCGTCCAGCGCTCCGGTAGCTGCTCCAGCACGCGGTACCCCGCGAGCACCGCGAACGTCGCGCGCGGCGGCAGCCCGGCGTGCTGGTGCAGGCTCGTGAGGAGCCGGCCCGCGTCGGTCGTCAGCGTGAACGCGACCGACAGCAGGCCCACCAGCAGCGCGCGCAGCGCGAGCGACGCCCCGACCGCGACGCCCGTCGTCGTGACCTCGAGCGCCCCCAGCCTCACGAGGACGTCACCGCCCGGCCGCGTCACGGCGTTGACCGCGAGGAGCGACACGGCGAACGGCGCGAACAGCGCGAGGGCCCGCAGCGGGGCCGCCACGCCCAGGCGGCCCGCGACCGCCACGGCGGGCAGCGCGAGGAGCAGCAGGACGGCCGGCGTCCACGGGTCGACCGGGACGAGCAGCACGCCCGAGACCGCGAACGCGACCGCGAGCTTGACCGTCGGGTTGCGGCGGTGCAGGACGGAGTCGTGCGGCAGCGCGCGCCCGAGCGCCGGGCCGCTCACCGGGCCGCCGTCACCGGGTCGAGGGTCCGGCCGGGCTCCGGTGCGGCTGCCGCCACCGCCTCCCGCAGCGCGGCCAGCACCGCGCGCGGCGGTGCGCCGGTCGCCCGCGCGGCGCGCACCACGGGCGGCAGGACCAGGCCGGCCGACGCGAGCAGCCGGTCGTCGTCGAGCACGTCCGACGTCGCGCCTGCGCCGACGACCCGCCCGTCGCGCAGCACGAGCACGTCGTCGGCGAGCTCGGCGACGAGCCGCAGGTCGTGCGTCACGACGACCACCGCCCGGCCCTCGTCGGCGAGCCCGCGCAGCGCGTCCCCGCACGCGAGCGTCGAGCGGCGGTCCTGCCCGAAGGTCGGCTCGTCGGCGAGCAGCACGTCGTGCCCGCAGACGGCCGCCGCCGCGAGCGACAGCCGTCGCTGCTGCCCGCCCGACAGGCGGAACGGGTCGTGCGCGGCCAGCCCGGCGAGCAGGTAGCGGTCGAGCGCGGCGTCGACCAGGGCGTCGACCCCGTCGACCCGCGCCCGCCGCGGACCCCACGCGACCTCGTCGCGGACGGTGCGGGCGAGGAGCTGGTGCTCGGGCTGCTGGAACACCATCCCGACCGTCCCGCCCCGGACCGTGCCCGTCGCGGCGAGCAGCCCGGCGAGCGCGAGCAGCAGCGTGCTCTTGCCCGACCCGTTGGGCCCGACGACGGCGGTGACGCGCCCCGCCCCGAGGTCGAGGTCGACGCCGTGCAGGACGTCACGGCCGTCGCGGCGCACCCGCAGCCCGCGGGCGCGCAGGGCCGACGCCGCCACCGCAGGGTCGGGTCGGCGGGTGCCGTCGCCGACCGGCAGGTCCGCGGGCGAGGCGACGCCCGCGGCCCGCAGCTCGGCCCGCAGCGGAAGCCCCAGGCCGAGCGCGACGAGCCGCGCCGCGTGCGCGAGCAGGACGTCGCCGGTCCGCCCGTCGGCCGCCACACGGCCGTCGCCGTCGAGCACGACCGTCCGCCCCGGCAGGTGCGCGAGCTCGTCCAGCCGGTGCTCGACGAGGACCGTGGCACGGTCGGGTCCCGACGCCGCCCTGACGGCCGCGGCGACCCCCCGGGCGGCGGCCGGGTCGAGCAGCGCGGTCGGCTCGTCCAGCAGCAGCACGCGCGGCTCGGTGACCAGCGTCGCCGCGAGTGCGACCCGCTGGCCCTCGCCGCCGGACAGGTCGCCCGTGCGCCGGTGCGCGAGGTGGGCGGCGCCGACAGCCCGCAGCGCCGCGTCGACCCGGGGACGGATCCGGTCGGCGGGCACCGCCCGGTTCTCCAGCCCGAACCCGACCTCGTCGAGCACGGTCGGCAGGCACAGCTGGTCGGCGGGGCTCTGCGTGAGGTACCCGACCGAGCGGGCGACGCGCGCGGTCGGCGTCGTGGCGTCCACGTCGAGGTCGTCGACCCGCACCGACCCGGTGACGTCCGCGTCGACGACCTGCGGGACGACACCCGCGAGGACGCGCAGCAGGGTGCTCTTGCCGCCGCCCGAGCCGCCGAGGAGCAGGACGTCCTCGCCCGCGCGGACGTGCAGGTCGAGGCCGTCGAGCACCTGCCGGTGCGCACCGGGGTAGCGCACCGACAGGCCGTGGGTCGAGATCACGGTGCTCCGACGCCAGGTGCGGCGTCGAGGGCGTCGGCCGGGTCGCCGGTGCCGCCGCCCCGCCCCGCGGCGTCGCCGCCCGTGGCGTGCGCACTCGTGCCCACGAGGAGGCCGTCGACCGGTGCCGGCGCGGGCGCGAGGGCCGCCGCCAGGCCCGGCGTCGGGTGCGCCGTGCGTCGCGCCCGGCCGAGCGCCGTGTTGTCGAGGACGCCGGTGCGGGCGAGCGCGTCGCCGAGGACGCGGGCCAGCAGCCCGCACAGCACGAGGCCGCTGAGCACCTGCAGGCCCAGCCGCCACGCGAACCAGTCCTGACCGAGCCAGCCGAAGCGCACGACACCGAGCACCGTGCTCGCGAGGCCGGCGAGCACGCCCGAGAGCGCGAACACGCCCCAGCCGTACCGCCGGTACCGCGTCGCCGCGAACGCCGCCTCGGCGCCGACGCCCTGCACGAGGCCGACGACCAGCAGCATGGGCCCGACGGGCGACCCGAGGAACGCCACCTCGACGAACGCCGCGGCGAGCTCCGCCATGACGCCCGCGCCCGGCTTGCGGACGATGTAGGTCGCCAGGGGAGCGGCGACCATCCACCCGCCGATGAGGACGTGCTGCGCGAGGTCGCCGAACGGTCCCATCGCGAGCTGCAGCGCACCCCACGCCTGCACGAGCGCCCAGTAGAGGAACCCGAACACGACCGCGAGGACGGCGAGCAGGACGAGCTCGGCCAGCGTGAGCCGTGCCCGGGCGCTCATCGGGCGACCTCCGTCCGGGCCGACGTCGCCGAGGTCGCGGCCGTCCCCGCCGACGTCGCCCGCGGCGCCGACCACGACGGCGAGTGCAGCGTCACCGTCACGTGCGCGACGACGTGCCGGACGTGCCGTGCGGCGGCGAGCCAGGCGTCCGCGACCGCGCCGAGCACGTCGGCGAGGTCCCCGTCGAGCCGGGTGACGAAGTGCTCGGGCGCCACGGTCGCGCGCGAGCGGGCGACCGCGATGGCCTGCTCGATGGCCCGCATGTGGTCGCCGGGCCGGCCCTCGTGGCCGTCGTCCAGCGGGTACAGCGCCCAGTGCGCCGCGGCCCGGAGGCCGGTCGTCGGCAGCTCGGGCGCGTCGACGGCGGCGAGCACGACGTCGTCGGGCACGGTGCACGCGACCTCGCCGGGGCACCCGCGCGACAGCTGGACGTGGGCGACGACGTGCGTGCCGTGCCGTCCGGCGGCGGCGACGACGTCGTGGACGAAGCGCACGACGTCCGTCTCGGTGCCACGGACCAGCGTCGAGACGTCGTCGGTCGTCACCTGGACCGCGTGGCGGTCGGCCTGCGCCAGGGCGTCGAGGATGACGGCGACGGCGTCGTCGGACGCCGGGTGGAGCGAGAAGCGCGCGCCGACGCCGAGGTCGGCGGCGGCCTGCGCGGGATCGACCCCGGCCCCGGGCGCAGTGCCCGGCGAGGTGTCGTCCCGGGTGTCGGTCACGGGCGTGCTCGTGGTGCTCATGCGGTCCTCCGTTGCCTGGCGGGGACCCCCGGCGAGCGCACGAGGCCGCGCGGCGGCGCCCCGGTCGCACGCCCGGCGCCGGGCACGCGCAGGCGTGCCGGCCCACGGGACGCGACCGCCGGCGCGCCGCCGGCGACGAGTGCCCTGCTCCCTACGCTGGTGCGAACCAGGTCAGGTTCCACGGGTCTGCGGGTGGGACGTGGTGTCCGGCCGCACTCTCAGCGCTCCTGCGCTCCCCGGGGGCTTCTGTCGTGCACGACCGTAGCGGCGCGCGGACGCGGGCGGGAGGGCCGGTCCGCTCCGTGGTCGTCGGCCTCGTCACTCTCGTCGGGCTCGTCACACACCCGACTCGCCGCCCGTCCGTCGCCCCGGGGCCGTCCGTGCGCGGTGCCGAGCCCCGGTGTCGCCCGCGACCGGCCGTCCACGGCCGCGGCACGTACAGTGGCGCACTCCGGAAGGAGGGCCGTGCCGACCCGTCGCCCCACCGCCGTCGCCGTCACGACCGCCGCGTGCCTCGCGCTCGTCACGGCGTGCACCGCCGACGACGGACGGACCGGACCGACCTCCACGGCGACGCCCTCGGTCTCCGCGTCGCCGTCACCCACGCCCGTCGCGGCCGAGGTCGTCCTGCCGTCTGCGCCGACCACGGTCCTGCCCGCCGCGACCCCGGAGACGACGGTCCTCGAGGTCGTCCGGACGTTCGTCGCGCAGGCGCCCGTCGTGGTCGTCGCCGACGCGGCCGACCCGGCCGCGCAGCAGGTCGCCGTGGCCGAGGGGACGCGGCTCGCCGCCCCCGTCCTGCTCACCGGCGCGGCGGTCCCGCCCGACGTGCTGGGCGAGGAGCTCGCGCGTCTGGACGCCCGCTGGGTGCTCACGGCCGGCGCCGTGCCGCCCGTGCCCGACGGCGTGACCGTGGTGGCGGCCCCGCCCGCGACCGCCGCGGCCGACCCCGCCGCCACGGCGGCCCCCGCGGACCCCGCAGCCGCCCCCGCCGAGACCGCCACGGCCGCCCCGACGCCGAGCGGGACCCCCAGCCCGTCGCCCACCCCGACGCTCCCGCCCACGAGGGCCCCCGAGGTGCTGACCGGCGCCGTGCTCCTCACAGGCGTCACGGCAGTGCCGGCGGCGGCCCTCGCGAACGCCGCGCTGGCGGGCGTCGAGGTCGTCGACGTGCCGGGCGGCGACCCGCGCGCGACGTCGGCGTCGGTCCTTGCGCTCGCGGAGCGCAAGCCGACCCACGTCGTGGCGCTGGGTGACGCGTTCGGCCCGCCGGAGCGCCTCGCGACGCGCGTGGCGACCGCCGCGACGGGAGTCGAGCTCCCGGGCGGCGGCCAGCTCGTCTTCCCGGCGGTCGCGGGGCTGCCGGGCAAGCGGTACGTCGCGCTGTACGGCACGCCGGGCACGCCCGCGCTGGGGGTGCTGGGCGAGCAGGACGTGCCGGCGACCCTGGTGCGCGCGCAGGGCGTCGCCGACGCGTACCGCCCGCTCACCACGGACACGGTCGTGCCCACCGCGGAGATCATCGCGACGATCGCGTCGGCGGGGGCAGGACCGGACGGGAACTACTCGCAGGAGCGGCCGGTCGACGAGCTGCGCCCGCTCGTCGAGGCGGCCGGCGCGGCGGGCCAGACGGTGATCCTCGACCTGCAGCCGGGCCGGACGGACTTCGTCACGCAGGCGCAGCTCTACGCGGACCTGCTCGCGCTGCCGCACGTGGGCCTGGCGCTCGACCCGGAGTGGCGGCTGGCGCCGGACCAGGTGCACCTACGGCAGATCGGGTCGGTGGGGATCGACGAGGTCAACGCGGTCGTCGCGTGGCTCGCGGACTTCACGGCGCAGCGCGCGCTGCCGCAGAAGATGCTCGTCCTGCACCAGTTCAGCCTGCGGATGATCGGCGAGCGGGAGCGGCTCGACACGTCGCGCGACGAGGTCGCCCTGCTGATCCACGCGGACGGGCAGGGCACCCAGCCGGCGAAGGCGGGCACGTGGACGGCGCTGCACGCGGGTGCGCCGCCGGTGCGGTGGGGGTGGAAGAACTTCGTCGACGAGGACGAGCCGATGCTCGACCCCGTGCAGACCTACGCGGTGCAGCCCGTGCCGGACCTCGTCACGTACCAGTGACGACCCGGGTCCGGGCGAGGTGGGCGTCGAGCCCGCGCTCGCCGGCCCGCATGACGCGCGCGTGCGACGCCGCGAACGCCCCGCCGAGCAGGGGCGCGGTCGCGTTCATCCAGCGACGGGTCGTGCGCACGTCCCAGACGACGGCGATCTGCGTGCGCTCGGGCGCGAGCGCGGTGAGCGCGACGTCCCCGGTGCCGACGAGGTCGCCCGTGGCGCTGACGAGGACGCGCCGGTGCGGGTCGGCCTCGTCGACGACCAGCCCGACCTTCAGCGCGTAGCCGAGCGGGGTGCGGAACAGGAGGGTCGCGGAGCTGCCGACGAGCCCGTCGACCGGGGCCACGTCGCGCGTGCGCAGGCGCGGCCACCACACCGGCCAGGTGAGCTCCGGGTCGGCGAGGACCTCCCAGCAGCGTGCGAGCGGAGCCCCCACGCGCCAGCGGGACGACAGCACGTAGCCGCGACGACGCACGCGGCCGAGTCTAGGCTCGGGGGCGATGAGCACCGCACCCGACGCCACGCCGGTCACCACCGGTGTGGCCGGACGGTGGCGGCGGCTCGTCACGTGGCGGCGCGTGGCCGTGGTCGCGGCGGGCCTGCTGGTCGCCCTGGTGGTCGGGGTGACGACGGCGACCGTCGAGGGGAGCCTGGGCCCGCACGAGGCCCGCTACGACGTCACGACGGACGACACGGTGACGATCGACCTCGGTCCCGTCGGGACGCTGCAGATCGACTCGCCGCTGCCGCTGACGCTCGGGCTGCGCGTCACGGTGCAGGAGATCCCGGCCGCGGTGACGGAGCTCGACCAGGCGACGACGCTCCAGGCGCTGTCGGGCGACCTGCGTAGCTACGTGGCGTTCTTCTCCGCGCCGCAGTCGACGGTCGAGGACGTGGCCCGCTCGCTCGTCACGGATGCGCTCGAGCGTGCGGCGCTGACGTTCGGCCTGCTCACGGCCGTGTGGTGGCTGGCCCGGTGGGCCCTCGGGCCGGTGCGGCGCACGGAGCTGGCCGCGTCGCTCGCCCCGCACACGCGCGTGATCGCGGGCGGGGTCGCGGTGGTCGTGGTCGGCGGGACCGTCCTGACCGCGTCGGTGGGCGAGCGGGACCAGCCGGTCACGTCGCGCCCTGCCTCGGCGGTGTTCGACGGCACGCCGCTCGCGGGCGCCCGGGTCACGGGACGCCTCGGCGGCGTCATCGACACGTACGGGGGCTACGTCGTCGACGCGTACCGCGAGAACACGGCGTTCTACGCGCGTGCGAACACGTCGCTCGAGGACGCGTGGGACGTGACGCAGCCGGTCGTCGACGCGCAGGACGAGCGTGCCCGCGCCACGCCGACGGCGTCGGGCAGCCCGGGTCCGACGCAGGACGCGGCGGAGGACGTCGAGCCGGTCGTCCTGCTGGTCGTGTCGGACCTGCACTGCAACGTGGGGATGGCGTCGCTGCTCACGACGGCCGCGCGCCGCGCCGGTGCGGACGTCGTGCTCGACGCGGGGGACACGACGATGAACGGGACGGGCGTCGAGCAGTACTGCGTGACGACGTTCGCCCGTGCCGTGCCGGACGGCGTCGAGCTGGTGACGTCGCCGGGCAACCACGACTCGGCGGAGACGACGGCGATGTACGCGCGGGCGGGGGCGCGGGTGCTCGACGGCTCGGTCGTCGAGGTCGACGGGATGCGGCTGCTGGGCGACCACGACCCCGCGCAGACCCGGATCGGCTCGGGCACGACGGCGGGCACCGAGTCGGCGCAGGACGTGGCCGAGCGCCTCGCGGCGACCGCGTGCGACGACGATGACGGCGTCGACCTGCTGCTGATCCACACGCCGCGCGTGGGGCTGCCGGCGCTGACGGACGGCTGCGTGCCGGCGCAGGTGTCGGGGCACATGCACCAGCGGATCGGGCCGTCGGTCGTCGGCGAGGGCGTGCAGTACGTGAGCTCGAGCACGGCGGGCGCGACGCTCGGCCAGCCGACGGTGGGGCCGCTCAACGGCACGGCGGAGATGACGGTGCTGCGCTGGGACCCGCGGGAGCGCCGGATCGTCGACTACCAGCTGGTGCAGGTCCGTCCGGACGCGAGCGCGTCGGTGAGCCCGCGGCTGCAGTGGCCGGAGCCCCGCCCGGCGCAGCCGTCCCGCGGCGGCGGGAATCACCCTTCACCGATGTGACCTCCGTCACCTAAGGTGGGCCTCGCGAGTGGGGCCATGGTCGTGGCACACCGCCTCCCCTCGCACTCGACCGCTCGTGCGGTGAGGGGGGATGGCGTGGAGCAGCGGGACGGGCGCGCGACGGTGCGCGCACCGAGGTCCGGCCGGTGGGTCGCGACGGTCGTGGCCGTCGTGCTCGCGGTCGTGGGCACCCTCCTCGCGGGCGTGCTGCCTGCCGCGGCGTCGTCGGGCGAGGACCGGCTGCGCGCGGGGGAGACCCTCGGGTCGGGGCAGGCGCTGGTGTCGGCGGACGGCTCGCAGACGTTCGTCGTCCAGCCTGACGGCGACCTCGGGCTGTTCGACGCGGACGGTGCGGTCCGCTGGACGGCCGGTGCCACGGTCGCGGGAGCCGCGCTGTCCGTCACCGCGGACGGCGACGTGACGCTCGTCGGGCCCGACGGCACGACCGTCTGGAGCACGGGCACGGCGGGCGCCCCCGGCGCCGCGCTCGCCGTGCGGGACGACGGCGACGTGGTCGTCGAGGGGCCCGACGGCGTGGTGCTCTGGGAGTCGGGCACGGCGACCCTCCCGTCGATCCTGCCGCCCGGCGGCGAGCTCGGACCGGGCGACGCGCTGTCCTCGCCCGACGGTCGGCACACGCTCCTCGTGCTCGACGACGGCGACGTCGTCCTGCTGGGGCCCGACGCGTCGACCCGCTGGTCGACCGACACGCACGAGCCCGGCTCGACGCTGCGGATGCGCGACGACGGCAACCTCGTCGTCACCGACCCCGACGGCCGGCGCCCGTGGCGCAGCAAGACGGCCGGCCACCCGGGCGCGTCGCTCGTGGTCCAGGACGACGGCGCGCTGGTGCTCTACGACGCCGACGGCACGGCCCTGTGGACGTCGCAGAGCGCGATCGGCCCGGCGGTCCTCGCGCCCGGCGCGGCCCTCGCGACCGGCGCCGAGCTCGGCTCGCCCGACGGGCGGCTGCGGCTGCGGCTCGACGAGGCGGGGCTCGCCCTGACGTACGACGAGCAGCCCGTCTGGTCGGCGCCGCTCGCGTCGCCCCCGGGCGCCGGTGCGCGGCTCGTCGCGCAGGACGACGGCAACCTCGTGCTCCTCACCGCGGACGGCACGGTGGCGTGGGCGACGGGGACCGCGGGCGGACCCGGCGCGGGCCTGCGGATGGAGGACGGGGCGGTCCTGCTGCTCGCGTCGACCGGCCAGGAGCTGTGGCGCGTCGACGCGCCCGCCGAGCTGCTCGTGCGCCGCACCGAGCTCGCGACGGACTGCACGACGGTCGACGCCCCGATCCCGCTCGCCGACACCGTGGTCTCCTCGACCGGCGTCCGGGTGCACCCGTGCCTCGCGGCCGCGGTCGACAGCCTGCTCCTCGCAGCCCGGGCGGACGGCGTCGACCTGCACGCGTGGGGCTGGCGCAGCGCCGAGCAGCAGGTCGCGCTGCGGGCCAAGAACTGCCGGGCGTCGTCGTCCGGCGAGTCGGTCGTGTGCCACCCGCCGACGGCTCCGCCCGGGACGTCGCGGCACGAGCGCGGGCTCGCGCTCGACCTCACGGTCGACGGCCGCGTCGTGCAGCGCGACTCGGTCGCGTACGCGTGGCTCGTCGAGCACGCCCCCGCGTACGGGCTGACGAACCTGCCGAGCGAGGCGTGGCACTGGAGCGTCGACGGGTGGTGACGAGGTGATGACGTCCCGGGGCTCGGGCCCGGGCCGCCTACGCTGGTCGCCGTGAGCACCCAGCCGACCACGCCCCCGCTGACCGCGGTGACGCAGGACTACCTCAAGGTGGTGTGGTCGGCCCAGGAGTGGTCGTCGCAGCCGGTGACGACCAAGCTCCTCGCGTCCCGCCTGGGGGTCGGCGCGTCGACCGTCTCGGAGACGGTGCGGAGGCTGGCCGACGCGGGCTACGTCACGCACCAGCCCTACGGCGCCGTCGAGCTGACGGCGGAGGGGCGCCGGCACGCGCTCGCGATGGTGCGCCGGCACCGGCTCATCGAGACCTTCCTCGTCGAGGTGCTCGGGTACGGCTGGGACGAGGTCCACGACGAGGCGGAGGTCCTCGAGCACGCGGTGTCGGACGCGTTCGTCGCGCGCATCGACGCGCAGCTCGGGCACCCGCGCCGGGACCCGCACGGCGACCCGATCCCGGGCCCGGACGGTTCCGTGGACGCCCCGGCGGCGCGCGTGCTGTGGGAGGCCGAGCCGGGGTCCTGGTCGGTCGCGCGGATCTCCGACGCCGACCCGGAGCTGCTGCGGTACCTGGAGACGGTGCGGCTGGTCCTCGACGCGCCCGTGCAGGTCGTGGAGCGGCGCACGGTCGCGGGCGTCGTCGCGGTGCGCGCGGGCGAGGGGGCCGACGCGGCGTCGGTCGACCTGGGCGAGGTCGCGGCGCGCGCGATCTGGCTCGTGCCGCGCGGCTGACGCGTCGCGGGGTCGTGCCGTAGGCTCGACCCATCCCCGGAGCTGACGACGGCGTGACTCCGCATCCTTGTCGAATCGATTCGTGCCGGAGGACCGCCGTGGTCACCCTGACGCCCGCGCGCACGCGCGCCGCGCTCTTCGCCCTCGCACTCGGCGGCTTCGGGATCGGGACCACCGAGTTCGCGACGATGGGCCTCCTGCCCGAGATCGCGACCGACCTCGACGTGTCGATCCCCGTCGCCGGGCACGCCATCACCGCCTACGCGCTCGGCGTCGTCGTCGGCGCCCCCACGCTCGCGGCGCTCGGCGCCCGCCTCGACCGTCGCCGGCTCCTGCTGCTGCTCATGGTCGCGTTCACCGTCGGCAACGTGCTCTCCGCGTTCGCGCCGACCGCCGAGACGCTCGTCCTCGCGCGGTTCGTCGCCGGGCTCCCGCACGGCGCGTTCTTCGGCGTCGGCGCCGTCATGGGGACCGCCGTCGTCGGTCCCGAGCGCCGCGGCCAGGCCGTCGCGTCGATGATGGCCGGCCTCACCGTCGCGTGCGCCGTCGGCGTCCCGCTCAGCGCCATCGTCGGGCAGGCCGTCGGCTGGCGCTGGGCGTTCGTCGGCGTCGGCGTCCTCGGCCTCGCGACGCTCGCCGCGCTGCGCGCGTGGACGCCGGGCCTCCCGCCCCTGCCGGGCGCGACCGTCCGCACCGAGCTCGCCGCGCTGCGCAACCGCCGGCTCTGGATCGCGTTCGCGGCCGGTGCCGTCGGCTTCGGCGGGATGTTCGCCGTCTACTCCTACGTCAAGCCGCTGCTCACCGAGGTGACCGGCCTCGACGTCGGGCTCGTGCCGCTGGTCCTCGCCCTGTACGGCGTCGGGATGACCGTCGGCACGCTGCTCGGCGGCCGGCTCGCCGACCGGTCCGTGCTCGGCACGGTCGTCGGCGGCATGGTCGCCACGATCGTCGTGCTCGTCGTCATCGCGCTCGTCGGCGCCTGGCCCGTGCCCGCCGTGCTGTCGATCGTCCTGCTCGGCGTGACCTCGCAGGTGCTCGGGCTCGCGCTGCAGACCCGCCTCATGGACGTCTCGCCCGCCGCGCCGTCGCTCGGGGCCGCGCTGTGCCACTCGGCGCTCAACCTCGGCAACGCCGCGGGCGCGTTCTTCGGCGGCCTCGTCATCGACGCCGGCCTCGGCTACCTCGCGCCCGCCTGGGTCGGCGCGGGCCTCACGGCCGCCGGGCTGCTCGTCGTCCTCACCGTCGGACGGTCCGCACCGCCCGCCGCGGAACCAGCGGACGCCTCAGCGCCGGCGACGGGTGCCGAAGAGGGTGCGCGTGATCTCGCGCCCCAGCTGAGTGCCCGCTGACCGCAGGAACGAGTCCAGCGGGTCGCTCGACCGGCGCGACGTGCTGCGCCCCGCCCCCGAGCGCCGCGCCGCCTCCCGGTCGCGCCGCTCGGCCTCCCGCTCGGCCGCCGCGCGCTCCTTCTCCGCGGCCGCGCGCTCCTTCTCCTGCGCGGCGCGCTCCTGCTCCGCCTCCCGCTCGGCCTCCGCGCGGTCCAGGCGCGCGGTGAGCAGCTCGGCCGCCGACTCGCGGTCGACCGTCACGCCGTAGCGGGCGTTCGACGGCGACGCCGCGACGAGCCGCTCGACCTCCGACGCCGGTGCCGCGTCCATCGAGGCCCGCGGGGCCAGCAGGCGCGTCCACGCGACCGGCGTCGGGGCACCCCGCTCGCCGAGCACCGTCACGACCGCCTCGCCCGTCGCGAGGTCCTGCAGCACCCGCTCCAGGTCGTACGACGACGTCGGGTAGGTGCGCGCCGCGGCCCGCAGCGCCTTCGCGTCGTCCGGGGTGAACGCCCGCAGCGCGTGCTGCACCCGGCTGCCGAGCTGGCCGAGCACGTCCGTCGGGACGTCCTTCGGGCTCTGCGTGACGAACACGATCCCGACGCCCTTCGACCGGATCAGCCGCACGGTGCGGACGACCTGGGCCAGGAAGTCGTCGGACGCGTCGGCGAACAGCAGGTGCGCCTCGTCGAAGAAGAACACCAGCCGCGGCTTGTCCGGGTCGCCGACCTCGGGCAGCACCTCGAACAGCTCGGCGAGGAGCCACATGAGGAACGTCGAGAACAGCGCCGGCCGGTCCTGCACGCCCGGGAGCTCCAGCGCGGAGACCACCCCGCGCCCGTCCGCCGCGGTCCGCAGCAGGTCCTGCGCCTCGAACGCCGGCTCCCCGAAGAACGCGTCCGCGCCCTGACCCTGCAGCGCCACGATCTCCCGCAGGATCACGCCCGCCGTCGCCGACGACAGACCCCCGATGCCCTTGAGCTCGACCTTGCCCTCGTCCGACGTCAGCCACTGCAGGGTCGCGCGCAGGTCGGCCAGGTCGAGCAGCGCCAGCCCTTGCTGGTCCGCCCAGTGGAAGACCAGCCCGAGGCTCGACTCCTGCGTCGCGTTGAGCCCGAGCACCTTCGCGAGCAGCAGCGGCCCGAAGTCCGTCACCGTCGTCCGCACGGGGACGCCCGCGCCGATCCCGCCCAGCGCGTACAGCTCGACCGGGAACGCGGCCGGCGACCAGTCCTGGCCGAGGCTCCGGGTGCGCTCCGTCAGGCGCTCCGACGCCGTCCCCGGCACCGCCAGGCCCGTGAGGTCGCCCTTGACGTCCGCGACGAACGTCGGGACGCCCGCGGCCGAGAGCTGCTCGGCCATGAGCTGCAGCGTGCGCGTCTTGCCGGTGCCGGTCGCCCCGGCCACGAGCGCGTGCCGGTTGAGCAGGCCGAGCGGGACGCCGACGCGCGCCGACGGCACCGGGGCGCCGTCCTCCACGAGCACCCCGAGGTCGAGCGTCGCACCGGCGAACGCGTACCCCTCGCGCACCGTGCGGACCCGCTCGGGCTCGTCCGGGGCGGGCGCGTCGGGCGGCGTGACCGTCCCCGCGGCGCTCGCCGCCCCCGCGGTCGAGGCCCGGGCCGCGGCCAGCTCCGCGGCGAGGGCGGCCGCCCTCGCGCGCGCCGCCTCGGCCTCCAGGTGTGCGGCCTCGGCGGCCGCCTGCGCCGCCGCGGCCTCGAGCCGGGCGAGCCGGGCGTCGTCGCCCGGGGGAGTCCCCGTCATGCCGCGATCGTAGGAGCGCGTGCAGACCGCCGCAGGCTGGGGGACGGTGTGTGCGGGGGCCGTGGCCCCGCCGGTAAACTCCTCGGGTGACGTCGCAGGACACCTCCGCCCCCGCCCCGGCCCCCTCGTCCGACGAGGTGCCCTTCCGGTACACCGCCGCCCTCGCGCAGGAGATCGAGCTCCGCTGGCAGGACGAGTGGCAGCGCCGCGGGACCTTCTACGCCGCGAACCCGGTCGGCGACCTCACCGACGGGGACGGTGCGCTCGCGGACCCGTCGCGGCGGTCGTTCTTCGTCATGGACATGTTCCCGTACCCCTCGGGCGCGGGCCTGCACGTCGGCCACCCCCTCGGCTACATCGCGACCGACGTCGTCGCGCGCTTCCGCCGCATGCAGGGCGACAACGTGCTGCACGCCCTGGGCTTCGACGCGTTCGGCCTGCCCGCCGAGCAGTACGCCGTCGAGACGGGCCAGCACCCGCGCACGACGACCGAGGCGAACATCGAGATCATGCAGCGCCAGCTGCGCCGGCTCGGCCTCGCGCACGACGCCCGCCGGTCGTTCGCGACGATCGACCCCGACTACGTCCGCTGGACGCAGTGGATCTTCCTGCAGATCTTCGAGTCCTGGTACGACGCCGACGCCGTGCGCCCCGACGGCGGCCGCGGCGCCGCCCGACCCGTCACCGAGCTCGTCGCGGCGTACGAGGCCGGACGCCCGCTGCCCACGGGCGTCGACGGCGTGGCCGACGGAGCGACGTGGGCCGACCTGGACGCCGTCGCACGGCGCCGCGTGCTCGACTCGCAGCGCCTGGCCTACGTCTCGGAGACGCCGGTCAACTGGTGCCCGGGCCTCGGCACCGTCCTCGCGAACGAGGAGGTCACGGCCGACGGCCGCTCCGAGCGCGGCAACTTCCCGGTGTTCCAGCGCAGCCTGCGGCAGTGGAACATGCGGATCACCGCCTACGCCGACCGCCTCGCGGACGACCTCGACCACATCGACTGGCCCGACAAGGTCACGGCGATGCAGCGCAACTGGATCGGCCGCTCGACGGGCGCGCGCGTCCGGTTCGCCGTGCAGGGCGGCAGCGAGGTCGAGGTCTTCACGACCCGCCCCGACACGCTGTTCGGCGCCACGTTCGTCGTCGTCGCCCCCGAGCACCCGCTGCTCGACGAGGTCCCGGCCGAGTGGCCCGACGGCACGCACGGCGCCTGGACGGGCGGTCACCGCACGCCCGCCGACGCCGTCGCGTCGTACCGCAAGGAGTCCGCCGCCAAGACCGCGGTCGAGCGTCAGGCCGACGCCGGCCGCAAGACGGGCGTCTTCACCGGCCACCTGGCGGCGAACCCCGTCAACGGCGAGCTGCTGCCCGTGTTCACCGCCGACTACGTCCTCATGGGCTACGGCACGGGCGCGATCATGGCCGTCCCCGGGGGCGACGAGCGCGACTACGCGTTCGCCCAGGCCTTCGAGCTGCCCGTCGTCTACACGATCGACGCGCCCGAGGGCACCCCGGACGGCGCGCGCACGGGCGACGGCGTCGCGATCAACTCCGCGAACGACGAGATCAGCCTCGACGGCCTGCCCGTCGCCGAGGCGAAGGCCGCGATCATCGCGTGGCTCGAGCAGCACGGCGTGGGCGAGGGCACCGTCAACTACCGCCTGCGCGACTGGCTGTTCAGCCGGCAGCGGTACTGGGGCGAGCCTTTCCCGATCGTCTACGACGAGCACGACCTGCCGATCGCGCTGCCCGCCGACACGCTGCCCGTCGACCTGCCCGAGGTGCCCGACTACGCGCCGCGCACCTTCGCCGCCGACGACGCGCACTCGTCGCCCGAGCCCCCGCTGGGCCGCAACGACGACTGGGTGCACGTCACGCTCGACCTCGGCGACGGCCCGAAGCAGTACCGCCGCGACACCAACACCATGCCCAACTGGGCCGGGTCCTGCTGGTACTACCTGCGCTACCTCGACCCGACGAACGACGACGTCCTCGTCGACCCCGCGCTCGAGCGGTACTGGATGGGCCCGGGCCACGGCGCGCAGGCGCAGGACTCCGTCGGCGGCGTCGACCTGTACGTCGGTGGCGTCGAGCACGCCGTGCTGCACCTGCTGTACGCCCGGTTCTGGCACAAGGTGCTGTTCGACCTCGGTCACGTGTCGAGCGCCGAGCCGTTCCACAAGCTCTTCAACCAGGGCTACATCCAGGCCGACGTCTTCCGGGACGAGCGCCTCGTCGCCGTGCCCGCCGCCGAGGTCGTGGAGGACGCCGCGTCCGCCACCGGCTTCACGTGGCAGGACCAGCCCGTCACGCGCGAGTACGGGAAGATGGGCAAGTCCCTGAAGAACGCCGTGACGCCCGACGAGATGTACGCCGAGTACGGTGCCGACACGCTGCGCGTCTACGAGATGTCGATGGGTCCGCTCGACCAGTCGCGCCCGTGGGAGACCCGCGCGGTCGTCGGGTCGCAGCGGTACCTGCAGCGGCTGTGGCGCAACGTCGTCGACGAGACGACCGGTGCCCTGCTCGTCACGGACGAGGCCCCGTCGGCCGAGACGCTGCGCGTCCTGCACCGCACGATCGCCGACGTCACCGCGGACATGGAGGCCATGCGCCTCAACACCGCGATCGCCAAGCTCATCGTGCTCAACAACCACCTGACGACGTTGCCCGCCGCCCCGCGGGCCGCCGTCGAGGCGCTCGTCCTCATGACCGCGCCCGTCGCCCCGCACGTCGCCGAGGAGCTGTGGCAGCGCCTCGGGCACGACCGGTCGCTCGCCCACGAGCCGTTCCCGGTCGCCGACCCGGTGTTCCTCGTCGAGGAGACCGTCACGTGCGTCCTGCAGGTGCAGGGCAAGGTGCGCGGTCGCGTCGAGGTGCCGCTCGACGTCACCGACGAGGCGCTGACCGCGCTCGCGCTCGCCGACGAGGGCGTCCAGCGCACCCTCGCCGGCCGCGACGTGCGCACCGTCATCGTGCGGGCGCCGCGCCTCGTCAACGTGGTGCCCGCCTGAGCGGGACGCACGGGCGGCGCGGCGGCGTCCGCCCGCACGTCGCGGTCGTCACCGACTCGACGGCCGTGCTCGCACCCGCCGACGTGGCGCGGTGGGGGATCGGCGTCGTGCCGCTCGACGTCGTCGTCGACGGCACGCGCCACGCCGAGGGCGTCGACCTCGGCCCCGCCGAGCTGCTCGCGGCGCTCGGTCGCGGCGCCCGCGTGAGCACGTCGCAGCCCCCGCCCGCCGCGTTCGCCGCCGCCTACCAGCAGGCCGTCGCCGACGGTGCGCAGGAGATCGTGTCCGTCCACCTCTCCGGCGGCCTGTCCGGGACCGTGCAGGCGGCCCGGCTCGCCGCCGCCACGGTGCCCGTCCCCGTGCACGTCGTCGACTCGGGCACCGCCGGCATGGCGCTCGGCTTCGCCGTCCTCGCCGCCGCGCGCGCCGCCCGCGGACCGGCCGACGAGCCAGAGGCGCCCCGCGGGGGGCTGCGCGCCTGGTGGAGCCGCCGGCAGGCACCCCACCCCGCCCTGCCCACCGGCACGCAGGTCGCCGACGTCGCCCGCGGCGTGGCGGCGTCCAGCCGTGTCTGGTTCCTCGTCGACTCGCTCGACCACCTGCGCCGCGGCGGCCGGCTCAGTGCGACCGCCGCCGCCCTCGGCACCGTCCTCGGGCTGCGGCCCATCCTCACGATCCGCGACGGCTCCGTCGTCGTCGTCGAGAAGGTCCGCACGCGCCGCGCCGCGCGCGACCGGCTGGAGGCCCTCGCCGTCGCCGACGTCGCGCACCGCTCTGCGGCCCGGGTCGCCGTGCACCACCTGCAGCAGCCCGACGTCGCCGCGGCGGTGGCCGCGCAGATCGAGGCGTGGGGCGCGCAGCGGGTCGTCGAGTCCGTCACCTGCGACGCGGGCGCCGTGCTCGCGGCCCACGTCGGCCCGGGCCTCATCGCGGTCGTCGTCACCGACGCCTGACGAGGCGCTCCCCGCCGAGGCGGGGCGCGCCGCGGCCCCACGACCGTCGAGGCCAGGTCGCTCGACCGCTCGTCGCGTGGCGGGCTCGGTCGTAGGGCGGCGCGGGCGGACGACGCGTTCGGCCCCGCGAAGGCGCGACGCGCGACGGAGTGCGACCGTGGCGGGGCCCGACGCAATGGCGGCGTGCGACCGTGTGGCGGCCCCACGGATGGCGGGGTTCGACCGCGCCCTTGCTCGGTCGCTCGGTCGCTCGCTCGCCCCACGAGGCGTCCACAGCCCGTCGACAAGAGGTGGACGTCCACGGAGGGTCGGCGACGGCGGTCCCCGCGGCTGGTCCCGTCCTTAGCGTCGCGGTGTGCACCCTCCCGAGCGCTCGCCCCGACGACGCCTCGACGACGTCGCCCGCGGCGCGACGCCCCCGAGCCCGCGCTGGACGCCGCCCGCGCACCTCCGCCCGGCCGCGGCACCGCACTCGGCGCGCACGAGCGCCGACGCCGCTGCCCACCCCTCGGACCCTGCCGGACACGTGCGAGCCGTACCTGACGTCCAGCGCCGCCAGGAGCACGGTCGCACCGACGCACCGTTGCGCCTCCCGGCGTCGGCATCGTCCATCGACGCCGACGCGCAGGACGGGTTCGCGGCAGGCAGCGGCCCGTCGCTCCACGACGAGCGGACGCTCGCAGCGGTGCGCGACGGGTACGTCGCGACGTACGGCTCGCCCCTCGACCTCGACGCCGCCGACGCGGGCCCGCGCCCCGTGCGCGCCCTGCGGGTGCGCTGGGCGGTGTCGTGGCAGCTCGCCGTCACCGCTGCCCTGGTCCTGCTGCTGGCCGCCGGGGCGGTCGCCCTCCGGGTGGGCGCGCGGGCGAGCGGACCGCCCGTAACGTTCCCCGAGCCGTCGGGCCCGGCGACCACGGCCTCCCCGGTGCCGGGCGGTCCGTCGGAACCGGCGGGTCTCGGCCTCGACAGCGGCAGCGGCGCCACCCCCGACGGTGCGGCGGCCGGGCAGGACGGCTCGCTCGCCGGCACCGCCGCGCACGCGGACGCGGACGGCGGAGTGGTCGTCCATGTCGCGGGCGCTGTCGCGTCACCAGGGGTCGTCCGGCTCGCGGCGGGCTCGCGGGTCCTCGACGCGCTCACGGCCGCGGGTGGCGCGGCGCCCGACGCCGACCTCACGCTGCTCAACCTCGCCCGGGTCCTCGTCGACGGCGAGCAGGTGCTGGTCAGCCGACCGGGCGATGTGCCGGCCGCGGCGGCGGTCCCGGCAGGCACCCCCGACGCCGCGGCTCCGGGCACGCCGGTCGACCTCAACACGGCCGACGCGGCAGCACTCGACGCCCTTCCCGGCATCGGTCCGGTGCTCGCTCAGCGCATCGTCGAGCACCGCTCCGAGCGCCCGTTCGGCTCGGTCGACGAGCTCGCCGACGTCCGCGGCATCGGCCCGACCGCGCTCGAGCGCCTGCGCGACCTGGTGCGCGTGTGACCCGCCGTTCCCGCCGCCCACGCCCTGCCTCCTCCGGCGACTCGACTGCCGACGGCGGCAGAGTCGGGCACGGCTCGCCGTCGGTCCCCGGCAGCAGGGCGGTCGGCCCCACCCACCGCGAGGCCCTGCTGTCAGCCGCCGAAGCGAGGGCGGTCGGGCACGTCGAGCACCCTGTCTCGCCGCCGGCCGCAGGCAGGAGAGCGGTGACGTCCTGCGTACGGTCGGACGTCCTCGCGGACCCGATGCCCGCGCCGGGCACGGCGCCGTCGTCGACGCTCGACCTCCGGCTGCTGGTCCCCGCCGTCGTCGCCTGGCTCACCGCGTGCGTCGTCGTCCGGCTGTCGCCGGTGAGCGCCACCGCGTCCGCGCTCACGTGCCTCGGACTCGCCGGCGTCGGCCTCGCGGTCGCCCGTCACACGGCCGGGCGCAGGATGTCGCCCCGCTCGGCCGCCGTCGAGACCGGTGCGTGGCAGGTCGGCGACGTCAGGAGGCGGACCCCGACGGCTTCGTCCCGGACCGGGACCGGCCGCCGGCGGTCCCGGTCCGGTGCGTCGAGCACCGGGATCGGAGCGCGACGGACCGGCTCGTACGGGGATCGCCTGCCCGCTGTGCTCGCGTCCGGCGGCCTCGCGCTCGTCGTCGCGGCGGCGGTCCTCGGTGCCGGGGCCGCGCAGGTCGCCGCGCGATCCCGCGGCCCGCTGGCAGCGGTGGCGTCGGCCGAGGAGCCGTCGACCGTCACGGTGTCGGGGTCGGTCGCCGAGCGCGCGACGCTCCTCGCTCCCTCCTGGCCCGGCGCTCCGCCACGTGCGCGCGTCGTGCTCGAGGTCGACGCGGTCGAGCAGGGTCGACGGTCGCCCGCCGCCACGCCCGAACCGGCGTCCGACCCGGCGTCCGACCCGGTGTCAGACCCGGCGTCCGACGGAGCGGCGCGGGGGGTCGGCGGCCAGCCCGTCGTGGTCCTCGGGCCCGCTGCGTGGACGGGCGTCGAGGTCGGGGCGAGAGTCGCCGTGACGGGACGCGCCGTCGTCGCGCCGCCGGGTGACCGGGCGACGGCGCTCCTCACGACGACGGACGTCCCTCGACCCCTCGCACCGCCACCTCCGTGGCTCGCCGCCGCGGGCTCGGTGCGCCAGGTGGTCGTCCGGCAGGCGGCGATGCTCCCCGGCGATGCGGCCGCCCTGCTGCCGGGCGTGACGGTCGGTGACACGAGCGGCGTCCCGGACGACCTGCGCGACGCCATGCGCGCCTCGGGCCTGGCCCACCTCACGGCCGTGTCAGGCGCGCACTTCGCGCTGCTGACGACGCTCGTCCTGGCCGGCGCTGCGACCGCGCGGCTCCCGCGGCTCCTGCGCGCCGGCGCGGTCGTCGCGGTCGGCGCGGGCCTGGTCCTCGTGGTGGGCCCGTCACCGAGCGTGCTGCGCGCCGCGGTGATGGGGCTCGTCGGGGCCGCGGCGCTCCTGGTGGGGCGACGGAGCCGCTCCCCGGCCGCGCTCGCGGCCGCGGTGGTCGTCCTGCTGCTCGTCGACCCGTGGCTCGCGACCGAGCTGGGGTTCGTCCTGTCGGTCGCGGCGACCGCGGGGCTCGTCCTGCTCGGCGTGCCGCTCGCCGAGCGATGGCGCGGAGCCCTGCCGCACACCGTCGCGACGGCCCTCGCCGCACCCGTCGCCGCGCAGGTCGTGTGCGCGCCCGCGCTCCTGGCGGCGTCGCCGGCCGTCGCGCTCCTCGCGGTCCCGGCGAACCTCGTCGCAGCCCCGGCCGTCGCACCGGCCACGGTGCTCGGACTCGCGGGCGCTCTCGTGGGGTCGTGGTGGCCGGCGCTCGGTCACGTGCTCGCCCACCTCGCCGGCGCCGCGTGCTGGTGGATCGGCGCCGTCGCCCGCACTGCCGCCGGCGTGCCGGGCACCCAGGTCGCGTGGGCGCCGGGCCTGCTCGGCATGCTGCTCCTCGCGGCGGCGGGCACGGCCACCGCCCGCCTGCTCTGGCCAGGACGCCCCGCGCGACGGCGCACCGGGTGGGGGAGCGGGTGACCTTCTTCGCTACCCGCACGGCGGGCCGGAGCCCGACGGCCGGGGCCCGCACGGGGCGACTCTCGGGACCGGCACGACGAGACCGAAGCACGATGCGCCAGGCGGAGGGGACGAAGGCGCGACGCTCCCGCCGGAGAGGCGGTGCTGTCGGTCGGGTCTGGCAGGCTGGGCCGGTGCCTCCCGCTCCCCGCCGCAGCTCCTCCCGCTCGTCCGCGCCGGCGGGTCTGTCGTGGGAGGACGTCGAGCCGGCACCGGTGGTGCTCGTCAGCGGTCCCGAGGACGTCCTGGCCGACCGCGCGGTCGACCGCCTGATCTCCCGGGCGCGGGCGACGGACCCCGGGCTCGAGGTCACCCGCCTCGACGCCGTGGACTACACGACCGGCACGCTCGGCGTCGTGACGAGCCCGTCGCTGTTCGCGGAGGACCGGCTGGTCGTCGTGGCCGGGCTGGAGCGGGCGGGCGACGAGCTGTTCGCCGACGTCACCGCCTACGTGGCGGCACCGGCGTCGGACGTCGTGGTGGTGCTCCGGCACGGCGGCGGTCAGCGCGGCAAGAAGCTCCTCGACACGCTGCGCGCGCAGAAGGTGCCGACGGTGGCGTGCGACGCGATCAAGTCGGACGCCGACAAGTCGTCGTTCGTCACGGCCGAGCTGCGACGGGCCGGTCGACGTGCGGACGCGCAGGCCGTCCGTGCGCTGGTCGACGCCGTGGGCAGCGACCTGCGCGAGCTCGCGGCCGCGTGCGCGCAGCTCGTCGCCGACACGAGCGGTCTGATCGGCCCGGACGTCGTCGAGCGGTACTACGGCGGCCGGATCGAGGCGACGGGGTTCCGTGTCGCCGACGCGGCGCTCGCGGGCAACTCCGGGCAGGCCGTGGCGCTCCTGCGGCACGCGCTCGCGACCGGGGTGGACCCGGTGCCGATCGTCGCGGCGCTCGCGGCCAAGCTGCGCGTCCTGGCGAAGGTCGCGGCGGTGCGCGGTCGGGGGACGGCGGCGGTGCGTGAGCTCGGCCTGGCCCCGTGGCAGACGGACCGGGCGCTCGCCGACCTGCGACGCTGGACGCCCGAGGGGCTGGCGGTCGCCATCTCGTCGGTCGCGCAGGCCGACGCCGAGGTCAAGGGCGAGGGCCGCGACGCGCAGTTCGCGGTCGAGCGCGCGGTGCTCCGGATCGCCGCGGCGTCCGGCACCGCCTAGTCAGCGGCACGACGCACAGGGCAGGCTGGACCTCATGACGACCGGGCAGGAGGCGCGGCTGCGTGAGCTCGTGCTGCTCCGGCGCGTCCGGGACCGCATCGACCGCGACTACGCGCAGCCGCTGGACGTCGAGGCGCTCGCGCGCGGCGTCCACCTCTCGGCGGGTCACCTGAGCCGGGAGTTCCGCGCGGCGTACGGGGAGTCGCCGTACAGCTACCTCATGACGCGGCGCATCGAGCGCGCGATGACGTTGCTGCGCCGTGGCGACCTGTCGGTCACCGAGGTGTGCTTCGCGGTCGGCTGCCAGTCGCTCGGGACGTTCAGCACGCGGTTCTCCGAGCTCGTCGGGGTGTCGCCGAGCGTGTACCGGCGGATGTCCGCCGGCGAGGTCGCCGGGCTGCCGAGCTGCGTGGTCAAGCAGGTCACCCGACCGGTCAGGAATCGAGAAGTCTCCCGTACCGTCCGCTGAGTAGCGTGGCCGGCATGGACCTTCTCATCCACTCGACGTTCCTTCCGGCCGACGACCCCGACGCGTCGCTGGCCTTCTACCGTGACGCGCTGGGCTTCGAGATGAGGCTCGACGTGGGCTACGGCACCATGCGCTGGATCACGGTCGGCCCGGTCGGCCAGCCGCAGACCTCGATCGTCCTGCACCCGCCGGCCGTCGACCCCGGCCTCACGGAGGACGAGCGCCGCACGATCGCCGAGATGATGGCGAAGGGCAGCTACGCGAGCATCGTGCTGAGCACGCCCGACGTGGACGCGGTGTTCGAGCAGGTGCAGGCGACGGGCGCGGAGGTCGTGCAGGAGCCGACCGACCAGCCCTACGGCGTGCGGGACTGCGCGTTCCGCGACCCGGCCGGCAACCAGGTGCGGATCAACCAGGTCGCGTGAGGGCGCCGGTCCGGCGCGCCACGGTGCGCCGGACCGCCCCGCGCACGAGGTGTGCGGATCGCCCCGCGCACGAGGTGTGCGGGATCGCCCCGCGTACCCACGCCGCGCCACGCAAGGCCGCTCGCGCGACGCGGGTGCCGACCCCTGGGCCCGGAGCGTCAGAGCAGGAGCGTGACGGCGCGCCCGAGCGAGTCGCCCTGCAGCAGGTCGAACCCCAGCTCGGTGCAGCGCTGCTTGCGCGCGGAGCTCGACACCCGCTCGGCGACGAGCATCGCCCCCTCGCCGCGGGCCGTGTTCGCGAGGCGGCCGTCGTCGGCCTCGAGGTCGCGGCAGTCGACCTTGACGTAGTCGGCGTACGGCAGCATCGCGACCTGGTCGGGGGTGGCGACGAAGTCGTCGAGCGCGATGCGGTAGCCGCCGGAGCGCAGACGCTGCAGACCGGCGAGGACGTCCTGGTCGGCGGCGACGGTCTCCACGACCTCGACGACGAGGCGCTCGGGCACCCGCGGCAGCGGCAGGTCGCTCACGAGGAACGACCGGGTGACGTTGACGAACGCCAGCGTGTCGCCGGGCGGTTCACCGTCGTGGAACAGCGCCGAGAGCACGGCCGTGGTCGCGCCGTCCTGCCGGTCGGCGCTCCACCGGTCGACCTGGGCGGGCCTGCCCAGGGACGAGCGGTAGAGGTACTCGTGGCCGTGCAGCCGGCCGTCGGTCGTCCAGATCGGCTGGCGTGCGACCGGCAGGTGCGAGGGTGCGCTCGGTGACAGAGCGGAAGTCGTCACGCCGGATGAGAGGCGGTCCCGGCGTAGTCATGACGCCACTGACACGACTTCGTGCCGCGACTCACGCTGCGCCTCGGTCTGGCGACGACAGGCGCCTTCCGGCAAAGGCGTGGCCGTGCCGACCGGTCAGTGGCTGACGGGCCGGGCGCCCGCGCGGTCGAGCACGCCGGCGCGCTCGAGCAGGTTGCCCTGGAACAGCGAGAAGCCCAGGTCGCGGGCGTGCCGCAGGGTGTCCGCGTTCTCGACGTACTCGGCGACGAGGAGCGCGCCGTAGGAGCGGGCGAGGTCGACGACCGGGTGACCCTCGACGTCGAGATCGCGGACGTCGATCTTCACGAAGTCGGCGTGGGGGAGCAGGCGGCGCTGGTCGGCGCTCGAGACGAACCCCGGCACGGCGATGCGGAAACCCTCTTCCCGGAGCCTGCGCACACCGGCGAGGACGGCCGAGTCGACCGTGACCGTGTCGGTGATCTCGATGACCAGGCGGTCGGGGCGGCGCGGTACGGCGAGGTCGCCCGTCAGGTAGGCGCGGGGGCAGCGGACGAAGAGCAGGCGGCCGTGGGCCACGTGCTCGAGGTCGGCCCGGCCGAAGGTGGCGCCGAGGACGTGTGCGGTGGCCCGCTCGTGCTGGTACGTGCTCCACGAGTGGGCGGCGTGGGTGTGCTGGTCGGGCGACCGGTACGAGAGCTGGTACGCGAAGGGGCGGCCGTGCGTCGAGAAGATGCCCTGGCGGGCGACGAGCACGGGCTCGCGACCCATCCGGCGCTCCCACTCGGAGCGCAGGGCGTCAGGGATCGCGTCCTCGACGGCTGCTGCGAGCCGAGCGATCCGCCCGTCGACGTCGTCCGGTGTCATGGCATCTATGACACCACAACTCCCGGACTGTGAACCGCCGGATCGCGGGTGGAATTCTGTCCGGTCCGTCGTCACCGCAGAGGAACGCGCGAGCGCGCGCAGAACTTCACCCGCTCTGCTGAATACAGGTGAACGGGAGACAGCACACCGTCCGGGCCGTCATCATTGCGGTGACCACTTCCGCGCGCTGCTTGACAGGAGTACCACCATGCGTCGTCGTCTCACGACCGTCCTCGCGATCGCCACCGTTGCCGTCTCCCTGGGTCTCGGTGCAGGTCCGGCGCTCGCCGAGGAGGGGACCATCACGCCCTTCTCCGGCGGTGCGACCGGCTGCTGCCGCCAGGCCGTCTGACCGTGGCCGGCCCGGGTGCCGTGCCAGGCGCCGCACCCGGGCGGCCCGCCGCTGACCCTTCTCGGTGCCCTCGGTGATCGACTCGACACGTCCGGGGCGCAAGAGGGTGATGCGCTCGGCCGTCGTCACACGTACGATGACTTCCCATGACCACCATTGCTGACCGGGTGCGCGAGGCCCGGCTCGCCGCAGGGCTCTCGCAGACGGCGCTCGCCGGGTCGGCTTTCTCGCCCAGCTACATCTCCCTCATCGAGGCCGGCCACCGCGAGCCCACCGACTCGGCGCTCGCCGTGCTCGCGTCCCGGCTCGGGACGACCCTCGAGTTCCTGCGCCACGGTGAGGACGGGCCCAACGAGGCCCGCACACGTCTCGAGATCGACTACGCACGACTCGACCTGACGCAGGGCGACGCCGCCGGGGCGCTGCGTCGGCTCAAGGCCCTCGACCTGGAGGTCGTGACGCCGTCGATGCGCGTCCTGGCCCTCAGCGAGATGGCCCGCGCCCACGAGGCCGTCGGCGAGCTCGAGGAGTCCGTCGCGATCCTGGAGCCCCTCGTCGCGGACGCGCGGGCGCGCCAGCACCACGTGGAGGCGGCCACACTCACGACCGCCCTCGTCGCGTCCTACCTCGAGGCCGGCGACCTGCACCGCAGCGTCGAGGTCGGTGAGCGCGTGCTGGCCGACCTGGAGGACGCTGACCTGCTCGGCACCGACGAGCAGCTGCGCCTCGCGTCGACCGTCCTGTGGGCGTACGTCGAGCGCGGCGACCTGCTCTACTCGACGCACCGCGCCGCCGAGCTCATCGCCCTCGCCGAGTCGCAGGGCACGCCTCGCGGCCGCGGCAGCGTCTACTGGAACGCGGCCCTCGTCGCCGAGCAGCGCCGCGACTACGAGCTCGCGCAGCGCTACACGGAGCGCGCGCTCGCCCTGCTGTCCGAGGGCGAGCCCGACCGCGACCTGCCGCGTCTGCGGCTCAACTACGCGTGGCTCCTGCTGCGCTCCGAGCCCGCTCAGCCGCGCGAGGCGCTGGACCAGATCGAGCGGGCCGCGCCGGACCTCGCCGTCCTCGGCTCGGAGATCGAGCTCTCCCGCCTCGACGTCGAGCGCTCGCGCGCGCACCTGCTGCTCGGCGACCTCGCGTCGGCCGAGACGTTCGTGCGGGCCGCGCTCGACCGGCTCGGCGAGCCGCCGCGCATCGAGACGGCCATCGCGCAGCTCTCGCTCGGTGACGTGCAGTACGCCCGCGGCGACGTCGACGGTGCGGCGCAGGCGTACCGCTGGGCCGCCGACATGCTCGGCATGATGCAGGCGTCGCGGCAGTCCGCGGCCGCCTGGCGTGACCTCGGGGACCGCTTCCTGCGTCAGGGCGACGCCGCGGCGGCCGCCCAGGCGTTCGACCGCGCGCTGCGCGAAGCAGGCTTCCGGCCGTCCGTCCCGCTCAGCAGCTGGGAGACCTGGTCGCTGACCTGACGGAGCCGGAGACCAGTGAAGGCGTCACCCCGCAGGGGGGGTGACGCCTTCACTGTTGTGCGGGAGCGGCGGCTCCCGGCGTGAGGACGGGCCTCAGAGCGCGGCGACAGCCTTCGCCAGCGCCGACTTCTTGTTGGCGGCCTGGTTGGCGTGGATGACGCCCTTCGAGACGGCCTTGTCGAGCTTGCGCGACGCGGCGACGAGCGCGGTCGACGCGGCGTCCTTGTCGCCACCGGCGACGGCCTCGCGGACACGACGCACGTGCGTCTTCAGCTCCGACTTGACCGCCTTGTTGCGCAGGCGGGCCTTCTCGTTCGTCTTGATGCGCTTGATCTGGGACTTGATGTTGGCCACGTTGTGAGAACTCTCTGGTGTGTTCGCCGAAGCGATCTGACAGGTCGTAGAGGGCGCGCACAGCTCCGGGACTGGGGCGTGGGGATACCCGCGGAGAGGAGCTGGGCTTGTGCCCGCCGACCCGGGCGGACACGCAATTCGCCATCTTACCAGCCGGTCGGGGCACCGTCAGCCGTGCTCATCAGCAGCCCACCTGCAGCCCACCTGCGGCCCACCAACCTCCCACGCGCGTCCCAGCAGCCGGCCGTGGCGTGCGGCTCAGCGCTGCCGTGGGCGGCGACCCGCAGCGACGTCCGCCATGGCGGCCGTCACCGACGCGAACAGGGCGCGGTCGACGGCCGCGCCCTCGCGGCGGACCGCCGAGCGCTCGAGCCGCAGCACCCGGTCGAGGCGCACCTCGCTGGGCCGCCGGCGCGGGTCCCACGCGCCGGTGCCGACGTCCATCCAGACCCGCCCCCACCGCGCCTCGTCGGCGGCGTCGCGGTCGTGGTCCTTGCTCGTCATGGGCAGGGCCAGCAGCGTCCGGCCGTCGCGGCCGACGACCAGCACGGGCCGGTCCTTGCCGCGCGACGCGTCGTCCTCGTACGGGACCCACGCCCACACGACCTCGCCGGGGTCCGGCTCACCGTCGGCGCGCGGCGCGTACTCGACGCGCGGGCCCGTCGTCGGGCCGGCGGGACGGGGTGCGGGCGCCGCCGCGGACCCGCGGGCGGGTCGGCGTCCCGACACGAGCGAACCGAGTCGGCGCAGCGTCGCGCCCAGGCGTCCGGCAGTCGTCACGAGAGCGACCGTAGCGCCCCCGGCGTGGTCCGGCCCGGGCGTCCGGCGCGTAACGCACCGGTGACAACGGAGGTCTACTGTCGCGCCATGGCGGACCTCTTCGACGACTACCCGACGGGGCCGGCCTGGGACGAGATGATCGACCCGGAGACCGGTGGGTCCCGGGCGGCGTACCGGCACCTGCACGCGGCGCTGGCCCAGCTGTCGGCCGGCGAGCTGCGGGCCCGGGCGGACACGCTCGCCCGGTCGTACCTCGCGCAAGGCGTCACGTTTGACTTCGCCGGCGAGGAGCGGCCGTTCCCGCTCGACGTCGTGCCGCGCGTCGTCGCCGGGGCGGAGTGGGAGCACGTCGCGCCCGGTGTGGCGCAGCGCGTGCGGGCCCTCGAGGCGTTCCTCGGCGACGTGTACGGGTCGCAGCGGGCGATCGCCGACGGCGTCGTGCCGCGGTCGGTCGTCGTCTCCTCGGAGCACTTCCACCGGGCGGCCCGGGGCATCCAGCCGCCGAACGGCGTGCGGGTGCACGTGTCCGGGATCGACCTCGTGCGCGACGGGCAGGGCGACTGGCGGGTCCTCGAGGACAACGTGCGCGTGCCGAGCGGCGTCAGCTACGTGCTGTCGAACCGGCGGGCGATGGCGCAGACGTTCCCGGAGCTGTTCGCGGCGCTGCGCATCCGGCCGGTCGCGGACTACCCGCGGCGCCTGCTGGCCGCGCTCACGGCCGCGGCCCCGGCGGGCGTGGACGAGCCGACGGTGGTCGTCCTCACGCCCGGCGTCTACAACTCGGCGTACTTCGAGCACGCGCTGCTCGCGCGGACCATGGGCGTCGAGCTCGTCGAGGGGCGCGACCTGTTCTGCGCGTCGGGACGCGTGTGGATGCGCACGACGCAGGGGCGGCGGCGGGTCGACGTCATCTACCGGCGGGTCGACGACGAGTTCCTCGATCCGGTGGTGTTCCGGTCCGACTCGCTGCTCGGCAGCCCGGGCCTCATGACGTGCGCGCGCAACGGCACGGTGACGCTCGCGAACGCGGTCGGCAACGGGGTCGCGGACGACAAGCTCGTCTACACCTACGTCCCGGACCTGATCCGCTACTACCTCGCGGAGGAGCCGATCCTGCCGAACGTCGACACGTGGCGGCTCGAGGACCCGGCGGCGCTCGAGGAGGTCCTCGACCGGCTCGACGAGCTCGTGGTCAAGCCCGTCGCGGGCTCGGGCGGCAAGGGGCTCGTCGTGGGACCCGCGGCCAGCCGCGCGGAGCTCGCGGAGCTGCGGACGCGGCTCGTCGAGGACCCTCGCGGCTGGATCGCGCAGCCGGTCGTGCAGCTCTCGACTGTCCCGACGCTCGTCGAGGACGGCCTGCGGCCGCGGCACACGGACCTGCGGCCGTTCGCGGTCAACGACGGCGACTCGGTGTGGGTGCTGCCCGGCGGGCTGACGCGGGTCGCGCTTCCCGAGGGGCAGCTCGTCGTGAACTCGTCGCAGGGAGGCGGGTCCAAGGACACGTGGGTGCTCGGTGGGGCGCTGCCGCGCCGCGCGCAGGCGGCCGCCCCCGGGCTGCCCCACCCGGTGCCCGTCGCGACCGCCGTCCCCATCGACGCGAACCCGAGCGACGTGCGGGTGCAGGTCATGCAGCAGCAGCAGGGTCGGGTCGTCGAGGGGGGTGCGCCGTGCTGAGCCGGATCGCCGAGTCGCTGTTCTGGATCGGGCGGTACGTCGAGCGGGCCGACGACACCGCGCGGCTGCTCGACGTCCACGTGCAGATCCTCCTGGAGGACCCGTGGGCCGAGGAGGACCTCGCGTGCCGGTCGCTGCTGTCCGTCATGGACCGGCCGGCGCCGCCGCCGCACGTCGAGGTCGGCCGCGACCACGTGCTCGACATGCTCGCCTACGACCGGTTCGCGCCGTCGTCGATCGCGGGGTCGCTCGTCGCGGCGCGCGAGAACGCCCGGCGTGCGCGGGAGATCATCTCGACCGAGCTGTGGGAGTGCCTCAACACGACCTGGAACCAGCTGCCCGCGCACATGCGGCCCGCCCGGCCGCACGACTACTTCACGTGGGTGCGGGAGCGCGCTGCCGTCGTCGCCGGGATCATGGACTCCGCGACGTCGCGCGACGAGACGTGGGCGTTCATGGTCCTCGGGCGGTCGATCGAGCGTGCGGACATGACGGCGCGGCTGCTGACGACGCGTGCGCTCGCGGGCTCCGCCGGTCCCGGCTGGACGACGCTGCTGCGCTCGTGCGGTGCGCACGAGGCGTTCCTGCGGACGTACCGCGGCACCGCCTCCGACGAGCGCGCGGCGGGCTTCCTGCTGCTCGACCGGCTGTTCCCGCGGTCGATCGTGTTCGCGCTCAACCAGGCGGAGGAGTGCCTCGCGGCGCTCGAGCCGGTGACCGACCGGGCGACCGTGGACGACGCCCGGCGGCACATCGGCTTCGTCCGGACCAACCTGGAGTACCGGCCGCTGACCGAGGTGCTCGACGCGCTGCCGAAGGAGATGGAGCAGGTCCAGCGGGCCTGCACCGCGGCGTCCGACGCGATCCGCGGGCGGTACTTCCCGTCCGCGTCGGCGACGACGTGGGTCGGCGAGGCGCTCTAGTGGAGGAGAAGTCGTGAGCAGGCTGCGGGTGGTGCACACCTCCACGTTCCGGTACTCGGGACCGGTGGCGGCGTCGTACAACGAGGCGCGGATGACACCGCTGTCGCAGGTGGGCCAGACGGTGCTGGAGTCGCGCGTGGACGTGCACCCGCACACGTGGTGGCACGAGTACCGCGACTACTGGGGGAGCGCGGTGACGGCGTTCGAGGTCCTCGCGCCGCACGAGTCGCTCGTCATCACGGCGGAGCACGTCGTCGAGGTCGCGGAGCGGGCGCCCGTGCGCGCCCCCGTGGGCTGGGACACGCTGCGCGGCGTCGAGCTGCGGGACCGGCTCGCGGAGTTCCTCGCCGACACCGCGACGACCGAGCCGCCGGACGAGGTCGTCGCTCTCGCGCGGGAGGTCGCGGACGGGCTCGAGCCCGCGCAGGCCGCCGAGGCGGTGTGCCGCGCGCTGCGCGACCGGGTCGACTACATCCCGGGCGTGACGACCGCGCACACCCCGGCGGTCGAGGCGTGGGCGGCGGGCGCGGGGGTGTGCCAGGACATCGCGCACCTCGCGGTCGGGGCGCTGCGCAGCATCGGCATCCCGGCGCGCTATGTGTCGGGCTACCTGCACCCGCGGGTCGACGGCCCCGTCGGGGAGACCGTGAGCGGCGAGTCGCACGCGTGGGTCGAGTGGTGGGTCGGCGAGTGGACGGCGTACGACCCGACGAACCGCGTCGCGGTGGGGGAGCACCACGTGGTGCTGGCGCGCGGCCGGTCGTACGACGACGTCCCGCCGCTGCGCGGGATCTACGCCGGCGCGGGCACGCAGGAGCTCGACGTCGAGGTGCGGATCACGCGCGAGGCCTGACCGGCCCCGCTCACGGGGTCAGGGGGCGGGCGAGCGCGTCGTCGAGCGCGGCCCGGTCGCCCTCGACGGCGAACCCGGTGTCGTCGGGCGTGCGCCGGCCCCACACGAGCAGGGCCAGGTCCCGCGCCGGTGCGCGGACCGTCACGGCGGGAGGGCGGGCGTCGGCGGCGCGGCCCCCACCGAGAAGGGCGTCCCGCGCGCGGCCGCCCCCGAGCGACCAGGTGCGGTCGGCGTCGGTCGCGACGAGCGCCACCGGGGCCGGCAGGGGCGCCATCCGGCCCATCGCCTCCTGCCGCGGCTGCATGACGGTGACGACCTCGTCGACGGTGTCGGCCCAGACGGCGGGGCCGACGTCGAGCGGCTCGCCGCCGGCGGTGCGCAGGTCCCACAGGTGCACGAGCGTCTCGTGGAGCTGGCGGCGGTGCCAGAACGACGCGGGGCCGGGACCGAGCAGCGTGCTGGCGGGGGCGTCGGGCCCGAGGGCGACGAGGGTGTCGTACAGCTCCGCGGCGCACGTGCCGTAGAGGTCGACGAGGTCGAACGGCCCGCGGCCCAGCGGCACCTCCCGGCCGCGCCGCGCCTGCGCCGCGGCCCAGTGGTGGACGCGGGCCAGGTGGACCACGAGGTCACGGACGCGCCAGCGGCCGCACCACGGCACGGGCACGCCCGGGTCGACCGTCGGGACCGTCGCGAGGAAGTCGTCCTGCAGCCCGCGCAGGAGGCGCAGGTGGTCGGGCGAGGCGGCGAGGTCCGTCGTCATGGGACCATGGTGGGGTCGTCCGCCCACGCGCCGCGAGGCCGTGGACCGACATCGACCGTCCGTCCGGCGCCACACCGCGCCCACCACGAACCCGGGAGCAGTCCGCGCGTGTCCCCGATCCCGAGCACCGCCGCCGCGTCGCGCATCCGTCCGGCGGCCACCGCTCCCGAGCTGCTGCGCAACTTCTGCATCATCGCGCACATCGACCACGGCAAGTCGACGCTGGCCGACCGGATGCTGCAGCTCACGGGCGTCGTCGACGCACGAGCCATGCGGGCGCAGTACCTGGACCGCATGGACATCGAGCGCGAGCGCGGCATCACGATCAAGTCGCAGGCGGTGCGCATGCCGTGGGGCGTGGGCGAGCAGGCGTACGCGCTCAACATGATCGACACGCCCGGCCACGTGGACTTCACGTACGAGGTGTCGCGGTCGCTCGCGGCGTGCGAGGGCGCGGTCCTGCTGGTCGACGCGGCGCAGGGCATCGAGGCGCAGACGCTGGCCAACCTGTACCTGGCGCTCGAGAACGACCTGCAGATCATCCCGGTGCTCAACAAGATCGACCTGCCCGCGGCGCAGCCGGAGAAGTACGCCGAGGAGCTCGCGGGCCTCATCGGGGGCGACCCCGCGGACTGCCTGCGCGTGTCGGGCAAGACCGGTGAGGGCGTCGAGGCGCTGCTGGACCGGATCGTCGAGCTGGTGCCCGCCCCGGTGGGGAACGCCGACGCGCCCGCCCGCGCGATGATCTTCGACTCCGTGTACGACACGTACCGCGGCGTCGTCACGTACGTCCGGGTCGTCGACGGCAACCTCAACCCGCGCGAGCGCATCGCGATGATGTCGACCAAGGCCACGCACGAGCTGCTCGAGATCGGCGTCATCTCGCCCGAGCCCGTCCCGACGAAGGGGCTGGGCGTCGGCGAGGTCGGCTACCTCATCACGGGCGTGAAGGACGTGCGCCAGTCGAAGGTCGGCGACACGGTGACGAACTCGGCCAAGCCTGCCGCGGAGGCGCTGGGCGGGTACTCCGACCCGAAGCCGATGGTCTTCTCCGGCCTGTACCCGATCGACGGGTCGGACTACCCGGCGCTGCGCGACGCGCTCGACAAGCTCAAGCTCAACGACGCGGCGCTCAACTACGAGCCCGAGACGTCGGTCGCGCTGGGCTTCGGGTTCCGCGTCGGGTTCCTCGGCCTGCTGCACCTCGAGATCATCCGTGAGCGGCTCGAGCGCGAGTTCGACCTCGACCTCATCTCGACGGCCCCGAACGTCGTCTACGACGTCGACCTCGAGGACCGCACGACGGTCCGCGTGACGAACCCCAGCGAGTTCCCCGGCGGCAAGATCGGCGCCGTGCACGAGCCGGTCGTCAAGGCCACGATCCTGGCGCCGAGCGAGTTCATCGGCGCGATCATGGAGCTGTGCCAGGGCAAGCGCGGCGACCTGCAGGGCATGGACTACCTGTCCGAGGACCGCGTGGAGATGCGCTACGTCCTGCCGATGGCGGAGATCGTCTTCGACTTCTTCGACCAGCTGAAGTCCCGCACGCGCGGGTACGCGAGCCTCGACTACGAGCCCATCGGCGACCAGGTCGCGGACCTCGTCAAGGTCGACATCCTGCTGCAGGGCGAGACGGTCGACGCGTTCAGCGCGATCGTGCACAAGGACAAGGCGTACGCGTACGGCGTCATGATGACGGGCAAGCTCAAGGACCTCATCCCTCGACAGCAGTTCGAGGTGCCGATCCAGGCGGCCATCGGCTCGCGGATCATCGCGCGCGAGACGATCCGCGCGATCCGCAAGGACGTCCTCGCCAAGTGCTACGGCGGCGACATCACCCGCAAGCGCAAGCTCCTCGAGAAGCAGAAGGAGGGCAAGAAGCGCATGAAGACGATCGGCCGGGTCGACGTGCCGCAGGAGGCCTTCATCGCCGCGCTCTCGTCGGACGCCGCCGCCCCCAAGGACGCCAAGGACGCGAAGAAGAAGTGACCGCCGCCGCGCTGCGCCGCCGGTTCGCCGACCTGCACGCGGGCCCGGGGACGTTCCTGCTGCCGAACCCGTGGGACGTGGGCTCGGCGCGGCTGCTCGTGCACGCCGGGTTCCCGGCGCTCGCGACGACGAGCTCGGGCCTGGCGTGGTCGCTCGGCAAGGAGGACCAGCAGGTCACCCGGGACGAGCTGCTCGCGCACGTGCGGGCGGTCGTCGCCGCGGTCGACGTGCCGGTCCAGGTCGACGCGGAGCACGGCTTCGGCGACGACGCGGCGGGTGTCGGGGCGACGGTCCAGCTGCTGCACGACGCGGGCGCCGCGGGCTGCTCGATCGAGGACTACGACCCCGTGCGCGCCGCGGTACTGCCCCTCGACGTCGCCGTCGAGCGGGTCGCCGCCGCGGCCGACGCCGCCCACCGGCCCGAGGATCCGCTCGTCCTGACCGCGCGCTGCGAGAACCACCTCTACGGCGTCGACGACCTGGACGACACCATCCGACGCCTGCGGGCGTACGCCGCGGCGGGCGCCGACTGCGTGTACGCGCCCGGCCTGCGCACGGTCGAGCAGGTCCGGACCGTCGTCGACGCCGTCGACGTGCCGGTCAACGTCCTGGCCTGGCCCGACGGGCCCACCGTCGACGAGCTCGCCGAGGCGGGCGCCCGGCGCGTCTCGGTCGGCGGGGCGTTCGCGTCCGCCGCCTACGGTGCGCTCATGTCCGCCGCCCGGGAGCTGCGCGAGCACGGCACGACGACGTTCCGGCGCGGCGGCCTGACGCCGGCCGACCGCGCGGCGCTGGGCTGACATGGCCCCCGCCCTGCCCGACGGCCAGCCGGCCCCCGACGACGGCGCCCTGCCCTCGACCGTGGTCGACGGGAGCGCCGGTCGTGCCCTCGGCGTCTACCTGCACGTGCCGTTCTGCACCGTCCGGTGCGGGTACTGCGACTTCAACACCTACACCGCGACCGAGCTCGGCGGCGGTGCGAGCCAGTCGTCGTACGCCACGACCGCGCTCGCGGAGGTCGCGCTTGCCGGACGGGTCCTGCGCGACGCCGGGCTGCCCGCGCGTCCCGTCTCGACCGTGTTCGTCGGCGGCGGCACCCCCACGGTCCTGCCCGTCGGCGACCTGGTCCGGATGCTCGGCGGCATCCGGGACACCTGGGGGCTGACCGACGACGTCGAGGTGACGACCGAGGCGAACCCCGACTCCGTCACACCGTCGTCCCTCGCGGCGCTCGCGGCGGGGGGCTTCACGCGCGTCTCGTTCGGCATGCAGTCGGCCGTGCCGCACGTGCTCGCGACGCTCGAGCGCACGCACGACCCGCGCCGGATCCCCGACGTCGTGCGGTGGGCGCGTGACGCCGGCCTGCAGGTGTCGCTCGACCTCATCTACGGCACGCCCGGGGAGTCCCTCGACGACTGGCGGACCAGCGTCGAGGCAGCGCTCGCGACGGGCGTCGACCACGTGTCGGCGTACGCGCTCGTCGTCGAGGACGGGACCCGGATGGCGGTCCAGGTGCGCCGCGGCGAGCTCACGCTGCCCGACGGCGACGACCAGGCCGAGAAGTACGAGCTCGCCGACGACCTGCTCGTCGAGGCGGGACTCGGCTGGTACGAGGTGAGCAACTGGGCGCGCACGCCCGCCGACGCGTGCCGGCACAACCTCGCGTACTGGCGCGGCGACGACTGGTGGGGGATCGGTCCGGGCGCGCACAGCCACGTCGGCGGCGTGCGCTGGTGGAACGTCAAGCACCCCCGCGCCTACGCGGACCGGCTCGACCGCGGCCTGAGCCCGGCTGCGGGGCGGGAGACGGTCGACGGGGACGCCGCCGCGCTCGAGCGGCTGATGCTGGGCGTGCGCCTGGCCGACGGCCTGCCGCTCGCCGACCTGTCGGCGCCCGCGCGCCGGGCGGTCGCGGGGCTGGTCGCGGACGGGCTGCTCGACGGGCGTGCTGCCGTGGCCCGCCCGGTCCGCACGGCCGACGGCTCCACGGCCCCCGGTGGCCGCGCGGTCCTGACCCGGCGCGGGCGGCTGCTCGCGGACGCGGTGGTCCGGACGCTCGCCGCCTGAGCCGAGCCTGTCCGGGCGTCACCGGGGGACACGAGCGGCATCCGCCCGGCCCGGGACGCGGCGAGGGCGCCGCCCGGACCGGACGGCGCCCTCGTGCGCGCTGCGGCGAGCCGCCGCCGCGGTGCTCAGCTGATGAAGCGGATGGTCATCGGGTAGCGGTACCACTCGTACCGGCTCGTCGCGACGGCCGCGAGGATCGCGAAGACGATCTGCACGACCGCGAGCGGCAGGAACAGGATCGCCGCGATGCCGAGCGTCACGAGCGACGCGATGCCGACGACGACGTAGGCCACCAGGAGCGTGAGCTGGAAGTTCAGCGACTCCTTCGACTGGTTCTCGAGGTACGCGCCACGGCCCTTGAACACCAGCCAGATGACGAGCGGCGCGAGGAAGCCGACGCCGACGAGCGGCGCGAGGTGGCCGACGATCGCCCAGGTGCGCTCCTCGTCGGGGCGCAGCGGCGGGTTCGGCGCGGGGTAGGGCGCGGCAGGCTTGTCGTAGGTCATCGGACGAGCTCCAGGGCGAAGGGGTACCGGTACGTGCCGCCCTTGTTGACGGCGACGGCCGCGAGGATCGACAGCACGAGGCTGATGATGCCCAGGGCGATGCCCGCGATCCAGCCGACGAAGCCGATGTACGGCAGCGCGTCGACGATCCGCGCCGCGACGAGCCCGACGAGGAGCGTCAGCTGGAAGTTGAGGGCCACACGGGCCTGCTCGGCGGCCTGGCCGCCGCGCTCGCGGTGCACGAGCCAGATGACCAGGGCGGGCACCCAGCCGATGAAGGCGTAGGCGAGGATCCCGCCGAGGTGGGCGAGCGTCGCCCACGTGCGGTCCTGGTCGGTGCCGGCGGGACGGGGGGCGGGCGGGTGGTCGTAGGACATCGGGCTCCTCGTGCGGTGTCCGGGGGCGCTCGGCCTGCCCGGAGGTCGTCGCGCGCCTGGGACGTCCGACCAGGGGCCGGCGGTGCGCCGGCGGTGGTCCCGCGGTCGGTCACAGGCTCGCGTGCCGGGCCGCGGGGCGTGCGGGGGCAGCGTGAGCCTACCGACGCGGGCGGCTGCGCGCCCAGGGTTCCGCCGTCTCGCTCCGTGTCCGATCGGCGTAGTTCCTTGACATGCCGGGACGGCGCCGATTCGCTTCCCGGGAGGGCGAGCACGCCCGCGACCAGGGAGGCCACGCATGAGCGAGAACCCCGACGGCGAGCGCCGCGACGACGAGCCGCGGCCGGCCGTGCCGCTGGACAAGCCGACGACCCCGGATCCCGCCGCGGAGCCGCAGGGCGGGTACCCGCCGCCCACGGCCGGCTCCTACCCGCCGCCGCCTGCCGCCGGTGCGTACCCGCCGCCGCCCGCGTCGGGCGGGCCGTCGCCGTACGGTCAGGGCACCCCGCCGCCGGCGCCGCCCGTCCCGCCGGCCGGTGCGTACCCGCCGCCCGGGGGCTACCCGCCGCCCGCAGGCGGCTACCCGGCGCCGTCGCCGACGACGCCGATCGGTGAGGCGCTGTCGTACGGGTGGGGCAAGTTCACGACCAACGGCGGCGTCTTCATCGCGGCGTCGCTCATCTGGGTCGCGATCGCGGCGGTCGCGCTGTTCCTCGTGTCGCTCGTGTTCGGCGGGTTCGCCGGGCTCGCCGACCCCGACGGCGACGGCGTGCCGAGCGGCATGGGCCTCGGCTTCTCGTTCGGCTACCTCATCATCACGACGGCGTTCTGGCTGCTGGCCTACCTCGTGCAGGCCGCGTTCATCCGGGTGTCGCTCAACCTCACGTACGGCCGGCCGGCGCGTCTCGGCGACTTCTTCTCGTTCGAGAACTCGGGCCTGGTCGTCCTCGCGGCGCTGCTGCTCGCGGCGATCAACCTCGTCGTCGGGCTCGTCGCGTGGATCCCGGTCATCGGGTGGCTGGTGTCGGTCGCGGTGAACTTCCTCGTGGTGTTCACGCTGTGGTTCGTCATCGACAAGCAGCTCCAGCCGGTCGACGCGGTGCGCTCGAGCATCCAGCTCATCACCGCGAACCTCTCGACGACCATCCTGTTCTACCTGGTCGGCGGCCTGATCCTCGTCGCGGGCGCCGCGCTGTGCGGCATCGGCCTGCTGGTCGCGCTGCCCGTCGTGCTCGTCGCGACGTCGTACCTGTACCGGCGGCTGCTGGGTGAGCCGATCGCGCCCTGACGCGCACGGCGTCGGCGTCGCGCCGACGTGACCGACGCACCCGACGACGCCCCGACCGGTCCGCCCGGCCGGGGCGTCGTCACGCGGTGACGAAGTCGATGAGCTCCTCGACGCGGCCGAGCAGGCTCGGCTCGAGGTCGGCGTAGGTGCGGACGCTGCGCAGGATCCGCTGCCACGCCCGGGCGACGTCGGCCTGCTCGTCGGCGGGCCAGCCGAGCTCGCGCAGGACGCCCCTCTTCCACTCGGTGCCGCGCTCGATCGTCGGCCACCGGTCCAGGCCCAGCCGCTGCGGCCGGACCGCCTGCCAGACGTCGACGTACGGGTGGCCCAGGACGAGGACCGTCCCCGCCGGTGCCGCGCGCGTGACCTCGGCCGCGATCCGGCTCTCCTTGGACCCGGGCACGAGGTGGTCGACGAGCACGCCGACCCGGCGGCCCGGGCCGGGCGCGAAGTCGCGCACCGCGTCGGCGAGGTGGTCGACGCCGTCCAGCAGCTCGACGACGACGCCCTCGAGGCGCAGGTCGTCGCCCCACACCTTCTCGACGAGCTCGGCGTCGTGCTTGCCCTCGACCCAGATCCGGCTGCCGCGCGCCACGCGTGCCTGCGCGCCGTGCACCGCGCGCGAGCCCGACGCGGTGCGCGTGGGCGGCGCCGGTGCGGTCGCGCGCACGGGCGCCACGAGCTCGACGGGCTCGCCGTCGACCCAGAACCCCGGGCCGAGCGGGAACGTGCGGGTCCGGCCGCGGCGGTCCTCGAGCACGACGACGTGCATGCCGCCCGACTTCTCCACGCGGACGACCGCGCCGACCCAGCCGCTGGTCACCTCCTCGACGACCAGCCCGGCGTCGGCGGCCTGCGGCCGTGACGTGCGGGGCGGGCGGTGGTGGGTGGAGCCGGAGCCCCCGAGCACGTCCGAGCCGTAGCGGTCCTGGGTCACCGGGGCACTCTAGGGCGAGGCCGTGCACGACTGCGGGCACGTCGGCCGCGCGGCGTAGGATTGGCACTCGGGCGTGGCGAGTGCTACCCGCGGACCAGGCGGGCGGACCGCCGCGCCGACTGCCGGGAGCGCCGGTGGACCAGGCGGGTGCGACGAGGTCGGAGGAGGCGAGCGTGAGCGAGGACCGTCGGCTGGACGTGCTGCGGGCGATCGTCGAGGACTACGTCGCGACGCGTGAGCCCGTCGGCTCGCGCGCGCTGGTCGAGCGGCACTCCCTGGGCGTGTCGCCCGCGACGATCCGCAACGACATGGCGGCCCTCGAGGAGGGCGGGTACATCGCCCAGCCGCACACGTCGGCGGGCCGCGTGCCGACCGACAAGGGCTACCGGCTCTTCGTCGACCGCCTGACGACGATCAAGCCCATGTCGGCGCCGGAGCGCCGCGCGATCGGGTCGTTCCTCGACCACGCGGTCGACCTGGACGACGTCGTGGACCGTGCGGTGCGGCTCATCGCGCAGCTCACCGGGCAGGTCGCGGTCGTGCAGTACCCGTCGCTGCGCCGCTCCGCGCTGCGGCACGTCGAGCTCGTCGCCGTCGGCGCGCGCCACCTGCTGGTCGTCCTCATCACCGACACGGGCCGCGTCGAGCAGCGCACCCTGGAGCAGGACCACGACCTCGACGAGGCGGTCCTCGCGCAGCTGCGTGCCCGGCTCAACGTCGCGGCGACCGGCCGCCGGCTCTCCGAGCTCCCGGAGGCGCTCGGCGAGCTGCACGCCGCGTTCGCACCCGAGGACGCGGCGCTCGTGCGTGCCGTCGTGGCGGTCGTCGAGGAGACGCTCGCCCAGGAGAGCGAGGAGCGCGTCGTCCTCGCGGGTACCGCGAACCTCGCGCGCGCGGGCGGGACCGACTTCTCGCACACGATCGGTCCCGTGCTGGAGGCGCTCGAGGAGCAGGTCGTCCTGCTCCGGCTGCTGTCCGAGATGGCGGAGGACCAGGCCGCCGTCAGCGTGCGCATCGGCCGGGAGACGCAGCACGAAGGGCTCCTCGAGACGAGCTTCGTCACGACGGGCTACGGCGACGAGAGCGGCACGTCGCTCGCACGGGTCGGCTCGATCGGCCCGCTCCGCATGGACTACCCCGGGACGATGACGGCCGTGCGGGCCGTCGCCCGGTACCTGACCCGCATCCTCGCCGGGTGAGCCGCCCCGCGGCGTCCCCGGCCCGTCCCACCGCCTGCCCGAGCACCGGAAGCGAGCGCACCCTCACGTGACCGACTACTACGAGATCCTCGGCGTCCCGCGCGACGCCACGCCCGAGCAGATCAAGAAGGCGTACCGCAAGCTCGCCCGCGAGCACCACCCGGACGTGGCCGGCGCCGACGCGGCGTCGGAGGACCGCTTCAAGGACGTCTCGCGCGCCTACGACGTGCTGTCGAACCCCGAGAAGCGCCGCGCCTACGACCTCGGGGCCGACCCCGCGTCGCCCGGCGGCGGCATGGGTGGCGGCTTCGGCTTCCAGGACATCTTCGAGACGTTCTTCGGCGCCGCGGCCGGTGCGGGGGCGCAGCGTGGGCCCATCCCGCGCGCCCGCCGGGGCCAGGACGCGCTCGTGCGCCTCGACCTGGACCTCACCGAGGTGACGTTCGGGGTGCACCGCGAGGTCCCGGTGGACACGGCCGTGCTGTGCCCGACGTGCGGCGGCTCGTGCTGCCGTCCGGGCACGTCGCCGCAGACGTGCAGCGTGTGCCAGGGCCGCGGGTCCGTGCAGCGCGTCGCGCGCTCGTTCCTCGGCCAGGTCATGACGACGCAGCCGTGCGCCGCGTGCCACGGGTTCGGCACCGTGATCCCCGAGCCCTGTCCGGAGTGCTCGGGCGAGGGGCGCGTGCGGTCGCGGCGGACCCTCGGCGTCGACGTCCCGGCGGGCGTCGACACCGGCACGCGGATCAAGCTCACCGGCCAGGGCGAGGTCGGCCCTGGGGGCGGGCCGTCCGGCGACGTGTACCTCGAGGTGCGCGAGCGCAAGCACGACACGTTCGTGCGCCGCGGGGACGACCTGCACGCGACGCTGCAGGTCCCGATGACCGCCGCCGCGCTGGGCACGGTGCTCACGCTCGACACCCTCGACGGCGAGCACGAGGTCGACCTGCGGCCCGGCACGCAGCCCGCGCAGGTCGTGACGATCAAGGGCCTGGGCGTCGGCCACCTGCACCAGCCGGGGCGCGGCGACCTGCACGTGCACGTCGAGGTCCAGGTGCCGACCGGGCTCGACGAGGAGCAGGCCGAGCTGATGCGGCGCCTCGCGGCGCTGCGCGGCGAGGAGCGGCCCGAGTCGCGGCTCGCCACGTCGAGCTCGGGGGTGTTCGCCAAGCTCCGCGACAAGCTCGCGGGCCGCTGACGTGAGCGCACCCGTCTTCCTCGCGGAGCCGGGCAGCCTGTCCGGCGTCCGCGCGGGCGACGCGTACCTGCTCGACGGCGCCGAGGGGCGGCACGCGGGCGTCGTGCAGCGGCGCGCGCCCGGCGAGCGGGTCGACGTCGTCGACGGCGCCGGCGTGCGCCTGGTCGGGGTCGTCGAGGACGTCTCGTCGGCCGGGGTGCACCTGCGCGTCGACGACGTCGTGGTCGAGCCGGCCCCCGCGGTCGCGCTCGTGCTGGTGCAGGCGCTCGCCAAGGGCGACCGTGACGAGCTCGCGATCGAGGCCGCCACCGAGGTCGGTGCCGACGGCGTCCTGCCGTGGCAGGCCGACCGGTCGATCGTCGTCTGGCGCGGCGAGCGGGCCGCCAAGAGCCGGGCCCGCTGGCTCGGCACGGTCCGGACGGCCGCCAAGCAGTCGCGCCGCGCGCGCGTCCCCGACGTCGGCACCGCCGTCGACTCCCGGGCGCTCGCCCGACGGGTCGGGGACGTCGTGGCCGCCGGGGGAGCGGCGCTCGTGCTGCACGAGGAGGCGAGCGAGCCGATCGCGGACGTCGTGCTGCCGGTCCCGGCCGACGGCGACGGCACGTGCGAGTGCCTCGTCGTGGTCGGCCCCGAGGGCGGGATCGGCGACGCCGAGCTCGCGCTGCTCGTCGACGCGGGCGCCCGCGCGGTGCGGCTCGGCCCGCACGTGCTGCGCACGTCGACGGCGGGTCCGGTCGCGCTCGCGCTGCTCGCGCAGCGCCTGGGCCGCTGGTCCTGACCGTCGCTCGCCGCTCGGCCGCCGGTCAGGACCCCGCGGGCCGGCCCGCCCGCCGGGTGTGACCCCTCAGCGCACGTCCACGCCCGCCTCCGCCACCGCCGCACGCCCCGCCTCGAGCCGGGCGACCGGCACCCGGAACGGGGAGCACGACACGTAGTCGAGGCCCGCGTCGTGGAAGAACCGGATCGACTCCGGGTCGCCGCCGTGCTCGCCGCACACGCCGAGCGGGAGGCCCGGGTGGGTCTGCCGACCGAGGGTCACGGCCATCTCGACGAGCCGTCCGACGCCGCGCGCGTCGATCGTCTCGAACGGCGACACCGTCAGGACGCCGTTGTCCGTGTACTGCGCGAAGAACGCGCCCTCGACGTCGTCCCGCGAGAAGCCCCACGTGGTCTGCGTGAGGTCGTTGGTGCCGAACGAGAAGAACGCGGCCTCCTCGGCGATCCGGTCGGCGGTGAGCGCGGCCCGGGGGAGCTCGATCATCACGCCGACGGGCAGGTCCAGGTCGACGCCCGCAGCGGCGGCGACGTCGGCCATGATCGCGCGCGCCTCGTCCTTGACGAGCCGCAGCTCCTGCACGGACCCGACGAGCGGCACCATGATCTCGGCGCGCGGGTCGCCGCCCGCGGCGCGGCGCTCGACGACGGCCTCGCAGATCGCCCGGATCTGCAGCGCGAACAGCCCGGGCACGACGAGCCCGAGCCGCACGCCGCGCAGCCCCAGCATCGGGTTGGCCTCGTGCATCCGGCGCACCGCGGCGAGGAGCCGCTCGTCGTCGGCCGCGTCCTCGCCGCGCTCGTGCGCGAGCGCGACCCGCACCGACAGGTCGGTGAGGTCGGGCAGGAACTCGTGCAGCGGCGGGTCGAGGAGGCGGATCGTCGTCGGGAGGCCGTCCATCTCGGTGAGCAGGCCCACGAAGTCGGCGCGCTGCAGCGGCAGGAGCGCCTCCAGGGCGGACGCCCGCTCGTCGTCGGAGTCCGCCAGGACCACGCGCTCGACCAGCACGCGCCGCTCGCCGAGGAACTGGTGCTCGGTGCGGCACAGCCCGACGCCCTGCGCGCCGAGCCGCCGGGCGCGCGCCGCGTCCGCGGCCGTGTCGGCGTTCGCGTGCACGTTCAGGCGGCGCACCGCGTCGGCGTGCCGCAGCAGGCGGTCGACCGACCGGACGAGCTCGCGCGTGTCGTCGTCGGGCGCCTGCGCGAGCGCCGCGTCCAGGCCCTCGTCGAGGTAGCGGCTCACGGGCGACGGCTCGACCGGCACCGACCCGAGGAAGACCTCGCCCGTGCCGCCGTCGATCGCGACGGTGTCGCCCTCGTGCACGACGTGCCCGTCGACCCGGAACGAGCGCGCGAGGGCGTCGATGTCGACCGCCTCCGCGCCGACGACGCACGTGCGGCCCATGCCGCGCGCCACGACGGCCGCGTGCGACGTCTTGCCGCCGCGCGCCGTGAGCACCCCGACCGCGGCGATCATGCCGCCGAGGTCGTCGGGGTTCGTCTCGCGCCGCACCAGGACGACGTCCTCGCCGCGCGCGGCACGCTCCTGCGCCGTCGCGGAGTCGAACACGGCGGCGCCGACCGCGGCACCGGGGGAAGCAGCCATCCCGCGGGCGAGCAGCGTGCGGTCGGCGTCCGCCGAGAACTGGGGGAACAGCAGCTGCGAGAGCTGCGCGCCGCTGACCCGTGCGAGCGCCTCGTCGAGCGTGATGAGGTGCTCGTCGACGAGCTGCGTGGCGATCCGGAACGCCGCGGGCGCGGTCCGCTTGCCGACCCGGGTCTGCAGCATCCACAACGTGCCGCGCTCGATCGTGAACTCGATGTCGCACAGGTCGCGGTAGTGCGTCTCGAGCTGCCGCATCGCGCGCCGCAGGTCGCCGTACGCGGCGGGGTCGAGCTCCGCGAGGTCCTCCAGGCTCAGCGTGTTGCGGATGCCCGCGACGACGTCCTCGCCCTGCGCGTTGGCCAGGTAGTCGCCGTAGTTCCCCGTCTTGCCCGTCGCGGGGTCACGCGTGAACGCCACGCCCGTGCCCGACGTCGGGCCGAGGTTGCCGAACACCATCGGCACGACGTTGACGGCCGTCCCGAGGTCGTCGGGGATGCGCTCCTTGCGCCGGTACAGGCGCGCGCGCTCGGTGTTCCACGAGCCCAGCACCGCGACGATCGCCAGGTCGAGCTGCTCGCGCGGCTCCTGCGGGAACGGGCGCCCCGACTGCGCGCGCACGATCTCCTGGAACGTCCCGACGAGCTCGCGCAGGGCGCCCGCGTCGAGGTCGACGTCGGACGTCACGCCGCGGGCCGTCTTCGCGGCGTCGAGCGCGTCGGCGAACAGCGCGCCGTCGATGCCGAGGACCGTGCGCCCGAACATCTGCACGAGCCGCCGGTAGGAGTCCCACGCGAACCGCTCGTCGCCGCTGAACCGGGCCAGGCCGTGCACCGTCGTGTCGTTGAGGCCGACGTCGAGGACCGTCTCCATCATCCCGGGCATCGAGAACTTGGCCCCCGACCGCACCGACACGAGCAGCGGGTCGTCCGGGTCGCCGAAGCGCCGGCCGAGGCTGTCCTCGACGCGCCGCAGCGCGGTCGTCACCTCGACCGCGAGCTCGCGCGGCACCGCGCCCGTGCGCATGAACGCCCGGCACGCCTCGGTGGTGATGGTGAAGCCCGGCGGCACCGGCAGGCCCAGGCGGGTCATCTCGGCGAGGTTCGCGCCCTTGCCGCCCAGCAGGTCCTTCTGGTCCTTGTCGCCCTGCGTGAAGTCCCACACGTACGTCGCCACCGCGCACCTCCGGGTGCGGCCGGGCGCCCTTGCCCGGCCCTCCCCGCCAGTCTGTCCCCGGCCGGCGGCGCCGCCCAGTCCGAAGGTCCCGGGTGGCGCGGCCCGGGCCCGCCCGCGGGCCGCGCTCGCGCGGTATTGCGCTCGGCGTCCGCGCGCGACACGCCGGTAGACTGGGGGTCGATCCCGCCCGGGGAGCGACGCGTCCCCGCAGGGCGACGCCCGAGAGAAGGAGCGCACGGCGCACGCCGACCCCATGACGCAGTCGACCCCCACCCCTCGCCAGGCCGGAGCTCCCGCGCGTGTCGAGCACCGCATCAGCGTCCCGGCCGACGTGTCGATGGTCGAGCTCCTGGGCCTGCGCGACGAGGTGCTCCGCGCGATCGAGTCCGGCTTCACCACCGTCGACGTGCACGTCCGCGGCAACGAGGTGACCCTCGCGGGCCCGGTCGGCGACGTGGCGCTCGTCGCCCGCCTCGTCGACGAGCTCGTCGAGATGGCCGCGAGCGGCACCCCGCTGACCCCGGACGTCGTCACCCGCTCCGTCGCGATGCTGAGCGCCGGCTCCACCGCGCGCCCGGCCGACGTCCTGACGTTCAACATCCTCACCGCGCGCGGCCGCACGATCCGGCCCAAGACGTCGGGGCAGAAGGAGTACGTCGACGCGATCGACCGGCACACCGTGACGTTCGGCATCGGCCCGGCGGGCACCGGCAAGACGTACCTCGCCATGGCGAAGGCCGTGCAGGCGCTGCAGGCCCGCCAGGTCAACCGCATCGTGCTCACCCGCCCGGCCGTCGAGGCGGGGGAGCGGCTCGGGTTCCTGCCCGGCACGCTCTCGGAGAAGATCGACCCGTACCTGCGGCCCCTGTACGACGCGCTGCACGACATGGTCGACCCCGAGTCGATCCCGCGGCTCATGGAGGCCGGCACGATCGAGGTCGCGCCGCTGGCGTACATGCGCGGGCGGACCCTCAACGACTCGTTCATCATCCTCGACGAGGCGCAGAACACGTCCGTCGAGCAGATGAAGATGTTCCTCACGCGCCTCGGCTTCGGGTCGCGCGTCGTCGTGACCGGCGACGTCACGCAGGTCGACCTGCCGTCCGGGACCACGTCGGGCCTGCGGGTCGTGGAGCAGATCCTCACCGACGTCGACGACGTCGCGTTCTGCCGGCTGTCGTCCTCCGACGTCGTCCGGCACCGGCTCGTCAGCGACATCATCGACGCGTACGCGCGCTGGGACAGGAGCGGGACCCGATGAGCATCGAGGTCAACAACGAGTCGGGCTTCGACGTCGACGAGGCGGAGTTCGCGGCCCTCGCGCGGTTCGTGCTCGACGCGATGCACGTGCACCCCCAGACCGAGCTGTCGATCATGCTCGTCGGCACCGACGTCATGACCGACCTGCACGTCAAGTGGATGGACGAGCCCGGGCCGACCGACGTCCTGTCGTTCCCGATGGACGAGCTGCGCCCCGGCCGCGAGGGCGAGCAGACGCCCGCCGGGCTGCTCGGCGACGTCGTGCTGTGCCCCGAGGTCGCCGCGCAGCAGGCCCGCACCGCGGGGCACTCGACGGCCGAGGAGCTCCTGCTCCTGACGACGCACGGCATCCTGCACCTGCTCGGCTACGACCACGTCGAGCCGGAGGAGGAGAAGGAGATGTTCGCCCTCCAGCGCCGGCTGCTGCTGACGTTCCTGGCGGGTCGATGACCGACGTCCCCGTCGGGCTGCTGGTCGCGCTGGCGGTGCTGGGCATCGCCTTCGCGGCCGCGATGTCCGCCGGTGAGGTCGCGGTCGCCCGCGTCTCGCGCGCCGCCGTCACCGAGCTGGTGGCCGACGGCCACCACGCCGCGGCCCGCGTGCAGCGGCTCGTCGAGCACCACACGCGGGTCGTCGCAGCCGCCTCGTTCGTCCGGCTGCTCGCGGAGATGACCGCGACCGTCTGCCTGACGCTCGTCGTCGCGTCCGGCTCGCTGCCCTGGTGGGCGGTGCTGCTCGTCACCGTCGCGCTGGTCGCCGTCGTCGCGTTCCTGCTGGTGCGGGTCAGCCCGCGCAGCATCGGCCGGGCCCACCCGGTCTCGACCGTCGCGCTGCTGTCCCGCCCGCTCGTCGCCGTGACCGTCGCGTTCGGCGGTCTCGGCCGTGCCGCGTCGTACGCGGGACCCGCGCAGGACGAGGACGAGCTGCGCGAGATGGTGCAGCGCGTGAGCGAGTCCGAGGTCATCGAGGACGACGAGCGCGACATGTTCCGCTCCGTCCTGGAGCTCGGCGACACGCTCGTGCGCGAGGTCATGGTGCCGCGGACCGACATGGTGACCGCGCACGCCGACACGCCCGTGCACAAGGCGCTCGCGCTGCTGCGCCGGTCCGGGTTCTCGCGGGTGCCCGTCGTCGGCGACTCCGTCGACGACCTGCGCGGCGTGCTGTACCTCAAGGACGTCGTCCGGCGGCTGCGCCTCGCACCGGGCGTCGCCGACCCCGACGCCGACGCGCTGCTCGCAACCCCCGTGCACGCCCTCGCACGGCCCGCCGTCTTCGTGCCCGAGTCCAAGCCCGTCGACGAGCTGCTGCGCGAGCTGCAGGCCGGCTCGTCGCACATCGCGATGGTGGTCGACGAGTACGGCGGCATCGCCGGGCTCGTCACCATCGAGGACGCCCTGGAGGAGATCGTCGGCGAGCTCACCGACGAGCACGACCCGAGCGCCCCCGAGGTCGAGGACCTCGGCGACGGCGTCTACCGCGTCCCCGCCCGGCTCGGCCGCGACGAGCTGGGGGAGCTGTTCGGGCTCGACGTCGAGGACGAGGACGTCGACAGCGCGGGCGGGCTGCTCGCCAAGGCGCTCGGCAAGGTCCCGCTGCCCGGTTCCGCGGGCGACATCCACGGGCTGCACCTCGTCGCCGAGCACGCCCGGGGTCGCCGCCGCACGCTGTCGACGGTGCTCGTCAGCCTCGCGCACCCGACCGACCCACCCACCAGCACGCCCGCGGAAGGCGTGCCCACCGACCAGCACGGAGCCACCCGATGACCTTCCGCTCAGGATTCGCCTGCTTCGTCGGCCGCCCCAACGCGGGCAAGTCGACGCTCACCAACGCCCTCGTCGGGCAGAAGGTCGCGATCACGTCCGGCCGTCCCCAGACGACCCGCCACACGGTGCGCGGGATCGTGCACCGGGAGGACGCGCAGCTCGTGCTCGTCGACACCCCGGGGCTGCACCGTCCGCGCACGCTGCTGGGGGAGCGGCTCAACGACCTCGTCAAGGACACCCTCACGGAGGTCGACGTCGTCGGCTTCTGCCTGCCGGCCGACCAGCGTGTCGGTCCCGGCGACCGGTTCATCGCCGAGCAGCTCACCGAGCTGGCCCGCGACGGCCGCGGCACGCCCGTCGTCGCCGTCGTGACGAAGGGCGACCTCGTCGGCAAGGGGCGTCTCGCCGAGCACCTGCTCGCGGTGCAGAACCTCGGCGAGTGGGCCGACATCGTCCCGGTGTCCGCGGTGTCCGGGTACCAGGTCAAGGTCCTCGAGGACGTCCTCGTCGGGCACCTGCCCGAGGGCCCCGCGCTGTACCCCGAGGGCGAGCTCACGGACGAGCCCGAGGCCGTCATGGTCGCCGAGCTCGTCCGCGAGGCCGCGCTCGAGGGCGTGCGCGACGAGCTCCCGCACTCGCTCGCGGTCGTCGTCGACGAGATCGTCCCGCGCGAGACGCCGACCGCCGACGGCACCCCGATGCTCGACGTGCGCGTGCACCTGTTCGTCGAGCGCGACAGCCAGAAGGCGATCGTCATCGGCAAGGGCGGCGCGCGCCTGCGCGACGTCGGCAGCCAGGCCCGCCGCGGCATCGAGGCCCTGCTCGGTGCGCGCGTGTTCCTCGACCTGCACGTCAAGGTCGCCAAGGACTGGCAGCGCGACCCGAAGCAGCTCGGCAGGCTGGGGTTCTGATCGTGCTGCGGCGAGGACCACGCACCCCCGAGCGGCGCGTCGAGGCCGGTGAGCGGCGCGGCGGCGCGCCGTACCGGGTCCTCGCGAGCACCGCGCTCGGGGTCGTCGTCCTCGCCGGGCTCGGGGCCGTCATGGGCCCGCAGTGGGACCCCGTGCCCCTCACCGACCCCCTCACGGTCCAGACGAGCTCGACCGCGGTCGGCGACGCTCCGCCGGCGCGGACCTACGACGTGGAGACGAGCGTCGTCGAGGTCCAGCTCGACGGCGCGACCGTGCAGGCGCAGGTGAGCGTCCCCGTCGGCCTCGACGAGCCCGCCCCCGGGGTCGTGTTCGTGCACGGCGCCGGGACGGGCCGGTTCGAGGTCGCCTTCGTCGAGCAGGCGCGCGCGCTCGCCGCGTCAGGCGTCGTCGCGATGGTGCCCGACAAGCGGCTCGACACCTACACGACGCGGCACCGCGACTACGTGCAGATGGCGGCCGACTACCGCGCGTCCGTCGACGTCCTGCGCGCGCGCGACGACGTCGACGCGGACCGCGTCGGCATCTACGCCGAGAGCGAGGGCGGCTGGATCGCGCCCGTGATGGCCGCCGAGGACCCCGACCTCGGGTTCGTCGTGCTGGTGTCGTCGCCCGTCGTGCCGCCGCGCGAGCAGGCCGCCTTCGCCGTCGACTCCTACCTGCGCAACACCGGCGTGCCGCACGGGGTGTTCCGGGCCATCCCGCGGGCCGTCGGGATGTCCCTGCCGGGCGGCGGGTTCGAGTACGCCGACTTCGACGTCACGCCGTACCAGCGCCGCATGACGCAGCCGGTGCTCGTCGTCTACGGCACGGGCGACGCGTCCATGCCGACGGTGCAGGGTGCCGAGCAGATCATCCGGGACACCGCGATCGGCGGGAACGGCGACGTGACCGTCCGCTACTACGAGGGCGCCAACCACGGCATCCGCGTCGGTGGCGACGTGTCCGCGCAGTTCCTCGCGGACCTGTCCGGCTGGGTGCGCGGCCTGCCCGGCACCGCGGCGAGCCAGCCGCGCATCGCGGGCGCCCAGCCCGTGCAGACGTACGTCGCGACACCCGTGCCCGAGCCGTGGTGGCTGCGCGACGGCGACGTCGTGCTCGGGACCGTCGCCGCGGCGGCGGGGCTCATCCTGCTCGCGCCGCTCCTGGTCGGTGGTGCGCGTGGTGCCGAGGCGGTCACGACGCGACTACGCCGAACGGGTGATGTCGAGCCGGCCGCGCCCGACGGTCCCGGGCCCGCCCCGGCGCGCTTCGGGCCCGGCGTCGCGGCCCGGCTGGCCGCCCTCGGCGCCGGTGTCCTCCTGACGGTCGTCGCCCTCGTGGTGTACCTCGTGTCCATCGCGCGGCTCGCGCTCGACTACGAGCGCAACGACTGGGTCGTGCAGGGCGGCTGGCTGGGCGTCCGGATCCTCGGGATCGCGGTCGTCGTCGCGGGCGTGCTGCTCGCCCGGCGCGTGCACCGGCTGCGCGTCGTGCACGTGCCCGTCGCGCGCGGCGTGCTGCGCACGGCCGCCGGGTGGGCGGTCGTCGCCGGGTCGGGCGTGCTGCTCGTCGTCCTGGCCTACTGGGGCGTGTTCCAGCTGGGCATCTGACCGACGGTCGGTCCGAGTTGTGCCGGACCGCCCGCAGTGAGGCACCATGTGCGCCGACGACCACGCGTGTCGTCCGGACCGGGGAAGGGGGCTGCGTGCGCACGTCCTGGGGCTCGGCGACCGATCGGGGGCTCGTCCGCGAGGTCAACGAGGACGCGCTGCTGGCGTACCCGCCGGTCTTCCTCGTCGCCGACGGCATGGGCGGGCACGACGCGGGGGACCTCGCGAGCCGCATCGCCGTCGAGGAGTTCGCGCAGCTCGCGGGCCAGCTCGCCGCGACCGCCGACGACATCCACGCCTGCTTCACCCGCACCGCCGCGCGCATCCGCGGCGAGTTCACGGGCGGCCGCCGCGGCGGGACGACCGTGTCCGGCGTCGCCGTCACCGAGCACGAGGGCGGGTCGTACTGGCTCGTCTTCAACGTCGGCGACTCGCGCGTGTACCGCTGGTCCGACGAGGTCCTCGAGCAGGTGTCCGTCGACCACTCGGTCGTCCAGGAGCTCATCGACCTCGGCGAGATCACCGCGCGCGACGCGGAGACCCACCCCGAGCGGCACGTGCTGACCCGTGCGCTCGGCACCGGCGAGGCCCCCGAGCCCGACTACTGGCTGCTGCCCGCAGGCCTCACCGACCGGCTGCTCATCTGCACCGACGGGCTCACCCGCGAGCTGGCCGACACCGACATCGCCGCCGTGCTGGGCGCGACCGCCGACCCGCAGGACGCCGCGACGTCCCTCGTCCGGCACGCCCTGACGCGCGGCGCGCGCGACAACGTCAGCGCCGTCGTCGTCGACGTCGCGACCGCGGGCGGCGCGCACGACGACGTCCACATCACCGTCCCGCGGCTCGGTGCCGACCTCGGGCCGCACCTGTGGGACGAGATGCTCAACGGGGCGACGGTGCCACGTTCGCCCGCGCGGCCCTCGTCACCGGACCCCGCCACGACGGACGATGCTGGTGCCGCACCGTCCGCGTCCACCGACGCCTTCGACCAGGAGAGCCCCAGATGAGCGTGCCCCAGTACACCGCCGGCGAGTGGACGGCCGTGGTCCGTCCGGGCTTCGTCGCGCTGGTCGGTCCCGGGGCCGACGCGGGGCTCGCCCGCGCGCTGTGGGACGCCGCCCCGCTCGGTGTCGTCGCGGCCCTCGACGTGCTCGCCCGGGACGGGCTCGCCGCCCTGCCGCCGTTCGCCGTCGCGTCCGTCGACGGCACGCGCGTCTACCTCGCGCTGCGCGGCGACGTGGTCGTCGAGGTCACCGAGACCGACGGCACGCGCCAGGTCCAGCGGGCCGGTGCCGTGCGCACGTGGTCGGAGCAGGTCCTCGAGTCCGTCGGGGTGCTCGTGGCACGTACGGCGGACACCGCCGACGGTCCCACGCTGCCGCTCGTCGACGGCGTCGCGCCTGCGGGCGCGGTGCGGGTCGACGTCGCCGAGGTCGTCGTGCCCGAGCCCGTCGTGGAGCCGGTCGCCGAGCCCGTGGCCGAGCCCGTCGTGGTGCCGGTCGTCGAACTCGCGGCCGAGCCGGCCGACGAGCCCGTGGTGGAGCCGGTCGACGAGGCCGTGGCCGAGCCGGTCGACGAGCCCGTGCTCGTGCCGGACGTCGAGCCGGACGACGCGCCGTCGGAGCCCTCCGCGGTCGTGCGGGACGAGCCGGCAGACGACGAGCCCGCGCGCCACGCGGCAGCGTCCGACGGTGAGCACGAGACCGCCCCGGTGACGGAGGTCCTCGACGTCGCGGAGACCCCCGTGGCGCAGGTCGAGGCGACCGTCGTGCCGTCCATCGAGCCCGACCGCCCCGAGGCCGCCGACGACCGGCCGCTGCGTGCGCCCGTCGCGCCCTACGACGTCGTCGCGGCCGCCGAGTCGTTCCTGGTGCAGCCCGACCGGCTCGGCAAGGTCGAGCTGCTCCCCGTCGTCGACGCGGGCGAGCCCGACGTGCCGCCCGCCTCGCCCGACGACCACGACGGCCTGACGATCCTCTCGTCGGACCTGGCCGCGATCCGCGACCAGCTCCCGAGCTGGGCGTCGGACGAGGTGCCCGGGCCGTTCCACGTGCCCGCGCCCGTCGAGCCGGCCCGTCTGCACCTGTCGACCGGCCTGGTCGTCACGCTCGACCGTGCGGTGCTGCTCGGGCGTGCGCCGCAGGTGGCCCGCGTGACCAACCGTGAGCTCCCGCGGCTCGTCACGGTGCCGAGCCCGCAGCAGGACATCTCCCGCACCCACGCCGAGGTGCGGGTCGAGGGCGAGCACGTGCTCGTCACCGACCTGGACTCGACCAACGGCGTGCACGTGTCGCGGGCCGGCGAGGGCGCGCGGCGCCTGCACCCGGGGGAGCCGAGCGTCGTGGGCGTGGACGAGGTCGTCGACCTCGGTGACGGTGTCACGTTCACCGTGGAGCGGGGGTCGTGACCGCACGCCGCGAAGCCTCCGCACCGCCGCGACTGCCCGGCTACGAGTACCAGAGGGTCCTCGGGCTGGGCGGTTTCGCGGACGTCTTCCTGTACCAGCAGGACCTGCCGCGGCGTGAGGTCGCCGTCAAGGTGCTGCTCGCGGGCAGCCTCGACGACGAGGTGCGCGCACGGTTCCAGTCCGAGGCCAACCTCATGGCCCAGCTGTCGCACCACCCCTCGATCGTCACGATCCACCACGCGGCGATCGCCGCGGACGGCCGCCCGTTCCTCGTCATGGAGTACTGCTCGCGCCCCGGGCTCGCCGAGCGGTACCGCCAGGAGCGGATCCCCGTCGCCGAGTCGCTGCGGATCGCGGTCCGGCTCGCGTCCGCGATCGAGACCGCGCACCGTGCGGGCATCCTGCACCGGGACATCAAGCCCGCGAACGTCCTGACGACCGACTTCGGCTGGCCCGCGCTGACCGACTTCGGGATCGCGGCCACGACCGGACACGGCGGCGGTGCGACCGTCGGCATGTCGATCCCGTGGTCGCCGCCCGAGCTGCTCGGGGACCGGCCCACGGGCGACGAGCGGTCCGACGTCTACTCCCTCGGCGCGACGGTCTACTCGCTGCTGGCGGGGCGGACGCCGTTCGAGATCCCCGGTGCGCCCAACGGCGCGCAGCAGCTCGTGGCACGCATCGAGCGCTCGCCGCTGCCGCCCACCGGCCGCGACGACGTGCCGGTCAGCCTTCAGCACGTGCTGGAGCGGGCGATGGCGAAGGACCCGGTCCGGCGGTTCCCGTCGGCGGCCGCGATGGGCCGTGCGCTGCAGGCCGTCGAGGCCGAGCTGCGGCTGCCCGTGACCCCGCTCGACCTGCCCGACGCGGGCTTCGGCGTCGGCGCCGACTCCGGTCCGGCACCCGTGGGGCCCTCGGCCGCGGTCGAGGACGCGACGCGCGTGCGGTCCGTCGTCACGCTCGACCCCGACGCGGGCCGGGCCGCGGGTGCGGACGACGCGACGCGCCTGCGCGGCGTGCAGGTCATCCCGGTGCCGGGCGTGCCGGTCGCGACGACGGCCCCCGCAGCGCCCGCGACGCCGCCCGGGCAGCAGTCGTTCGTCGTCGTCCCCGCGCAGGGCGACGACGGCGCGGACCAGGACGAGGAGCGCCGCGGCTCACCGCGGCTGCGCGCGCTCGCCGGGATCGGCGCGGCCCTCGTGCTGCTCGTCACCGTCGGCGCCGTCGCGCTCGCGACGCTCGACGGCGACCCGGCGCCGCGTCCCGGACCCACGGACGACCTGGGCGGCGGGACCGTCGGTGCGCCCTCCGGGCAGGTCGTGCCCACGCCCCGTGCGCTCGAGGGCGTCGTGCAGGCCGACGGGTCGGTCGTCTTCACGTGGCAGAACCCCGCGCCGCTCGACGGCGACCGGTACCTGTGGGCGGTGCGGACCGCGACGGGGGAGTCGACGCCCGAGATCGTCGAGGCCGCGACGGTGACCGTGCCCGCCGACCAGGCGCCCGGCGGCGCCGTGTGCGTCGAGGTGTCGATCGTGCGTGCCGACCGCTCGTCGTCCGCCGCACCCGCGCAGGGGTGCGTGCCGTGAGCTGGCGGACCGTCCGGAGCCGCACCACCAGGACCGCCGCCGTCGTGACGCTGCCGGCGGTCGTCGCGGTGCTCGCCCTCGTCGACCGGGGCTTCCCGCTCGCGCGCGTCGACCTCAACGACGGCGGGGTGTGGCTGACCGCGACGAGCGAGCTCAAGCTCGGCCGGTTCAACGCCCAGGTCGAGGAGCTCGACGCCGGGCTGGTCACGGACGGCAGCACGTTCGACGTGCTCCAGGACGGCAGCGACGTCGTCCTGTGGGAGCCGACCGGCGTGTCCGTCGTGGACCCCGCGTCGGTCACGCTGACGACCCAGATCGCGGCGCCGGGCACGGAGGCGTCCATGGCGGCCGGCACGCTCGCGGTCGCGTCCGACGGGTCCGCCTGGGTCCGCGCCCTCGCCGGCCTCGACGGGCTGAACGTGTCGCAGGAGGCCCCGGACGTCGAGCTCGGCGACGGCGGCGCCGTCGTGGTCGCCCGCACGGGCGTCGCCCTCGCGGTCGACGAGACGGGGGGCGTCACGCGCGTGGACGTCGCCCAGGGCGCGCCCGTCCCCGAGGACGACGGCGACCTGGCCGGCGACGGTGACGTCGACCAGCTGACCGCCGTCGGCGAGGAGCCGGTCGTGCTGTCCGGCAGCACGCTGCGCACCCGGTCGGGGACCGTCGAGCTCGACGGCGACGGCCTCGTGCTGCAGCAGCCCGGTCCCGCGTCGGACCGCGTGCTCGTCGCGACCCGGGACGCGCTCCTCGAGGTCCCGCTGGGCGGCGGCGACGTCGTGGAGCACGCCACGCCGGGCGAGGGCCGCCCGGCCGCGCCCGTGCAGGTCGGCGAGTGCGCGCACGCCGCGTGGGCGTCGACGCTCGGGTCCTACCTGCGGCTGTGCGACGGCGCCGACCCGCAGGTCCGGGACCTGGAGGGCATGTCCGCGCAGGACGAGCTCGTCTTCCGCGTCAACCGCGGCGTCGTCCTGCTGAACGACACGCTGCGCGGCCGCGTCTGGATGCCGACGCAGGACACCGACCTGCGGACGCCCGAGTGGCAGGACGTCGTCCCGGAGGAGGCGCCCGAGGAGGCCCAGGAGGAGTCCGAGACCCCGCAGACGACGCAGGAGCTCGTCACGGAGTGCTCCGAGACGGCCGCGCCGCCGCTCGCCGCGGACGACGCGTTCGGCGTCCGGCCGGGCCGCACCACGATCCTGCCCGTCATCGACAACGACTCGTCGGCCGACTGCGGCATCCTCGTCGTGACCAAGCTCGACGCGCTGCCGCCCGAGTTCGGCAGCGTGCAGACGATCCACGGCGGGCGTGCGCTGCAGGTCGCCGTCGCACCGGGTGCGACGGGGTCGGTCTCCTTCACGTACACGATCGACGACGGCCGCGGCATCAACGCGCCGTCGCAGGCGACCGTGACGCTCACCGCGCGCGACGGCGGCAACGAGGCGCCGCGGCAGGTGCGCACGGGCGAGCTGCAGGTCGAGCAGGGCGGCCGCGCCGAGCACCTCGTGCTGTCCGACTTCCAGGACCCCGACGGTGACGACCTCGTGCTGCTGTCCGCCGCGAGCGACCCCGCCGTGGGGACCGTGCGGTCGCGGCAGGACGGGACGCTGACGTTCCAGGCGGACGGCGGGCGGCTCGGGCGCACGCGCGTCGACGTCGTCGTGTCCGACGGCACCGAGACCGTGCAGGGCGTGCTCGACGTCGACGTGCGCCCCGCGGGCTCGCTCGCGCCCCAGATCGACCCCGTGCACGCCGTGACGTACGTCGGGCAGTCCACGACGCTGCGCCCGCTCGACGCCGTGCGCAGCTCGAGCGCCGAGCCGCCGCGCCTCGCCGGGGTGGACGACGTCCCCGGCGCGACCGTCTCGCGCGACCTGCAGGCCGGCACGTTCTCGTTCTCCGCGCCGCGCGCGGGCACCTACTACGTGCCGTTCCTCGTCACCGTCCCGCCGCAGGAGGCCACCGGCCTCGCGCGCATCGACGTCCTGGAGTGGCCCGACCAGACCCAGCCGCCGACGGCCGTCCGCGACCGCGCGTACCTGCCGCCCGGTGGCGAGGTCACGGTCGACCCGCTCGAGAACGACAGCGACCCCGCGGGCAGCGTCCTCGTGCTGCAGTCCGTCGAGGTGCCGGCCGGGTCCGGGCTGCGCGTCGCGGTCGTCGAGCACCGGTACGTGCAGGTGTGGTCCGAGCGCACCCTCGAGCAGCCCGTCGTGCTGCGGTACACGGTGTCGAACGGCCCGACGAGCGCCGTCGGCGAGATCACCGTCCAGCCGATCCCCGCCACCGGGTCGTCGCAGCCGCCCGTCGTGCAGAACGTCGAGGTGTCCGTCCGCACCGGCGGCGTCGTGACGATCCCCGTGCTGGAGTCCGCGTCCGACCCCGACGGCGACCGGCTGACGCTCGAGCGCGAGCTGCCCGAGCCGCTCGGCGACGGCGAGGGGCTGCTCTTCGTGTCGGGCGACGTGCTGCGGTACCAGGCGCCGACCTCGCCGATGACCGCCCGCGCGACGTTCGCCGTGAGCGACCCCGCGGGCAACGTGACCGCCGCGCAGGTCACCGTGCGCGTGCACGCCTCGGACTCCTCGACGAAGGCCCCGCCCCGCCCGCGGGACCTCGAGGCGCGCGCCTTCGAGGGCGACGTCGTGCGGATCCAGGTGCCGCTCGTCGGGATCGACCCCGACGGCGACGGCGTGACGCTCCTCGGCCAGGCGAGCGGCCCGACGAAGGGCCGCGTCACCGCGGTCGGCCCCGACTGGCTCGAGTACCAGGCGTACTCGCGCGAGTCCGGCACGGACACCTTCACCTACGCGGTCGAGGACTGGACCGGGCAGCGTGCCGTCGCGACCGTCCGCGTCGGCATCGCACCGCGACCCACCGACGCGTCGACCGTCGTCGCCCGCGACGACGCCGTGACCGTCCGGCCCGGCGAGCGCGTCGAGGTCCGCGTCCTCGCGAACGACGTCGACTCCGGCGGCGGCGACCTGACGCTCGACGACGAGCTCGACGTCCCCGACGGCATCGAGGCGGGCGTCGAGGGGCGGCGGATCGTCGTCACCGCGCCCAGGGCCGCCGGCGTCTACCCGATCGTGTACGTCGCGTCGAACGCCCGCGGCGGTCGCGACGACGGGGTGCTCACCGTGACGGTGAGCGACGACGCACCCGTCGTGCCGCCCGTCGCGCGCGACGTCGTCGTGGCCGCGACCGAGACCATCGGGCGCACCGAGGTCGAGGTTGACGTGCTCGCGGTCGCGCAGAACCCCAGCGGGCCGCTGTCCGACCTCGAGGTGGACGTGCCCGCGGGCGTCGCCGCCGTCGCGCGCGTGACGACCGGCGCGTCGCCGAAGGTCGTCGTCACGCTCGTCGACCACGCGCAGACCGTCCCGTACATCCTGCGGAACCAGAAGGACCCCGACCGGCGGGCGTCGTACGCGTTCATCACCGTGCCCGCGCTGGGCTTCTTCCCGCCGACGCCTCGCCCGAAGGCGCCCGAGCTGCGCGTCGCGTCCGGGGCGGAGCTGACGATCGACCTCAACGCGCAGGTCCAGGTCGCGCCCGGCCGGTCGGCGTCGATCGCCGACCCGACGGCCGTGAGCGCCACCAAGAGCGACGGCTCGCAGCTCGTCGTCGACAAGGACCGCCTGCGGTTCGTGTCGGCGCCCGGCTACGCGGGACCGGCCTCGATCACCGTGCCCGTGACCGACGCGTCCGGGCCGGGCGACACGACCGCCCGCTCGGCCGTCATCTCCCTGCAGGTCACCGTGTTCGCCGTCGACGACCACCCGCCGACGTTCGCGCCGTCGACCATCGCCGTCGCCCCGGGGGAGCCGGCCACGAGCGTCGACCTCGCGGCGTTCACGCAAGGCCCCGACGGCAGCGCCGGCGGACCGCAGACCTACTCCTACACGCTGACCTCCGCGATCCCGGCCGGCTTCACCGCGTCGCTCGACGGCTCGGTCCTCACCGTGTCCGCGCCCACCACCACGCCCAAGGGCACGACCGGGCGGCTCGAGGGCCGGCTCGGGTTCGGCCGCACGGGCTCCATGGACATCGCGATCGACCTCAAGGTCGCGGCGTCCACCCGCAACAAGGCGAAGGTCCAGAACTTCGAGGTCGCGGACGGCGCCCAGGGCCGCGAGCGGACCGTCTCCGTCCTCGACGGCTCGTGGAACCCGTTCCCGGAGCCGCTGCAGGTCGTCGGCGCGGTCGTCGAGACGCCCGGTGCGGGAACGGCCTCGGCGACGGCGAGCACCGTCACCATCCGTCCGGCTGCCGACTACGTCGGCCCGATGGTCGTGCGCTACGTCGTCCGCGACGCCACGGGCGATCCCGACCGCGAGGTCGAGGGACGCATCTCCGTGATCGTGCGCGGACGCCCCGCGACACCCGTGCCGCCCCGCGTGGTCGAGGTCCGCGACAAGACCGTCGTGCTGTCGTGGGACGCGCCCGACAACCGCGGTGCCCCCATCACGGGCTACCGGGTCGTCGCGAGCCCGGGCGCGATCAGCCGGGCGTGCGCGAGCACGACCTGCACGATCGACGGCCTGACGAACGACGTCGAGTACACGTTCACCGTCGCCGCCCAGAACGCCGTCGACTGGTCCGACCCGAGCGTGCCGTCCGCGCCCGCGCGCCCCGACGCCGTGCCGGACGCGCCCGGGACGCCGACGCTCGCGTTCGGCGACGGCCAGCTCACCGCGTCGTGGACGGCGCCCCCGCAGACCGGCTCACCGGTCACCGGCTACACCGTCGAGATCTCGCCCGCCCCGCCGAGCGGCTCGTCGACGCTCCCGTCTTCCACGACGAGCGTGACGTTCACTCGCTTGAAGAACGGCACCGCGTACAGCGTCCGCGTCCGGGCCCACAACAAGGCGCCCGACCCGAGCCCGTGGTCGCTGTCGTCCGCGCCCGAGGTGCCGGCCGGTGTGCCGGGTGCACCGGTGTCGGTCGTCGCTGCTCGTGAGAACTCCGCGGTCGGCGGACAGATCAACCTCGCGTGGCAGCCGCCGCCCGACAACGGGGACGCGGTGCAGGAGTACGAGGTCACGATCGGCGGCGATCCGGGCTCGGGCACCTTCCGGGTGTCTGCGTCCGCCACGTCCTACGTGATGCTCGGCGCGAGGAACGGTGTCGAGTATCAGTTCTCGGTCAGGGCGCGTAACAAGGCGGGCTGGGGGAGCGCGTCGACGACGACGGCGTCGACGTACGGTGTTCCCGCCACGCCCGGCGCTCCGTCGGCGACCGTCGTGTCGGGCGAAGGCGCTGTCGATCTTCGGTGGTCTGCGCCCGATTCCAACGGCACACCGATCACGGCCTATGTGGTGGAGGTCTCCGACGGACGGCGCATCGAGCTCGGCGGTGGCGTCGGCACGACGATCGGAGGCCTCGCCGGCGGTACCTCGTACACGTTCAGGGTGACGGCTAGGAACGCTGCCGGCGACGGACTGCCGTCGGCGCCGTCGACTGCGGTGAAGGCCACGACGCGGCCCGGCCAGCCCACGGTCGAGTCGCCGCGGGTGACGAGCACGGCGAACGCGTTCGGCAAGCCCAAGGACCTCGTGGTCGCGTGGTCGGCGGTCGACCTGGGTGGCGCCGACTGGCTCGTCTACGACTACGTCGTGAGCGGGCCACGTGGAGCGACGATCACCGGATCGATCGCCGGCACGTCCGACAGGGTCGACATCTCTGGTTGGAACATGGACTGGACCGGCTCGGACGTCACCGTGACGGTCACCGCCCGGAGCTCTGTCGCCGTTGGTGGGACCGGGACCGCGACGGCCACCCTGTACTGGGGGTCGACTCCGGGCCAGGTCGCCAACGTGAGCCTCACGCCTGACCGATCCACGAGCCCGCAACGGGTCACCGCGACCTGGGACGCCGTCGACGTCGTCCCCGCCGTCGATTACTACGACGTCCAGTGGTCGATCAACGGTGTGGCGCAAGGATCTGTCGAGCGTGTGCGGAACGGCACCCAGCAGGACTTCGACCTGAGTCGTATCGACGCTGGTACCACTGTCTCGGTGCTGGTCCGCGCGCACAACGGACGTGGTGATGGCGAGTGGTCTGCCGAGCGCTCCTTCACGATCCCGGTGCCAGCCGGGTGAGCCCGATACGACAAACGGCACCGACTTCCATCACTGAGAGGAATGACCAGCACATGACCCCCGAGCAGAGCGCATGGTTCGCCGAGACGTTCGACGCCCTCGTCGGCAACGTCGGGCAGGCGCTGCTGGGCAAGGACCGCCCGGTCCGGCTCGCCCTCACGGCGATGCTCGCCGAGGGCCACCTGCTGCTGGAGGACGCACCCGGCACGGGCAAGACGTCGCTCGCGAAGGCGATCGCCGCGACCGTCCAGGGCACCCACCACCGCATCCAGTTCACGCCCGACCTGCTGCCGTCGGACGTCACGGGCGTGACGATCTACGACCAGGGCAGCCACAAGTTCGAGTTCCACCCCGGCCCGGTGTTCGCGTCGGTCGTGCTCGCGGACGAGATCAACCGCGCGTCGCCCAAGACGCAGGCGGCGCTGCTCGAGGTCATGGAGGAGGGGCAGGTCACGGTCGACGGCGTGACCCACGCGGTCGGGCGGCCGTTCATGGTCATCGCGACGCAGAACCCCATCGAGCAGGCCGGGACCTACCGCCTGCCGGAGGCGCAGCTCGACCGGTTCCTCATCAAGACGTCGCTCGGCTACCCGGACCGCGCGTCCACCATCGAGATCCTCGCGGGCGCTCGCGACCGCACGACGAACCTCACGCCGCGGATCACGACGCAGGCGGTCGGGACGATGGCGGACCTCGCGCGCACCGTGCACATCGACGAGGCCGTCCTGGACTACGTCGCGCGCCTCACCGAGGCGACCCGGTCCGACGCGCAGACGGCGCTCGGCGCGAGCGTCCGCGGCGGCCTGGCGCTGGTGCGCTGCGCGAAGGTGTGGGCCGCGTCGGAGGGTCGGGAGTACGTGCTGCCCGACGACGTCAAGGACCTCGCGCAGCCCGTCCTCGCGCACCGGCTCGTCCTCGACACCGAGGCGGAGTTCGCCGGGGTGCGGGCCGCGGACGTCCTGGACCGCATCCTCGAGACGACGGCACCGCCGGTCCTGCGAGCCGTGTGACCGTGTCGTTGCGCATCTCCTCGCTCGGCTGGGGCGTCCTGGCGGCCGCGGTCGCGGGCCTCGTCCTGGGCCGCTGGCTGGGCTGGCTCGAGACCGCCGCGATCGGCGCGGCCCTCACGGCCGTCCTGGTCGTGTCGCTGCTCATGACGCTGGGCCGCTCCCGGTTCGCCGTGTCGCTCGACATGGCGGACCGGCGTGTGCGCGTCGGGGAGCGGGCGGTCGGCCGGGTCGAGGTGCGCAACGACGGACGCAGCCGGTCGCTGCCCGCGCGGGTCGAGCTGCCCGTCGGAGCGGCGGTGGCCGAGCTCGGGATCCCCGTGCTCGCGCCCGGTGCGTCGCACGACGAGCTGTTCGCGATCCCCACGTCGCGCCGCGCCGTGGTCGTCGTGGGTCCGGTGCGGTCCGTGCGCGGCGACCCGCTGGGTCTGGTGCGGCGCGCGGTGCGGTGGACGACGCCCGTCGAGCTGTTCGTGCACCCGCTGACGGTCGCGCTCACCGGCTCGAGCTCGGGCCTGCTGCGCGACCTCGAGGGTCAGTCGACGCGCGACCTGTCGGACTCGGACCTGTCGTTCCACGCGCTGCGCGACTACGTCGCGGGCGACGACCGGCGGTACATCCACTGGCGGACGACCGCGCGCCGCGGCAGCCTCATGGTCAAGCAGTTCGAGGACACCCGGCGGACGCAGACGGTCCTCGCGCTCGCGACGGACCCGCGCGACTACGCCGACGAGGACGAGTTCGAGCTCGCGGTGTCGATCGTCGCGTCGCTCGGCGTGCAGACCATCCGCGAGCAGCGCGACATCGCGGTGCTGGCGGGGCCGGGCGCGCTGCGCGTGCAGACCCCGCCGCTCCTGCTCGACGACTGCGCGCGCCTGGTCCAGCAGCCCGGTGGTGCGGGGATCGCCCTGCTGGGACGGCGCGTCGCGCGCGAGACCCCCGACGTCTCGGTCGCGGTCCTCGTGACTGGCTCGGTCGCGGACGACGCGTCCCTGCGGCTCGGGGCGCGGCACGTGCCGGTCGGCACCCGCACGGTCGTCGTGCGGTGCGAGCGCGGCTCCGAGGTCTCCGTCCGCACGCAGGGTGCGCTGAGCCTGTCGACCGTGGGCGGTCTCGACGACCTGCCCCGCCTGCTGCGCCGGGTGGTCGCGTGAGCGGCACGGCGACCCCCACGGCTCCCCGCACGACCCCGGCCCCCCGCCCGGCGGCGGCGACGCCCCGCCCGGCGGTGCCTGCGCGCGCCCGGCGCACCGGGGTCCCGCTCGTGGTCGACGTCGTGTGCCTCGTCGGGGCGCTCGCCCTCGTCCTGTGGCCGCTCCTGGCCGTGTACGGCGGCACGGCCGCAGTCCCCGCGGTCGTCGGGGGTCTCGCGCTCGGCGCGGGCGTCGCGCTGTGGGCCGCGGCACGCCGCTGGTCGGCGGCCGTGACGGTCGCCGCGCTGACCGCCACCTACGTCGTGGCCGGGGGAGCGCTCGCCGCGCCGACGACGACGCTCGCCGGGGTCGTCCCGACGGGCGCGACGGTCGTCGAGCTCGTCCGCGGCACCACGTCGACCTGGAAGCAGGTCCTCACGCTGCAGCCGCCCGTCGGGACGAGCGGCTCGCTCCTCGTCGCGGCGTACCTGCTGGCGCTCGTCGGATCGGCCGCCGCGGTGTCGGTCACGGCGCGCGTGCGGCGCCCGCTGCCCGCCGCGTCGGCCGCGGTCGTGCCGTTCGCCGTCATGGTCGCGGTCGTCGTGCTCGGGACTCGTGAGCCCGTCCCGGCGCCGTGGCTCACCGGGACGGTGCTGACGCTGCTGCTCCTGCCCTGGGCGTCCGCCCGCGCGGGCCTGCTGCGGCCGCGACGCGTCGTGGCCGTCGGCGCGCTCGCGGCGGTCGCGGTCGCGGGCGGTGTGCTGGGCGCACCCGTCGTCGTCGGCGACACGACGCGGTACGTGGTGCGCGACGAGATCGTGCCCCCCTTCGACCCGCGCGACTACCCGAGCCCGCTGTCGGCGTTCCGCCACTTCGTCAAGGTCGACGAGGACGCGACCCTGCTGACCGTCGAGGGCCTGCCGAGCGGTGCCCGTGTCCGGCTCGCCACGATGGACCGCTACGACGGTGTCGTGTGGAACGTCTCCAGCGACGGCTCGGCTGACGCGTCGGGCGAGTTCCGCCGGGTCGGCGACGACCTCGAGACGACGGTGCGGGGCGACCGCGCGCACGTCGAGGTCGAGATCGGCGCGCTCACCGGCGTGTGGCTGCCGACCGTCGGCTCCGCGACCGCGTTCGACGTCGTGGGCGACTCCGCCGCCGACCTGCGCTACAACGACGCGACCGGGGCGGCCGTCCTCGTCGGCGGCGTGCACGAGGGCCTGCGCTACGGCGTCGACGTCGTCGTGCCGCGCGTCCCGGAGGACGCCGAGATCGGCTCCGCTCCGGCGGCGTCCGTCACGCTCCCCGACGTCGTGGGAGACCCCGACGCGGTCGCCATGACCGCACCCGACGTGGCCCGCGACGCGGGCGAGCCGGTCCAGGTCGCCCGGGCGCTGACCCGGTGGCTGTCGGAGGAGGGGTACTTCAGCCATGGCGTCGCCCCCGAGGACCACCCGTCGCTGTCGGGCCACGGTGCGTTCCGGATGACCCAGCTGCTCGGTGGCGACCTCATGGTCGGCGACGGCGAGCAGTACGCGTCGGCGCTCGCGCTGCTGGCGCGGGAGATGGGGCTGCCGGCACGCGTCGTGCTCGGCTTCGTCCCCGACGCCGCCGAGGGGCCCGTCGACCTCACGGGCGCGGACATCCAGGCGTGGGTCGAGATCGCGTTCGCCGGGCACGGCTGGGTGCCGTTCGACCCGACGCCGCCGCCGACGCAGACGCCGCAGGAGGACCAGCAGGACGCGCCGTCGCAGCCCGACCCGCAGGTCGTCCAGCCGCCCCCGCCGCCGCCGGACGCGGCGACGCCGCCCGACGAGGACACCGAGCAGCCCAGCACGGACGAGCCGGCCGAGGACGACAGCGCCGCGGCGCTGTGGTGGCGCATCGCGCGGGTCGCCGGAGTCGCGGCCGTGCCGCTCGTGCTGCTGCTCCTGCCGTTCCTCGTCGTGGGGGCGCTCAAGGCGCGTCGCCGCCGGCAGCGGCGCCGCCACCGCGACACGGTCGTCCGGGTCGCGGGCGGCTGGGACGAGGTCGTCGACCACGCGCGCGACCTGCGTCGCCCCGTGCCGCCTTTCGCGACCCGCCGCGAGTCGGCCGACGCCCTCGCGTCGGCGTTCGGCGACCGCCCGGGCCGCGACGGCACGGCCGTGGTCACGACCGTGCGCGAGCTCGCCGACCACGCCGACCGGGCCGTGTTCGCGCCCGCCGCCCCGAGCGACGCGGAGGCCGCCGCCTACTGGCGGCGCGTCGAGGCCGCCGTCGCGGCGATGACACGGACCGTCGGCTGGCGCGAGCGTGCCCGCGCGCGGCTGTCGACGGTCTCGCTGCGCGCCGGGCGGCGCCACCGCGCGCGTGACGCCCGCCGCACGCGTGACGCCGGTCGTCCCGACGCCACGGGCCGTGCGCGCCGCACCGGCCGTGCCCCGCGTCGTGGCCGCGCCGGTCCCTGACGCACCGTCCCGTCCCGTGCCCCGCCCCGCTCGATCCGAGGAAGTCCACGTGCAGCCCGTCCCCGCACCCCGCCACACGAGCCGGTCGGCGGTGCCCGCCGACGAGCCGCCCGCCGGACTCGGCAGGCGGGCCGCGGCCGCCGCCCTCGACGCCTTCGTCGTCCTCGTGCTGGGCGGCTGGCTGCTCGTCGCGTGGTGGGTCGACGCGGTCCGTGCCGCGACGGCGGGCGAGACGGTGCCCGCACCCGGTGCGGGCGTGGCGGTCGGTGCCCTGCTCGTGCTGGTCGTCGGGGTCGTGCAGTGGGTGCTGCACGGCCGCACGGGTGCGACGCTCGGCCGTGCCGTCGTCGGCATCCGGACGCTCGACGTGGAGACGCGCGAGCCCGTCGGGGTCCTGCGCGTCCTGCTGCGCGGGCTGGTCGTCGGCGCTGGCGTGCTGCTGTGCGTCGTCGGCGTGGTCGTGGTCCTGCTGTCGCCGCTGTTCGACCGCACGGGCCGCCGCCGCGGCTGGCACGACGTCGCCGCAGGTGACGAGGTGCTCGTCGTGCGCCGCGGCACGGGCCGCCGGGTCGCCACCGGGGGTCGCACGGCCTTCTCGGCGGCGCCCGACGACCACGACCGCGGCAGGCGCGTGCGCGACGGCGACCCGCTCGACGTCGCCCCCGACGGGGCGCCGCAGCCGTCCGCCGCGGAGCCGCCGACCGTGACGTCGCCCGTGCGGGTCCCGCGCTGGGCCGCGGGCGACACGTCGCCGACCTCCGGCACGCAGGAGCTCTCCACCTGGTTCGACGAGCAGGCCGGACCGGGCCTCGTCCTCGCGCCGCTCGCCCCGACGCGCAGCGGACCCGACCTCGACACGCGCGCCCTGCCGATCGTCCGGGCGACCCCGCCGGTCCCGTCCGCACCGGTCGTCCCGCCGGTCGTCGGCCCGCCGCCCGCCGGGTCGGCCGGTCTGGACCCCGAGCTCGAGCTCACCCGCCCGGTGCGGGCCCGCGTCGACCTCGTCCCGGAGCCCCCGCCCACGTCGGTCGAGCGTGCGACGGCGCTCGTCGAGCTCAGCGACGGCCGGCGGCTGACCGTCGAGCGGACCGCGCTCGTCGGCCGCAACCCGGCCGCGGCGTCGCCCGTGCAGCTCATCCGGGTGGTCGACCCGACCCGGTCGGTGTCGAAGACGCACCTGCAGATCGGCGTCGAGCCGGGCGGCGTGTGGGTCGCGGACCGGGGGTCGACCAACGGCACCGTGGTGACGCTGCCCGACGGCGCCCAGATCGTCTGCCAGGTCGACCACCAGGTGCGGCTCCGGGTGGGGGCGACGGTCGTGTTCGGCGACTGCTGGATCCGCCTCGTCCGTGCCCCGGGGATCCCCGGCGTGTCCTAGCGCCCGTCGAGCACCCTCACCGCCGACGCGGCAGAGGACGTCCCAGAACGACGCTGCCGAACCCTCACCCGAGGTCGTCGACAGGCTCTAGGGTCGAAGCATGGCGGGCAGGCGCTCGGCTGCACGGATGCAGCTGGTCGAGGTGGACGAGTCGCCCGCGCCGCCGACCGCTCTCGCGGGGCACGACAACGCGGTCGTTCCCCCCTCGGACGCGGTCTCCGTCGCCCGGCCGACGCTCGCCGGCGTCGCGCGCCGGTGGTGGCCGCTGGCGGCCGTCGTGGTCGTCGCGGTGGCCGGCGCGGTCGTCGTGGGCGTCGCGCGCGACCGCGCGTTCGTGGCCCGCATCGACGCCGTGCCGGGCCTGGTGCACCCGCTCGGCGCGGCCCCCACGGTGCGGTGGCAGGCGCCCGCCGCACCGCACGGCGGTGCCGTCGTCGCGGCGGGCGACGCGCTGGTCCTCGTGTCCGCGCAGTCCGAGCGGTGGCGCGTCACGGCGCACGCGGTGTCCGACGGCGCGGTGCGGTGGTCCCTGGACGTGGCGCCCGTGCAGCGGTCCGGCTTCGAGAGCAGCGTCGTGTCGTGCCCGTCGTCGGGCGAGGACGTGGGGTCGACCGTGCTGTGCCTGGTGACGGAGCCGCGGGTCGTGTACTCGGACGACGCGTCGATCGACGAGCCCGCGCACACCCGTGTCGTCGCGCTCGACGCCGCCCGCGGCACCGAGCTGGGCACGTGGGAGGTGACCGACGAGCTGATCGCTGCCGACCGTGTGGGGGACGACCTGGTCGTCGTCACCCTCGACCGGGAGGGTCACGCGGTCGCCGAGCGTCGGGCCGGGCGCACCGGCGAGGTCGACTGGACGTTCCGCACGCCCGAGGTGCTGGAGTCGGCCGTCCTGAGCCGCTCGGTCGACGCCTGGACCGCGCGCGGCGTGGTCGCCGTCAAGGGCTTCGTCACCTACGTCCTCGACGCGGACGACGGGGAGACGTTGGTCGTGGGCGCCCCGTACCGCAACCTGGAGGTCGTCGCGCTCGACGACGGGTTCGCGACGTGGGCGTTGGTCGGCGCGGGGCACGTGCACGCGCCGGACGGGACCGAGCGGTTCGCTGTCGCCGGCCTCCCTGCCCGGGTGCGGCTCGACGACGGGACCGCGGACGACGTGCTGGTGGTCGACGACGGGGGGCGGCTGCAGGGGTTCTCGTCCGCGTCGGGCGAGGCGCTGTGGTCGACCGAGACGATGCTCGACGCCCGGGTGCGCGTCTCCGACCGGGTGCTGGTGTCCGGGCTGACGCGGTTCGGCGTCCTCGACCCGCACGACGGCCGGCTCCTGTGGGTGTCCGACGCGGGCGACCCCGTCCCGTGGCAGCCGCTCTCGGACGGTGCGCTGGTCCTTGCGCCCGCGTTCACGCCCGACGGGCGCCCACAGCTCGCGGGTCTGGGGCTCGACGACGGGGTGCGCTTCTGGGCGGTGGACCTGCCGACGGGTGTGCAGGGCGTCGACGGGGTGGGTGGGCTCCTCGTGGTCCGCACGGCCGACGAGGCCGTCGTCCTGGGCTGAGGCACGGCCCGGCGCGAGCGCCCGCCCGGCCCGCCGTCCGGACCCAGGCCCGACCCTCCGCGTCGGGCAGGTCTACCCTCGGCTCATGGGGGCTGCCGCACCCGGCCCTGCGCTGCAGCGCGTCCCTCTCGACGAGGTCGACGAGGCGAACGCCGACCGGGGCGCGCGCCCGCGCACGGCGGTGCAGAACGCGGCCCGGGTCGCGGGCGCGTGGTCGGGCTGGCACGCACGCAGCCCGTCACGTGCGGTCGCGCTGCTGGTCGGTGCGCTCGCGCTGGTCGTGGGGCTGGCGGTCGCGACGCCCGCGGCGGTCGCGGCGTACGAGCGGTCGACCGTGCTGCGGCCGGCGGCGTTCGACGGTGCGATCAGGTACGCGGGCGCGGAGCCCGCGGTCCGGTGGACGACGCCGGTCGACACCGCGGTCGCGCCCCTGCTCGCGGGGGACACGCTCGTCGTCGCGACGGGCACGGGCCCGCACGACCGGTCGCTCACGGGCCTCGACGTCGTCACGGGCGCGGTGCGGTGGACGGTGCCCCTCGGCTCGTCGCCGCCCGCGCAGGACGTGCGCTGCCTGCTGGTGGCCGAGCGCGTCGCCTGCACGGTGGGCGCGGAGGCCGGCACGGGGCGCGCGGCGGTCCGGTCCCGGGCGGAGCCGCCCGGTCCGGTTCCGGCGGCGCGCCTGCTGCTCGTCGACCCGCGCACGGGGGCTGTCCTGCACCGCGGGGCGACCCCGGGGAACGTCGTGTCGGTCGCGACGGCCGACGGGCTCGGGGGCGACGTGGTGCTGGCGGCGATCGCGCACGACGTCCTGACGATCCGGCGGGTCGAGCCGGAGACCGGGCGGCTGCGGTGGGAGGCGCGGCGGCCGTCGGCGTTCCCGGCGTCCCCGACGTCGCGCGTGCACCTGCAGGTCGGCGGCGGGCTGGTCGTGGCGACGGCCGAGGGGAGCACGATCGTCGTGCGGGCCGCCGACGGGACGCGCGTCCCGCCGCCGTCGGACGCGGTGGGCACGGACGAGACGTTCCTGCGGTCCGACGGCACGCTCGTGCGCACGCGCTACCGGCTGCACACCGTCGGCGTCGACGTCGTCTCGGAGCTCTCGGACGGGTCGGGAGACCCGTGGCTCACCGTGCGCGGCGTGCCGGTGGAGCCCGCGGTGTCCGACGGGGCGTCGGGCCTGGTCTTCACGTCGAGCACGCTCGCGGGCGGCCCGCTGGCGGGGCGGGTGCGCGCGTACCTGCCGGACCGGCCCGACGCGGTGTGGCATGCGCTGACGCCGTCGCGGGAGATCGCGGCGGACGTCGCGGGCCGGGTCGTGCTGCGGGCGGCGGGGGCGCTCGTCGGGCTCGACGCCGGGTCGGGGGAGACGGTGTGGCGACGCACCTTCGGGCTCGGGATGGGGTCGGTCTTCTCCGACGGGCGGCTCGTCGTGGTGCAGCGGACCACCCCGGACGAGGGCGCGGTGCTGCTGGCGCTCGACCTGGTCGACGGGCGGACGCGGTGGGTCGCGGACCTGCCGCACGACACGCGCACGGTCGTGCGGCTGGGCGCGCACCTGTACGCGATGACGGAGGACGCGCTGGCCGCGCTGCGGTGACGGGCGTCGGCGGACACGCCCCGCCGTCGGCGGCGTCCGGGTCGCGGAGCGTTTGCGAGGCCCCGGTGCGGTGGGGGTAGTGTGACGGCGTGCTCGGAAGCACCCTCCTCCTTCGTTGCCGCGGCGAGGCCCTGTAGAGGCCGCATCCTCGTCGCGGTGTCCCGTGCGCCGGCCGCCAGCCGCACCGCCACGAAGGAGCATCACCCCATGAGCTATCTCGAGACGAGCCCCCAGCAGCCGTCGCCCATGCCGGTCCACAAGTACCGGCCGTTCCACGAGCAGTTCCGTGTCGACCTGCCGGACCGCACGTGGCCCGAGCGCCGCATCTCGCAGGCGCCCCGCTGGTGCGCGGTGGACCTGCGCGACGGCAACCAGGCCCTCATCGAGCCGATGAGCCCCGCGCGCAAGCTCGAGATGTTCGAGCTGCTGGTGCAGATGGGCTTCAAGGAGATCGAGGTCGGCTTCCCCTCGGCGTCGCAGACGGACTTCGACTTCGTCCGGATGCTCATCGAGGACGGGCGCATCCCCGACGACGTCGTCATCCAGGTGCTCACGCAGGCACGCGAGCACCTGATCGAGCGGACGTACGAGGCGATCGCGGGGGCCAAGCAGGCGATCGTCCACCTGTACAACTCGACGTCGACGCTGCAGCGCGAGGTCGTGTTCCGGTCCGACGAGGACGGCATCGTCGACATCGCGGTGTCGGGCGCCCGGTTCTGCAAGAAGTACGAGGAGCTCGTGCCGGACACCGAGGTGTTCTACGAGTACAGCCCCGAGTCGTACACCGGGACGGAGCTCGAGTTCGCGGTGCGGATCTGCAACGCGGTGCTCGACGAGCTGGGCCCGACCCCCGACAAGAAGGTCATCGTCAACCTGCCGGCGACGGTCGAGATGGCGACGCCCAACGTCTACGCGGACTCGATCGAGTGGATGAGCCGGAACCTGCGGCACCGCGAGAACGTCGTCCTGTCGCTGCACCCGCACAACGACCGCGGCACGGCCGTCGCGGCGGCCGAGCTCGGCTACCTGGCCGGCGCGGACCGCATCGAGGGCTGCCTGTTCGGCAACGGCGAGCGGACCGGCAACGTGTGCCTGGTGACGCTCGGCATGAACCTGTTCAGCCAGGGCATCGACCCGCAACTCGACTTCTCCGACATCGACCACGTCCGCCGGACCGTCGAGCGCTGCAACCAGCTGCCCGTCCCCGAGCGGCACCCGTACGGCGGCGACCTGGTCTTCACGGCCTTCTCCGGCTCGCACCAGGACGCCATCAAGAAGGGCCTCACGGCCATGGAGGCGACGGCCGCGCGCGAGCACAAGGCCGTCGACGACCTCGTCTGGGCCGTCCCGTACCTGCCGATCGACCCGAAGGACGTCGGCCGCTCGTACGAGGCGATCATCCGCGTGAACTCGCAGTCCGGGAAGGGCGGCATCAGCTACCTGATGAAGTCCGAGAAGGACCTCGACCTGCCGCGCCGCCTGCAGATCGAGTTCTCGCAGGTCGTGCAGAAGCACACCGACGAGCACGGCACCGAGGTCACGGCCGACGAGCTGTGGCGGATCTTCGAGGACGAGTACCTGCCCGTCGAGCCCGGTTCGGCGACGCCGCCGTGGGGGCGCCTCAAGCTGCGCGGCACGCGCGCGACGAGCTCCGAGGACGGGCCCGACTCGCTCGTCGTCGACCTCGTCGACCGCGGCGAGGTCGGCACGCACGAGGGGTCCGGCAACGGCCCGGTCGCGGCGTTCGTCGACGTGCTGCGCGGGATCGGCGTCGACGTCGCGGTGCTCGACTACGCGGAGCACGCGCTCTCGGCCGGCGGCGACGCGTCGGCCGCGGCCTACGTCGAGTGCGCGATCGGCGACCAGATCCTGTGGGGCGTCGGCATCGACCCGTCGATCACGACCGCGTCGCTCAAGGCGATCATCTCGGCCGTCAACCGGCACGAGCGCTGAGCAGCAGCTCCCGCGCGCGGGCCGCGCGCGAGCACCACGAGCAGGGCCGTCCGGCGCGTCCGGGCGGCCCTGCGCCGTGCGTGTCGGACCCGCGGGGGAGAATGGGCGCGTGAGCCTCTACCGCGACGAGGCGATCGTGCTGCGCACCCACAAGCTCGGTGAGGCCGACCGCATCGTCACCCTCCTGACCCGATCGCACGGCAAGGTGCGCGCGGTCGGCAAGGGCGTGCGCCGGACGTCGTCGCGGTTCGGCTCGCGGCTGGAGCCGTTCATGCACGTCGACGTCCAGCTCTCGACGGGACGGTCGCTCGACATCGTCACGCAGGCGGAGACCCTCGGCGCGTACGGGCGGCCGGTGTGCGAGGACTACACGCTCTACACCGCGGGCACGGTCATGCTCGAGACGGCCGAGCGGCTCGTCGAGGCCGAGCACGAGCCCGCGCTGCAGCAGTACTGGCTGCTCGTCGGCGCGGTGCGGGCCCTCGCGACGCGTGAGCACGCGCCCGGACTCGTCCTCGACTCCTACCTGCTGCGTGCGCTCGCCGTCGCGGGGTGGGCGCCGAGCTTCACGGACTGCGCGCGCTGCGGCGAGCCCGGGCCGCACCACGCGTTCGCGGTCGCGTCGGGCGGTGCGGTCTGCGCGGCGTGCCGTCCGCCCGGTGCCGCCGCGCCCGCGCCGGAGACGTTCGCGCTGCTCGCAGCCCTGCTCGCGGGGGACTGGCCCGTCGCGGACGCGAGCGCCGAGCGGCACCGCGGCGAGGGCAACGGGCTGGTCGCCGCGTTCTGCCAGTTCCACCTGGAGCGCCAGCTCCGCTCGCTGCCGATGGTCGAGCGCGTCTGACGGCGATGGCCCGGTCCGGCCCGCCTGGCGGGCACGGAGTCGGGTCGTCGCACCCGACGGCCCGGGTGTGCCCGCGCGTGCTCCAGACCCCGAAGGCCGGTTGTGCCGGACCCGTGCGCCCCGCGGTCGGACGTCGTGACGCCGGACCGCCGCACCCGCGGGGGCGGGCAGAATGTGCGCGTGCCGAACCCCGTGCAGCCCCCGTACCCGCACCCGTCGGGTGCCGTCGCCCCGGTGATCCCGAAGCAGTTCGTGCCCAAGCACGTCGCGGTCGTCATGGACGGCAACGGGCGGTGGGCCAACGCGCGGGGGCTGCCGCGCACCGAGGGGCACCGGGCGGGCGAGGCGTCGCTGCTCGACGTCGTCGCGGGGGCGATCGAGGTCGGCGTCGAGTACGTCAGCGCGTACGCGTTCTCGACGGAGAACTGGTCCCGCTCGCCCGAGGAGGTGCGGTTCCTCATGGGCTTCAACCGCGACGTGCTGCGGCGTCGGCGCGACCTCATGAACTCGTGGGGCGTGCGCGTGCGCTGGGCCGGTCGGCGACCGCGGCTGTGGCGCTCGGTCATCGCGGAGCTCGAGGAGGCCGAGCAGCTCACGCGGGAGAACACCACGTGCACGCTGACGATGTGCGTGAACTACGGCGGCCGCGCGGAGATCGCCGACGCGGCGAAGGCGATCGCGCACGAGGTCGCCGCGGGGCGGCTCAAGCCGGACCGTGTGAACGAGAAGACGTTCGCGCGGTACCTCGACGAGCCGGACCTGCCGGACGTCGACCTGTTCCTGCGCTCGTCGGGTGAGCAGCGCACGTCGAACTTCCTGCTGTGGCAGGCGGCCTACGCAGAGCTCGTGTTCCTCGACGAGCCGTGGCCCGACGTCGACCGCCGGCACCTGTGGCGGGCGGTCGAGACGTACGCGCGCCGCGACCGGCGCTACGGGGGAGCGATCGACCGGCCGGGTGCGTCCGCGACCTGACGCGGGCGTCGTACGGCCACGGGCGCTGCCGCAGGGCCGCCGCGGTCGTGTCGGTGCGGGCCGCTAGCCTGCGCGCATGACGCTGAGGCCCGCGATGATCACGTTCGACACGCTCGACGCCACCCGGCTCGCCGACTGGTGGGCCCGGCAGACGGGCGGGACGGTGCACGACGACAGCGACGGCTGGTACGTCATGGTCGCGCCGTCGGTGCCGGGCGGACCGACGCTGGCGTTCCAGAAGGTCGACGACCCGACGCCGGGCAAGAACCGGCTGCACGTCGACCTGGCCGCGGCGGACCGTGACGCCGAGGTCGAGCGGCTGCTGGGCGACGGTGCGGAGCTGGTCGCGCGGCACGAGCACGAGGGCTTCGCCTGGGTCGTGCTCGCCGACCCGGACGGCAACCAGTTCTGCGTGTCGCAGGAGCACGTGCCGGCGACCGCCTGAGGACGTCAGGCCGGCTCGTCCTCGGCGACGTGCCGGCCCGGGTGGGGCTCGGTGCCGTCGTCGGCGGCACGTCGCAGGAGGCGCCGTCGCACTGCCCAGCCGACGAGGAGGGCGACGACGGCGACGACGCCGAGCAGCGCGAGGGGTGAGCGGGCGAACAGCGCGAGGCCGGCCCACACGGCGCCGAACCCGACGGTCGCCCAGATGACCGCCCAGGCGACGGCGCCGGGGATCGACGCGAGCGTGAACCGCCCGTACGGCATCTTGATGAGCCCCGCGGAGGCGAACACGGCGGTCTGCACGCCGACCGTGAGGTAGGCGAGGGTCACGGCGATCGGTCCCCAGCGCCGTACGAGGTCGAGCCCGCGCTGTGCCGCCCGGGTGCTCGTCCACTGCTCGAGGTGCTCGATCATCGTGCGCCACCACGTGAAGCCGCGGTCGGAGTCGTGCACGACCTTGGCGCCGCGGGTGACGCCGCGGCCCGCCCAGTACGTCGCGTGCGACCGGGCGAGGACGATGAGGAAGAGGGCGACGACGGCGATCCCCAGCGGCAGGGTCGCGAGGCGGTAGGCCTCGAGCGGGTCGTCGTCCACGGGCCGATCCTAGGTGAGCAGGTCAGCGACCCCGGCCGTCACCGGGACCACCCGACGTCGGCGCGGTGGCGGCCGGCTCGTCGCGCACGTCGTCGACGATGAGCACGTCGTCGACCATGTCGGGGTGCGGGTCCTGCTCGGGCGCGCGACGTTGCAGCAGGGGCCGCAGGGCCGCAGCCGCCGCGTAGACGGCGATCGCGAGGACCACGATGGTCGCGCCCGGGGGGATGTCCTGCCAGTACGTGAGCACGAGGCCCGCGACGCTGACGACGACGCCGATGACGCTCGCGGCCGTCATGGTCCGGCCGAACGACCGCGCGTAGAGCTGCGCGATCGCGACGGGCACGATCATCAGGGCGCTGACGAGCAGCAGGCCGACGACGCGCATCGCGATGGTGACGGTGAGCGCCGCGATGGTCGCGACGAGCATCGACAGCAGCCGCACGGGCAGGCCGCTGGCGCGCGCGAACTCCTCGTCGTGGCTCACGGCGAACAGCGCGGTGCGCAGCCCGACGCCGACGCCGAGCACGAGTGCCGCCAGGGCGACGGTCCACCACAGGTCGGTCGTCGAGACGGTCGAGATGGAGCCGAACAGGTAGCTGATGAGGTTGGCGTTGGTGCCGCCCGCGATCTTGATGAGCAGCACGCCGCCCGCGATGCCGCCGTAGAACATGAGCGCGAGCGCGAGGTCGCCGCTGGTGCGCCCGCGCTCGCGCACGAGCTCGATGACGACCGAGCCGACGACGGCCGCGACGACGGCGCCGGGCACGGCGAGCGTGTCCTGCGGGACCAGTCCCGCCCACGAGCCGACGAGCCAGCCGAGCGCGACACCGGTGAGCGCGACGTGCCCGATGCCGTCGCCCATGAGCGCCATCCGGCGCTGCACGAGGAACGTGCCGACGACGGGTGCGGCGGCGCCGACCAGGACCGCGGCGAGCAGCGCGCGCTGCATGAGCGACGAGGACAGCATGTCGACGAGCAGGTCCCACGTCATGGGGTCACCTCCACGGTGATCGTGGGGCCCGTCGGTGGTGGCTCGGGGTCGGGGTGGGCGTGCGTGTGGTCGTGGTCGGCGTGCGCGTGCTCGCTGCGGGCGGCCGGGGGCGGGCCGTCGTGCGCGACGCGGCCGTGCCGCAGGACGACGGCGCGCTGGATGAGCCCGGCGAAGGGGCCGAGCTCGTGCAGGATCACGACGACCGTCGTCCCGGCGGCGTGCAGCCGCGCGACGGTGTCGACGAACGTCGCCTGCGTCGGGATGTCGATGCCCGAGGTCGGCTCGTCGAGCACGAGCAGGTCGGGGTCGCGCACCAGGGCCCGGGCGATGAGGACGCGCTGCTGCTGCCCGCCGGACATCTCCTGCACGCGCTGGTGGGCGCGGTCGGCGAGCCCGACGGACGCGAGCGCGTCGAGGGTGCGGCGGCGGGCTCCGCGGTGGGCGCGCAGCCGGCGGCCGTGCAGGAGCCCCGACGTCACCACCTCGATCGCGGTCGCGGGCATGCCCGACGCGGCGGGCATGCGCTGCGGCACGTAGCCGATGCGGTCCCACGGCGCCGACGGCCCGAGCGGGGAGCCGAACAGCCGGACGGTCCCGGCGCTGGTCGGGACGACGCCGAGCAGCGCGCGCACGAGCGTCGACTTGCCGGACCCGTTGGCGCCGAGCAGGGCGAGCACCTGGCCGGGCTCGACGGTCAGGTCGACGCCGCACAGGATGCGGCGGCCGCCGAGCGTGACGTCGACGCCTGCCGCCTCGACGGCGGGCGTCGTGCTGGGGGTGGTGCTCACGAGCAGGACAATGCCACGCGCAGCGCGTCGAGGTTGGCCTCGGCGATCGAGAAGTAGTCCGCGTCGTCGGTGACGCCCTCGATGGGGTCGAGGACCGCGGTGCCGACGCCGAGGTCGGCGGCGAGCGTCTCGGCGACCTTGGGGCTGACGAGCGTCTCGAAGAAGATCGTCGTGACGCCCTCGTCGCGGACGACGTCGGACACCTCGGCGAGGCGGGCGGGGGACGGCTCGGCCTCGGGGTCGATGCCGGAGATGCCGACCTCCTCGAGGTCGTACCGGTCGGCGAGGTAGCCGAACGCGGTGTGCGACGTGACGAAGGTACGGATGCCGCACTCCGCGAGGCCGGTGCGGTACGCCTCGTCGAGCGCCGTGAAGCGCTCGGACAGGGCGGCGGCGTTGGCGGCGAACTCGTCGGCGCCGTCGGGGTCGAGCGCGGTGAGGTGCTCGGCGACCGCGTCGGCGACGGCGGGCATGCGGCTGGGGTCGAGCCAGAAGTGCGGGTCGAGGGAGCCGTGGTCGTGCTCCTCCTCGGCGTGCTCGTCCTCCGCGTGCTCGTCGTCCGCGTGGTCGTGCTCGTCGCCCTCGCCGGAGATGAGGGTCGTGACGTCGGCGGCGTCGAGGACGTCGGACGGCTCGGTCTGGGCGACGGCGTCGTCGACCGCGGCCTGGAAGCCCGAGAGGTAGACGACGAGGTCGGCGTCGGCGACGTGGGCGACCTGCGCGGGGGAGAGCTCGACGTCGTGCGGCTCGGCTCCGGGCGGGGTGAGCGACTCGACCTGGACGCGGTCCCCGCCGACCTCCTGGGCGACCATCTGCAGGGGGTAGAACGAGGCGAGCACCTGGACGGTGCCGTCGTCGCCGGAGGTGCCGGACGCCGTCGCGCCGCAGCCGGCGAGCAGGACGGGCAGGGCGAGCGCGGGGGCGAGGAGCAGGGGGCGCCGGGGGCGGGCGAAGAGCATGACGATCATTCTCAGTATGACGAGAACGATTGTCAAAAACGCGGCGCGGCCGGACGGGTGTTCCCCGGTAGCCTGGGACACGTCTGCCGCGGCGTCCGCCGCGAGCCCCTCAGCCCGCGACACCCAGCCGCGGGCGTCACACGCACTGGAGTGATCGCACGTGGCCGCACCTTCCCGACTGGACTCCGTCGTCTCCCTGGCCAAGCGCCGGGGCTTCGTGTTCCCCAGCGGCGAGATCTACGGAGGCACGCGCTCCGCGTGGGACTACGGCCCGCTCGGCGTCGAGCTCAAGGAGAACATCAAGCGCCAGTGGTGGCGCGCGACCGTGCAGAGCCGCGAGGACATCGTCGGCCTCGACTCCTCCGTGATCCTGCCCCGCCAGGTGTGGGTCGCGTCGGGCCACGTCGGCGTCTTCACCGACCCGCTCACCGAGTGCCTGTCGTGCCACAAGCGGTTCCGCGAGGACCAGATGATCGACGAGTTCGAGGAGCGCAAGGGCCGCGCGCCTGAGGGCGGCCTCGCCGAGATCGCGTGCCCGAGCTGCGGCACGCGCGGCCAGTGGACCGAGCCGCGCGACTTCAACATGATGCTCAAGACCTACCTCGGCCCCGTCGAGGACGAGTCCGGCCTGCACTACCTGCGGCCCGAGACCGCGCAGGGCATCTTCGTGAACTTCAAGAACGTCTACACCGCGGCCCGCATGCGCCCGCCGTTCGGCATCGGCCAGATCGGCAAGTCGTTCCGCAACGAGATCACGCCCGGCAACTTCATCTTCCGCACGCGCGAGTTCGAGCAGATGGAGATGGAGTTCTTCGTCGAGCCCGGCACCGACGAGACGTGGCACCAGTACTGGATCGACCAGCGCACCGACTGGTACGTCGACCTCGGCATCAGCCGCGAGAACCTGCGCCACTACGAGCACCCCGCCGAGAAGCTCTCGCACTACTCCAAGCGCACGGTCGACATCGAGTACCGGTTCGGGTTCCAGGGCAGCGAGTGGGGCGAGCTCGAGGGCATCGCCAACCGCACCGACTTCGACCTCGGCACCCACACCGAGCACTCGGGCCAGGACCTGTCGTTCTTCGACCAGGCCAAGAACGAGCGGTACGTGCCGTACGTCATCGAGCCCGCCGCGGGCCTGACCCGCTCGCTCATGGCGTTCCTCGTCGAGTCCTACACGGAGGACGAGGCACCCAACACCAAGGGCGGCGTCGACAAGCGCGTCGTGCTCAAGCTCGACCCGCGCCTCGCGCCCGTCAAGGCCGCCGTGCTGCCGCTGTCCCGCAACGAGCAGCTCTCGCCCAAGGCCCGCGACCTCGCGGCCGAGCTGCGCCGCAACTGGAACGTCGACTTCGACGACGCCGGTGCCATCGGCCGCCGCTACCGCCGGCAGGACGAGATCGGCACGCCGTTCTGCATCACGGTCGACTTCGACACGCTCGACGACCAGGCCGTCACGATCCGGCACCGCGACGACATGACGCAGGAGCGCGTCGCGCTCGACAAGGTCACCTCCTACCTCGCGGGGCACCTCGTCGGGGCCTGACGCCGTCAGCCCGCCCGCCGGAGGCTCGTGACCCCAGGGTCCCGGGCCTCCGGTGCGACAATGGCCCGATGACCACGACGACACCCGCGGCTCCCGCGCGCCCTGCCGGCGCGGGTGCGGTGCTGCCGCCGCTGCGCATCGGGCCGATCACCGTCGACACCCCGGTCGTGCTCGCGCCGATGGCGGGCGTGACCAACGCGGCGTTCCGGCGCCTGTGCCGCGAGTCCGGCGCGGGCCTGTACGTCGCGGAGATGCTCACCAGCCGCGCGCTGGTCGAGCGCAGCCCGGAGTCGTTCCGGATCATCGCGTTCGAGCCCGACGAGGTGCCCCGCTCGGTGCAGGTCTACGGCGTGGACCCCGCGACCGTCGGCGCGGCGGTGCGGCTGCTCGTCGAGGAGGACCGCGCCGACCACGTGGACCTCAACTTCGGCTGCCCCGTGCCCAAGGTGACGCGGCGCGGCGGCGGTGCGGTGCTGCCGTGGAAGCGGGACCTGTTCACGGCGATCGTCCGGGCCGCCGTCGACGCGGCCCGCCCGTCCGGCGTCCCCGTGACGGTGAAGATGCGCAAGGGCATCGACGAGGACCACCTGACGTACGTCGAGGCAGGCCTGACGGCGCAGGACGCGGGCGTCGCCGCGGTCGCGCTGCACGGGCGCACGGCGGCCGACTACTACTCGGGCACCGCCGACTGGGACGCGATCGCGACGCTCAAGGAGGCCGTCACCGACATCCCCGTGCTCGGCAACGGCGACATCTGGTCCGCCGAGGACGCGCTCGCGATGGTCGAGCACACGCGGTGCGACGGGGTCGTCGTCGGCCGCGGCTGCCAGGGGCGGCCGTGGCTGTTCGCCGACCTCGCGGCGGCGTTCGCCGGGTCGGACGTCCGCATCCGCCCGGGCCTCGGCGAGGTCGCGCACGTCGTGCGGCGGCACGCCGAGCTCATGGTCGCCCACTTCGGCGAGGAGTCGAAGGCGCTGCGCGAGATGCGCAAGCACATGGCCTGGTACCTCAAGGGCTACGTCGTCGGCGGCGAGGCGCGGGCCGCGCTGGGGCTGGTCTCGACGATGGCCGAGCTCGACGACCGGCTCGCGGTGCTGGACCTCGACCAGCCCTACCCGGGCGAGGCCGCCGAGGGTCAGCGTGGCCGGGCGGGCTCGCCGAAGCGGCCGATCCTGCCCTACGGCTGGCTCGACTCGCGCGAGCTCTCCGAGGACTTCCGGCGCGACCTGCACGAGGCCGAGCTGAGCGTCTCGGGCGGCTGAGCCCCCGCTCGCCGTGACGCCGTGCCCTCCGTCCGGGACGCTGGGCGCATGGCTCCCTGGACCGTGCTCCGGGCACGGGTGCCCGCGACCCCCGACGCCCCCGACGCGTGGGCGGTGCAGGGCGCGTGCCGCACGCACGCCGCGGTGCACCGCGACCTGTACGGCCACGCGGACTCGGCGTGGCAGCCGCAGGAGCTGACGTCGCTGCTGCGGGCACGGCCGTACGAGCGGGTGGCGCTGCTCGTCGCGGTGCCGGCCGGGGCCGGCGGCAGCCCGGACGAGGTCGTGGGGGCGGCCGTGGTGTCGGTGCCGACGCAGGACAACCCGCACCTCGCGGAGGCGGAGCTGTGGGTGCGACCGGCCGACCAGGGCCGGGGGGCGGGCGGGCTGCTGGTCGACGCGGTCGAGGCGGAGGCCCGAGCCGAGGCGCGCCGGACGGTCATCGTCATGAGCTCGCACCGCGACCCGGGCGACGGCGTGCCGCAGCACCCGGCAGCCGGCGGGACGGGCGGCGTCCCCGCGGCGGACGGGGGCACCCGCCTGGCGCTCGCGCGCGGCTACGGGCTGTCGCAGGTCGAGCGGTTCAGCACGTTCGACCTGCCGCTGGGTCGCGCCCGCACGGCCGACGTCCGGCGCGCGCACGACGCGGCCGCGCGGGCGGCGGGACCCGACTACGCGCTGCTGGCGTGGACCGGGCCGACGCCCGAGGAGCACCTCGACCAGATGGCGGCGCTGCGCGCGCGGATGAGCACCGACGTGCCGACCGCGGACCTCGCGCTCGACGAGGAGCCGTGGGACGCCGAGCGGGTGCGCGCGCACGACCGCGAGACCGCGGACCAGGGGAAGGTCGCGGCGGTCGTCGCGGTGCGGCACGTGCCGTCCGGCGACCTCGTGGCGTTCACCGTCGTCGAGGGGCCGCGGACGCTGCCCGAGGTCGCGTACCAGCAGGACACGCTCGTCGTCGCCGGGCACCGGGGGCACCGGCTGGGGATGCTCGTCAAGACCGCGCAGCTGCTGCGCCTCGAGGGGCTGTGGCCCGAGCTGCGGCGGCTGCACACGTGGAACGCGCAGGAGAACGACCACATGCTGGCGATCAACGTCGCGCTGGGCTTCACGCCGACGGGCGTCATGGGCATGTGGCAGCGCGACCTGCCGGACGTCTCACCGGGCGCGGACGGTCACGTGTCGCTCGAGTGACGCGACGGCTTCCGGGGTGACGAGCGCGCCGCCGACGCCCGGGCTGGTGACGGCGAGGGCTCCGGCGGCGGACGCCCGCGCGAGTGCCTGCGGGTGGGGGAGGCCGTCGAGCACGCCGTGCAGCAGCCCCGCGAGGAAGGCGTCGCCCGCCCCGTCGGCGTCCACGACCGCGTCGACCGGCGCTGCGGGCACGTCCCACCAGCCGCCGGCGTCGCGTGCGAGCGCACCCGCGGCGCCGGACGTGCACACGGCGAGGCGCGCACCGCGCCGGACCGCGGCGTCGAGGTAGGCGGCCGGGTCGGCGAGGCGGTCGGCGCTCACGAGGAGCACGTCGGCGGCGTCGGCGAACGGCCGGGCGTAGGCGGCGGTGCCGTCGTCGTCGTGCACGTCGCACCACAGGGGGACGCCGGCATCGCGCGCGGCGGCGAGCAGCGGACGGCTGTGGTCGGCCAGGTCGACGACCGCGGCGGCGGCCGCGGCGAGGACGGCGCGCACGTCGACGGGGACGGGGTCGGCGGGTCGTTCCGGTGCAGGGAGGGTCAGGTAGAGCGAGAGGCGGGCGCCGTCGTCGGCGAGGAGGTTGACGTGCCGCTCGGTGCGGCCGTGCGCGGCGGGCTCGGCGAGCAGCGTCAGACGGGGGTGGTCGAGCGCCGCGCGGACCCGGCCGGCCTCGTCGTCGTCGCCGAGGACCGTGCGCAGCGTGACGTCGAGGCCGAGCGCGGCGAGCGTCCGTGCCTTGCCGGCGGACGTGCCGCCGAGCCCGTCGTGGTGCGCGCGGGCGAACAGCGTGGCGCTGCGGGGCTCGGGCAGGGCGGGCAGGCGGACGACGGTGTTCCACGAGGCGGGACCGTTGACGAGGACGCGCAGCACCTGGTCAGCGTAGGTCGTCGGCACCGCTAGGGTGAGACGTTCCCGCAACTTGCTGCAACGCGTTGCAGCCTGCCGACCCGGTGGTGACGATGACGCACCCGACCTGCCGCGCGCGCCGCGACCTGCGCGCCGCTACCCTCGCGCTCGCGCTCGCCGCGCCGCTCGCCGCGTGCTCGACCGGCCCGTCCGGCCCCGACCCCGACCCCCGCAGCGACGTCGGCGTCCAGCTCTTCCAGTGGACCTGGGACGCGATCGCGACCGAGTGCACCGAGCGCCTCGGCCCGGCCGGGTACGGGTGGGTGCTCACGTCACCGCCGCAGGAGCACGTGCTGGGCGAGGCGTGGTGGACGGCCTACCAGCCCGTCAGCCACCGGGTCGAGTCCCGGCTCGGCACCCGCGAGGAGTTCGCCGCGATGGTCGCCACCTGCCACGACGCGGGCGTGGACGTGTGGGCGGACGCCGTGCTCAACCACATGACAGGCCAGGACGACCCCGGCACCGGGTGGGCCGGGTCGACCTACGCGCACTACTCGTACCCGGACCTGTTCGCCGACGACGACTTCCACCACTGCGGCCTGACCGCCGGCGACGACATCCAGGACTACCAGGACGCCGCGCAGGTCCAGACGTGCGAGCTCGTCAACCTCGCGGACCTCGCGACCGAGACGCCGCGCGTGCGCGCGACCCTCACGGCCTACCTCGAGGACCTGCTGTCCCTCGGCGTCGACGGGTTCCGCGTCGACGCCGCCAAGCACATGGCGCCCGCCGACGTCGCGGCGGTCCTCGACCCGCTGCCCGAGGGCACCGGGGTCGTGCAGGAGGTCATCCGCGGCGCGGGCGAGCCGGTCACCCCCGAGCAGTACCTCGACAACGGCCCCGTCTTCGAGTTCGCGTACGCCGACGGCCTGGCGGGTGCGCTCGGCGGCGGGTCGCCGTCGGTCGCGCTCGACCTCGGCACCGGCCCCGGCTTCGTGCCGTCGGACGACGCCTACGTCTTCGTCGACAACCACGACACCGAGCGCAACGGCTCGACGCTCTCGTCCGCCGACGGCGTGACGTACGCGCTCGCGAACGTCCTCATGCTCGCCGGCACGTACGGCACGCCGACCGTCTACTCGGGGTACGCGTTCAGCGACCGCGACACCGGACCCGCGCAGGACGCCGACGGGAACGTGCTCGACGCGACCTGCGACGACGCCCCCGGACCCGCCGCCGCACCGGCCGACGGCACGTGGGTGTGCCAGCACCGCTGGCCGCAGGTCGAGGCGATGGTCCGGTTCCGGGCCGTCGCCGGCGACGCCCCGCTCGTCGACGTCTGGTCGCAGGGCGACGCGGTCGCGCTCGGGCGCGGCGAGCGCGGCTTGGTCGTGGTCAACGCGGGCGACGAGGTGCTGCGCACGACGCTCGCGACCCACCTGCCCGACGGCGAGTACTGCGACGTGCTCGCACCCGAGCCGGACGGGTGCGCCGTGGCCCGCGTGGACGACGGGCGCGTCACCGTCGAGGTCCCGGCGGGAGGTGCCTCGGCCTGGCACGTCGGCCGGATATCCTGACGCCCGTCCACGCCGACGCCCGATCGAGGGACGCCGCCCGCCCGCCGGGTGGCCCGCTGGACCGCGCTGTAGAGTCACGGCGCCGCCCCCGGGCGCCCCTGTGGCGCGCGACCCCACACCCCGTCACGGAGTCCCCATGCCTGCTGCCCGCGCCGCCCGCCTCGCCGCGATCCTCGAGGACCGGACCGCCGACATCTCCGCCGCGTGGCTCGACCGCGTCGTCGCCGAGCTGCAGGGCCGCACGACCCGCGCCGAGGCGCAGCGCGAGCAGGCCGAGATCCTCGACGCCCTCGTCGACGGGCTCAAGGCCGGCGGTGAGCGCGTCGACGCCCCCGCGTTCGACGCGCTGCGCGGCCTGCTCGCCGAGCTGTCCGCGGCACGGGCGCGGCTCGGGTTCACGCCCCGCGAGACGGCCGTCGGCGTCTTCGCGCTCAAGGAAGGGCTGTACGCGGTCGCCGGAGAGGGCGACGCGGCCGACGTCGCCGACCTCACCGCGTTGCTGCGGCTCGTCGACGACCTGGGGCTCTTCACGTTCGAGAGCTTCGCCGCTGCGCGCGAGTCGATCATCAGCGAGCAGGCGGAGCAGCTCCTCGAGCTGTCGACGCCCGTCGTCAAGCTGTGGGAGGGCGTCGTCGCCGTCCCGCTCGTCGGCACGCTCGACTCGGCCCGCACGCAGGTCGTCATGGAGAAGCTGCTGCAGACGCTCGTCGAGACGGGCTCGGAGCACGCGATCATCGACATCACGGGCGTGCCGGCGGTCGACACGCAGGTCGCGCAGCACCTGCTCAAGACGGTCGTCGCGGCGCGCCTCATGGGCGCGGAGTGCACCATCAGCGGCATCCGGCCCCAGATCGCGCAGACGATCGTCGCGCTCGGCATCGAGTTCGGCGACATCCGCACCAAGGCGACGCTCGCCGACGCACTCGTCGCGGCGCTGCGCTCGAACGGTGCGGCGCGCACCCCGGCCGCGGTCCTGGGCGTCTGATGGACACCGTCCCGATCCTCAAGCTCGGCTCGACCCTGCTCGTCTCGATCCAGGTCGACCTGTCGGACCAGACGGCGCTGCAGCTGCAGGAGGACCTCGCCGAGCGCATCACGCAGACGGGCGCCCGCGGCGTCCTCATCGACATCTCGGGGCTCGAGATCGTCGACTCGTTCATCGGGCGCATGCTCTCCTCGATCGCCGGGATCTCCCGCGTGCTCGACGCGACGACCGTGGTCGTCGGCATGCGACCTGCCGTCGCGATCACCATGGTCGAGCTCGGCCTGTCGCTCGACGGCGTGCGGACGGCGCTCGACGTCGAGAAGGGCCTGCGGATGCTGCAGCCCGAGGACTCCGAGGCGCCCGAGGCGCTGCTGCTCGGGCTCGCCGCGGCCGAGCCCGAGTGACCGCCGACCCGGCGACGTCGCAGCGGCTCGCCATCACGACCGACGGGGACGTGGTGCGGGTGCGCCAGGCCGTCCGCGGGCTCGCACAGGGGGCTCGGCTGTCGCTCGTCGACCAGACCAAGCTGGTCACCGCGGCGAGCGAGCTCGCGCGCAACACCCTCGTCTACGGCGGGGGTGGCGAGGCGGTGCTGTCCGTCGAGGCCGACGGGCGCCGCACGGGCGTGCGCGTCGAGTTCCGCGACGACGGGCCGGGCATCCCCGACCTGGACCTCGCGATGACCGACGGCTGGACCAGCGGCGGCGGCCTGGGCCTCGGGCTGTCCGGCGCGCGGCGCCTCGTCGAGCACTTCGAGATCGACACGGGACCGGGGCGCGGGACGCGCGTCGTGATCGCCTCGTGGTCACGGTGAGCGCGGACGGCACGGTCGAGGACGTCGCGTGGCTCACGGTGGACCACGTGAGCGCGACCGGTGCGGCCCGTCGTGCGGCCGCGTCGCTCGCGGCCCGCGTCGGCATGAGCGAGCAGCGCGCGGGGGAGATCGCCCTGGTCGTCGCCGAGCTGACCGGCAACCAGATCAAGCACGCGGGCTCCGGGTCGGCGCTGCTGCGCGTGCGGCACGGGGCGGCCGGGCCCGTGATCGAGGTCGTGGCGGTCGACTCCGGTCCCGGTATGGCCGACGTCGCCGCGGCGCTCACCGACGGCGTCTCCTCGACGGGCACGCTCGGCATCGGCCTGGGCACGCTCGCGCGGCTCGCCTCGACGTTCGACATCTACTCGCGCCCCGGCGCGGGGACGGTCGTCACCGCGGCCTTCGCGGCCGACGACGTCGACCCGCCCGGCGTGCCCGCCGCGGTCGGCGTGACGCGCCCGATGACCGGCCAGGACGTGTGCGGCGACGCCTACGCGATCCGCAACGACGACGGCGTCCTCACCGTCATGCTCGCCGACGGCCTCGGGCACGGCCCGCTCGCCGCGGTCGCGAGCAGCGAGGCCGTGCGCGCGTTCCGGGCCGCGCCGGCCGCAGGACCCGCGGCGCTGCTCACCGCCGTGCACCGCGGGCTGTCCGGGACGCGGGGGGCTGCCGTGGCCGTCGCCCGCGTCGAGCAGGACCACGTCCGGTACGCCGGCGTCGGCAACATCGCGGGCGTCGTCTTCGACGGTGTCGCACGCCGCGGCATGATCAGCCACCCCGGCATCGCGGGCGGCCAGGCCCGCACCATCCGCGAGGCGACGTACCCGCTGCCGCGCGGCGGCGTCGTCGTCATGCACAGCGACGGCGTGACCGAGCGCCAGACGCTCGAGGGGTACCCGGGTCTGCTGGGTCGCTCGTCGCTCGTCGCGGCGGCCGTCGTGCTGCGCGACTACGGGGTGCGCCGGGACGACGCGAGCGTCGTCGTCGTCCGCCCCGGCACGGTCCCGGCAGCGGCATGACGGCAGGGGCCACGGCCGCGTCCCGCGAGCTCGCGACCGTCGAGCTCCTGGACGAGAGCGACGTCGTCGTGCTGCGCCAGGTCGGGCGCGAGGCGGCCGAGGCGCTCGGACTCGAGCGGCAGGACCAGGTGCGCCTGGCGACCGCGCTGTCCGAGGTGGGGCGCGAGGTCGCGTCGGGCGGTCGCGGCCGCGCGGTCCTGGCCGTGACCGGCGGGCCCGTGCCGGAGCTCGTGGTGCACCTGTCGGGCGCCCCGGCACCGGGCACGGGCCGCGGTGAGGTCACCGGCGTGGCCGCCGCGCAGCGGCTCGTGGACCGGGTCGACCTCAGCGTGCGGGCCGACGGCGACCGGCTGGTCGTCCTGCGCAAGGCGCTCCCGGAGGGCCGACCGGTCGCGTCGCAACGGCTCGACGCCGTCCGCGCCACCCTGTCGCGGCCGCGCGCCGCCGACGCGCTCGCCGAGCTGCGGGTGCAGAACACCGAGCTCGTCCGCGCGCTCGAGGCGCTCGCGGCGCGCGAGCAGGACCTCGTGCGCGCCAACGAGGAGCTCGAGGAGACGAACCGCGGCGTCCTCGCGATGTACACGCAGCTGTCCGACGAGCTCGAGGAGACCAACAGCGGCGTCGTCGCCCTGTACGCCGAGCTCGACGAGCGCGGGCGGCAGCTCGCGGCCGCCAACGACGCCAAGACGCGCTTCCTGCGCAGCGTGTCGCACGAGCTGCGCGCGCCCGTGAACTCGATCCTCGGCCTGGCCTCGCTGCTCGCCGACGGCGACCTCGACGCCGAGCAGCGCGTGCAGGTCGGCTACCTCGACTCGAGCGCCCGGTCGCTGCTCGGCATGGTCAACGAGCTGCTCGACCTGGCCCGCGCGGAGTCGGGGCGCCAGCACGTGCACCGTGTCCGCGTCGACCTCGCCGCGCTGCTCACCGACCTGGCCGGGACGGTCCGGCCGCTGCTGCGGCCCGGCGTCGACCTGCACGTCGACGTGCCCGACGGGCTCGACGTGCACACCGACCCCGAGCTGCTGGACCGTGTGCTGCGCAACCTGCTGACGAACGCCGCGAAGTTCACGGACACGGGCGCCCTCACGGTCACCGTGAGCGTCCCCGCGGACGGCGTCGGCGTCGTGGTCGCGGTCGGCGACACGGGCCTCGGCATCGCTCCCGAGCACCTCGACGCGGTGTTCGAGGAGTTCTACCAGGTGCCCAACCGGCTGCAGCCGTCCGTCAAGGGCACCGGGCTGGGGCTGCCGTACGCGCGGCGCGTCGCGGAGGCGCTCGGCGGCTCGCTCGACGTGACCAGCGAGGTCGGCCGCGGCTCGACGTTCACGCTGACGCTCGAGCGGACCGCGGTCCCGACCGTCGGGCGCGTGCTCGTCGTCGACGACGACGAGGCGTCCCGGACGGTCGTGCGCGGCCTGCTGGGCGGGTCCGCGGCCGAGGTCGTCGAGGCGCGCGACGGGTCCGAGGCGCTCACCCTGCTCGCGTCGGACGTGCCCGACGTCGTGCTCATGGACGTGCGGATGCCGGGCCTGGACGGCCCGGCGACGCTGCGGGAGATCCGGGCCGACGACCGCTGGGCGGCCCTGCCGGTCGTGCTCATGTCGAGCCTCGACGGTCCGCCGCTCGACGGCGTCCCGTTCGTCGGCAAGTCCGGGCTCGACGCGACGACCCTGCTGCGCGTGCTGCGGGAGGCCACGGGGAGGACGGCGCCGTGAACGACGCACCCCGTCGCGTCCTGGTCGTCGACGACACCGAGGCGCACCGCTACGTGATGGCGAGCTGGCTGCGGCGCGCCGGCTACACGGTGACCGAGGCGGGCAACGGGCGCACGGCCCTCGAGCTCGCGGCCGGCCACGACGCCGTCGTCCTCGACGTCAACCTCCCGGACATGTCCGGCTTCGACGTGTGCCAGCAGATCAAGGCGGACCCGTCGACGGCCGTGCCCGTGATGCACGTGTCCGCGACGAGCATCGACGCCCGCGCGCGCACGTCGGGGCTCGAGCGGGGCGCCGACGCGTACCTGGTCGAGCCGCTCGACCGCGACGAGTTCCTCGCGACCGTCGCGGGCCTCGTGCGGTCGCACACGTCGCGCCGGGACATCACCGAGCACGCGCGCCGGCTCGCGGACCTGGCCGCGGCGATCGTGCCGCTCAGCGCGGCGCGCACGCTCGACGACCTCGTGGCCGCGGCCGCGAGCGGTGCCGCGACGGTGTTCGGCGCCGCGGTCGTCGTGGTCGCGACCGCGTCGGACGGCATGGCGACCCGCGTGGTGTGCCCCGGCCCCGGGCGGGCGGTGGTCCGTGGCCGCCTGCTCGCGCCCGCGGGGAGCCCCGCGCGCCCGCAGCCGTACGTCGCAGCCGCGCAGGACGCGCCCGGGGTGTGGCGGGAGATGCTCGACCGCGCGGGCGTGCCCGCGACGTCGTGGCACGTCACGCCGCTGTCCGAGCCGGGCGGGCGTCCGCTCGGCGGCTTCTCGGTCGCGACGCCCGACGGGCCGCTCGACGACGACGACGCGGACCTCGCGCAGCAGTTCGGCACCGCCCTGGCGGGCGCCCTGACGACGCTGCGGTCGTACGCGCAGGAGCACCTCATCGCCCTGACGCTGCAGCGCTCGATGCTGCCGCACAGCCTGCCGTCGTCGGCGGGCCTGCGGATGGCGGCGCGGTACAGCGCGTCCGACTCGCAGCTCAGCGTCGGCGGGGACTTCTACGACGCCGTCGAGCTGCCGGACGGCCGGGTCGCCGTCGTCATCGGGGACGTGCAGGGCCACTCGCTGCGGGCCGCGACCGTCATGGCGCAGCTGCGGTTCTCGCTCGCCGCGTACCTGGTGGAGGGGCACCCGCCCGCGCGGGCACTCGACCTGCTCAACGACCTGCTGGTCCGCACCCACCCGGAGCTCGTCACGGTGTGCGTCGCCGTCGTGGACCTGCGCACCGGCACGGTCGAGGTCGTCAACGCGGGTCACCTGCCGCCGCTGCTCGTCACGCCGCAGGGCGCGTCGTACGTGCGGGCGTCGTCCCCGCTGCTCGGCGTCCGGCCGCAGCGTGACCGGCCCGTCGAGGTCGTCGCGACGGACGGCCCGTGCACGCTCGTGCTCGTCACCGACGGCCTGCTCGAGCGCCGGTCGGGACACCTGGGGCGGGCGCTCGAGGACATGGCGCAGGTCGCCGCCGCCGCGGGGACGCTCGACCCGGGCGAGCTGTGCGACGTCCTGCTCGGCCGGTTCGACTCGGCGGAGCGCGGCGACGACGTCGCGGTGCTGGCCGTGCACCTCACGGGCGAGCGGACCGACGCGGCCTGACGCCGACTGACGCGCTCTGGCGGTTCCGGTGCGTCGTCCCGACCAGCGCCGCGGGCCACCGCGCGTCGGCATGACGACGCCCGGGCGGCCCACCGTGCGGTGGGTCGCCCGGGCGTGCGTCGTGCTCAGACGGTGGCGCGGACCCAGACCGTCGTGTCGGGCGCGACCACGACCGCGTCGCCGGTCGTCGGCTCACCGGCCGAGGCGACCAGCACCTGCGTGCCCGCGGGCAGCGTGACCGCCTCGGTGCCGAGGTTCGCGACGACGACCACGTCGCGGTTCGCGAACGCGAGGACGTCCGGCCCGAAGCCGTCGAGCCACGCGAGACCGCCCGACCCGAGCTGCTCGGCGCGGCGCGTCGCGAGGGCCGCCCGGTAGGTCTCGTAGGTCGAGCCCGCGACGCCGCGCTGCGCGTCGAGGGCGTACGCGGCCCACGACTGCGGCTGGGGCAGCCACGTCACGCCGGTGGGGGAGAAGCCGAAGCCCTCCTCGCCCGCGGCCCACGGCAGGGGCACGCGGCACCCGTCGCGCCCGCGCTCGGCGCCGCCGGTCCGGAAGAACGCGGGGTCCTGGCGCAGGGTGTCGTCGAGCGAGGTGTGGTCGGGCAGGCCGAGCTCCTCGCCCTGGTACAGGTACGCCGAGCCGGGCAGCCCGAGCATGAGCAGCGTCGCGGCGCGCGCCCGGCGCAGGCCGAGCTGCTCGTCGGGCTGCTCGTCGCCGACGCCGATGCCGTTGGGGCGCGAGCCGGGGACGGACAGTCCCAGGCGCGAGGCGTGGCGGACGACGTCGTGGTTCGACAGCACCCACGTGGTGGGCGCGCCGACCGTGTCGGCCGTGACGTACGAGGCCTCGATGACGTCGCGCAGCGCGGCGGCGTCCCACGGCGTCGCGAGGAACGCGAAGTTGAACGCCTGCTGCATCTCGTCCTCGCGGACGTACAGCGCGAGGCGGGACAGGGGCTCGACCCACGCCTCGGCGACGAGCGCGCGGTCACCGGCGTACTGCGCGAGCACCCGGTTCCACGCCCGGTAGATCTCGTGCACGCCGTCCTGGTCGAACATCGGGCCGCGGTTGCCGGAGCCCGTGACCTCGTCGGCGCGGTCGGCAGGCTCGGGGCCGTCCTCGACGCCCTCGATCATGCTGACTTGGCCGTCCCAGTCGGGCAGGCCCGCCTCCTTGACCATGCCGTGCGCGACGTCGATGCGGAACCCGTCGACGCCCCGGTCGAGCCAGAACCGCAGGACGTCCTCGAACTCGGCGCGGACCTCGGGGTGCTCCCAGTTGAGGTCGGGCTGCCGCGAGTCGAACAGGTGCAGGTACCACTGGCCGGGCGTGCCGTCGGGGTCGGTGGTCCGCGTCCAGGCCGGGCCGCCGAAGATCGACTCCCAGTTGTTCGGCGGCAGCTCGCCGTGCTCGCCCCGGCCCTCACGGAACAGGTAGCGCTCGCGCGCGGCCGAGCCAGGGCCGGCCGCGAGGGCCTCGCCGAACCACACGTGCTCGTCGGAGGTGTGGTTGGGGACCAGGTCGACGATGACGCGCAGACCGAGGCCGTGCGCGCGGGCGAGCAGGGCGTCGAAGTCGTCGAGGGTGCCGAACAGCGGGTCGACGTCGCGGTAGTCGGCGACGTCGTAGCCCGCGTCGGCCTGCGGCGAGCGGTAGAACGGCGAGAGCCACACGGCGTCGACGCCGAGCTCGGCGAGGTGGCCCAGGCGCCCGGTGATCCCCGGCAGGTCGCCGATGCCGTCGCCCGAGGCGTCCGCGAACGAGCGCGGGTAGACCTGGTAGATGACGGCGTCGCGCCACCACTCGCCGTCGGGGGAGCCGGGCGCGTGCACCTGGGCGAGCAGGGGACGGGTGTCGAGGGACGTCATACGGGCATGCCTCTTTCGGTGGATCTCGGGTGGGGAGGCGTCGTCGCCGGAGGAGCGGTGCGAGCGGCAGCCGTGACGGCGGCCGGGATGCTCCGGGTCGGACCAGGGTAGGCACCGGTCGCGGGGGACCGGCAAGGGGGACTACGCGGAGGCGTTCGTCACAGGGCTCGACCCGCCGGCCGACCCGCTGGTCACGGCCGGGGCCGCGCCCGTGGAGCCGCGCACGATGAGCTCAGGGTGGAACTTGAGCTCGGTGCGCGAGGCGGGGGTGCCGTTGATCTCGGCGACCAGCGCGGACACCGCGGCGTGCCCCATCGCCTGGACCGGCTGGCGCACGGTCGTGAGCGGGGGGTCGGTGAACGCGATGAGCGGGGAGTCGTCGAAGCCGACGACCGACACGTCCTCGGGTACGGACAGCCCGTGGGCGCGCGCCGCCCGGATGGCGCCGAGCGCCATGAGGTCGGAGCCGCAGATGATCGCGGTGTGCCCGGACTCGATGAGCTCGGACGCGGCCGCTTGCCCGCCCTCGACCGTGAAGAGCGTCGAGACGACGTGGCCCGTCGGGTCGTCGACGCCCAGGTGGCGGGAGAGGTTGACCGCGAACTCCTCGCGCTTGCGCCGGGCCGGCACGAACCGGTCGGGGCCGATCGCGAGGCCGATGCTGCGGTGCCCGAGCGAGGTCAGGTGCCGGAACGCGAGGTCGAGCGCGGCGGCGTCGTCGGTCGACACGGTGGGCGCGTCGACGCCCTCGGCCCAGCCGTTGACGAGCACGACGGGCAGCCCGCGGCTGCGCAGCCGGTGGTACCGCTCCTTGCTCGCGGTGGTGTCGGCGTGCAGGCCGGAGACGAAGACGATGCCGTCGACGCCGTGCTCGAGGAGCATCTCGACGTACTGGTCCTCGGTCGTGCCGCCGGGGGACTGCGTGCACAGCACCGCGGTGTAGCCGCGCTCGGTGAGCATCGTCTCGACGACCTGCGCGAACGCGGGGAAGACCGGGTTCGACAGCTCGGGGACGACGAGGCCGACGAGGCCGGCCGACCGGGTGCGCAGCTTCTCGGGTCGCTCGTAGCCGAGCACGTCGAGCGCCGCCAGCACGGCCTGCCGTGCCTGGGCCGACACGCCGTGCTTGCCGTTGAGGACCCGTGACACGGTCGCCGTGCTGACGCCGGCCTGCTCGGCCAGGTCCGTCAGACGGGTGCGCACGGGTGGCAGCGTAAGGGACACGGGACCTCCTCGTCCTGAGTCGTCGTTCCATGGTCCTGGCGATCCGAGGAGGAGTCGCTGCAACCGTTGCCTGAAAGTTACCGTAACGACTTGCAACGCGGGTTGCAACGCCGTAGTTTTCCGTCGCACCAGGCCAGCGTCGGTGGGAGGACCGCCGAGCAGGCACTCCCCACGCAACCCTTGGAGAGACACGATGCGACGGAGCATCCCTGTCGTCGCGGCGACGATCGGCCTCGCGCTGACCCTCACCGCATGCGCCGGCTCTGACGAGCCCGCGGGCGACGCCACCTCGTCGGCCCCCGCCGCGAACGCCGGCACCCTCACCGTCTGGGTCGACGACACCCGGTCCGGCCCGGTCAAGGAGGTGGCGTCGGTCTTCGAGGAGGAGAAGGGCGTCACCGTCAAGCTCGTCCAGAAGGACTTCGGCGACATCCGCGACGACTTCATCTCGCAGGCGCCGACCGGCCAGGGCCCCGACGTCGTCGTCGGCGCGCACGACTGGCTCGGCAAGCTCGTCCAGAACGGCGTCGTCGCCCCCGTCGAGCTCGGCGACAAGGCGGCGGACTTCCTGCCCGTCTCCACGCAGGCCATGAGCTACGAGGGCACGCTGTACGGCCTGCCCTACTCGGTCGAGAACATCGCGCTCGTCAAGAACAAGAGCCTCGTCGCCGAGGCGACCCCGGCGACCTTCGACGAGCTCGTCGCGCAGGCCAAGGCCGTCGGCACCGACTACTCGGTGCTCGTCCAGCAGGACGAGAAGACCGGCGACCCGTACCACCTGTACCCGCTGCAGACCTCGTTCGGCGCCCCCGTCTTCGGCACCGACGCGTCCGGCGCCTACAACCCCGACGAGCTCGGCCTCGACTCCGACGGTGGCCGCGCGTTCGCCGCGTACCTCACCAAGCTCGGCGCCGAGGGCGTCCTCAACACCTCGGTCTCCGGCGACGTCGCCAAGGAGGCGTTCATCGCCGGCAAGGCGCCCTACATGATCACGGGCCCCTGGAACGTCGGTGACTTCGTGTCCGCCGGCATCGACGTCGCCATCGAGAAGGTGCCGTCCGCGGGCGGCCAGCCGTCGCAGCCGTTCGTCGGCGTGCAGGGCTTCTTCATCTCCTCGAAGTCCGAGAACGCGCTCCTCGCGAACGAGTTCGTCGTCAACTACCTCGGCACCAAGGACGTGCAGCTCGCCATGTACGAGGCCGGCGGCCGCGCCCCGGCGCTGCAGTCCGCGCTCGACGAGATCGGCTCCGACCCGATCGTCGCCGGCTTCGCCGCCGTCGGCATCGACGGCGTGCCCATGCCGTCGATCCCCGCCATGGACACCGTGTGGTCCGACTGGGGCGCCACCGAGGTCGCGCTCGTCAACCAGCAGGGCGACCCCGCCACGCTGTGGGACCAGATGACCTCCGCGATCGCCACCAAGATCGCCGCGAGCTGACCCCTCCCGGTGGCCCGGCCGGATCGTTCCGGCCGGGCCACCGGGCCCCCCGCCACGGGCGTCGTCCCGGGCGGGACCCCGTGCGCCTCCGCGCGCGCCGCACGCCGATCACCGCCGATCACCGGAGCACACCCCCATGACGGACACGTCGACCCGCCCTGACGCCCGCACGGACCCGACCGCCCCACCCCCCGAGGTCCGCGCCGACCGGCGCGGGTCGTGGTGGAGCCGGCAGGAGATCACGCGCGGCTTCTGGATCAAGCTCGCGCTCGTCGCGCTCGTCGACGCGCTCGGCGTCTACGGGATCCTCGCCGCCGGCGCCCTGCAGCAGTGGGGCATCGTCGCGTTCCTCGTGGTCGCGCTCGCGGTCGTCAACGTCGTCTACTTCTCGAAGCGCATGCTCCCGGCCAAGTACCTCGTGCCCGGCCTGCTCTTCCTGCTCGTCTACCAGGTGTTCGTCGTCCTCTACACGGGCGTCACCGCCTTCACGAACTACGGCGACGGCCACAACTCCACGCAGGCCGACGCCGTCGAGGCGGTCCTCGTGCAGAACGAGACGCGCCTGCCCGACTCGCCGTCCTACCCGCTGACCGTCCTCTCCGACGGCGACACGCTCGGGTTCGCCGTGGTCGACGGCGAGGGCGACGCGCAGGTCGGCACCGCCGAGGAGCCCCTGCACCCCGTCGACGCGACCGTCGACGACGGCCGGGTCACCGCGGTCGACGGCTGGCAGACCCTCCCGTTCGGCGAGGTCCTCGCCCAGCAGGACGCGATCTTCGCGCTGCGCGTGCCGATCTCCGACGACCCGAACGACGGCAGCGTCCGCACGCCCGACGGCTCGACCGGCTACGTCTACGTCTCGACGATGGAGTGGGACGAGGCCGCCGGCAGCATCACCAACACCACGACCGGCACGGTGTACCTGGCCGACGAGGAGGTCGGCTCGTTCGTCGCCTCCGACGGCTCGCAGCTCGGCACCGGCTGGAAGGTCTTCGTCGGGCTCGACAACTTCACGCGCGTCTTCACCGACTCCACGCTCGCCGGACCGTTCCTCGGGGTCCTGCTGTGGACGTTCGCGTTCGCGATCCTGTCCGTCGCCACGACGTTCGGGCTGGGCCTGTTCATGGCGATCGTGCTCAACCACCCGAAGGTCCGCGGCCGCAAGATCTACCGGTCGCTGCTCATCGTCCCGTACGCCTTCCCGGCGTTCCTCACGGCGCTCGTGTGGCAGGGCATGCTCAACCGCGACTTCGGCTTCGTCAACGCGACACTGCTCGGCGGCGCGCACATCCCGTGGCTGACCGACCCGTGGCTCGCGAAGATCTCCGTCCTCGTCGTCAACCTCTGGCTGGGCTTCCCGTACATGTTCCTCATCTGCACGGGTGCGCTGCAGTCCATCCCGCAGGAGATCTACGAGGCGGGCAAGATCGACGGCGCGAAGCCGTGGCGGATGTTCCGCGGCCTGACGATGCCGTTGCTCATGGTCTCGACCGCGCCGCTGCTCATCTCGTCGTTCGCCTTCAACTTCAACAACTTCAACGTCGTCTACCTGCTCACCGAGGGCGGTCCCGACGACCTGTCGGCACCGGTCGACGTCGGGGCGACGGACATCCTCATCACGTTCGTGTACCGGCTCGCGTTCGGCGGGGTGAACCGTCAGTACGGGCTCGCCTGCGCGGTCTCGATCCTCATCTTCCTCATCGTCGCCTCGATCTCGGCGGCCACCTTCCGCAGGACGCGCGCACTCGAGGACCTGATCTGACATGGCTGCCCAGACGACCCACCCCACGACCGTCACGACCCGCACGGGCACCGAGGTGCCCGTCCAGCGCGACACGACGCCGAAGGGCCTGCGCTGGTGGCGCGAGCTCGGCTGGCGCCACGTCGTCACGTTCGCCGTGCTGGCGTTCGCGTTCATCCCGATCCTCTACGTGGTGTCCTCGTCGCTGAACCCGACGGGCTCCCTCACGGGGTCGAACCGGCTGTTCTCGAGCATCTCGCTCACCAACTACGTCGAGCTCCTCACCGACCCGGTGCACCCGTACGCGCGCTGGTTCGTCAACACGCTCGTCATCGCGACCACGACGTCGGTCGGCACGGTGCTGCTCGGCGCGGCGGCCGCGTACGCGTTCTCGCGGTTCCGGTTCCGCGGGCGCCGCGGCGGGCTGCTGTCGCTGCTGCTCATCCAGATGTTCCCGCAGGTCCTCGCGTACGTCGCGATCTTCCTGCTGCTCGTGACGCTGCGCGAGGTCTTCCCGGCGATCGGCCTCGGGTCGCGGCTCGGCCTGATCCTCGTGTACCTGGGCGGTGCGCTCGGCGTGAACACCTACCTCATGTACGGGTTCTTCAACACCGTGCCGAAGGAGCTCGACGAGGCCGCCAAGATCGACGGCGCGAGCCACGCGCAGATCTTCTTCGGGATCATCCTGCGGCTCGTCGCGCCGATCCTCGCCGTCGTCGGCCTGCTGTCGTTCGTCGGGGTGTTCTCCGACTTCCTCATCGCGTCGATCGTGCTCGTCGACCCCGACAGCCAGACGCTGCCCGTCGGGCTCTACCAGTACGTCTCGCAGCGGTTCTCGGAGTACTGGGGCGTGTTCGCCGCCGGTGCCGTGCTCGCCGCGATCCCCGTCGTGCTCCTGTTCCAGTTCCTCCAGCGCTACATCGTGTCCGGCCTGACGACCGGCGCGGTGAAGGGATGACGCCGCCGATGACCGTGCACCACCTGCTCGACCAGCCCCACCACGACGGCTCCGAGCTGTACGTCCCGCAGGGCACGCCCGCGCTGGGCGACGTCGTACCGGTCCGGTTCCGTGTGCCGGCGTCCGGCACCGAGCGTGCCCTGTGGGTGCGGACCGTGCGCGACGCCGAGCCGCGCATGGTCCAGGCCCGCCTGGAGCACGCCGACGCGCACGAGCGCTGGTACGTCGCCGACATCCCCGTGCACAACCCGGTCACCACGTACCGGGCGCTGCTCGACGAGCCCGGCGGCTACCGCTGGCTCAACGGCCGCGGCGTGCACACCGGCGACGTCCCGGACGCCGCGGACTTCCGCCTCACGGTCCACGAGCCGGCGCCGGCCTGGACGTCGTCCGCGGTCGTCTACCAGATCTTCCCGGACCGGTTCGCGCGGTCGGGCGTCGAGCGGGAGATGCCGTCCTGGGCGGAGCCCGCGGACTGGGAGGACGAGCCCGTCGGCCGCGGCCCGTCCACGCCCGTGCAGCTCTACGGCGGCGACCTGCTCGGCATCGAGCAGCGGCTCGACCACCTGCAGCGGCTCGGGGTCGACACGGTCTACCTGACGCCCGTCTTCCCGTCGCGGTCGAACCACCGCTACGACGCGACGACGTTCGACCACGTCGACCCGCTCCTCGGCGGCGACGAGGCCATGGTGTCGCTGCGACGTGCCCTGCACGCGCGCGGCATGCGCCTGGTCGGCGACTTCACGACGAACCACACGGGCGTCGCGCACGAGTGGTTCGAGCGCGCGCTGCAGGACCGGTCCTCCGAGGAGGCCGAGTTCTACTACTGGGACAAGGAGTCCGACCTCGGCTACGTGGCGTGGCTCGACGTCCCGTCGCTGCCGAAGCTCAACTACGGCTCGTCGGCCCTCGCCCGGCGGATGGTCGAGGGTCCCGGCTCGGTCATCGGCCGCTGGCTGGGGGAACCGTTCGCGATCGACGGCTGGCGCATCGACGTCGCCAACATGACCGGCCGGTACGCGTCCGACGACTTCACGCACCACGTCGCCCGGACGCTGCGCGCCACGATGACCGAGGCCAACCCCGACGCGGTGCTCGTCAGCGAGCACTTCCACGACGCCGCGGGCGACCTGACCGGCGAGGGCTGGCAGGTCAACATGAACTACTCGGCGTTCACGAAGCCGCTGTGGACGTGGCTCGTCGACCCGGCGACCACGCTCGACTTCCTCGGCATCCCCACGACGATCCCGCGCCGCGACGGCGGCTCGGTCGTCGGCACGATGCGCGAGTTCGACGCGACCGTGCCGTGGAAGGTCACCGCGCGGCAGTGGAACATGCTCGGCTCGCACGACACGCCGCGCCTGCGGACCGTCGTCGGCGACCCGCGGCTCGTCGAGGTCGCCGCCGGCCTGCTGTTCACCTACCCCGGCACGCCCGCGCTGTTCGCGGGCGACGAGGGCGGCGCGACCGGCACCAACGGCGAGCACGCGCGCGTGCCGATGCCGTGGGACCAGATCGAGGCGGGCGGCGGGTCCCGCTGGGACGCCCGCACGTTCGAGACGTACCGGTCCCTCATCGCCCTGCGGCGCTCGTCGCGCGCGCTGCGCGAGGGCGGCCTGCGGTGGGCCGTCGTCGAGGACGACGCGCTCGCGTACCTGCGCGAGACCGCCGACGAGCGCGTGCTCGTCGTCGCGTCGCGTGCGCCGTGGTCCGGCGTCGCGCTGCCCCGGCACCTGCTCGCGGGCGGGCGCGCCGAGCGCCTCTACGGCGAGGGCACGCTCGACGTCGCCGACGACGCCCTGCAGGTCGGCGGCGACGGGCCCGGCGTGACCGTCTGGCGCCTCGCGTGACGCTCGTCCTCGGCTCCGACCTCGGGCGCGACCTGCGCGCGCTCGGGGTCGAGCCCGGGGTCGTGCTGCTCGCCCACGCGTCGCTGTCGCGGCTCGGCACGGTCGTCGGCGGCGAGCAGGCCGTCGTGCGGGCGCTGCTCGACGTCCTCGGCGACGACGGCACGCTCGTCATGCCGTCCCAGTCGTGGCAGCTCTGCGACCCCGCGTACCTCGCCGACCCGTCGGTGCCGCCGGACCGGTACGACGACGTCCGCGCCGCGCTGCCCGTCTACGACCCGGCCTGGACGCCCACCCGCACCATGGGTCTGGTCGTCGAGGCGCTGCGCACGCTGCCCGGGACGCTGCGCTCGGCGCACCCGCACCGGTCGTTCGTCGCGCACGGCCCCCGTGCCGCGCAGGTCGTCGCCCGGCACGACCTCGACGACCCCGTCGGCGAGGGCTCGCCGCTCGCGGCGCTGCACGCCCTCGACGCCCAGGTCCTCCTGCTCGGCGTGGGGTACGACAAGTGCACGGCGCTGCACCTCGCCGAGGCCCGCTGCGGGCTCCCGCTGCCGACGGTCCGCAACGGTGCGCCGCTGCTGGTCGACGGCCGGCGGGAGTGGGTGTGGTTCGACGAGCCCGTCGTCGACGACGCCGACTTCGAGGCCGTCGGCGCCGCGTTCGGCGCGACCGGGGGCGAGGTCGTCGCCCCCGTGGGTGACGCGACGGCGCGGCTCGTGCGCGTGCGGGACCTCGTCGGCTTCGCCGCCGACCACCTCGGCCGGACGCGGCGAGCGGTCGCGGGCCAGGAGCGGCCGGACGTCGCGCCCGCCCCCTGGGTCAGGACTGCGGCGCCGCGTTCGGGGGGATCGGCAGCGGCTGCCCGGCGCGGAGCATCCGACCGGCGGTGAGCTTCGCCTCGCCGACGTCGACGTTCCACAGCTCGGCGAGGACGGCGGCCTCCTCGCTGTTGTAGCCCGCATCCCAGTACGCCTCGAAGGCCAGGCCGTCGAGCGTGTCCGGGTCCGTCAGGTCGAGGGACGAGCCGGGCGCGACGGGCACCGGGAGGCCGTCGAGCAGCAGCTGCCCCGCCCGGCCCTTCGCCTCCAGCAGGTCGAGCTGCCACAGCGCGGCGAGCGCGTCGGCGTCTTCCATGTAGTAGCCCGCGCCCCAGAACGCGTCCGCGCGCGCCTGCGTGTACTCGTCGGGTCCGGCGCTCTCGTCGGTCACGTCCTGCGGGAGCAGCGAGGGCGTCGGGTCCGCCGTCGCCACGGCGTCCGCACCACCGGCGACGACCTGCTCGGCCTGCGGGCGGTCGGCGCTCGCGAGGGCGTACGCCGCCCCGGTCGCGGCCACGGTCAGGGTCGCCGCGACGACGCCGACGGCCGCCGAGCGCCGGCGGGAGCGGTCACCGCTCGCCAGGGGCTTCATGGGTCCTCCAGAGGCTCACGGGTGTCGAGCCCGCGAGCGCCCGGGGTCCGGGCGCCGGGCTGCGACGCTGTCCGCCCGGCGTCAGGTGCGGCCCGGCGCTCGACACCCTAGACCCGGGCCCGCCCCGTGGTGCCCGACTTCGACCACCGTCGTGACGCGGACCTCGTGCGCCGCGACCTGCTCGACCGGCGCACGGTGCCGGCCGCCCGTCAGCCGCGACCCGCGTCGTCGCCCTCGCCCGGCCCGAACGGCAGGGGAGTGCCGTCCAGCAGCATCCGTCCCGCCCGGGCCTTGGTCTCCATGTGGTCGCTGTCCCACAGCGCGTTGAGCGCGTCGACGTCCTCGGCGGTGTAGCCGGCGTTCCAGAACGCCTCCACCTCGCGCTCCTCGGCCGACCCCCACGTCGCGTCGTCCCCGCCCGGGACCAGCAGCCCGGGCGTCACCGGCACGACCTCGCCGTCGAGCACCATCTGCCCGGCGCGCGCCTTCGTCTGCACCGCGTCCGTCTGCCAGAGCGCGCCGAGCGCCTCGACGTCCTCGACCGTGTACCCCGCGCCCCAGAAGGCCTCGTACTGCTCGCGCGTGTACCCGTCGGGCATGGCCGACCACTCGATGCCCACGGCGTGCGCGACGTCCTCCACGGCACGCGCGACGCCCGAGTAGGGGTTCGCGGCGGCGGCCGCGCCCGCGCCCGCGACCGCGAGCGCGGAGGTGACGACACCGGCGGCGACGACGCGTCCTCCGCGCCGCGTGAGCACGGTGACCGTCGCCCGGTGCACGGGCGCGTCGGCCAGCCCGGCCTCGATGCGGGCCGCGACGACCGCGGGGTCGGGGGAAGCAGCGGCTCTGGAGCGCAGCGCCCGCGTGATCCGGTCGCCGAGGTCGTCAGGCGCCGGGGTGCCGCCGGGCGCGGTGCGGGGCTCGGAGCGGTGCTCGGAGCGGGGGTGCTGCGAGCCGTCCGTGGCCCGCGGGTGCTCGGTCATGGTGTCTCCGGGGGGAGGGTGAGGTCGGTGCGACGCAGCGTCGCCAGGGCACGGGAGGCGTGGGAGCGGACGGTCGCCGCGGAGGTGCCGAGCACGCCCGCGATCTCGGTGTCGTCGAGACCCTCGTAGTAGCGCAGCACGAGCACGGCGCGCTGCCGCGGGGGCAGTGCCGCGAGGTGCCTCCACATCGCGTCGTCCTCGACGACGTGCTCGGCGTGGTCGCGCTGCGGGTCGATGCGGGCGGCGAGCGCGGCGTCGTCGGTCGGCCGCACGGTCCGCACGTGCCAGCGCCGCCGCCACGACAGGTGCTCGTTGGTCACCATGCGGCGCAGGTACAGGTCGGGCCGCGCCATGAGGCCGATCCGGGTCCAGCGCACGTGCGCGCGCAGCAGGACCTCCTGGACCAGGTCGGCGGCGGTGTGCCCGTCGCCCGTGAGGACCGTCGCGTACCGCAGCAGGCCGGGCAGGTGCGCGCGGACGACGTCGTCGAGGCGGCGGTCGGCCGCGTCGGCGTCGGCTGCGACCCCGTCGGCCGTCGCCGCGCCCGTGGGGACCGCGCGGACGCGCGCCACGCCTGCGCTGTCCGGCCCGGCCGTGGGCACCCAGGCGCTCACCGGCGCACCGTCCCGGCGAGCGCCTCGAGCGCGTCGGTCGCGGCCCGCGGGTCCGCGGCGTCGCCCGGCTCCGGACGCGGCAGCGGACGCGGGTCGAGGCAGCGCAGCAGCAGGCCTTCGACGAGGGCCGCGCGGCGCACGACGTCGTCGGCTTCGATCGCACCGGGCAGCAGCCGCACCTCGACGGTGTCGCGCAGGGGACGTGCGGCGACGACCTGGACCAGGTTGACGTCGGCGTACTTCGTCAGGCCCACGGTGCGGGCCTCCGCGGCGAGACGTGCCCAGCCGGACCCGTCGGCGTCGTCGACGGGCTGCTCCACGAGGGTGACCAGCGCGTCGGGCAGCGGGGCCAGCCGCCGGCACGCCGGGTTGGTGCCGAGGGCCGACCACAGCTCGGCGCGCCAGTGCGCGAACAGCCGCACGAGGTTGGCGAACGCGTCGGGCCGCCGGAACGGCCCGGCGTCGACGTGCAGGTGCACGGCCGCCTCGTGCGGCACCGTGAAGCCCAGCTCCCGCGCCGGGGCGAGCACGCGCTCCAGCGCGTCGCGGTGGCCGGACGCCAGCGGGGGCGTGACGACCTCGCACGGCCGCTCGCGGCCCGCGGGCAGCGGCAGCACGACCGCGACGGTCGCTCCCGTGGCGTCGTTCACGCGCGCCCCGGTGCCCTGGACGTCGACCGTCGCACCGAACAGTGCCGCGACGGGCGCGAGCACGTCCGCGAGCGGGGCGTCGGGGTCGGCGTGCCGCTCGACCAGGCGCAGCAGCCGCGCGTCGTCGGACAGCACGCGGTACCAGCCGCGGTGCCCGGGCCGGGCCGGGCCGCCGGTGACGCCCGGCCCGCTCGCCCCGGCGCCCGCGCCCGCGGCGGCCGTGAGGTCCGCGACGAGCGTGATGTCGTCGACCAGCCGGGCGACCGGCAGGCCGTCGGCGTCGACGACGTCGAACGCGGGGGACAGGTGCCGGAAGACCCCCACGCCCGGCACCGTCGACGGCTCGCTGTCGTGGTGGAAGGACCGGAGCACCCGTCCTCCGCTGCGGGCCGCGAGCGCGTCCGCGAGCACCTGCCGGTCGGATCCGGCGGGCGCCAGCAGCTCGATCTCGAAGCCGGTGCGCAGGGTCAGGTCGGGCACGTCGGTGCTTCCTCCTCGGTCGCGGGTCGTCGGGGTGCCGGGCGCGTGGTCAGGAGCCCGAGGCGGGGGTGCTGCCGGGGGCCACGGGAGGAGTCTGCCCGTCGAGCAGCATCTGACCGGCGCGCGCCTTGGTCTCCGTCGCGTCGCTGCTCCACAGCGTGCTCAGCGCCTCGAGGTCGTCGGCCGTGTACCCGGCGTCCCAGAACGCCGCGTACTGCGCGGGCGTGTACCCCTCGGGCAGCTCGCCCGAGACCTCGACGTCGGCCGGGCCGGCCTCGGGGGCCGTCGACCCGGGCGCCACGGGCAGCGTCTCGCCGTCCAGGAGGGCCTGGCCCGCGCGGGCCTTCGTCTGGGTGTCGTCGGTGCTCCACAGCGCACCGAGCGCCGCGACGTCCTCCGGCGTGTAGCCCGCGCCCCAGAACGCCTCGTACTGCGCGCGGGTGTACCCCTCGGGCATCGCGGACCAGTCGATGCCGACCTCCGCGAGCACGCCCGCGACGGCCTCGGCGACCGGCGACGTCGGCGCGGCGGCCATCGCGGCACCCGCACCGCCCACGACGGTCAGGGCGGCCGCGACGACGCCGACGGCGACGACGCGGCGGCGCGGGCGGCGGGTGGTCGACAGGGTGCTCGGGTTCATCGGGGTCCTCCAGGAGGGGTCGGGTGACGTGCGTGCCCTCCTAGAACGCGTCCCGAGGCGCAGGTGTGGAGCCGGTCGGGGAACCGGTCCGCGGCCGTCGCTCGTTACCCTGGACCCGTGACCGCCCTCGACACCCTCGACCTCGACGGCTACGTCGACGCCGACCGGGAACGGTGGGCGCCGGAAGCCCCCAAGTCGCGCGAGCGGACCGCGTTCGAGCGGGACCGCGCGCGCCTCGTGCACTCCTCCGCGCTGCGCCGCCTCGGTGCGAAGACGCAGGTGCTCGGCCCGTCGTCGGACGACTTCGTCCGGACCCGGCTCACGCACACCCTGGAGGTCGCCCAGGTCGGCCGGGAGATCGGCAAGACGCTCGGCTGCGACCCGGACGTCGTCGACACCGCGTGCCTCGCGCACGACCTGGGCCACCCGCCGTTCGGCCACAACGGGGAGCGGGCGCTCGCGGAGATCGCGCGAGGGATCGGCGGGTTCGAGGGGAACGCCCAGACGCTGCGGCTGCTCACGCGCCTGGAGCCGAAGGTCGTCACGCCCGACGGCCGGCCCGTCGGCCTCAACCTCACGCGCGCGAGCCTCGACGCGTCGGTCAAGTACCCGTGGCGGCACGGCCGCGGACCGGTGAGCGCCGCGAGCGGCCGGCCGACGCACAAGTTCGGGGTCTACGAGGACGACCTGCCGGTGTTCACGTGGCTGCGCGAGGACGCCCCGGAGGGCCGCAAGTGCGTCGAGGCGCAGGTCATGGACCTCGCGGACGACATCTCCTACTCCGTGCACGACGTCGAGGACGCGGTCGTCGGCGGCCGCCTGGACCTGGCCGTGCTGACGCGCCCCGACGAGCGGGCGCGCGTCGTCGAGGCCGTGCAGACCTGGTACGGCGACGCCGTCGACGAGGCGGGCCTGCACGACGCGATGGACCGGCTCGTCGCCGCCCGCCTGTGGGACCACGGTTTCGACGGGTCGCGCGGGGCGCTCGCGATGCTCAAGGACGCGACGAGCCAGCTCATCGGCCGGTTCGCGAAGGCCGCGCAGGAGGCGACGCGCGCCGAGTTCGGCCCCGGGCCGCTCACGCGGTACGCGGCGCACCTGGTCGTGCCGCTGGAGACGACCGCGGAGATCCTCGTGCTCAAGGGCCTCGCCGTCGCGTACGTCATGGCGCCGCGCGAGCTCGAGCCGCTGTACCACCGGCAGCGCGAGGTGCTCACCGACCTCGTGCGCGTCATGTCGGAGCGGGCGCCGCTCGCGCTCGAGCCGCCCTTCGCGGCCGACTGGGCGGAGGCAGCCGACGACGCCGCGCGGCTGCGGGTCGTCGTCGACCAGGTGGCGTCCCTCACCGACGTGTCGGCGGCGGAGATGCACGCCCGCCTGGTGCACCCGCCGCGGCACTGACCGCGGGTCCGCCGACCGGCCGGCCCGGGTCCGACGCGGCTCGGACGGGTGCGCGCGACGCCTAGACTCACCGCGTGGCGGGACGCATCCGACGGGAGGACGTGGAGGCGGTCCGCGAGCGCGCGCGCATCGAGGAGATCGTCGGCGCCCACGTCAGCCTGAAGCCCGCGGGCGTCGGCTCGATGAAGGGCCTGTGCCCGTTCCACGACGAGCGCTCCCCGTCGTTCCACGTCCGCCCGCAGGTCGGCCGGTACCACTGCTTCGGCTGCGGCGAGGGCGGCGACGTCATCGCGTTCGTCATGAAGGTCGACGGGCTGGCGTTCGCCGAGGCCGTGGAGTACCTCGCGGGTCGCGTCGGGATCCAGCTGCGGTACGAGGAGGGCGGTGCGCCGCGACCCGGCGAGGAGCCCGGGCGCCGGCGTCGGCTGCTCGACGCGCACCGCGTCGCCGAGGAGTTCTACCGCGAGCAGCTCACGTCACCCGGTGCCGCCGCGGGGCGGGCGTTCCTCGCCGAGCGCGGGTTCGACCGGTCGGCCGCGGAGCAGTTCGGTGTCGGCTTCGCGCCGCAGGGCTGGGACGGGCTGCTGCGGCACCTGCGCGGGCGGAACTTCACCGAGGCGGAGCTCGTCGCGTCCGGGCTGGTCAGCCAGGGCCAGCGCGGCATCTACGACCGGTTCCGCGGCCGCCTCGTGTGGCCGATCCGCGAGGTCACGGGGGAGACCGTCGGGTTCGGCGCGCGGCGGCTGTTCGACGAGGACCAGGGGCCGAAGTACCTCAACACCCCGGAGACGCCGCTCTACCGCAAGTCGCAGGTGCTGTACGGCATCGACCTGGCCAAGCGCGACATGCAGCGCGACAAGCGGGTCGTCGTCGTCGAGGGGTACACGGACGTCATGGCGATGCACCTGTCGGGCGTCGGCTCGGCGGTCGCGACGTGCGGCACCGCGTTCGGCTCCGACCACGCGCGCATCGTGCGGCGACTGGTCGGCGACTCCGGCTCGACGGGCGGCGTGCAGCTCGCGTCGGGCGCGTCCGTCGGCGGCGAGATCATCTTCACGTTCGACGGCGACGCGGCCGGGCAGAAGGCCGCGCTGCGCGCGTTCGGCGAGGACCAGTCGTTCTCCGCCCAGACGTTCGTCGCCGTCGAGCGGTCCGGGATGGACCCGTGCGAGCTGCGCCAGGCGAAGGGCCCCGACGCCGTCCGGGCCCTCGTCTCGGGCCGCCAGCCGCTGTTCGAGTTCGTCATCCGCTCGACGCTCGCGACGTACGACCTGCACACCGCCGAGGGCCGGGTCGCGGCGCTCCGTGCGGCGGCGCCGATCGTCGCGGGCATCCGCGACGCCGCGCTGCGCCCCGAGTACACGCGGCTGCTCGCGGGGTGGCTCGGCATCGACGACCAGGACGCGGTGCGTCGCGCTGTCGGCGGGGCCCGTGGCCCGGCCCGGGGAGCGCCGGAGCGGCGGGACGACGCGCGCGGCGGCCGGCGGCAGGACCAGGGGACGGACGGGGGACGCGCGGACGCCGTCACGGTCCCGGTCGCCCGGATGGCCGTGCCGGACCGGCGGGACCCCGTCGCACGGATCGAGCGGACCGCGCTCGAGGTCGTGCTGCAGCACCCCGACCTCGTCCCCGCCGAGTTCGACGACCTCGGCCCCGAGGCGTTCTCGGCGCTCGCCTACCGCGCCGTGCACGAGGCCGTGCGAGCCGCGGGCGGCCGCCGGGCGGCGCAGGCCCTGCTCCAGGCGTCGGGCGGCTCGTCGACGGGGTGGGTCGACGCCGTCGTCGAGCAGGCCGCGGAGCCGGTGCGCGCCCTCGTCACGGAGCTCGCCGTCGCACCGCTGCCCGAGGACCGGCCCGAGTCGATGCCGGGGTACGTCCGCGGCATCGTCGCGAGCCTCGTCGAGATCGGCTTCACGCGGACCATCGCCGACCTCCGCGGCCGCCTGCAGCGCATGGACCCGACGGACGCGGACTACCGGTCGGTGTACACCACCCTCATCGAGACCGAGAACCGGCGGATGGCGCTGCGGTCCGGGGTCTGACGACCCGCTCGCCGCGCGGGAGCCGCCGACGCGCACCACAATCGCCACCGTGACCGACACCGCGCAGACCCCGACCGAGCCCGCACCCCGCCAGCGCCACGGGGACGAGCCGCTGCGCACGGCCGTCGTCGTCAACCCGAACCGCGTGACCGGCACCGAGAAGCTGCGCGAGCAGATCACCGAGCAGCTCGCCGCGGCGGGCTGGCCCGCGCCCGCGTGGCTCGAGACGACCGCCGAGGACCCCGGCACCGGGCAGGCCCGTCAGGCCGTCGAGGACGGCGTCGACGTCGTGCTCGTGTGCGGCGGCGACGGCACGGTGCGCGCGGTCATCGAGGGGCTCGCGGGCACCGAGACGGCGCTCGCGGTCCTGCCCGGCGGCACCGGCAACCTGCTGGCGGCGAACCTCGACGTCCCGACGAACGTGCCCGACGGCGTCGACACCGTGCTGCGCCGCGGCCGCCGCCAGATCGACGTGGGGGAGGCCGACGGGCAGGTCTTCGCGGTGATGGCCGGCATGGGCCTGGACGCCGCGACGATGGACGACGCCCCGACGCGCCTGAAGAACACCGCCGGGCCGATCGCGTACGTGTGGTCGGGGCTCAAGCACCTGGCCGACGACGAGATGCACGTCGAGGTCGTCGTCGACGGCGGGACGCCGCTGCGGCGGCACGCCCGCTCGGTGCTCGTCGGCAACGTGGGCCGCCTCCAGGGTGGCGTCACGCTGCTGCCCGACGCGCAGCCCGACACGGGCGTCATGGAGGTCGCGATCCTCGCGCCGCAGAACCTGGGTCACTGGCTCCAGCTGCTGTGGGGCATCGCGCGGCGTCGCACGCGCGTGCCGCGTCGCGAGATCCACCGCGGTGCCCACGTGGTCGTGCGGTGCGACCGCCCGCAGCCGCGCCAGCTCGACGGCGACGTCCTCGAGCCGGGACGCACGCTGGAGGTCACGGTCCGCCCGCGGAGCCTGTGGGTGTGCGTGCACCAGCCCGACGAGGCGCCCGACCTCGCCGAGGGCGGCCCGAGCGACCTGTGAGGCCGGCCCCGCTTCCCGGCGCGGGCGCCCTGCCGGGGGAGACGCTCAGCGCAGCGTGACGAGCCCGGTGCCGTCGTCGGGCGGCAGCACCTCGTGCACCGCGGCGGTCACCGTGAGCGCCCGGAGCGTGAGCGACCCGCCGTAGTACGACAGGAACGCCGTGTCCGTGGCGTCCCGGCCCGTCGCGATCCGCACGAACGAGTCGCGCGGGGCGAGGTGCGTCGCGTCGACGACCCGCCACGCGCCCTCCACGTACGCCTCCGCGACCGCGTGGAAGTCCATCGGCTTGAGCCCGGGCGCGTACACCGACGCGAGCCGCGCGGGGACGTCCTTCGCCCGCAGCAGCGCGACGACCAGGTGCGCGAAGTCCCGGCACACGCCGCGCCGCTTGAGCAGGGTGTCCGTCGCGCCGTCCGTCGGCAGGCTCGAGCCCGACAGGTACGTCACGTGCCCGGCGACCCACGCGACCACGGCGTCGAGCAGCTCGGACCCCTCCAGGCCGCGGAACTGGTCGCGTGCGAACGCCAGCAGGCGGTCCGACTCCGCGTACCGGCTCGGCCGGCGGTACTCGACGAGGTCGACGTCCTCGACGGGCGGCGGGTCCGCCTGGCCCGTCACCGCGGCGCTGTAGTCGACGACCACGCGACCGGCGGGCACGAGGACGCGGTGCACGCGACCGCCGTGCGGACCCTTGATCTCGACGACGTCGAGCGGGCCCTCCTCGTGGCGGACGGAGAGCTGTTCGGTGCGGTCGAAGGAGGCGTCGGCGACCGCCACGGAGAGCAGCATCTCCAGGGGCTGACGCACGTCGATCGACAGGTGGGAGGTGACAGTGCGCAGCACGACCGCACGGGTCCTTTCCCGGCACTCTGCGGCCGGAACATCGAGGGGGCGACGGCAAGTGTGAGGCCCGCGGGGCGTTCCGTCCAGCGCGGTCGTGGAGCCTTGTATCAGGGCAGTTCAGGGGCCTGACGGACGCGCCTCGACGGCCCTCGCCCGACGGCCCGGGAGGGCGTGGACGACCGCCGTGCGACGGGGGTCAGCGGTCGCCCGCCGTGGCGCCGCCCGTGCACCGGGGGCCGGGGGCAGACTGGGCCCCGTGCTGCACCTGCGCGTGAGCCTCCCGACCGCCCTCACCGAGCCCGTCGTGACGCTCCTGCAGGACGACCCCGCGGTGTCCGCGCTCGCGGTCGAGCAGGGCGCCTCGCACAAGCCGGTGGGCGACGTGGTCAGCGCCGACGTCGCCCGCGAGGCCGCCGACGGCGTCGTCGAGCGGCTGCTCGCGCTCGACGTGCAGCAGGTGGGCACGATCCACCTCGTGCCCGTCGAGACGTGGGTGTCGCGCGCCGGGTGGGAGGCCGAGCGCGTCACACCGGGCGCGAGCGCCGACTCCGTCGTGTGGCCGCAGGTCGTCCTGCGCGCCTACGACGACACCGAGCTCACCTGGACGTTCCTCAGCTTCATGGGGCTGGCGACGGTGCTCGCCGGCATCGCGATCGTCGTCGACTCGCAGATCCTCGTCATCGGCGCGATGGTGCTCGGCCCGGAGTTCGGGGCGGTCGCCGCGCTCGGCGTCGCGCTGGTCCGCCGGCGCTGGCGGCTGCTGCGGCGCGCGGCCGTCGCGCTGCTCGTCGGGTTCGCGGTCGCGATCGCGTTCGCCGCGCTCGTCGCGCTCGTCTTCCGGGCGACGGGGTGGGTGTCGGTCGAGGACGTGACGCGCCCGCGGCCCGAGACGGCCTTCATCTACACGCCTGACCGCTGGTCGTTCGTCGTCGCGGTCATCGCGGGGGCCGCCGGGGTCCTCTCGCTCACGTCGTCCCGCCTCGGCGGGCTCACCGGCGTCTTCATCTCCGTCACGACGATCCCCGCCGCGGGCAACGTCGCGCTCGGGCTCGCGTTCGGGCTGTGGTCCGAGGTCGGCGGCAGCGCGCTGCAGCTCGTCGTCAACATCAGCGGCATGGCCGTCGCGGGGTGGCTCACGCTCGTCCTGCAGCAGACGCTCTGGCGGCACGCGTCCCTGCGCCGGGACCGCTTCGCCGCCCGGCTCCGACGCCCCGCCGTGCACGGGCCGCACGCCGGGCCGCCGCGCGCATGAGCGCTGCCCGCGTCGTCGCGACCGCCGACACGCACGTCCCCGGGCGGGCCCGCGACCTTCCGCCCGCGCTGTGGGACGCGATCGACCGGGCCGACCTCGTCGTGCACGCGGGCGACTGGGTCGCCGCGTCCGTCGTCGACGCCGTCGCCGCGCGCTCGCGGACCCTGCTCGCGTGCCACGGCAACAACGACCCGGCCGACGTGCGCGCACGGGTGCCCGAGCTCGCCACCGCCGACGTCGCCGGCGTGCGTCTGGGCGTCGTGCACGAGACGGGCGCCGCGACGGGCCGGGAGCGGCGGTGCGACGACCGGTTCGGCGCCCTCGGCCTCGACGTCCTCGTGTTCGGTCACTCGCACATCCCGTGGGACACGGTCACGCCGGGCGGCCTGCGGCTGCTCAACCCGGGGTCCCCGACGGACCGCCGCCGCCAGCCGGCCTGCACCTTCCTCACGTTCACGCTCGACGACGGCGCGCTGCACGACGTGACGCTGCACGCGCTGCCGCGTCGCACCGCATGAGCGGCCGGGTCGCCTGGGAGGATGACGTCCCGTGATCGCCGACCTGCCCTACGAGCCGCTGCTCGAGATCATCGGGGTGTTCGTCGCCGCGATGTCGGGTGCCCTCGCCGCCGTGCGCAAGCAGTTCGACGTCTTCGGGATCCTCGTGCTCGGCTGGGCGACCGGACTCGGCGGCGGCATGCTGCGCGACGTCCTCATCGGGGCCGTGCCCCCGGTCGGCATCTCCGACTGGCGGCTCGTCGCGACCGCCGTCCTCGGCGCGCTCACCATGTACTTCTTCCACCCACGGCTCGAGCGGGCCCGGCGCGTCATCGTCGTGCTCGACGCCGGCGCCCTCGCGGTGTTCACCGTCGTGGGCACGATCAAGGGCCTCGAGCTCGGCACGACGGCCGTCGCGGCGGTCCTCGTCGGGGTCATGACGGGCGTCGGCGGCGGTGTGCTGCGCGACCTCCTCACGGGTGAGGTGCCCGTCGTCCTGCACCACCGTCAGCTCTACGCCGTCCCCGCGCTCATCGGGGCGGCGGTCACGGTCGCGCTGTGGTCGTGGGACCGCCTCGACACCTGGACGATCGTCGGTGCCGTGCTGCTCGTCTTCGGCCTGCGGGTCCTCGCGCTGCGGTTCCGACTGACGGTTCCCGGACCCTGGCGGGGCGAGGCGCAGGGCTGAGCGCTCGCGCGGGTGACTTCGCGCACGCGGCACCGCCTCGGCATGCACCCCGCCGGGCCGTCGCCTAGCGTCGGGCGTCATGCTGGACAACGCCGTCGGTGGAGCGCCACGCCCGTGGTGGTCCGGTGACGCGCCCGGCGGGCATGCCGGGGCCGCCGGGCCCACGGTCCTCGGGCACCGGTACCGCCTCGACGAGGTGATCGGCCGCGGGGGCGCCGCCACCGTCTACCGCGCGCACGACGAGCTCCTCGACCGGGTCGTCGCGGTCAAGGTGCTGCCCGCCGTGCCGCGCGACAGCGACGACCTGCGCCGTCACCAGGCGGAGATCCGCGTGCTCGCCGGCCTGCGGCACCCGGGCCTCGTGCGGCTGCTCGACGCCGACACCGTGCCCATGGACGGCCCCGCGGGGGCGGGCGAGGTGCAGGCCTACCTGGTGATGGAGCTCGTCGCCGGGCCCACGCTGGGCCGCCGCCTCGCGGCCGGTCCACTGAGCGTCGCGCAGACGGCGTCCGTCGGCCGGGCCGCCGCGGAGGCGCTGGCCGTCGTGCACGGGCACGACGTCATCCACCGTGACGTCAAGCCCGGCAACATCCTGCTCACCACGCCCGACTGCCTGGACGTCGAGCCCGACGACGACGCGCTCGAGGTGCGTCCGGTCAAGCTCGTCGACTTCGGCATCGCGCGCCTGGCCGCGGCGACCCGGCTCACCATGACGGGCACGATCGTCGGGACCGCGAGCTACCTGAGCCCCGAGCAGGCCGAGGGCGGCGTGCTCGGGCCGTCGAGCGACGTGTACGCCCTGGGGCTCGTGCTGCTGGAGTGCGTGACGGGCCGCCCGGCGTTCGTCGGGACGATGGCCGAGGTCGCGGCCGCGCGGCTGGCCCGCGACCCGGACGTGCCCGGGGAGGTCGACGCGCGCCTCGGCGACCTGCTGGTCCGGATGACCCGGCGGCAGCCGCACGAGCGCCCGACCGCCGAGGACGTCGCGCACGAGCTGTCCGACCTGCTGGTCGCCGGCCCGCCGCAGCCGGCGACGCCGCCGGTGGCCTCCGACGCGACGCTCGTGCTGCCCGCGCAGGTGGCCCCGACCGTGCCGGGACCCGCGCGCCGGCCTCCCGTCCCGACCGTCGCCGAGGCGCTCGTCGACCCGGCTGCGCGCGCGGCCGTCGCCGCGGACGCGCCCCCGGCGCGCGCCACGAGCAGGTGGGCGCAGGGCTCGTCGCACCTGCGCAGGCTCGGCCGCGCGGGGTCCCGTCGGGTCCTGCTGCTGGCCGTCCTCGCGGTCGGCCTCGTCGTCGCCGGGCTGCTGACGGTCCAGGGCCTGACCGGCGCTCCCGCCGTGCCCGACCCGCCCGCGTACCCCGCGGTCGACGGCCCGCTCGGCGAGTCGCTGACGCGCCTGCAGCGGAGCGTGGCGCCGTGACCGGCATGACTGGCGCGGTGCGCGCGCAGGTGCCGGCGCCGGGGCGTGCGGGTCGTCCGGTGGGGCTGGCCCGGGCGGTCGTCGTCGGCGCGGCGCTGCTGGTCGCGGCGCTCGTCCTCGGGGGGTGCGCCGCGCCCGAGCTGTCCGGCGACCGCGCGCACACGCTGCAGCAGGACGTGCTCGTCGTGACGCAGGCCGCGCACGAGGGTCGGCTCGACGCGGCGCGCGCGCTGCTCGACCGCCTGCGCGCGGACGCCGAGCAGGGGCGTGAGGCGGGGGAGATCTCCGCCGAGCGGTTCGCGACGATCGACGCCGCGCTCGACGACGTCGCGGCCGAGCTCGACGCCGCCGTGGCCGAGCAGGCCGCGGCCGCGGCGGCGGCGGCCCAGGCCGCGCAGGCGGCTGCGGTCGCCGACGCGGTCGAGGTAGCCGCGCGCGAGGCGTCCGAGCGGGCCGCCGCGGAGGCCGCGCAGCGTGCCGCGGAGGAGGCTGCCGCGCAGGAGGCGGCGCGTGCGGCCGAGCAGGCGAAGGACACCGCCCCGGCGCCGAAGGGTCCCGGCAAGCCCAAGCCGCCGAAGGCCGGCAAGGACTGACCGCGGCCGGGCGCCGTGCGACGGCGCCCGGCCGGGCCGGAGCACGGCTGGAACAAGACGGACGTCCAGCCCGTTATGTCTCGCGAGAACCGTTCCTGAGAAGAGGTGGCATGGCGACGAGGAGAAGCCGGGTCGAGTTCGAGGACGACCACGGGACCACGGTCCGCTACGACCGGCACCCCAACGGCGGCGGGCTGGTCTCGCCGGGCGCGCGGGTGCACGACGACGCGAGCATCGCGACGACCGCGTACGTCGAGTCGGGGGCCCGTGTCGGGCCCCGCACGTGCGTGGGCAGCGGGAGCTGGATCGACCACGACGTCACCGTCGGCAGCGACGTGACGATCGGGACGACGGTCCACCTGCGCCCCGGCACCCGCGTCGGGCACCGCGCGCGGGTCGGCAGCCGGGCACGGCTCGGCGAGCACGTCGTCGTGGAACCGGGCGCGAGCGTCGCGCCCGACGAGATCGTGCCGGACCGCACGGTCGTCGGGCGCCACAGCGTCCGCACGGCGGCCTAGCGCCCGTCCGCCACGTCCGTCGGGCCCCGCCACGGGCGGGTGCCCGATGCGCGTCTCGGTCGTCCGTCCCGCGGTCGCTCGGCCCGGCAGGACCCTGCGTCGCCGTGGCCGGCGCGTCCGGTCAGCGCCACAGCCCGGAGGCGTCCGGAACGGTCGGACCGCACGTGCCGCCCTGCTCGACCGTCGCCTCGTAGTGCCAGACCTCGTTGTCGAACACCTGGCACAGCCCGAACCGCCACCCGTGCTGCTGCAGCCAGTACGCGCCCGCGGTCGGCCCCACGTCGATCGCTGTCCCGGTGACGTGCGCGGACCCGTCGGGCGGGGCGACCCACCGGTGCGCCTCTTCCTCGGTGCCGTAGCGCGCGAGGGTCTCGTCGACGAGTGCCTGCTGCTCCTGCGCGGTCCGGCGGCCCGACGTGATCGTGAGCTCGACACCGTCCTCGGCCGCGGCAGCCCGCGCCTCCTCGAACCGGCGGACGAGCTCCGCGTCGAGCGCACCGTCGGGCGACGGCGGGTCGACCGCGGCGGCGTCGACTCCGGTCGCCGGGCCGACCGTCTCCGCGGCCGCCGGGGGTGCGACGGCGGGGCCCGGCGGGACGCCGAGCGCGGTGTCGAGCGCGCCCGTCCCGACGACCGCCGCCGCACCAGCCGCGACGGCGACCGCGACCCCGAGCGCGAGCGCCCCGGCGAGGCGGCGGGGACGACGGCGGGTGGTGGTGGTCCTGTGCATGGTCGCCAGCCTCCGTCGCGGCGCCGGTCCGTCGCGTCCCCGCCCGGGCCGAACCGTGCGCGACCCGACGGCGGGCACCGGGCGTGCCGGGTGCGACGTGAGGGGGACCCGCGGCCCGTGGATCTCCGCCCTGGGGCGGTGGGAGACGCCCGTGCCCGGCGGCTAGCGTCGGGACGGTGCAGGACTCCGTGACACCCGGCGGGGCCGCCCTCCCGCCGGCGGTCCCGCTGCCGTCGACCCCGACGACGGGTCCGCGCCCGTCGACCTCCCTGACCGTGGCCACGCCGCTGCGGGACGTCGCGCTCGCGGCCGCGCTCGCCCTCGCGTGGTTCGTCACGGTCGACGTGCTGCGCACCGAGCAGTGGTGGAACCCCCGGTGGGTGTCCGCGTGGTGGTGGTGCGGCGCCGCGCTGGCCGTCGCGGTCGCGGGGCGCCGGACGCACCCGGCGGCGACGTTCTGGGCGGTCGTCGTCGGCTACCCCCTGGCCTACCGGACGGGCCTCCAGTCGGAGCTGCACCTCGCCCCGGTCCTCGTCGCGGCGTTCGCCGGGGCGCGTGCGGGCGTCGTCGGACCGGTCGTCGGGGCGCTCGCGACGGCGGGCGGCACGCTCGCGCTGCTCGTCCCCGGCGGCCTGGTCGTCACACGCGACCTCGCGCTCGGGCTCGCACCGTGGCGGCTGGCGCTCGACACGTCGTACACGGTCGCGCTCGTGTGCCTCGCCTGCGCGGCCGTGGCGCTCGGCGTCGTCGTGCACCGCCTGGAGGCGGCGTCCGCCGACCTCGCGGCCCGCAACGCGGAGCTGCGCAGGCTCCAGGCGGAACGGACCGAGCGTGCCGTGCTCGCCGAGCGGACCCGCATCGCGCGCGAGCTGCACGACGTCGTCGCGCACCACGTCTCCGCGATCGTCGTCCGCGCCCAGGCGGCGACGCGGGTCGCTGGGCGCCGACCCGAGGCACCCGTCGAGGCGACCGAGTGGATCGCGGGGGCGGGCAAGGAGGCGCTCGCCGCGATGCGCGGGCTCGTCCACGTGCTGCGGACCGACGACCGTGTCGCGCCGTCCGCCCTGGCCACGGACCGTGCCGGGGCGGCGTCGGCCGCGGTGACCGCCGATCTCGCACCCGCCCCCGGGCTCGACGACGTCGCCCGCGCGGCCGCGCGCCTGCGCGACGCCGGGGTCGCCGTCGACCTCGCCGTGCCCGCACCCGCGCGCGACGTGCCGGCCGACGTCGGTCTCGCCGTCGCCCGCATCGCCCAGGAGGCCCTCACCAACGTGCTGCTGCACTCCCACGCCGCCCACGTCGACGTCCGCGTCGAGGACACCGGCACCCACCTGCACCTCACGGTGCGCGACCCCGGACCGCCGCGCGCGGACGACGCCGCCCGGCCGGGCGGCCACGGTCTGGCCCACATGCGCGAGCGGGCCCGGGCGTGCGGCGGCACCGTCGAGGTCGGACCGCAGGTCGGCGGCGGGTGGGCCGTGCGGGCGACGCTCCCCGTCGCGGCCCGGCCGGAGGCGGCACGATGACGGTCCGCGTGGTCGTGGTCGACGACCAGCCCACGATCCGCCTCGGGCTGCGCATGATCGTCGAGCACGAGGACGACATGGAGGTCGTCGGCGAGGCGGGCACGGGCACGCAGGCCGTGCAGGTCGTCCGGGCGGTGCGTCCCGACGTCGTCCTCATGGACGTCCGGATGCCCGACGGCAACGGCATCGACGCCGTCGCGGCGCTCGTCGCCGACCCGACGCTCGCCACGCGCACGATCGTCCTGACGACGTTCCACGACGAGGAGTACGTCGTCGCGTCGCTGCGGGCGGGGGCCGACGGGTTCCTGCTCAAGGACGCCGACCCCGCCGAGCTCGTCGCCGCGATCCGTCGCGTGCACGCGGGCGACTCGCTGCTCGACCCGGCGGTCACACGGGACGTCGTCGCGCGCTACGTGCACCTGGCCGAGGCGGCGGACGCGACCCGGTCCCGCACCGCCGGTCCGGCCGCCCGCCGGGTGCTGGACCGGGTGACGCCGCGCGAGCGCGACGTCCTGCTGCGCGTCGCGACGGGTGCGACCAACGCCGAGGTCGCCGCGACGCTGTCGCTCACCGAGGCGACGGTCAAGAGCCACGTCCGCTCGATGCTCACGAAGCTCGGCCTGTCGACGCGCGTCCAGCTCGTCGTCGCGGCGTACGACGCGGGCCTCGTGCGCCCGGCCGGCGACGTGGCGGCGGACGCGCCGGGGGACGCCGCCGCCCGGTGAGGGGGAGGGCCGACCGGCGTCGCGCCGAGTCGACGGCGCGCACGCGGTGCGGTCATGGCCAGGGGTCGGGGCGCGCGCCATGATGGGAGGACGTGGGTCGGGCTCCCTGGCGGAGGCGTGGCGATGACGAACTTCACCTTCGGGTCGACCGAGACCATCGCCGCCCTGGCGCTCCTGGCGTCCGTCACGTCGCTGGTGCTGTCGTGGCGCAACGCCCACCACACGGCCCGGATCACGACGTACCGGAGCGCGACCGACCTCACGCTCGACATCGACCACGTGTTCGTCGAGAAGCCGGAGCTGCGTCAGTACTTCTACGGCGGCGTCGATGCGGCCGGCGAGTCCGCCGACAGGCAGGCCCAGGTCGAGGCGCTCGCCGAGCTCATGCTCGACTGCTTCGAGTGCATCTGGGACATCCGGCGGACGTACTCACGCGTGGACCGGGGGTCCTGGGGGCGGTTCGTGCTGGACATGCTCGGCACGTCACCGGTGCTGAGCCGCATGTACGGCGAGCGCAGCGGCCAGGACTGGTACCCGGCGCTCGACGAGCTCATGTGGGCGGAGGCCAACGGCAAGGTCGACGCGCGCACGATCCAGGCCGTCCGGTGGCTGCGCCGGCTGTGGGGTGCGTCCACGCCGGAGCCCGCACCCGAACCGGCGGCCGCAGACGCGGCCGTGTCGCGGCCCGAGCCGGCGGCGGCGCCGCCCGCGGACGTGCGGCCGGGCGACCGGACGGGGCACGGGTCCTGACGATGGCCGGCACCGCGACGCGACCCGGCGGCGACCTCACGTTCGTCCGGCTGGCCGGCGCACCCGACGACCTGGTCCGCGACTTCCACGCGGGGCTGCTCCGGTCGACCTTCCCGCCCGACGAGCTGGAGTCGCTCGACGACCTGCGCGCCACGCTCGCGACAGGCGCGGACGGCGTGCTCGCGCTCGACGGGGAGCGGATCGTCGGCGGCGTCGTGCACGAGCCGTTCGTCGGCGGCGCGGTCCGGCTCGTCGGCTACCTGGTCGTCGACGCGTCGATGCGTGGCCGCGGGCTCGGTCCGCGGCTGCTGGCTGCCGCGCGGGCGCAGTCCGACAGCGGCCTCGTGCTGGGCGAGATCGAGGACCCGCGTCACTTCGCGGTGTCGGCGGACGACGACCCGGTCGCGCGCGTGCGGTTCTGGGCGCGGCTCGGGTGCCGGCTGCTGCCGCTGCCGTACGTGCAGCCCGCGCTGCACGACGGAGCCCGGCGCGTCCGGCACCTGCTGCTCATCGCGCTGCCGCAGGGCGACGACCCGCTGCCCGAGGCGGTGCCGGGGCGGCTCGTCGGCGACTTCCTCACGGAGTACTTCGCGGCGTCGGAGGGCACCGTCTCGCCGCAGGACCCGGACCTGCGGCCGCTCCTCGAACGGTGCGAGGCCCCGACGCTGCGCCTGTGGCCTCTCGACCGTCTCGACGTCGTCGACGTCGACGGCGCCGACGGCACCGACGGCACCGACGGCACTGTGCACACCGCAGCCGACGTCACCGAGGGCTGACGGGCCGAGCACGGCCGGTCAGCCGCCGAGGTCGATGTGCGGCACGTCGTCGCTGTCGTCGCCCCAGGCGATCCGCCGGGGTGCGTCGTGCGACTCGACGGTCGCCGCGTGGTCGCGGTCGAAGTAGTCCCACGCCCACGACAGGAACGCGTCGGTGCGGCTGTGCACGCCGGACAGCAGCATCGCGTGCACACCGAGCCACGCGGCGAAGGCGATCGGCCCGTCGACCTCGTGCCGGTGCGCGCCGACCTCGGCGACGGCCGCGTTGCGGCCGATCATCGCCATGATGCCCTTGTCCTTGTACCGGAACGGCTGCAGGTCCTCGCCGCGGGAGGCCCGCAGGACGTTGTGGCCGACCCAGCGCCCGGACTGCTGCGCGACGGAGCCGAGCTGGGGGAGCGTCGGCGCATCGGGCCCGGGGCCGGAGGGGATGTTGGCGACGTCGCCGACGGCCCACACGCCGGGGAAGCCGTCGACGCCCAGGTCGGCTCGGACGTCGAGCCGGCCGCCGCGCCCGGGCGTCGGTCCTGCCTGCTGGACGATCGCGGAGCCGGACTCGCCGCCCGCCCACACGACGGTCCGGGTCGCCAGCGTGGTGCCGTCGGTGAGGTCGACGCCGTCGGGCCGGACGGCGGCGACGCCGGTGCCGAGCCGCAGGTCGACCCCGACCTCCTCGAGGCGGCGGTGCGCGTACGCCTGGGCCTTCGGCGAGAACGGCGCGAGGACGGCCGCACCGCGGTCGACCAGGTGCACGGTGCCGGCGGTCGGGAGGCGGTCGGACTGCCGCAGCGCGGTCACGAGCTCGGCGATGGCCCCGGACACCTCCACGCCCGTCGGGCCGCCCCCGACGACGACGATGTCCAGGTCGGCGGGTGCGAACCGGCCGGTCCGCACCGCCTCGGCGACGAGCGCGCGGTGGTGGCGGCGCAGACGCTCGGCGTCGGCGACGGAGTACAGCGGGAACGCGTGCTCGGCGGCGCCCGGCACCCCGAAGAAGTTCGGTCGCGCCCCGGCGGCGACGACGACGTGCTCGGCGGTGAGTCTGCGGCCGTCGTCGAGGACGAGGGTGCGGTCGGCGAGCGACGCCGAGGCGACGCCCTGCACGACGACGTCGACCTCGGGCACGTCCGCGAAGATCGTCCGCAGCGGGCGGGCGACGTCCTCGGCGGGCAGCTGGGACGTGGCGACCTGGTAGAGCAGCGGCTGGAACTGGTGGTAGTCGGCCCGGTCGACGAGGGTCGTGCGCACCCCCGCGTCGCCGAGGACCTGCGCCGCGGCGACGCCCGCGAGCCCGCCGCCGAGGACCAGGACGTCGGCGCTCACAGCGACATCTCCTGGCGGCGCTCGGCGAGGACGATCCGGGCCGACGCCTCGATGAGCGCGAGGTGCGAGAACGCCTGCGGGAAGTTGCCGAGGTGCCGCGCGGCGTCCACCTCGTACTCCTCGGCGTACAGCCCGAACGGGGACGCGATGCGCAGCAGGCGCTCCATCAGGTCGAGTGCGCGCTGCTCCTCGCCGACGACCATGAGCGCGGAGACCAGCCAGAACGAGCAGATGACGAACGTGCCCTCCTTGCCTGACATGCCGTCGTCGGTCTCGTCGGTGCGGTAGCGCAGCACGAACCCGTTCTCGGAGAGCTCGTCGGCGATCGCCAGGACGGACGCGTGCAGGCGCTCGTCGGTCGCGTCGAGCAGGCCGAAGTGCGCGGCGAGCAGGTTCGACGCGTCGAGCGCGTCGGTGTCGTAGTGCTGGCGCAGGACGCCCCGGTCGCTCACGCCGTGCTCGAGGATGTCGGCCTTGATCTCGTCCGCGATCCCGCCCCACCTCGACTGCAGCGCGGGCTCGCCGCGGATGCCCGCGAGCTGCGCGGCCCGGTCCATCGCGACCCAGCACATGATCTTCGACGACACGTAGTGCTGCGGCTTGCCGCGGGCCTCCCAGATGCCCTGGTCGGGCTCGCGCCACACCGCCGCGGCGCACGCGGCCTGCGACTCGACGATGGGCCACAGGCGTGCGGGCAGCCGCTCGCTGCGGCGCGTGTGCAGCAGGATCGAGTCGAGCACGGCGCCGAACACGTCGTTCTGCCGCTGGTCGAACGCGCCGTTGCCGATGCGCACGGGCCGCGCGCCCTGGTACCCGGACAGGTCGTCGCGGGTCGTCTCGGTGAGGTCCCGTCGGCCGTCGATGCCGTACATGATCTGCAGCGACCCGTCCTCGGTCGGCTCGACGTCGGCGACGAACTGCATGAACTCGTCCGCCTCCCAGTCGAGCAGCAGGTAGTGCAGCGCCTGCAGCGTGAACGTCGAGTCGCGCACCCACGTGTACCGGTAGTCCCAGTTCCGCTCGCCGCCCGGCGTCTCGGGCAGGCCGGTCGTCAGCGCGGCGACGGTCGCGCCCGTCGGCATGTACGTCAGCCCCTTGATCGTCAGCGCGGACCGCTCGACGAAGGGCCGCAGCCGGTGGTCGGGCATGCGGGCGCGTCCGAGCCACCGCCGCCAGAACCGCACGGTCGCGGCGACGCGCGCGGCGGCGTCCTCGGCGTCGGCGGGTCCGTCGAGCGAGGCGCTCCACGACAGCGCGCAGTACGCCGTCTCGCCGGCCTGCAGGACGTGCCGCGCCCGCACCGCGTCGCCCTCGGCGCCGAGGGCCAGGTCGGTGCTCAGCCGCACGGACACGTCTCCGTGGGTGACGTCGGCGACGTGCGCCCCCGTCTCGGCGAGCGTCCAGGGCACCCGCGCGCGGCCGTAGTCGAACGCGGGCTCGCAGACGAGCTCCATCCGCACGGACCCGTCGATGCAGGTCGCGGTCCGCACCAGCAGGTGCTCGGCGTCGTCGTCGGCCGGGGGACGCGTGTGCGGGGTGACCTGGTCGACGCCCGTGCGCGGCGCCATCGTCAGCGCGTCGCGGACCTCGACCCACCCGCTCGGGGTGTGCCACGTCGTGACCATGACGTTCGTCCCCGGCTCGTACGCGCGCGACGTCGGCACGTTGATCCCATACGGGGCGAACCGGAAGTACCCCGCCTCGCGGTCGAGCAGGCTGCCGAACACGCTCGGGCTGTCGAACCGGGGCACGCACAACCAGTCGACCGAGCCGTCCGGGGCGACGAGCGCCCCCGTGTGGCAGTCGGACAGGAAGGCGTACTCGGCGATGGGCGGGAAGGGCGACGTCGGGTTGTGCGGTTCCACGGGTTCCTCCTGGTGGGGTCCGTCGAGCACGGCCACGGCCGCGTCACAGCCCCGGGCTGCTGTGCATGATGCCGCCGTCGGCGAAGACCGTCGTGGCGGTGAGGTAGGACGCGCCCTCGTCGGCGAGGAACGCGACGAGGCTCGCGATCTCCTGCGGCTCGGCCATGCGGCCCAGCGGGATCGCGGCGTCGAGCACGCGCATCTTCTCCGGGTCGGCCATCGTCGCGGTGTTGATCGGGGTCGCGACCGCGCCCGGTCCGACGCCGACGACCTGCACGCCGTGCGGGCCGAGCTCGACGCCCGCGGTCCGGGTGAGCATCCGCATGCCGCCCTTGGACAGGCAGTACGGGGTGTTCCCCGGCATGGGCCAGTCCTCGTGCACGGACGTCATGTTGATGATCCGGCCGCCCGTGCCCTGCGCGATCATCTGCCGCGCGGCGATCTGCGTGCCGAAGAACGCGCTCTTGAGGTTGATCGCCATGACCCGCTCGTACTGCTCCTCGGTGGTGTCGAGGACCGAGGTGCGGGTCTCGATGCCGGCGTTGTTCACCATGACGTCGAGGTGCCCGAACGTCTCGACGGTCGTCGCGACGAGCCGCTCGAGGTCGGCGACCTTGCTGACGTCCGCCTGGACGCCGAGCGCCCGGTCGCCGAGCGCGTGCACCTGCCGCTCGAGCTCCTCGGTCGCCTCGGGGTGGGCCACGTAGTCGATGACGACGTTGGCGCCGGCCTGCGCGAGCGCGAGGACGACCGCCTTGCCGATGCCGCTGTTGCCGCCGGTGACGACCGCCACCTTGCCGTGCAGGCTCATCTGACAGCTCCTTCGTCGAGGGGTGCGGGCGGGCCCGGGGCCGGGTCCGGTGCTGCGTCCGCGGGCGGGCCGGAGACCCGTCGGCGGAAGACGTGATAGGTCCAGCCCTGGTAGAGCAGGACGACGGGGACGAGCACGAGGGCGACGACCGACATGACCTGCAGGGCGTAGGTGCCCGAGGCGGTGCCGTCGACCGTGAGCGAGTCGGCGGGGTCGGTGCTGGACACGAGGACGTCGGGGTAGAGGTTGGCGAACAGCGACACGACGGTGAGGCCGATCGCGACGGCCGTCGCGCCGAACGCCCAGCCCTCGCGCCGGGCACGCACCAGCAGGCCGGCGGCGAGCACGGCGGCGAGGGCCACGAGCGGCGGGAGCACGCTGCGGACGACGGGCGCGTCGGACAGCGTCGGCGTCCACGCCGCGAAGCCGAGCAGCAGGAGGGCCGTGGGCAGCACGACCGCGGCGGCCACGCGGTGCGACCGTTCCCGGACCGGCCCGTCGGTGCGCAGCGCGAGGAACGTCGCGCCGTGCAGCACGCACAGGGCGACGAGCGTGACGCCGACGAGCAGCCCGTACCCGGTGACGAGGTCCGCGACCGTGCCGGTGAACTCCTCGTCGGACCCGACGGGAAGCCCCGCGAGCAGGTTGCCCAGCGCGACCCCGAGCAGCAGGGGGCTCAGCAGGCTGCCGACCGCGAGGCACCACGACCACGTCTGCCGCCACCGGTGCGCGTCGACGTGCCCGCGGAACTCGAACGAGACGCCGCGCGCCATGAGCGCGACGAGCAGCAGCACGAGGGCCAGGTACATCGCGGAGAACCAGGTCGCGTACCAGCCGGGGAAGGCGGCGAAGATCGCCGCGCCGCCGACGACGAGCCACACCTCGTTGCCGTCCCAGAACGGCCCGATCGCGTTGATCGCGACGCGCTGCTCGGTGTCGGTGCGCCCGACGACCTTGTGCAGCATCCCGACCCCGAAGTCGAACCCCTCGAGCACGAAGAAGCCCGTCCAGAGGAAGGCCACGATGAGGAACCACAGCGTCGGCAGCGTCACGGCACGTCCCCGTCGTCAGAAGGTGAGCGCCGGCACGCGCGGGCCGGCGTCGTCGTCTGCTGGCGCGGGCTCGTCGGGCTCGAGCTCGAGCCCGCGGCGCGCGAACCGCAGCATGAGGAAGACGTTCACGGCGCCCAGCAGCGCGAACGCCGTGTAGTAGACGACGAGGCTCGTGACGAGCTCGCCGGTCGTGACCGACGGCGAGACGCCGTCCGCGGTGGTCATGAGCCCCTGCACGAGCCACGGCTGGCGGCCGTTCTCGGTGAGCATCCATCCGGCGGTGTTCATGACGAACGGAGTCACGACCGCCCATGTCGCGACCCACAGGAACACGCGGGCCTCGGGCAGGCGCCGCCGCCACAGCACCCAGCCGCCCCACAGCCCGAAGACGGCCGCGGCCGAGCCGAGGTACGCCATGACGCGCATCGACCAGTACTGGATGAAGACGTTCGGGACGTAGTTCCCGGGGCCGTACTCCTGCTGGTACTGGGTGTTGAGCTCGTTGAGCCCCTGGACCTCGCCGTCGAGCGTGCCGGTCGCGAGCAGCGAGAGCAGGTGCGGGATCTCGACGATCTTCGTCGGGTCCTGGTCCTCGTTCCCGCCGCCGACCTGGAACGCCGAGAACGAGCACGGCCCGCACGTCTCCCACTGCGCCTCGGCGGCGGCGATCTTCATGGGCTGGTACGTCGCCTCGACGATCCCGAGCTGGCTGCCGACGCCGAGCGCCAGCACCGTCGAGGGGATCAGCACGGCGAGCGAGACCTTCGCCGACCGCGTGAAGAGCTCGACGTGCTGCTGCCGGCGCAGGTACCAGGCGGAGACGCCCAGCATGAGGAAGGCGCCGGTGACGAGCGACGCGAGGATCACGTGCGCGTAGCCCCACACGAACACGGGGTTGGTCATGACGGCGCCGATGGACGACAGCTGTGGCCGCCCGGTCGTCGCGTCGACGGTGTACCCGACCGGGTGCTGCATCCACGAGTTCGCGCCCATGATGAACGCCGCCGAGCCCGCGGCCCCGGCCGCGACGAGCCAGACCGTGAGCAGGTGCACGCGCCGAGGCAGCACGTTCCAGCCGAACACCCACAGCCCGAGAAACGTCGACTCCAGGAAGAACGCGGCGAGGCCCTCCATCGCGAGCGGTGCGCCGAAGACGTCTCCGACGAACCGCGAGTACGCCGACCAGTTCATGCCGAACTGGAACTCCTGGATGAGCCCTGTCACGACCCCGACCGCGACGTTGACCAGCAGCAGCGTGCCGAAGAACCGTGCGAGCCGCCGGTGCTCGGGGTTCCCGGACCGGAACCACAGGGTGTGCAGCACTGCGACGAGGAACGCCAGCCCGATCGTGACCGGCACGAACAGGAAGTGGTAGATGCTCGTCGACGCGAACTGCAGCCGCGCCAGGTCGAGGTCGGACACCCGTGCTCCCACGCTTCTCGAGGACGCATCCGGTGGCGCGCCCGAGGGGGCGTGCGGACGGTGGCTCGTCGTCGAACCTCCACCCGCCCGCGGGTGCTGGCATCACCCGGTACGGGTAGGTCGGGCGGCCCCGGCTAGGGTCGTGCGGTGACGTCCCACCCCACTTCGCCGAAGCCCGTCGACCTGCGTGTCGAGATCGGACCGCCCACCGGCGTCGAGGTGGCGCCCGACCTGTGGGGGCTGTTCTTCGAGGACATCAACACGAGCCTCGACGGGGGCCTCAACGCCGAGGCGGTCCGCAACGGCGACTTCCAGTTCACCGGGCTCGACCACGCGGGCTGGCACGCGCTGACCGGCTGGACCGTCGAGGGCACCGGGTCGGTGCAGGTCCGCGGTGAGGACCCGCTGCACCCGCGCAACCCCGTGTACGTGCGGGCCGTCGGGCCCGTGAGCCTGACGAACGACGGCTGGGACGGCGTCGGGGTCGCCGACGGCGGGACGCACCGGCTGAGCCTGTGGTCGTGGCGCGTGTTCGGCGCGGGCGACCTGGGCGCGAGCGTCGTCGCCGCGGACGGCACGACCCTCGCCGCGGCGACGCTCGAGGTCCCGGACCGGGGCTGGCACCACGTGGAGGCCGACCTGGCGGGCACGGCCGACGGCGCCGGGCTGCTGCGGATCGACGTCCCCGACGGCCTGACCGTCGAGCTCGACGTCGTCTCGCTGCGCCCGCTCGGCGACGACGGCCACCCCCTGACGTTCCGCCCCGACCTGCTCGCCGTGCTCCGCGACCTGCACCCGAGCTTCCTGCGGTTCCCGGGCGGGTGCGTCGCGCACGGCCTGGGCCTGGCGAACATGTACCACTGGAAGTCGACCGTCGGACCACGGCACGAGCGCGAGCACCTGCCGAACCTCTGGGGCTACCACCAGTCCCGGCAGATCGGGTACCTCGAGCTGTTCGAGCTCTGCGAGGCCGTCGGCGCGACGCCGCTGCCCGTCGTCCCGGCCGGCGTCTGCTGCCAGAACACGCGCGGCGGACCGGTCGCGCTGCCCGACGACGAGATGGACGCCTACGTCCAGGACGTCCTCGACCTCGTCGAGTTCGCGAACGGTCCGGTCGACACGCCGTGGGGCGCTCGTCGCGCGGCCCTGGGCCACCCGGAGCCGTTCGGCCTGCGCTACCTCGGCGTCGGCAACGAGGACGCGATCACCGACGACTTCCGCGCCCGCTACGCCCGCATCGAGGACGCGCTGCGCGCCGCCCACCCCGAGGTCGTCGTCGTCGGCACGGTCGGACCCGCGCCCGACGGGCCCGACTTCGAGGCGGGCTGGGCGTTCGCCCGCGAGCGCCGGGTCGCGGTCGTCGACGAGCACGCCTACCGCAACCCGCGCTGGTTCCACCAGAACGTCGACCGGTACGCCGCGTACGACCGCGCCGCCCCGGGGGTGTACTTCGGCGAGTACGCCGCGAAGACGAGCACCGTGCGCTCCGCGCTCGCGGAGGCGGCGTACATGGTCGGCATGGAGCGGAACAGCGACGTCGTGCGGCTCGCGTCGTACGCGCCGCTGCTCGCGCGCGTCGGCGGCACGCAGTGGGTGCCGGACCTCGTGTACTTCGACGCGGACCGTGTGCTGCCCTCGGCGTCCTACTACGTGCAGCAGCTGTTCGCGGCCGAGCGCGGCACGGCGCTGCGCGAGGTCACGCTCACCGGCGCCGACCCGCTGCCCGTCGCCGTCCCGACGAGCGGCACGGTCCGGGTGCTGTCGCCCGGCGCGGAGTTCGCGTTCACCGACGTCGTCCTCGACGGCGTCGCGCTGGCCGACGCGACCACGACGTCCGACGGCGAGCCGGTCGTCCTCGGCGCGGTCGACCCGACGTCGGCGGTCCTCGAGCTCACGGCGACCCGCACCGCGGGGACGACGGGGCTCGTCGTCCAGCTCGGTGCGACCGGTCCCGGCAGCTTCGTCGAGCTCGTCGCGCCGAACTGGACCGGCAAGGAGACCGTGGTCAACCGGTACGACGACGGCATCGCCGTCGAGGACGCACCGCCGCTGCCGTGGCGCAGCCTGCGCACGGGCGAGCACCTGCCGGTGCGCATCGAGCTCGACGGCGCGCGCGTGCGCGTCTGGGTCGACGGGGACCTGCGGCACGACTACGTCCAGGACCTGCGCCCGGAGCACCGCGTGCTCGCCGGCGCAGCGTCGCGCCCCGGGGCCGACGGCGGCACCGAGCACGGCGTGCGGCTCGTCAACGCGACCGACGACGCCCGGCGGGCCACCGTGGTGCTGCCCGGCGACGGCGACGTGACCGGCAGCGTCACGACCCTCGCCGGTGCCGGTCCTGACGACGGCGCGCCGTTCGAGGCGTCACCCGTCGCCCCGGTCCGGACGTCCGTGCGCGGGGGGGCGGGCGCCGTCGACGTGCCGCTGCCGCCGTGGTCGTTCGCGGTGGCCGTCCTGCGAGGTCCTGCGGCCTGACGGCGTTCCGGTGGCGCGATCCGCCCGGACCCCTAGGCTCCGCACCATGGGGGATGCCTGGTTCGTCCGTGTTCCTGTGCTCGCCGCCGCCGTGGTCGTCCTGACGACGACGATGGTCGCGTGCGCGTCCGGTGACGACACCCCGGCGGCGGAGTCGTCCGCGCCGGAGACGTCGTCACCCACCCCGTCCGCGTCGGAGGGTCCACCCGCGGCCGTCGACGACGTCGTCCCCGCGGCCGGAGCGGTGGGCCTGGGGGTGCCGTCCGGTGCGGTGCCGCCCGACGACAGCGGGTCGCCGGGCGCCGGGTGGACCGCCGCCGACGGGCTGCTCTACGTCGTGACGTTCGGGTCGAGCACGTGCCCGCTGCTGACGGAGCCCGACGCGACGGAGTCGGGTGGGACCGTGACGGTCGCGTTCGTGCCGCTCCCGGACGGGCCCTGCACGATGGACTTCGTGCCGACGACGAGCGTCGTGCAGGTGCCGAGCTCGGTCGACCAGTCGGCGCCCGTGCCCGTCGACCTCGGTGGGGCCGGGACCGTCACCGTGGAGCCGCGGCCGTCGTCGGACGAGGCGGGGCCGATCGCCTGGGCCGCCCCGACCGGCTGACGACGAGCGGGGTCCCGGCCCGACTCGCGCGCAGGCTCAGGCGTCGCGGCCGGGGGCCCGCAGCGACCCGAACGTCGACCGCCGGCGCAGCCGGAAGCCGAGCCGCTCGTAGATGCGGATCGCGGGGGTGTTCGTCTCCGCCGCGTGCAGCAGCGCCCGGTCGCCGCGCAGGCGGACGTGGTGCGCCACGTCGAGCACGAGGCGTGCCGCCAGGCCCTGGCCGCGGTGCTCGGCGTCGGTGCAGACGGCGCTGATCTCGGTCCAGCCGTCGGGCTGGAGGCGCTCGCCGGCCATCGCGACGAGGCGCCCCTCGCGGCGGATGCCGACGTACCGCCCGAGCTCGTGCGTGCGCGGGAGGAACGGGCCGGGCTGGGTGCGGGCGACGAGGTCGAGCATCTCCGGCACGTCCCGGGCGCCCAGCACGACGGCCTCGTCGTCGGCGGCCGTCGTCAGGTCGTCGGTCTCGACGAGCTGGACGCCGGCGCCGCGCCACTCGACCTCCCAGCCGGGCGGCAGGGTCGGGTCGTCGCCCGAGAACGGGAACTGGCCGCCGGGTCCGACGACGTCGACGATCGCGTCCCACACGTCGGGGTCGTCCCACGACCGCACGGCGGCGAACGGGGAGACGTCGGCGGGGAACCGGCGGACGAGGTCGTTGCCCTCGGCGAGCGCGGCGTGCCGCCCGACGAGCGAGTGCCAGGCGGCGTTGTCGAGCACGCGCTCGTCGACGCGTCCTGCGCTGGGGGACTCGATGGTCACGGTGCTCCGCTCGTCTCGCTCGGTCTCGGTGTCGCCTCGGTACCGCTCGGGTGCGGTGCCGCTCGGTCCAGGACGGGGACGTCCGGGGTCGGGCGACGGACGCTAGGCGACGTCGCGCCGGTTGTCGCCGTCCGGCGACGCTCGTCCCGCGTCGTGAGACCGCCGGCCGTCGGTCCTCGTCCTCAGTACAGCAACGCGTGTACCGTCGAGCGTATGCCCACGACGGCGACCCTCACCCACACCAGCGCCCTCGCCCGGCTCGGGCACGCCCTGTCGGACGAGACCCGCACCCGGGTCCTGCTCGCCCTGCGCACGGCCCCCGCCACCCCGTCGGACCTCGCCGACGCGCTCGGCGTCTCCCGCCAGGTCATGTCGAACCAGCTCGCGTGCCTGCGCGGCTGCGGGCTCGTCACGGGGGAGCCCGACGGGCGGCGCACCTGGTACCGCCTGGCCGACCCGCGCCTCGCGCCCGCGCTCGACGACCTGCTCGGCCTGGTCCTCGCGGTCGACCCGGCGTGCTGCGGACCGGACTGCACCTGCGCATGAGCGCCCTGGCGATCGGCCCCCGCCCCCAGGACCCCGCGCGGCGGGCGGTCCTGCAGCGCCGCATCCGCGGGGTGGTCGCCGCGACGATCGCCTACAACGTCGCGGAGGCGGTCGTCGCGCTCGCCGCCGGCCGTGCGGCCTCGTCGTCCGCGCTCGTCGGGTTCGGCCTCGACTCCGTCGTCGAGGTGCTGTCCGCCGCCGCCGTGGCGTGGCAGTTCGCCGCCCCCGACCCGCGGGCGCGCGAGCGCACCGCCCTGCGGGCGATCGCCGTCTCGTTCTTCGCCCTCGCGGCCCTCGTCACGTCCGACGCCGTCCGCACGCTGCTCACGGCCGCCGAGCCCGACCACTCGAGCGTCGGGATCGTCCTGGCCGCGGTCAGCCTCGCGGTCATGCCGGGGCTGTCGTGGTTCGAGCGGCGCACCGGCCGCGAGCTCGGGTCGGCGTCGGCCGTCGCCGACTCGCGGCAGACGCTGATCTGCTCCTACCTGTCCGCCGTGCTGCTCGTCGGGCTCGTCGCGAACAGCGCGCTCGGCTGGTGGTGGGCCGACCCGGCCGCGGCCGTCGTCATCGCGGGCTTCGCGGTCCGGGAGGGGATCGAGGCGTGGCGGGGCGACGCGTGCTGCACGCCGGTCGCCCTCCTCGTCGACGACGCCCGGGGTGACGACGAAGGCCCCGACGGCGACGGTTGCGACGACGGCTGCTGCGACCGCGACTGACGGCGGGACGCGCGCACGACGCACGCGGGGCCGACCGGAGGCTGCGGGGGCGCCGCAACGGTCGGGTCGGCCCCGGTCGTCGTCACCGGGCGGGGGTCATCCGGCGGGAAGCGGCCCGTACAGCGGCTGCACCGCGTCCATCTCCAGGTCGGCGGTCGCCTGGATGAGGGCGAGCAGGTCGGGGTCGAGGCCGGGGGAGAACTCCTCGAACCGCTCCTCGGCGATCGTCGACGCGACGCCGGCGGGGGCCTGCTCGGTCGCGTCGAGCTGCGTGCCGTCCTTCGACGGCGACATGCCCTGGAAGATCCGCCCCGCCTCGGACGCCGCGGTGAGGTCGAAGCTGTACTGCTTGCTCTGCAGCCCGACGTCGAGCAGCTTCTTGACCTCGGGGAACCTCTCCGCGTTCGTCTTCGGGATGGGCAGCACCTTGCCCCAGTCGACCCCGAGGGTCTCCAGCGCCCGCGCGTACGCGTTCTCGTGCGCCTGGTCGCGGACGATGAGGTAGGCGATCGTCGACCGGGCCGTCCTGTTGTCGGTCATCTCGTAGATGCGGCACTTCTGCAGCCGGCCCGTCGACTCGAGCATGAGGTTGTAGAGCAGGTCGAGGACGAGGTTGCCGGAGTTGTAGACGTACGAGCCGCTCCACGGGTTGCCCGCGGCGTCCACCGGCAGCGCCCCCTGCGCCGCCACGAGGTAGTGGTGGATGTTGCTCTGGTCGAGCGCGAGCCGCAGCGGGGTGTCCCCACCGGCGCCGGGCGTGTCGAGCGGGTCGGTGGGCTTGCCGTTGTACCGGGGCGAGCCGTCGAGCAGGCGGGCGATGGTCGTGCCGATGAGCTCGACGTGGCTGATCTCCTCGGTCCCGATCCCCTGCAGCAGGTCGCGGTACGGCTTCCCCTTGGGCCCGCGGAAGTTGATGCTCTGGAACAGGTACTGCATCATCGTCCGCATCTCGCCGAACTGACCCCCGAGCCCCTCCTGCAGGGCGTTGGCGGCGGCCGGGTCCGGCTCGTCGGCCTCGATCTCGTTGATCAGTCGCTGCACGTGCAGGTACATGGCGCTCCTCGTCGGACGGTCGTTGACGGTGCTGCGGAGCGGGCGCGCCGACCGGTCCGACGACGCGTGGGCACGCCGGTCGAGCGGGTCGGCTGGGGCGCGGCCTTCTGTCGCGCGTCGTCCGCGGTGGGCTCCCGCCGCCTGGCTGCGCGGGTGTCCTCTCGCCGGTGCTGGGCTCCTGTGCCCGCACCTGTCCCGCCGCCGACGACGTGTCCTGCCCCCGGGACGGTCCTCCGGTCGACGGTGGCGACCGGTTGCCTTGGACGCTAGGCCCGGTGCGGTGGTGCCGCCACTGGTGGTGGCCAACAGGCCGTTCTGCGCCGGCGCGCGGCTGGCCCGACCGCGTGTTCGCTCAGAGTGAACACGCCCCGCCGAGGGCTGGCACTCGGCGGGCGAGAGTGCTAATTCTGTGCGTGTAGCCCGTCCGACGCAGGTCGGACACGCACCCGGGGCCCGGACGGTCCGGCGCCCCACCTGGAGGAGGTGAGGGGCAGTGGCTACCCGTTTCGACCCGTTCCTCGAGATCGACCGGCTGTTCGGACAGGTGCTCGGCGCCGAGCGCGCGTCGGCCACCATGCCGATGGACCTGTACCGCTCGGGCGACCACTACGTGCTGCACGTCGACCTCCCCGGCGCCGACCCGGGGACCATCGACGTCAACGTCGAGGACCGCATCCTGACGATCCGTGCCCAGCGCAGCGCACGCACGGACCAGGACGTCCAGTGGCTCGCCAAGGAGCGGCCCGCCGGCACCTACGCCCGGCAGCTCACGCTCGGCCGCGGGCTCGCGCTCGACGCCGTCTCGGCCACCTATGCCGACGGCGTGCTGACGCTGACGATCCCCGTCGCCGAGGACGCCAAGCCGCGGCGCATCGACGTCCAGCACGCGGGCGACGTCACGCAGATCACCGCCGAGGCCGACGCGACCACCTGACACCTCGACGGCGGGGGCGTGCGCGGCAGCGAGAGCGTCGCCCCGGGCCCGGCGGGACGCCCTGTGCGGGCGAGCCGCCCCGCGCCCCCGCCGTCCTGCGCACGGGCCGGCACGCCACGAGCACCCGGCGTGCACGCGGCCGAGACGCGGCCGGCACCGCACGACGCGGGCCGGCCGCGTCACGCGAGAAGGACCGCCCAGACGTGCTTCGTCGTCCGGGTCGCGTACCAGCCGACGGCGTCCGCGAGCTCGCCCGTGATCATCAGCCCGAACCCCCCGGCACCCGTGTCCCGGCGCCCGGCCACCACCGGAGGGCGGGTCGGGGCGCCGTCGGCGACGTCGACGAGGAACGCGCCCCGGTGCTCGCGCAGCTCGACGACCGCCGGCGGGCCGACGTGCCGCAGGGCGTTCGTCGCGAGCTCGGTCGCGACCAGCGCGACGTCGTCGACCAGACGGCGCGCGGGCGCGCCGCCCGAGGCGGCACCCGCGATCACGCCCCGGACGTCCCGGCGCAGCGGGGCGAGGTGGGTCGCCGCGGACAGCTCCCAGCGCGCCACGGGCCGGAACCGGACGGGCGCCCGGGACCGTCGGACGTGCGCGTCCGCGCCGCCGCGGGGATCAGCCATCGTGCTGCGGTGCGTGGGCGGCGGCGCACTCCCCGGCCGTGCGGCCGGTGCGCGGTGGTGCGGCCTCCGCCGGGCGGACGTCCTCGGGCCGGGTCCGGACCGCGAGCAGCGCGACGTCGTCCAGGCTGTCCGCCGCCAGGTCGGCCACCAGCCGGTCGCACAGCTCGTCGAGGGGCAGGTGCGCGATCCCTTCCACCGTGGTCCGCAACCGCTCCAGACCGACCGCGAGCGACTCGCCCCGGCGCTCGACGAGACCGTCGGTGTACAGCAGGACGGTCGAGCCGGGAGTCAGGTCGACCGTGTGGTCGCGGCGCACGGTGTCCCGGCGCATCCCGAGCAGGAGGTCGGCGGGGCGGCGCAGCAGCTCGACCTGCCCGTCCGCGCGCACGAGCAGCGGCGGCGGGTGGCCCGCGTTCGACCAGCGCAGCCGGTGCCGTCCTCGGGCCGCGAGATCCGAGGGCTGCTCGACCTTGGCGAGGACGCCCGTGCAGGTCGCACCGATGCCGAGGTCGTGCACGGCCCAGTCGAACGACGACAGGATCGCGGCGGGCGGCTGCACGACGGCGTGCGCGCCGCCCCGCAGGACGTTGCGGAGCTGCGCCATCTCGACCGCCGCCCGCAGGTCGTGCCCGGTGACGTCGCCGATGACGAGGCACGTCGTGCCGTCCCTGACGACGAACGCGTCGTACCAGTCACCCCCGATCCGTGCCGTCGTCGCCGCCGGGACGTAGCGCGCGACCAGCTGCAGGTGCTCGGGCTCGGGCAGGTCGGTCAGCAGGCTGTCCTGCAGCTCCTCGGCGAGCGCGCGACGCGCGGCGTGCAGCTGCGCGTTGTCGAGCGCGAGGGCGACCTGCGTCTTGAGCGTGCGCAGGACCGTGTGGTCCGCGGGGGTGAACGGCTCACGGCCCGCCCCGCGCACGAGCGTGAGCAGACCGCGGACCCGACCGCGCCCGCGCAGCGGCAGGACGACGACGGACGCGGGCGCGAGGGCGTCGCGCAGGTCCTGCGCGGTCCCGGGCACGACGACCTCGCCGGGCGCCGGGAGCCCGGTGCGCATGGCCTGCGTCCCGCGGGCGAGCACGCGGGCCACGAGCGACTCGTCGGTCAGCGCCGCGGCCCGGGCCGCGCGGTACGCGTCGAGCGTGGGCTGCTGGTCCGGGTCGGCGTGCAGGGCGGCGACGTCGTGCAGCCGCTCGCGCCACCCGGCGCTCCCGTCGTCGAGCAGGCTCGCGATCGCGTAGTCCGCGAGCGCGGGCACGACGTGGGGGAGCACCCCCTGCAGCGCCTGCAGGGGGTCGAGCGTGTCGACGAGCGTGCCGGCGACAGCGGCGAGCATGTCGGCGCGCGTGCGGGCCTGCTCCGCGAGGGCGAGCGCCTGGCGACGCTCCGTGATGTCGGTGAAGTACACCGAGACGCCGCCGCGCTCGGCGACGGCCCGGACCTCGAACCACGCGTCCAGCGGCGCCGGGTAGTACGCGTCGAACACCAGCGGCCGGCCGGTGCGGGCGACCGTGCGGTACGACTCCTCGAAGTTCGTGCCGACGGCGGCGGGGAACAGGTGCCAGATGTCGCCGCCGACGAGCTCAGCGCGCGGGCGCTGCAGGATGCGCTCCGCCTCGGCGTTGACGTACCCGAACCGCCAGTCGGGACCGAGCCAGAAGTAGCCGACCGTCATCGTCTCGAGGATCTGCTGGACGCGCTCCTCGTGGGCGCGCAGCGCGGTCGTGTCGGTCGCGACGCCGATCACCTGCTCGGTCTCCCCGGACGGCCCGGCGAGCGCGCGCCCGCGGGCGGCGAGCCACACGACCGTCCCGTCCGGCCGGACGACGCGGAACTCCGCCTCGTACACCCCGACGGTCGCGATGGCCGTGTCGAGGGCCTCCGTGACGTGCGGCAGGTCCTGCGGGTGCACGCGCGCGTCGAACGCCGCGATCGTCCCGCCGAAGGAGTCCTCGTCGTACCCGAACGCGTCGAGCAGCGACGCGTCCCAGTGCAGGTCGCCGCTCGGCAGGTGCCAGCGGAACGTGCCGACCCCGGCGGCCTGCGCGGCGGCGTCGAGCATCGCGAGCCGGTCCGCGACCCGCAGGTCCTGGTCGAGCAGCGTGACCTCGAGCTGCCGGACCGCGGCGTCGGCGAGCCGCTCGAGCGTCGCCACCTCGTCCTCGGTCCACACGCGCGGGCCCGGCTGGTAGACGCACATCGCCCCCACGACCTGCCCCGCACCGTCGACCAGCGGGACGCCGAGGTACGCGCCGACCTCCGCGACCGGCCCGCGCACGGCGTCGACGCGCGGATCGGCCGTCGCGTCCTCGACGACCAGGGGCGCGCCCGCGGCCACGACCTGCGCGCAGAGCGTCTCCTCGAGGCTCGTCCGCGTCCCCGCCGGCCCGGGCAGCGCCGCGACCGCCCCCACGACGACGCGGACGTCCGTCAGCAGCGAGATCTCCGCCGACGGCGTCCCGAGCAGCTCGGTCGCCAGCACCACCAGCGGGTGCAGCCCGGCCTGGTGGTGCGCCTGGAGGAGCCGACGTGCCGCCGCGGTGCGCCCGCCGTCGTGCGTCGTCCCCAGCACCGTCCGCCCGTCGTCCGCCCTGTCGTCCCAGCGCCCTCCCGGGTCGTGCATCGAGTCTCTCCCGTCGGGTCGCACCGTCTCGGGGACGAGACTGCGCTGTGGCGGGCCTTCGCGCACGTCGGGAGGGGGAGGGCCACCGTCCTGCCACCCGCCCGGCCCGCTGCCCGTGCCGTCCGGGACCTCGTCGCGCCGAGGGGCGTGGTGCGGTCCGCGGTGCCGACCGTCCGTCGGCGCGTCGCGTGCTACCAGGCGGCGCTCATGCCCGCCCAGTCCGACGTCCGCGGGGTGCCGCTGCGGTGGGATCTCGATCCCGTTCCGGTTCTGACGGGCGCCCTCGGGCGAGACTCGATCTCAGCACGAAGGCCCCCGGTCCCGCGTGTGCGGGTCGGGGGCCTTCGGCGTCTGCTCCCTCGACTGGACTCGAACCAGTAACCGTCCGATTAACAGTCGGATGCTCTGCCAATTGAGCTACGAGGGATCGTGCGGCAGAAACTCTAGCAGCCGCCCGGGGGTGCTCCGGACACCCCGGCGGCCGCCCGGAGGGTGCCGCGGTCGGGGTCAGCGGGGGAGGCCGACCGCGTCCCGGATCTCCGCCTCGGCGACGTCCAGCGCGGCCGACACGGCCGGGTCGTCGACGTCCACGGTCCCGTCGCCGAGCACCTGCGTGAAGATCTCGCCGTCCTCGTCACGGCGCAGCGCGAGCCGCACGCGCGCCCCGCCCGGGACGGTCACCGGCACGGCGTGCACGACGGACTGCTGGACGCGCTCGCGGAAGGTCTGGGCGAACGCGACCGACGTCGAGTCCTGCTCGAACGGGAGCCGTGAGGACGCGCCCCACACCCAGGTCACGGTGAGCACGCGCGTCGCGGGGTCGAGCGACCCGCGGTCGACGTCGCTCCACGGCACGCGTGCGACCTGCTCGTCCTCCAGCAGGTGCAGCGCCCGTCGCGTCGCGACCGCCCAGCGGCCGTCGGCCAGCCGGACCTCCACGAGGACCTTGTCGCCGGGGCGCAGGTCGAGGCGGGCGCGGTCGGCCGCGGGCAGCCGGCGTCGACGGGTGAGGGGCACCGGCCCACGGTACCCGCGTGCGCTCGGTGGCCCGGAACGACGCTGCTCGCGGCGGCGTGCCGCCGGGGCCGACGACGACGCCGACGCGACCGTGACGGCGCGGGTGCTCGCGCGGGACGGGATCACGGTGGGGCAGGTGGGGCTTGAACCCACGACCCACGGATTATGAGTCCGCTGCTCTGACCGGCTGAGCTACTGCCCCCGAGGCGAGCCCAGGCTACGGCACCCTTCCCGGCCGTCCGCTCCGGTCGCGGGGCTGGGCGTTCGCTGCCACGATCCTGCGCGACGACGACGGTGACGAGCGGGGGGAAGACGGGGTGGTGAGGTCGCGATGAGCACGACGCGGAACGCGGAGCACGGCTGGGAGCTGGCGGCACGCAGCGGGTACGCGGTGAGCGGGGTCCTGCACGTCCTCATCGGGGTCCTGGCCCTGCAGGTCGCCTTCGGCGGCGGCGGGCAGCAGGCCGACCAGTCGGGGGCGTTCGGGACGATCGCCTCGACGCCCTTCGGCGGGGCGGTGCTGTGGTTCGCCGTCCTGGCGTTCGTCGCGCTCGGAGTGTGGGAGGTCGTCAAGGCCGTCAAGGGTGCGCCTCCCACGTCCGGCGGCGGTGCGGCCGGGTCCGGGCGGGCGGCGTGGCGCGCCAAGGCCGCCGGGCGTGCAGCGGTGTACCTGGCGCTCGCGGTGACGGCGTTCGCGTTCGCGCGCGGTGGTGGCGCGTCGAGCGAGCAGCAGACCGCGGACCTCACGGCGCGCCTGATGTCGGCGTCGGGCGGGCGCCTGCTGGTGGGTGTCGTCGGCCTGGCGGTCGTGGGCGTCGGGATCTACCACGTGGTCAAGGGCGCGAAGAAGAAGTTCCTCGCGGACCTGCACCGGCTGCCGTCGGGCACCGCGGGACGGGTCGTCGAGCGGCTCGGCGTGTGGGGCTACGTGCTCAAGGGTGTCGCGCTCGGCATCGTCGGCGTGCTCTTCACGGTCGCAGCGGTCAAGGCGGACCCGGCGGCGGCCGGCGGGCTCGACCAGGCGCTGCACACGCTGCGCGACCAGCCGGGCGGTGTGGTGCTGCTCGCGGTCGTCGCGCTGGGCTTCGTGGCGTACGGCGGGTATGCGTTTGCCCGGGCCCGCTACGGGCGGTTGTGATTTCACCCGTTTGCCACGCCCGGCAGGTGCGGAGTTTCTTGACTAACTGTCCAGAAACGGTCATAGTTCTGGTTGTCAGCGACAACGGCAAACCCGCCGCAAGGTGGGGACGCAAAGCCACGGGACCCACGAGGTCAGCCGAGCTACCGAACGACAGGAGATTCACCATGGCTGTGACCACCCCCGCCACCGACGCCCCGCTCTCGCAGGGTGCCCTTCTGACGCCGGGTGAGGTCGCCGTGCTCTTCCGCGTGGACCCGAAGACGGTCACGCGCTGGGCCCAGGCCGGCAAGCTCTCGGCGGTCCGCACCCTCGGCGGCCACCGTCGGTTCCACGAGTCCGAGGTCCGCTCGCTCCTGCAGGGCGTTCCCACGCAGCGCGTCAGCGAGTGACCCGTCGCGGCCCAGGCCGCGACAGCACGACCCCGGGACGCCGGCGGTGACCACGGTCGCCGCCGGCGTCCTTCGTCGTACCCGGGCACGCGCCGGCCGGCGGAGTCGGGCACGGCTCGGCAGTGCCCGAGCCGGTCCCGTCGAGGCGCCCTGCGGCCGGACCGCGTCAGGCGTCAGCGCACCGCCGCGAGGACCGCGGTGCGGACCTCGTCGAGCGACCGCTCGGGCTGGAAGACGAGCCACTCGAGCCCCGCGACGACCGTCGCCCCGAACAGCGCCGCGGCGGTGAGCGACGGGTCCCGGTCCGGCCACGCGTCCGCGACCGCCGCCGCGAACACGCCGATCGCGTCGTCCCGCAGCGACCGGATCGAGTCCTGCCACCGCCGGCCCGTGCGGAACACCTCGGCGACCATGACCTTCGCGAAGTCCGGGTGGTCGCGCACCTGGGTGAGCAGCTCGGTGACCAGGGCCTCGACCGCGTCGCGGCCGTGCGCGCCCTGCGCCGCACCCCGGAGCGTGGCGGTCAGCCGGTCGACGCCCTCGGCGATGATCGCCTCGAAGAGCTCGGCCTTCGACCCGAAGTTGTAGAACACCGAGCCCTTGGCGACGCCGGCTGCGGCGGCGATCTCGTCGACGGACGTCGCGGAGTACCCGCGGTCGGCGACGAGCGCGAGCGCCGCGTCGACGATGTGCTGCCGGGTGTCGGTGCTCCGCATGCGCGCAGCCTCTCAGACGTCTCGGGTGCCGGTCAGATGGTCAGCGCGGGGTGCAGGCGCGACAGCGTCCACGTGCGCATGCGTCCCGCGCGCCACGACGTCACGGCGAGCGACCCGACGAGCACCGTGACCAGGTAGGCCACGGCCGTCCACAGCCGTGCGTCGGGGTTCCCCGTGAGCAGCGCGCGCAGCCCGTCGACCCCGTAGCTCATCGGCAGCAGCGGGTGCAGCGCCCGGAAGAAGGCGGGCGACGTCTCCACCGGGTAGGTACCACCGGCGGACGCGAGCTGGAGCACCAGCAGCGCGAGGGTGGCGACCCGGCCCGCGGCGGTGCCGAGCAGGGAGAGCAGCATCTGCTGCAGGGCGAGGAACGCCGCGACGACGAGGACCGTGAACGCGAGCGCTCCGACGGGATGGGTGGGCGTCAGCCCGAGCCCCACGCGCAGGACGGTGAGCAGCACGACGACCTGCACGACGCCGACGGCCAGCGCCGGGGCGAACCCGGCGAGCGCCGCCCGGACGCCACGGGCGGGAGTCGCGAGCGCGCGGGGCGGCACGGGCCGCAGGATCATCCAGGTGACGACGCCGCCGAGGAACAGCGCGAGCGGCAGGAAGAACGGCGCGATGCCCTCGCCGAACCCCTCGGCCGCGGCCCGGTCGGTCGTGTCGAGGGTCACCGGGTCGGCGATCGCGGCGGCCCGGGCGTCGCGCGCGGTGTCGTCGTCGGCGGGGATCGCGTCGGTGCCGCCGTCGAGCGAGGCGGCGAGCGTGCCCGCACCGTCGTGCAGCGCCCCGGACCCGTCGGCGAGCCTCGACGCGCCGTCGGCGAGGTCGCCCGCCCCGGTCGCGACCGCGGTCGTGCCGTCCGCGAGCGTCCCGGCACCGTCCCGCACGTCGCCCGCGCCGGACGCGACCCGCGCGGTCCCGTCGCGCAGGGCCGCCGCGCCGTCGGCGACCCGCCGGGCCCCTGCGTCGAGCGCGTCGAGGCGCTGGGCCGCCGCGTCGAGCGTGGCTGCGTCGGGGAGCGCGGCCGCGGTCGCCGCGAGGTGGGCGAGGAGCTGGGCGGCCTGCGGGTCACCCGCCTGCGCGCGGGCCGTGAGGTAGGAGGTCAGCGTCTGGAGGTCGCCGGGCAGTGCGGCCATCCCTGCGGTGAGCGCGTCGACCTGCTCGGTCGCCGCGTGGACGCCGTCGGCGACCTGGCCGCTGCCGTCCGCGAGCGTGCCGGCGGCCTGCGCGGCCTGCGTCGCGCCCGTGGCCACCTGTGCTGCGCCGCTGCTCAGCGCCGCCGCGCCGTCGGCCGAGCGGGCGGCACCGTCGGCGAGCCGCCGTGCGCCGTCGGTGAGGGTCCGTGCGCCGGCCGTGAGCTGGTCGGCGGCGTCGCCGAGCCGGACCGCACCGTCGGACGCCTGCGCGAAGCCGTCGCGCGCCTGCGACAGCCCGACGAGCACCGCGTCGACGGCCTGCTCGCCCGCGCTCGCCGACACCGCGGCGCGGATCCGCTCCATCGCGGAGCGGCCGAGCGAGGTGACGAGGAACGAGTTGGCGTCGTCGTAGGTCACGTCGATCCGGGCGGACTGCGGCGCGTCCCCGGCTGCGGAGACGAGGTCCGCGGAGAAGTCGGCGGGGATGCTCACCGCGAAGTAGTACGTGCCGTCGTCGACGCCGGCCGCGGCGTCCGCGGCGTCGGTGACGACCCAGTCGAGCGCGTGCTCGTCGACGAGCCGGTCCACGAGGTCCGCACCGGCCCGGACGTCCTCGCCGTCGCGCTCGGCACCCCGGTCGGCGTCGACGAGCGCGACGGGGATGCGGTCGAGGTGACCGGTGGGGTTCCAGAACGCCCAGAGGTAGAGCACGCCGTAGAGCAGCGGCACGACGATCATCGCGACGACGGCGAGCCGGGGGAGCGTGCCGCGACGGAAGCGGCGGAGCTCGTTGCCGGCGGTGAGCGAGAGCATGGCGGGTCCTCGGTGCGGGTGGGGTGCGGGTCGGGTGGGGCCGGACGTCGGGTGGACGGGCCGGGGGAGCGGCCGGGTGCCGGGGTGGCGTGCTCCGGCGGGCCGGTCAGGTGGGCAGTGCGACGACGGTGGGCGGCGTGGTCCACCGGGTCCGCTCGACCTCGTCGGCGCTCGCGCACGCGGCGACGACGGTGAGCCCGTCGGCGGCGAGCTGCTCGAGCCGCGTCCAGACGTCCTGCCGGCGGCGGTCGTCGAGCACCTGGTCGACGTCGTCGACGACGAGCAGCGCGGGGCGCTGGAGCAGCGCGAGCCCGATCCGCAGCAGCATCGCGTCGAGCTCGTCGAGGTCCCACGCGACGGTGCCGCCGGGCGGGACGGGGCGGTCGCCGAACGCGGGCCGCAGCGCGGCGTCGAGGTCGTGCGGCGTGAGCCGTCGCTGGTGGCGGTACCAGGGCCCGAGCCACGCGAGCCGTTCGCGGACGAGCGCCCCGACCGTGACGGAGGCGTCGAGGTCGTCGATCCCGGCGAGACCGGCGACGGCTGCGGCCTTCTGGACGGACCGCCGGTCGCGTGGCAGGGCGTGCCCGAGGACCCGCAGGTCGGATCCCCGGTCGGGCACCATCCGCCCGGCGAGGGTGAGCAGCAGGCTGGTGCGTCCGGAGCCCTGCGCGCCCTGCAGCACGACGAGCGTGCCCGGCGCGACGTCGAGGTCGACGGGCCCGTAGACCCGACCGCGGGGGCCGTGGAGTGCCAGGCCGCGAGCCGCGACGGCGGGGGTCGGAGGTGCGACGGTCGCCTCGGCGGCGGGGGCGGTGCCGTTGGGGGTGGTGTCGGTGGTGGCGGGGGGCATGTGCGGACTCCTGACTGACCGGTCAGTACAAAGGTACGTCCGTCAGGGCGCGATGTCGCCACCGCACGGTGTCGGCCCGCTCACACCCGCACCCCGGAGCGCCGTGGTCCTGGGCCCCGGCATGAAAGGATCGCCTTATGGCCATGCGAGAGATCCGCACCGTCGGAGACCCCGTCCTGCGCACCCCGTGCGACCCCATCACCACCGTCGACGACCGCGTCCGCTCGCTCGTCGAGGACCTGCTCGAGACCGTCGACCACGAGGGGCGCGCCGGCCTCGCGGCCAACCAGATCGGCGTCGGCCTGCGCGCGTTCTCCTGGAACATCGACGACGAGATCGGCTACGTCCTCAACCCCGTCATCGTCGAGCTGTCCGAGGACGAGTACCAGGACGGCGACGAGGGGTGCCTGTCCGTGCCCGGCCTCTGGTACCCGACCCGCCGCGCCTGGTACGCGCGCGTCGTCGGCACCGACCTCGACGGCAAGGAGGTCGTCGTCGAGGGCACCGAGCTCATGGCCCGCTGCCTGCAGCACGAGGTCGACCACCTCGACGGCATGCTCTACCTCGACCGCCTCGAGCGGTCCGTGCGCAAGAAGGCCATGCGCGCGATCCGCGAGCAGCTCTGACCGAGCCACCCGCAGGCGGTCTGCCCGAGGTGCTGGCGTCGTCGCCGCACCTCGGGCATAGTGTGCTCAGCACGCCGCGAGACCGTGCGTACTCCTGAACCCGTTCCGGCGGGGACGAGCTGAGGTCGTTGGGGAAGGCGAACCTCGAGCCGACCAGGAGGACGACATGGCAGGTGCGATCACCCGCGGTGTACTTTTCGTGCACTCTGCGCCGCGCGCCCTGTGCCCCCACATCGAGTGGGCGGCAGGCAACGTGCTGAGCGCGCGCGTCACGTTCGACTGGACGGCGCAGCCCGCCGGTCCCGGCTTCTACCGGGCCGAGCACTCGTGGCAGGGGCCGCAGGGCACCGGTGCGCGGCTGGCCTCGGCGCTGCGCGGATGGGCGCACCTGCGCTACGAGATCACCGAGGAGGCGAGCCACGGCGTGGACGGCTCCCGGTGGAGCCACACGCCCGAGCTCGGCATCTTCCACGCCGCGACCGACGTCCACGGCAACGTCGTCGTGCCCGAGGACCGGATCCGCGCGGCGCTCGAGCACGCGGCCGACCCCGCGCGGCTGCGCGCCGAGCTCGACCTCGCGCTCGGCCAGGCCTGGGACGACGAGCTCGAGCCGTTCCGGTACGCGGGTGCCGGCGCGCCCGTGCGCTGGCTGCACCGCGTCGGCTGACCCGCCCGTCAAGGCCCCGGCGCGACCACGCGCCGGGGCCTTGCTAATCGATTCGCACGTGGACAGCCTCCGCACAGCCTCCGTCAAGGTGTGATCCCTACCGTCGTCCCTGCCGACGCGTCCCGCACGGGAACGCGCAGGCCAGGAGAGGAATCGCACCCATGACCACGTCCCGTCCGACCGCCCTCGCCCTCGCCGGGCTGACCCTGGCCGCCGCACTGGCCGGGTGCGCCGCCGACGCCACGGCCGCCGACCCCGCCGCGGACGCGTCCGCCGACCAGGCGGGGACCGCCGCCGACGCCGGCACGAGCGCACCGGCCGAGGAGCGCTCGCCGTACGCCGACGGCACGTACGAGCAGACCGCGACCTACACCTCGCCCGCCGGCGAGGAGAGCATCGCGGTGTCGCTCACCCTCGAGGACGGCGTCGTCACGGCCGTCGCGGTCACCCCGCAGGCGACCAACCCCACGTCGCTGACGTTCCAGACCGACTTCGCGTCCGCCGTCGCGGACCAGGTCGTCGGCGTGCCGGTCGACGCGCTCGAGCTGGACGTCGTGTCCGGCGCCTCGCTCACCACCGGCGGCTTCTCCGACGCCGTGGACGCCGTCGCGGCCGATGCGCTCGGCTGAGCAGTTCGACGCGATCGGCACCCGCTGGACGGTGCGCACGCCCGACCCGCTCGACGGCGTGACGCTCGACCGCGTGCACGCGCGGATCGCCGGCTACGACGCGGTCTGGTCACGGTTCCGCGCCGACTCGCTCGTCGCCCGCATGGCCCGCCGGCCCGGGGTCTACGGGCTGCCCGCCGAGGGTGTCGCCCTGCTCGACCTCTACGACGTCCTGGGCGAGCGGACCGACGGCGCCGTCTCGCCCCTGGTCGGTCGCAGCCTCGAGCGGCTCGGGTACGACGCGGCGCACACGCTCGTCCCGTCCGGACCGCCCGTCGCCGCGCCCCGGGCGGCCGACGTGCTCGACCGCGACGGCGACCGGCTGGTCGTCCGCGAGCCCGTGCTGCTCGACGTCGGCGCTGCGGGCAAGGGGCAGCTCGTCGACCTCGTCGCCGACGTGCTCGCCGCGTGCGGCGTCGACGACGTCCTGGTCGACGCCGGCGGCGACGTCCTGCGTCGGGGCGGTGCGGGCGGCGGGAGGAGCGAGCCCGTGCGCGTGGGCCTGCAGCAGCCCGGCGACGCGACGCGCGCGGTCGGTGTCGTCGAGCTCGACGACGCCGCCGTGTGCGGGTCCGGCGTCGACCGGCGGGCGTGGGGCGACGGGCTGCACCACGTGCTCGACGCGCGGACCGGGGCGCCGACGCGCGACGTCGTGGCGACCTGGGCCGTCGCCGGGTCGGCCATGGTCGCCGACGGGCTGGCCACCGCCCTGTTCTTCGCGGAGCCCGAGCGGCTCGAGGTGCTCTTCGACCTGGAGTACGTGGTGCTGCACGCCGACGGCAGCGCGCGGTGGTCGCTGGGACTGCCCGGGGAGGTGTTCGCGTGAACCGCGTCGACGACGTGCTCGGCCGGGTCACGATGTACCGGACCGTCACGGTCGCGCTCGGGGTGGTCGTCGCGACCGCGGCCGTGCTGTCCCTCACCGGTCACGTGCACGTCGACGTCCTCGCGCTGCTGGTCTCGGTCGCCGTGGCCGTCGGGTCCACGGCGCTCGTCAGCCGTGCGTGCGGCGTCCTGTGGCGGGTGCCCGTGCACACCGAGTCGTCGGTCGTCACCGGACTGCTGCTCGCCCTGCTGCTGCGGCCGTCGACCGACGTCCGGGACGTCGTCGTGCTCGTCGCGGCGGGCGCCGTCGCCGGTGCGTCGAAGTTCGTCCTCGTCGTCCGGTCCCGGCACGTCCTCAACCCGGCGGCGGCCGGGGCGCTCGCGGTGGGCCTCGTCGGGGTGCCGCTCGGTGCGGTGCCCGCGACGTGGTGGGTCGCGACGCCCGCGCTCCTGCCGGCTGTCGCGCTCGCCGGCCTCGCCGTCGTGCTGCGGACCCGTCGAGGGCTGCTCGTCGGGACCTACCTGGCCGTCGCGTGCGGCGTCGTGACCCTGCGGCTCGTCGGGCAGGGGCTCGCGCCGCTCGACGCCGTCTGGTCGTCCGTGGCGTCCTACCCGATGGTGTTCGCCGCCGCGTTCATGCTGACCGAGCCGCTCACGCTGCCGCCGCGCCGGCGCCAGCAGGTCGCCGAGGCGGCGCTCGTCGGGCTCCTCACGGTCACGCCGTTCACGCTCGGGCCGCTGTGGAGCTCGCCCGAGCTCGCGCTCGCCGTCGGGAACGTCCTCGCGTTCGTCGTCGGGCAGCGCCGGGCCGTCCGGCTGCGCGTGCTCGGGCACCGCGACGTCACGCCCGCGGTCCGGGAGGTCGCGTTCGCGACCGACCGCGTCCTGCGGTTCCGGCCCGGCCAGTGGATCGAGCTGCACGTCCCGCACGCCGGCGCCGACCGGCGCGGCTCGCGGCGGGTGTTCTCGGTCGCGTCGCCCCCCGGGCACGACGGCAGCGTCGCGGTCGCGTTCCGGGTGACGGCCGCGCCGAGCTCGTTCAAGCGGACCCTGACGTCGCTGCCCGCGGGCGGCGTCGTGCGCGCGACGTCGGTCGGCGGCGACTTCCTGCTGCCGCGCCGTCCCGACGTGCCGCTGCTCCTCGTCGCCGGCGGCATCGGGATCACCCCGTTCGTCAGCCAGCTCGCGGCGCTCGCGCGGGCGGGGGAGCACCGCGACGTCGTGCTGCTGCTCCTGCTCGGCCCGGGCGACGAGCCTCCGTACGCCGACGTGCTCAGCGCGTCGCGGGCCCGGGTCGTCGTCGTCGCACCGCAGCGCCCCCCGGCCCTGCCCGACGGGTGGGAGCACCGCACCGCCCCGCTGCTCGAGGACGCCGTGCTGCGCGACGGCGTGCCCGACGCCCACCGCCGCCTCGCCTACGTGTCCGGGCCGCCGCGGATGGTCGTGCACGCCCGCCGCACGCTGCGGCGCGCCGGCGTCCGGCGGATCCGGACCGACGCGTTCGCCGGGTACTGAGCCGCCGCGAGCCGCCGCGAGCCGCCGCCGACCGGCCCCGCAGACGCCGACGGCGCGCCGCCCGAGCAGGGGTGGCGCGCCGTCGGTCCGAGCGGCGTCCGGTCAGGCGGACGTGACGACCAGCGCCACGTTGTGCCCGCCGAAGCCGAACGAGTTGTTGATCGCCGCGATCGGCCCGTCGGGCAGCGTGCGCGGCTTGTCCCGCACCAGGTCGAGCACGAGCTCCGGGTCCGGCTGGTCGACGTTGATCGTCGGCGGCGCCTGCCGGTCGTGCAGCGCGAGGACCGTGAACACCGTCTCCAGCGCGCCCGCGCCGCCGAGCAGGTGGCCCGTCATCGACTTGGTGGCCGACAGCGCGACGTGGTCGGCGTCGTCGCCGAGGACGCCGCGGATGCTGCGCGCCTCGATGAGGTCGCCCACGACCGTCGACGTCGCGTGCGCGTTGACGTGCACGATGTCGCGGTGCGACACGCCGGCCTGCTCCAGCGCGCTGCGCATGGCCCGGATCTGCCCGTCGCCCGACGGCTCGGGGGACGTGATGTGGTAGCCGTCGGCGGACAGGCCGACACCCGCGATCCGGGCGTAGACCCGGGCGCCTCGGGCGGCCGCGTGCGCGGCGCTCTCCAGCACGACCACGCCGGCGCCCTCGCCGACGACGAAGCCGTCACGCGCGAGGTCGTACGGGCGGGACGCGCCCTGCGGGTCGTCGTTGCGCTGCGAGAGCGTCCGCGACGCCGCGAACGCGGCGATCGGCATCGGGTGGATCGGCGCCTCGGTGCCACCTGCGACGACGACGTCGGCGCGGCCCGAGCGGATCATCTCGACGCCGTAGCCGATGGCCTCGGCGCCGGACGCGCAGGCCGACACGAGCGCGTGCGCCCCGGCGCGTGCGCCGAGGTCGAGCGACACGAACGCCACGGGGGAGTTCGGCATGAGCATGGGGACGGTCATGGGGAGCATGCGGCGGGCGCCCTTCTCCCGCAGCGTGTCCCAGCCGTCCAGCATCGTCCAGATCCCGCCGATGCCGGACGAGACGACGGCGCCGAGCCGGTCGCCGTCGACCTCGGGCGAGCCCGCGTCGGCCCACGCCTCGCGAGCCGCGATCACCGCGTACTGCGCCGACGGGTCCATCTTCTTCAGCTCGGGGCGCGGCAGGACGTCCGCGGGTGCGACCTTGATCGTCGCGGCGAACGACACGGGGATCCCGTAGGTCTCCGCCCAGTCGTTCGGGAGGGTGCGCGCCCCGGACTCACCGGCGAGGGCGGCAGCCCACGTCGAGGGCACGTCGCCGCCGAGCGGGGTGGTGGCGCCCAGTCCGGTGACGACGACGTCGGTTGCGTGGCTCATCGGTGCTCCTGGTGGCGATGGGGTGGCCCGTCCCGGCGCCGGCGACGGTGCGGTCGTGGCGGCGCCGGGACGGTGCCCGGGTCACGGCAGGCTCAGGACTGGGCGCCCGTGATGAACGAGACGGCGTCGCCCACGGTCGTGAGGTTCTTGACCTCGTCGTCGGGGATGCGCACGTCGAACTTCTCCTCGGCGAGCGTGACGATCGTCATCATCGACAGCGAGTCGATGTCGAGGTCGTCGGTGAAGGACTTCTCGGGCAGGACGGAGTCGGTCGGCAGGCCCGTCTCCTCGCTGACGATCTCGGCCAGACCGGCCAGGATCTCCTGCTCGCTGTACGCCATGGTGTCTCCTCTGATGATGCGGGGAAGGGTCGGACGAACGGTACAACCCGGTGGTCCGACCACCGGTCCCCGGTGCGGGGAGGCCCGGCGGCTGCCGGACCGGAGGGTCTCAGGGCAGGACGACGACCTGCGCGGCGTACACGAGGCCCGCGCCGAAGCCGATCTGCAGGGCGAGCGCGCCGCTGCTGACCTGCCCCTCGCGCAGCAGACGCTCGGTGGCGAGCGGGATCGACGCAGCGGACGTGTTGCCGGTGTCGGCGATGTCCCGGCCGACGACGACGGTCTCGGGGAGCTTGAGCTGCTTGATCATCTGGTCGATGATCCGCATGTTCGCCTGGTGCGGGATGAACGCCTCGATGTCGTCGGCGGTCACGCCGGCCGCGTCGAGGGCCTTCTGCGCGACGGGCGCCATCTGCCAGACGGCCCACTTGAAGACCGACTGGCCCTCCTGGCGCAGCGTCGGCCAGCCGGCGCCCTCGTCGCGCGTGGCGAGCCACGAGTGCGTCTGCCGGATCGCCTGTGCCTGGCCGCCGTCGGATCCCCAGATCGTCGGGCCGATGCCGGGCGTGTCGGACGGGCCGATGACGACCGCGCCCGCGCCGTCGCCGAGCAGGAAGGAGATGGTGCGGTCCGTCGGGTCGACGAACTCGCTCATCTTCTCCGCGCCGATGACCAGGACGTGCCGCGCGGTGCCGGCGCGGACCAGCGCGTCGGCCTGCCCGATGCCGTAGCAGTACCCGGCGCACGCCGCGGAGATGTCGAACGCGGCGGCCGGCGTCGCGCCGATGCGGTCCGCGATGATCGCCGCGCCCGCGGGCGTCTGGTGGAAGTAGGTGACGGTCGAGAGGATGACGGCGTCGATGTCGGCGCCCGTCAGCCCGGCGTTCTCGATCGCGGCGCGTGCGGCCTGCTCGGCGAGGTCGAGCACGTCCGTGCCGGCCCCTGCACGGCGGCGCGTGACGATGCCGGTGCGCTGGCGGATCCACTCGTCCGAGGAGTCGATCGGGCCGACGAGGTCGTCGTTCGGCACGACGTGCTCCCCGCGGGCCCCGCCGAGGCCGAGGATCCGGGTGTGCGCGGGGCCGGTGGCCTGCGTGAGGGTGGGACGGGTCACGACGACTGCTCCTGGGTGATCGCGGTGGGGCCCTGCGAGGACGGGGCGCCGTGGCGGCGCACGAGGTCGCGCGCGGCGTCCAGGTCGGCGGGCGTCTTGACCGCGACCGTCTCGACCCCGGGCAGCGTACGCCGGGCCAGACCCGTGAGCACCCCTCCCGGGGCGAGCTCGAGGAGCCCCGTGACGCCCAGGGCGACGAGGGTCTCCTGGCACAGGTCCCAGCGGACGGGGTTCGCGACCTGCGCGACGATCGCGGCGAGCGCGGCCTCGCCGGACGTGAGCACGCTGCCGTCGGCGTTGGTCAGCAGCGGCACCGCGGGGTCGGCGGGCCGGACGCCGTCGGCGGCTGCCCGCAGCTCGGCGACGGCCGGCTCCATGACCTGCGTGTGGAACGCGCCGGCGACCTGCAGGGTCACGACGCGCGCACGGGCCGGCGCGGCGGCCGCGAACGCGGCGAGGGCGTCGAGCGGACCGGCGGCGACGACCTGGCCGCCGCCGTTGACGTTGGCGGGCACGAGCCCGTGCGCGGCGAGCGCGGCAAGGACCTCGTCCGGGTCGCCGCCGAGGACCGCGCTCATGCCCGTGGGGCTGCTCGCGGCGGCGCGGGCCATCGCGGCGCCGCGCACGGCGACGAGCGCGAGGGCCTCGTCGTCGGTCAGCACGCCTGCGACGGCCGCGGCGGCGAGCTCCCCGACGGAGTGGCCCGCGGTCGCGCCGACGACGCCGGCGGTCGCACCCGCGAGCGGCGCGTCGGCGTCGAGGTCGAGGACCGCGCGCAGGCTCGCGAGCGCGGACGCGACGAGCAGCGGCTGGGCGACCGCGGTGTCGCGGATCGTGTCCGCGTCCGAGGTCGTGCCGTGCGTCCGCAGGTCCAGACCGGCGGTCCGGGACGAGCGGTCGACGGACTCCGCGACGACGGGCAGCTCGAGCCACGGGGCGAGCATGCCGGGGGACTGGGCGCCCTGACCGGGGCAGACGACGACGAGCACCTGACCACCTAACCGTGCCGGACCGGTCGCCCGGCCTCGTGGCTCGCACCAACGTTCGGGTGAGGCCTTGTACGACTCCTACAAAGTGGGACGTGCGTCACGACCGCTCGACGATCGCGCTCGCCCCGGCGTCGTCGAGGCGGCCCAGGGCGAGGGCCGTCTGCAGGACGTAGGACTCGCGCGCGTCCAGCGGGTCCCAGCCCGTGACGTCGGCGACGCGGCGCAGGCGGTAGCGCACGGTGTTGGGGTGCACGTAGAGCGTGCGCGCCGCCGCCTCGAGCGACCGGCCCGCCCCCAGGTACGCCGACAGCGTCTCGAGCAGCGAGCCCTGGCTCGCGGCGAGCGGCGCGTACGCCCGGGTCACGAGCGCGCGCCGGGCGGTGACGTCGCCCACGAGGACCCGCTCCGGCAGCAGCTCGTCGGCCTGCACCGGCCGCGGCGCCTGCGCCCACGCGGCGGCGGCCGCGAGCCCGGCGAGCGCCGCGCGCGCGGACCGGGCGCAGTCGGCGAGGTCCTGGGCCTCCGGGCCGACGACCACCGGTCCCGGACCGAACCGGGGGAGCAGCGCGGTGACGGCGCCGCGCAGGTCGCCCTCGCCGCCGACGAGGACGACCAGGCGGTCGCCGTGGATGCCGACCAGGGCGTCGTCCGCGGCCCGCCGCGTCGCCCGGCGCAGGTCGGCCGCGCGCACCTCGTCGAGCGCGGACACCGTCGTCCCGACGATGACCAGCGTCGACCCGCGCCCGCTCCACCCCAGGGCCGCGACGCGCGAGCGCAGCGCGTCGTCGACGTCGCCCCGCACGATCGCGTCGACGACCAGCGCCTCGAGCCGCGCGTCCCAGGCGCCGCGGACCTCGGCGGCACGCGCGTAGACCTCGGCCGCGGAGAACGCGACCTCCCGCGAGTACCGCAGCACGGCCTCGCGCAGCGAGCGCTCGTCGCCGGGTGCCGCGAGCCGGTCGCTGTTGGCCTCGACGACGTCGACCACGACCCGCACGAGCTGCAGGGTGTGCTGCAGCGAGATGGACCGCGTCAGCTCGGGCGGTGCGGTCGCGAAGATGTCGCCCACGCCGTGCGGCGGCCGCGTCGGGTCCATGAACCACGTGACGAACGCCGTGATGCCCGCTTGCGCGACCAGGCCGACCCACGACCGGTCCTCGGCGGGCAGCGCCCGGTACCACTCGAGGTCCTCGTCGAGGCGGCGCATCGCGGCCGCGGCCAGCAGGCCCGAGCCCTCCTTGACCCGGCGCTGCGTCTCCGCGTTGGCGGCGTCGCCCGTCGCCTGCGACGCGGTCGTCCGCGTCCGCGCGGCAGGTGCGGCGTCGGTCGGTCGGGCGGCACCCGCCCCTGTCGGGGGACGGCCACCGTGCGAAGGTCCGGGCATAGGGGGAGCATAGGAGGAGCGCTTGTGGGAAGTCGACAAACGCGCTGTGCGCGGTCGAGGAGCGGCCCCTGGGAGGCCCGGGTGTTTCACCCGGCCAACGGCTAAGGTCGCGACATGGCTCTCCTGCCCCGACTGAGACAGCTGATGCGTCGGCCGAGCTCGGCCTCGCGCGTCGGAGCCCGACGACCGACCACCGCCGCCCGCCGGGGCGACACGCTGCACGAGGACGCCCTGCGCTCGATGCTGAGCGACGACCCCAACAACGAGCGGGCGTTCCGCGCCCTCGCCGAGATCGTGCGCCGCCGCGCCGCCGAGACCGGGTCCGAGGAGGACCCCCTGGCCGCGCCCGCCGACGAGGTCGAGCGCGAGCGGGCCGCCGACCTGGCGGTGTGGGCACTCGGCGAGGAGCTCGCCGGCAACCCGCGCGCCTGGTACCCGCTCATCGAGGTCGCCCGCCTGTCGGTCCGCGACGACCACGAGGGCACCGTGCGTCGCCTGACCACGGCGTCGGAGCGCGACCCCTCCGGGCGCGCGCTCGTCGAGTCGCTCGCGCTGCTGCGCGGCGCGGGCCAGCCCGTCGACGCGCTCGGCCTGGGCGTCGGGCACTGGCGCCCGCGGGAGCACGACCCCGAGGTCGCCCGGCATCTCGTCCTCGCGGCGATCGAGGCCGGCCGCCCGCTCGAGGCCAAGCAGCACCTGTCGTCGCTCGACCTCTACCCGGACCAGCGGGCGGTCGCGGACCTGCGCACCGAGCTCGCGCGGGTCGTCGCGCAGGCCGAGCAGACCATCCCCGGGACCTGACGCAGCCGACCGAACGGCCCGGGACGCACGCACCAGCAGACGGACGAGGCCCGCGGTGGATCACCACCGCGGGCCTCGTCGTCGGCCCCTCGGGAGCCGGTCAGACGCCGGTCAGGAGTCGCCGCCCGTGTTGCCGGACGTCCCGGCCGTCACGTCGTGCAGGCGGTAGCGCTCGATGGCCTGGGCCGGCGCCTCGGCGGGCACCGCACCCGTGCGGGCGAGCTGCTGCAGCACGCGCACCACGGTCGACGGGCCGTCGATCTTGAAGTGGCGGCGTGCCGCCGCGCGGGTGTCGGAGAACCCGAACCCGTCGGCGCCGAGCGTCGCGTACGTGCCGGGCACCCACGCGCGGACCTGGTCGGCGACGAGGTGGTCGTAGTCCGTCGTCGCGACGAACGGACCCTCCGCGCCCTGCAGCTTCTGCGTGAGGTACGCCTGCCGGGGCTCCTCGCCCGGGTGCAGGTAGTCGTGCTGGTCCGCGGCCAGGCCGTCGCGACGCAGCTCGTTCCAGCTCGTCACCGACCACACCGCGGCGCGCACGCCCCAGTCCTCGGCGAGCAGCTGCTGCGCCTCGAGCGCCCACGGCACCGCGACGCCCGACGCGAGGATCTGGGCGCGCGGCCCGTCGCCCTCGGCGGGGGACAGCAGGTGGATGCCCTTGAGGATCCCCTCGACGTCCACGCCCTCCGGCTCGGCCGGCTGGACCATCGGCTCGTTGTAGACGGTGAGGTAGTAGATGACGTCCTTGTCGCGGCCGTCATCCTCCCCGTACATGCGCTCGATGCCGTCCTTGACGATGTGCCGCAGCTCGTACCCGTACGCCGCGTCGTAGTGCACGACGTGCGACATCGTGCCCGCGAGCAGCGGGGAGTGGCCGTCGGCGTGCTGCAGGCCCTCGCCCGTCAGCGTCGTGCGACCGGCCGTCGCGCCGATGAGGAACCCGCGCGCCATCTGGTCGCCGGCCGCCCAGAACTGGTCGCCCGTCCGCTGGAACCCGAACATCGAGTAGTAGAAGTAGAACGGGATGAGCGGCTCGCCGTGCGTCGCGTAGGACGTGCCGACCGACTGGAACGCGGCCGCGGAACCGGCCTCGTTGATGCCGGTGTGCATGATCTGCCCGGACTCGGACTCCTTGTACGAGAGCATGAGCTCCCGGTCGACGGCCATGTAGTTCTGGCCGTTCGTGTTGAAGATCTTCGCGCTCGGGAAGATCGAGTCCAGGCCGAACGTGCGGGCCTCGTCGGGGATGATCGGCACGAGGCGGTGGCCGAACTCCTTGTCCTTCACGAGGTCCTTGAACAGGCGCACGAGCGCCATGGTCGAGGCGACCTCCTGGTGGCCCGAGCCCTTGGCGAGGCCCTCGTACACCTTGGCGTCGGGCAGCGTGATCGCCTTGTGCGTCGAGCGGCGCTCGGGCACGAACCCGCCGAGCTGGCGGCGGCGCTCCAGCATGTACTGGATGCCCTCGTCCTCCATGCCGGGGTGGAAGTACGGCGGCACGTACGGGTTCGCGTCGATCTGCTCGTCGGAGATCGGGATGTGCAGCGAGTCGCGCAGCGTCTTGAGGTCGTCCGACTTGAGCTTCTTCATCTGGTGCGTGGCGTTGCGCCCCGCGAAGCCCGAGCCCAGCCCGTAGCCCTTGATGGTGTGCGCCAGGATGACCGTCGGCTGCCCCGTGTGCTCGCGCGCCGACTTGTAGGCCGCGTAGAGCTTGCGGTAGTCGTGACCGCCGCGCTTCAGCGCCCAGATCTCGTCGTCCGTCATCTTCTCGACGAGCTGCTTGGTGCGCGGGTCGCGCCCGAAGAAGTGCTCGCGGATGAACGCGCCGTTCTCCGCGCGGTACGTCTGGAAGTCGCCGTCGGGCGTGGTGTTCATGAGGTGCACGAGCGCACGGTCCTTGTCGGCGTTGAGCAGGGTGTCCCACTCGCGGCCCCAGATGACCTTGATGACGTTCCAGCCCGCGCCGCGGAACTGCGCCTCGAGCTCCTGGATGATCTTGCCGTTGCCGCGCACCGGCCCGTCGAGCCGCTGCAGGTTGCAGTTGACGACGAACGTGAGGTTGTCGAGGCCCTGCTGGGCGGCGTGCTGGAGCATGCCGCGCGACTCGGGCTCGTCCATCTCGCCGTCGCCGAGGAACGCCCACACGTCCTGCTGGCTCGTGTCCTTGATGCCGCGCAGGTGCAGGTACTTGTTCGTCCACGCCTGGTAGATCGCGGACGCCGGGCCGAGGCCCATCGACACCGTCGGGAACTCCCACAGGTCCGGCGCGAGGCGCGGGTGCGGGTACGACGGCAGGCCGCCGCCCGGGTGCGACAGCTCCTGGCGGAAGCCGTCGAGCTGGTGCTCGCTCAGCCGCCCCTCGAGGAAGCCGCGGGCGTACACGCCGGGGGAGGCGTGGCCCTGGAAGTACACCTGGTCGCCGCCGCCCGGGTGGTCCTTGCCGCGGAAGAAGTGGTTGAGGCCCACCTCGGTGAGCGTCGCGACCGACGCGTACGACGAGATGTGACCGCCGACCGCGATGCCGGGACGCTGCGCGCGGGTCACCATGACCGCCGCGTTCCAGCGGATCCACGAGCGGTACCGGCGCTCCATGACCTCGTCGCCGGGGAAGTACGGCTCGTCGTGCACCGCGATCGTGTTGACGTACGGCGTGTTGAGCGAAGCCGGGATGGCCACGTTCCGCTGCCGCGCGTGGCGCAGCATGCTGAGCAGCACGTAGCGGGCGCGCGGGCCGCCCTTGTCCTCGATGAGCCCGTCGAGCGACTCGATCCACTCGCCGGTCTCGGCGGGGTCGATGTCGGGGACCTGGCTGAGCAGGCCGCCGATGAGCGGGCCCGTCTCGTCGATGGAAGCCACCGGTGCTCCTTGCCTCTCGTCCGCACGCGCAGGCCTGGTGGCCCCGGCGCGCATCTGGGCCCGACCCCGGCGACGCACGCAGGTGCGACGACAGGTGCGGGTGATCGGCCCCATTCTCGGTCCGACCCGGGCCTAAAGTCACACCGTCCCGGTCCTCGGGCCACGTGACGTCCGTGACACCGGTCCTCGGGCGCCGGGCGCGACCCGGTCGCACCGGTCGCCGGGCGAGGACACGCCGCGTGCGCCACGATCCCTTGCCAGGGCCCGCCGTGGTGCGGTGGGCTACGGTGTGCGGACATCATGAGGTCGTCCCACCGGGGGCGAGATCGACGAAGGGACAGGTCGGGACGTGTCTTCCAGCACGGACGACGCCGGCGCGCAGGCCGCCGGGCGTCTGGGGTTCACCGCGGGTCAGGTGATCCAGGAGTTCGGCTACGACGACGACGTCGACCAGGCCCTCCGTGACGCCCTGAAGGACGTGACCGGCTCGGACCTCGTCGACGAGGACTACGACGACGTCACCGACGGTGCGGTCATCTGGTTCCGCGACGACGACGGCGACCTCACCGACTTCCTGGTCGACGCCATGACGGTGCTCGACGACAACGGGCCGATCTGGGTGCTCACCCCGAAGTCCGGCCGCTCCGGCCACGTGTCGCACAGCGACATCGAGGAGGCCGCGACGACGTCCGGCCTGCACGCGATGACGACGTTCGCGATCGCCGCCGACTGGTCCGCGACGCGCCTCGGCACGCGCGGCCGCGGCAAGTGACGGGCGTCCCTCAGCCCGGCGACGTCGCGCCCGACCTCGAGCTCGTCGACACGTACGGCACGCCCGTCTCCCTGAGCGGGCTGCGCGGCACGCCCGTCGTGCTGGTCTTCATCCCGTTCGCGTTCTCCGGGACGTGCCGGGGCGAGCTGTGCGAGATCCGCGACAACATCGCGGCCTTCGACGGTGCCGGCGTGCGCGTCCTGGCGATCTCGTGCGACTCGACCTTCACGTTGCGCGCGTGGAAGGAGCAGGAGAGCTACGGCTTCGACCTGCTGTCCGACTTCTGGCCGCACGGCGAGGCGGCGCGGGCCTACGGCGTGTTCGACGAGGCGCACGGCCGCCCGCTGCGCGGCAGCTTCCTCGTGGACGCCGACGGCGTCGTCCGCTGGTCGGTCGTGAACCCCGCGGGTCAGGCCCGTGACCTGGGCGCCTACCGCGCGGCGATCGCCGCGCTGCCCGCCTGACGCACCGCACCGCCGCCTCTGGTGGGCGCCCCGACGGCGGTGACCGGCACCGGTAGGCTGAGCGCCCGTCGACCGGCGTCAGCGGGTCGCACGACGGGCCTGTAGCTCAGCTGGTCAGAGCGCCGCGCTTACACCGCGGAGGTCGCCGGTTCGAAACCGGCCGGGCCCACGGCACGGCAGTCCACCGCGCAGCGTCGGCGGTGCCTCAGCCGCGGCCGAGCCGTCGCGGGATCCGTCGCTCGACGCGCGCCGCCGCCGCGACCAGACCCACGAGGACGAGCGCCGCCACGCCGAGGTGGACCGGGCGCGTGACCCACCATGCGGCCGACCACGGTGCGGGCAGCGTCTGGTCCAGCCCGACCAGGACGACGCCGGTGACGGCGAACACCGCCGGCAGGTGCCAGAGGTACAGCCCCATCGACCGTGCGCCGACCCACCGCACGACCGCCGAGCGCCGCGCCCACCGGGCCAGCGTGTCGTGCACGAGGAGCGCCGCGGCGACCTGCGCGACGGCGAAGCCGACGACGGGCGCCGTGGGCGGGCCCAGGTTGGAGATCGCGTCGCCGGGCATCCCGATGAGCGAGACCGGATACGGCCCGGTGGCCAGCAGCAGGACCGTGGCAGCCAGCCCGCCCGTGACGAGCAGGGCGAGCGCGGCCCGCTCGGGCAGCGCGTCCGGGCGGCGGTCGGCGGGTGGGGCCAGGCGGCGCTGGGCGTGCACGAGGCCGCCGACGTAGGGCAGCGCCCAGACGAGCAGCACGTTCGGGACGCCCGAGACCGGCACCTGGTCGGAGAAGCGCAGGACGTCGACGACGACGGGCAGCGCGGCGAGGACGACCAGCACCCGGGCGGCGCCCCAGCGGCGCAGCGCGCGCAGCAGCAGCGGCGTCAGGGCCAGCAGGCCGACCTGCACGCCGAGGAACCACAGCGGCTGCGGCACGATCCGGGCGGCACGGTCGACCGCGGCCTCCGGGACGCCGAGGAGCGGCAGCGCGGCCATGCTGGCCGCCCACGCGACCGCGAGCACCGCGACCGGCCGCGCCATCCGCAGCATCCGCGTGCCGGCGAAGTGCAGGCCCCGCCACCCCGGGTGCCGCTCGAGGTCGTACCGGGCGGCGGCACCGGCCGCGAAGAACAGCAGGGGGAGCGGCTGGAGCCAGGTGAGCAGCCACGCCGGGCCGTGCGCGAGCGCGTTGCCGACGGCGAGCGTGCGCCCGTCCCAGGTCGCCTCGACCATCAGCCAGTGCAGGAGGACGACGAGCACGGTGCCGATCGCCCGCACGCCGTCCACGAACGCGTCGCGCGGCGGACGCGTGCCGGCGGGCGACGCGGGTGACGTCGATGTCGCGCTGGTGCCGTGCAGCGGTGCGCCGTGGGGACGGGCCACGGGACGGACCGGTGGACGGGGTGGGGCGGCTGAGGGGCGGCCGGGCGACAGGAGCGACATGGCGGCTCTCCGGGGGCCAGCGCGCGGATGCCGCGCGGTCGCCCGGCGGTCGGGCGCACCACCAGCCTCGCGAGCGGAACCGCAGGTCAGGAACCAGATCCGCCCCCGAGTTGCGGGGCGGTCAGCCCGACGCCCGATGCGGGGGACGTCCCCCGTACCCTCGGCTTGCTACCGTCCGCTGGTGGTCGCATCGGTCCGGGTCGCGTCGCTGCACGTCTACCCCGTGAAGTCCTTGCGCGGCGTCGACGTGCCGTCCGTGCAGGTCGAGCCGTGGGGGCCGCGCGGCGACCGCCGCTGGATGGTCGTGACGCACGACGGGAAGACGCTGACCGCCCGCGAGCACCCGCGGATGCTGGGCGTCCGCGCGACGCCCGTCGAGGGTGCGCTCCGGCTGTCCGCGCCGGGGGTGCCCGACCTGCTCGTCGCCGAGCCGAGCGACCGCGCACCGGACGTCGCCGTGGGTCTGTCGCGCCTGGACCGTGCGACGTCGGCGGGCCCCGAGGCGGACACGTGGCTGTCGGGCGCGCTCGAGCGGCCGGTGCGGCTCGTGTGGCTCGACGACCCGACGCGCCGCCCGGTGAGTCTCGCGCACGGCGGGCGGCCGGGCGACCCGCTGACCCTCGCGGACGCGGGTCCGCTGCTCGTCACGACCGAGGCGTCGATGGCGGCGCTGAACCGCTGGATCGCCGACCGGGCCCTGGAGTCGGCCGACCCCACGGGCTCGCCGCAGCCGCCCGCGCCGCTGCCGATGGAGCGGTTCCGCCCGAGCCTCGTCGTGAGCGGCGACCTCGAGGCGTTCGCCGAGGACCGGTGGGCGACGCTGCGGGCCGGCGACGTCGAGCTGCGGTTCGCGGAGCAGTGCGACCGGTGCGTCCTGACGACGGTCGACCTCGACGCCCTCGTCACCGGGAAGGAGCCGATCCGGACGCTGGCACGTCATCGGCGTGCCGACGGCAAGGTGTGGTTCGGCATCCGCATGGTGCCGACGACGACGGGCGAGGTGCGGGTCGGCGACCTGGTCGAGGTGGTCGAGGCCGACGGGGCGGCGCGCGCGGGCCGGGTAGCGTTCGGCTCGTGACTGCGCCACGCCTTGCGGACGTGACCCGGCTGCTCGAGCAGCGGTACCCGCCCTCCACGGCTGAGTCCTGGGACGCCGTGGGGCTGGTCACCGGCGACCCCGACCAGGAGGTCCGGCGCGTCCTGCTCGCCGTCGACCCCGTCGCCGACGTCGTCGAGGAGGCCGTGGCCTGGGGCGCCGACCTCGTCGTCACGCACCACCCGCTGCTGCTGCGGCCCGTGCACTCGATCGCCGCGACGACGTTCAAGGGCGCGCTGCTGCACCGCCTCGTGCGGTCCGGTGTCGCGCTCTACACCGCGCACACGAACGCCGACGCGGCGACCGGCGGCGTCGCGGACGCGCTCGCGGCCGCCGTGGGGCTGGTCGACACCGTCCCGCTGCAGGCCGCGCCCGCCGAGGCGCTCGACAAGCACGTCGTGTTCGTCCCGGCCGACGACGCCGGGACGCTCGTCGACGCGCTGGCCGCCGCGGGCGCCGGCGCGGTCGGGCGGTACGCGCGCTGCGCGTGGAGCACGACGGGCGAGGGGACGTTCACGCCGCTGGACGGCGCGACGCCGGCCGTCGGGACGGTGGGAGAGGCGAGCCACGTCGTCGAGGCGCGCGTCGAGATGGTCGCGCCGCGTCGCCTGCGCGCCGCGGTGGTCGCGGCGATGCGCGCGGCCCACCCCTACGAGGAGCCGGCGTTCGACGTCCTGGAGCTCGCGTCGTGGCCGGGTGCCACGGGCATCGGACGCGTCGGCCGGCTGCCGGAGCCGACGACGCTGGCGCGGTTCGCCGCCGCCGTCGCCGCCGCGGTGCCGGCCACGGCGCAGGGCGTGCGGTTCGCGGGCGACCCCGACGGCCACGTCGAGCGGGTCGCGGTCGTCGGCGGCTCGGGGGACTCGCTGTTCGACGCCGTGCGGGCCTCGGGCGCCGACGCGTACGTGACGGCCGACCTGCGGCACCACCCCGCGTCCGAGCTGCGCGAGCGTGCGCAGTTCGAGGCGCGCGACGGACGCTCGCGCCCGTTCCTCGTCGACCTCGCGCACTTCGCGTCCGAGTGGCCCTGGCTCGCGCACGCCGCCCGGGACCTCAAGGCGGACCTCGCCGCCGCGGGCACTACGGTGGAGACCCGCGTCAGCACCCTGAGCACCGACCCCTGGACGGGCCGCGTCGCCGCGCCCGCCACCCCGGAAGGACACCCGTGACCACTGCCCCCGCGGCGGACCAGCGCCGCCTGCTCGACGTCCAGGCGCTCGACACGACGCTCGACCAGCTCGCGCACCGGCGGCGCTCGCTGCCCGAGCTCGCGCGGCTCCTCGAGCTCGACGCGCAGCTCGCCGACCTGCACACGGCGCTCGTCACGTCGCGCACGGCCGCCGAGGACCTGCGGCGCGAGCTCACCAAGGCGGAGGCCGACGTCGAGCAGGTCCGGGTCCGCGCCGCGCGCGACCAGGCGCGTCTCGACTCGGGGCAGGGGTCGCCCAAGGACCTGCAGGCGCTGCAGAGCGAGCTCGTGGCGCTCGGACGTCGGCAGTCCGACCTGGAGGAGGTCGAGCTCGAGGTCATGGAGCGCCTGGAGGCGCACGAGGGCGCCCTCGCCGAGGTCACGTCTGCGCACGACGCGCTGCTCGCCCAGAAGACCGCGGTCGCCGCGGACCGCGACGCGGCGTTCCGGGACATCGACGCCGAGGCCGAGCGAGTCCGCGCGTCCCGGGCCACCACCGCGCAGGGGCTCGACGAGAAGCTCGTCGCCCTCTACGAGAAGCTGCGCGGCCAGCTCGGCGGTCTCGGCGCGGCCCCGCTGCGCGGACGTCGGTGCGAGGGCTGCCGGCTCGAGCTCAACCCGCTCGACCTCGACGCGATCCGCTCGAAGGCCGAGGACCAGGTCGTGCGCTGCGAGGAGTGCGGGCGCATCCTCGTCCGCCTGCCGGAGTCG